>Ga0256406_1006451_pt1 | contig 11777 bp, 26 predicted proteins | sample RumenRJG_03DNA_FD_185986 | JGI IMG/M metagenome (GOLD analysis project Ga0256406, IMG submission 185986) | Bovine rumen microbial communities from Lethbridge, Alberta, Canada - RJG_03 | ecosystem: Host-associated > Mammals > Digestive system > Stomach > Rumen | place: Canada: Alberta | collected...
TGCAATGTGTGTGCCGGAATCCATGAGGCGAGATGTATTTCAGATCGGTACCGTCCACGACTTTGTGCGCCTGCCGGATGGGCTGCGACAAGGTAATGAGTTCCATCTTCGTGTTATGGAAAATCAGCTCACAGTCGTGAGGCAGGGCGGTAATGGTGGTCAGTGTTTCCGGATCGAGTAAAATCGTGCGAGTTGAGCGGTCTGTCTTCGGCGTGTCTGAAACATAGATACCATTAGAGCCGCGTGTGACCGTCTTTGTGATAGATATTGTACATGCGCCTTCGTCAAGGTCTGACCATTTCAGTGCCAGTGCCTCACCGCGGCGCATACCGGTATATGACAGAAGACGGAAAAACGCATACCACATTGGAGACAGGCGCTCCTGTGCCAGCGATAAAAATGTATGCAGCTCATCCTTTGTGTAGACGTTAAGATTTTCCGGTTTGTGTGGTCCTTTTGAGGCTTTAGGAATATCTACCCGATCGGCAGGGTTTTGGTCGATTACACCCTGCTTCCAGGCGAAAGCGAGCAGCTTCTTCAGATAGGTAAACGTTCGTTTCCCATTTACCCTTTCAGAAACCGTCCGATTAGCAAAGCGCTGCAATTGGATAGGCGTCAGTTCGATGACTTTGAGCTGCGCGAACTCCGGAAGAATATGGTCGCGGAAGATCTGTTCTGTATGTTGAAGCGTGCTCTCCTTCACACCGATCTTATATGACTCAATCCAGATATTGTATAACTGTTGCACGGTGATGTTTTTATTTCTTGTGGGGGCAATGCTTGTGACCGCTTCTGCATATGCAAGCTGAGCCTCCTTCTTTGTCTCGAATCCGGACTGCTGGATACGGATGGGCTTTCCGGAAGTATCCAGTCCGACGTATGCGCGGAACCGGTAACGGATTTCTCCTCTTGCTTTGTATTTCTCGATCTTCATATATGTCTCCTTCTGGCGGAAGAGATATTTTTTCCCTATGTGTTTTCTTCTAAAATTTGTATCAGCAGATCTATGTCTGTAGAGTACTCCGGCCGAATTCCATTCTCGTACCTGCGTAGGTATTCCTGACAGTCTTTAATGATTCTCTTTTCGTTGCGGTTTAATATGGCGTATATAATTTTGTAATACATATCATCCATGTGGAATTTGTTGACCTTCGTCTTATCAACGGGGAACATTTTGATATAATGCAACCCATGACGATGTCCGTCCTTCGTTGTACCTCTTGGGGGTAGTGGAAAATACTGTTCTGTTGGTGCCGATGGCGAGATGTTAGATCGAAACGGAACGGCAAAGTCCAATCGCTTCCCACGATAAATCAGCTTAATGATCAAAGCACATGGACGTTTAGCTTTATGCAGCATCTCCGGATCAACCAGGTATTTTTTTAATTCCTGTGGCTTCAAAGATATGACTTTCATAAATCCTCCTAACAAAATGAGGCTTGCCATTTGGCAAGCCTCATACGAGTGACGAATATTCTACGCAGTTGCACCCCGTCCGTCGCGGAAGTTAAACATACGAGTGTATTATATTCTTACCGTAATACTCGGTTCGTATTAGTATTATACCAAAGGGATCTTTTTTTATCCAGTGTTTTTTGTGATTTTTTGTGACAAAATATGCTCAATAATGTTCAATGGTGTACAATACAGTGTCGTAAACAACTGTGATATTCACCTACGCTCCTTCCACCAATGCATCCTCGTTATTTTTTATATATCTTCCGGAGGCGACAAGGTCGTCGGCATAATTTAGGAGCCGTTCGCGGCCTTCTTCGTTGAGCTGGCGGAAGCTGCTGACGATTTGCTGCTCACCGTCAGTAAGCGAGCTGTCTGAAGAGGGAGCGCCAGCGTCATTCCATCCCATGAGATATGAGGGAGAGACATCGAATAAAGATGCCATAGTTTCTATCTTATCAGACGGTATATTGGTGATAATCCCAGTTTCGTATTTGTAAATTGTTTGCTTTGTCGTGCCGATTTTCTCGGCAAGCTCATCTTGAGTCAAACCAAAATTATCCCTGAGGGCTTTTATTCTGGCACCTTTAGTCATTTTAATTGCCTCTTTCCTGTTCTATTAGGATTAATTTAATTGTGGTAAGTTCATAGTAGCACAAAAAGGTTACAAGTCAAGAAAAAAATGACTTGACACGTTACGAAGGAGAGGTATATAATCACAGTAACTTAAAAAGTTACTCGGAGGTGAAAACGGAATGATAGATACAAATGCTCTTAGAGGCAGAATTGCTGAAAAAGGGATGTCTCAGTCGGATGTTGCGAAAGCGATTGGAATCACGCCAAAAACATTTTATACAAAGATGGCAAATAAGGTTTTTGGAAGTGATGAGATTGATGCAATGATTGATCTCTTAGATATCAAGGATCCTGTGAGAATTTTTTTTGCAGATAAAGTAACTTTATAGGTTACTATTCGTTGAAGAGGGCCGAGCGCGCTGAAGAGGGAGGTGAGAGAGAATGATCGAAGAAGATAGCCGGAGGCGGCAGGAAAAGCCAGAAGTGAAAGGGATCATGGAAACCTATCACATTAGCCCGGAGGAGGAAGAACTTTTCTATGCACTGTATGCACGAGAGCATATTTACAGAACTGCGATCTGGATTCTGGCTATAGTAGCCGGTGTATTAGCAACGTTGTTATTGCTGACATGATGATTGAGGCGATGACCGAGACAATGATCGGAAAGATGATCTGTTCCATAAACTTATCGAAGCGATAAGCGCAGTAACGAAAATAGCGATCGGTAAGAGAATAAGCGCAGTCGGGATCAGCCTTACCGGAAGAATTCTTACGGACAAAATGAGTCTCGATAAATTTAGCCTCATAGTAGAGGAAATGAAAATACTTGCCGAAGAATTCCTCATTAGCCCGTTTTTTGAAACGAAGAAGAAATAGCTTGACACGTTCGCCGATAAAAAGATGAATATCATCAAATTCAAGCATAATGCAACCTCCTAAAGACAGGATAGCACAAAGAATGGAGAAAGAAAATGATGAGTTATCAGCGCGAGCCGAACGGCAGACCGAAAATTGCAAGAGGAGACGATGAAGAGGGAGGTTAGAAGATGAAGAAGCTTAACCGAGAAAGAGAGATACTGCATAACCTGATGGAGGACTATGCGCAAAATCGTGAAATAAGTGAGCCGGAAGAAAGAACCGACTCACTTATCAAAGCACACAGAGAATTAATACTTCACACGCTGACTAGAGCGATCAGCTTTCTGGCGCTTGCTGTAGGTTTTAAGTTCATTGTAGATGGTCTGGTACTGGTCATAAAGCTGCTTTGGTGAAAAATCGTGCAGGTCTTGATTTTGTAGGTAGATGATGGCCAGCGCCTGACATGGATCACTTGGAAAAGTACGGAACTCGTAGTTACTCATAATATTGTCTCCTTTCTTAATACTCGGGCATGGCAGTGCCCTGTATGGAGATTATAACACGGAGAAGAGGAGCGCGCTGAAGAGGGAGGTTAGAATGGAGAAGGAATTCATAACAAGAAAAGAAGTCTGCGACGTGCTGGGCATATCGCAGGCAACATTCACAAGAAATCGGATAGGCGACAAACTGAAGCCGTATAAAGTCGGCAAACGGATTAAGTACAGTCGTAAAGATCTGGAAAGATTCAGGATCGGAAGGTACTGACAGGAAGGAGGCAGCAAATGACGAAGAAAATTTTCCGGTTCCACGGACGGAGATACCGCTGGAGCATGACAAACTGGCAGGCGATCCTACTGGTGGCGGCAGAAGTCGCGATCTGCGCATGGAGCTTTGCGGTGCTGGTGTATCTGGGGATTATGATTGACGCCATTTTTTAGGGAGGGAAAACGCAGATGCAGGTTGCGCGGAAGGAAAAGAAATTACATGAAATTGAATCCGAGCGGCTGATGTATGAAGCCATGTGCGACCGGATCGGTAAGCACTTGGCCGGCAAGAAGCATCTGTCCAAAGAGGAAGTGATCGCGATGCAGAGAAAGAAAGCGAGGTGCATCAGATGAGTGTGAAGCTTACCGAGGAGAATATCAAAACATACATGGAGAAACAGAGATTCGTCGAAAGGCTTTCAGATATTTTCCGGGATGAAGATATTATGGACATCGAGAAAATGGAATACACTCCGGTCATGGTCGGAGACATGGAGGTCGCCGGCGAAAAAGTGACGATAACCTTCCGGAACAAATTTGCGAAGGTCGTTGACGTCACTGCCGATAGTAAGATGGCGATCATGAGCGATATCCTCCGGAGGCTGAATCGATGAGCTGCCCGATCTGCGGGATCGTAGCGAAGGAGACAAGGCAGTGTCCGAAATATGACGGGAAACCGGTGTGTGCAGCACATTGCTACCAGTGCAAATACTACGATGCGGATCCAAGGATAACCATAACCTGCCGCTGGAGGATATACAACAAAAAGAAAAACGAGTTGACGATAATGGAGGTATAGCATGAAGAGTGGAGTAAGCAACGTATACAGAGACCGTCCAGATTATGCAGATTTCGATGCTCCGGCAAAATTTAGAGCAATAGAGAGCATTATAGCGAAGAGACTAACACAGTACCCGAACGCAATTTGTTCATATTCAGGCGGTTCCGACAGCGATATCCTTGTGGATCTCATCGAGCGAGTTAGACGAATCTTTGATTTGCCACCCGTCAAGTATGCGTTCTTCAATACCGGGTTAGAAATGAAAGCCACGAAGGAACACGTGGCGTATGTGGCGAATAAGTACGATATTTTGATTAAAGAATATCGACCAACCAAGAATATCGTACAGGCCACGAGGGAATACGGCTTGCCATTTGTATCAAAGATTATGTCGGCAGGGTTAGAAGGTGTACAGCGGAAGAACATCCCGATGTCAATCGCAAAGGAATATGACGAGGCCGAAGACAAACATGCTAAACGAAAGGAATTGGATGTGAGGTACCCAAAATGCAAAAGCACAATCAACTTTCTATGCTGCTGCAATTCGGCGGGAGACCCACGACCCAACATCCAACTAGTGATTAATTCATCGAAGTTCATGCGCGAATTCATAGAGGAGTATCCGCCGGATTTCAAAATATCGGCCAGATGCTGTGACTACTGCAAAAAACAGGTTGCACATAGTGTTCAGAAAAACTTTGATATGGTCATCACTGGGGAACGGCGGGACGAAGGAGGAATGCGGTCAGTACCACGGTCAGATAACACAGCGTTGTGCTTCACAGAAACGAGGGATGGCAAGTACAGACTGCGACCCATCTTTTATGTATCAGACAAAGATAAGGCGTGGTACAAGGAGCACTACAGAATACGGTACTCAGATGCCTATGAGGTGTATGGACTAAAAAGGACCGGGTGCTGTGGATGTCCAATTTCATCCCGGGCCGTTGATGACTTAGAGATTATCAGACAATATGAGCCAAATATAGCGAAAGCGGCTTGGAATATCTTCGGAAAGAGCTACTTATATAGGCAGAAATACAACGAGTATAAAGAAAGAAGGAAAGCGGAGGAAAAGCGGAACAATGGACAAATTAGAGGGCAAGTTTCAATCTTCGAGTCGTAGGTGGACACCATGAAAAAACAGGAGGAATTAAGGCGAATTGAACGTCAATGCGGAAATTTCCCCAGTCTGTCACAGATTGATAGATATTTAGGGAAACGCAAGGGAACAGCAAAAAAGCTGATGGAAGGAATATCACCGCTGAAAGACGGGCGAGCGTTGAGATATTCCGCAGCCGATGTAGCAGAAAGGATAGTTTATGGAAATGCTTAGAGCGGCACTACTGATTGCCATATTCGTGGCAATTCCGGTTATTGTTCAGGCGGTGACTACTCAGCATTGACAGGCGGTTACAGGTCAGCATTGAATGGCGGTAACATGTCCGTTGTTTATGGCGGCATCGGGTCGAAAGTCCGTGGTGGCGTACATTCTGTGCTTGCAATAAGGTATTGTGATGAGAACTCATGCACAAGAATCGCATTCGCAGAGGTGGACGGAGAAAAAATCAAAGCGGACACATGGTACAGACTTGATGATAATCATAAATTTGTGGAGGTAGAGTAATGTCAATAATGGTTGAATACGATTTACCTGAATGGTGCGAGGGGTGTAATGAATTGTCTACAGTAAAGCGGTACGTTGGAGATATAGATTTTCCGCACTATAACCTGAGTTACCAGGTGAACATTAACCATTTTGCCGACGTCAGCAAAATGGTAGGTGGCTGTCCTATCAACTATACGAGGAGATGAATGACAAATGAGATGGCTTGATGATACAGAACAACTAAAGAAAACAATAGCCAAAAGAATCAAAGCAGACAGTTATAAGGAAAATGATGTAAACGATGTAATAGATGCCGTGTTGCAGATAATTTCTGAATCTGCGCCCGTACCGCCGCTTGTCGAGGAAATTCTTAGTGAGTTGCAAAAGGAGAAAAAAGGGCTACTTAGTTTTATTGACGGGATAGATTATGCAATTAGCGTAATCTCAGCAGAAATTGATACGCGTAAGGTGATAAATAATGAGACTAATTGATGCAGACAAAATGAAAGAATACATGAAAGTCTTTACTAACAAAGAACTCATGGAAAACGAGGAAGTTTTTGAAATTATTGATGAACAGCCTACTACTAACTGCGATAAAACGCAGTGGATCAGTGTTAAGGATAAACTTCCAAACAATAACGAACGAATCATTGTTATAGACGAATACAGTGATATCCATAGAGCGAAATTCGAAGGTGGATGCTGGCGAGAACTCTATACATGGTTTGATATACCAAATGTTGAATTATGGATGCCTGAACCTGAGTTACCAGGTGAACATTAACCATTTTGCCGACGTCAGCAAAATGGTAGGTGGCTGTCCTATCGGCCAGACGAGCTGTACGGGGAAGGATGATGAAGATGCTAGCGAAAAAATGGAATTTCAGTAAAGGCGAGTATGAGGATTATGATCTCCCAGAAGGAGCAAGCACATTTTCGAAGGATATGGATGAAATTGTATCATGCGCACGGTGCGGAAAACAATTATCGTTCGGAGACACTTACACATCGCGGCAGATACAAACACAGGGAGGCTTTGGATACGGAGTGTGCGAAAAATGCTATGAAGAGGAATGGAAAGCAGAATGGAAAGAGATGGAAAGGAGAAAGGAGAGACGATGAGAGTAATTAATGTAGAAGCACAGCCGGCAGTTCCTGCCTTCGGCCAGTGGATACCGGCAAGCAATCCGCCGGAGAATTGTGAAGATGTAATTGTATGCGTATCTGGACGCCGTGGAAATATCATTTATGATCACGGTGTAGAGGCAAGTGATTGCTGCTATGAAAATGGTACGTGGTATGTCGGCGATGTCTCATCCGATACCGATAATCTGACGATCCACGCATGGATGCCGCTGCCGGAACCTCCGGAGGAAGAAAGCAGAAAAATGATCATTGGTGGAAAAGAAGTAGACCGCATTGAAGTCTTCCACGGGGCTGAGAAAGTCGCCGTGATAACCGATGACAAAAAAACAGGGGCGCCGGGATATCGGATTGAATTCAAAGCGGGAAAAACGACGACAGTAAAAAAATGCAGTGATATGGATGACGCTGAATTTGAGAAAATGGCGAACGAATTTTGCAATAGATACTGCGAATTTCAGGCTTGTGAAAACTGCCCGATAGACAAATATCTGGATCAGTAGACCGGATCCGAATATGAAATCATGCCGCTTGCCAATGGCAAGCGGTTGGGACTTGATTAGAGTATTAAAGATAGAGATAACCATGAGAGTAGTAAGAGAAACCACAATCGCCGGGAAAATTATCCACAGAAAAATACTGATTCCTTCCGGAAATCATAAGCAGAAGCGGCGGGGGCGGCTTAATGTCACAAAGGAATCTGTGAAGAGGAATAACATGAGACTCGCAATCTGGAGATTGTGGATGCTCCTTGCGAACAACTTTGACTCGACGGGCAGCCATGTCACACTCACCTACTCAGGGGCTGAGCCGACAAAAGAGCAGGCAGCCGCAGATCGAAAGAAGATGATCGCAAAATTACGAAAAGAGTTTCGCAAGCAGGGGAAGGAACTGAAATATGTAATTGTCACTGAATTTAAAAATAAACGGATTCATCATCATATCGTGGTCAACTCACAGGATGTAGGACTGATCACAAAGATATGGGGAAAAGGCGGGGTACACTTTACAGCGCTGCGAGAAGAGGGTGACTTCCACGACTTGGCGGAATATCTGATAAAAGAAACAGAGAAGACCTTCCGGGAACCGGACAGCCATCATCGGCAGAGATATTCGCGTAGCCGGAATTTGATCATGCCGCAAACCAAGAGAGACGAAACGTCACTGAAAGAAATGATGGAGGATCCGACGCCAATCAGCGGATACTATATCCCAAAAGACCGCGTGCGCCGATATGAGCATCCGGTCACGGGAATAGATCATCTGGAATATATCGAGGTGGCATTGGAGAAACCACGGAATTATAAGGTATGGCCGCGCGGAAAAGTAGTCACTCCGCGAGAACATTATAAAATAACCGACATCGAAGAACAGGAGGTTATGGATTTAGCATGCGAAGGTCAGACGGAAGGAGGCCCATGTGAATGTTGAGGATTTGCCGCTGAAGTATCAGGCGCAGGCGAAGAGAAAACTGAAGGAGCAGAATAGGACCGCGGCAGAAAGGATGATGCAGCCACGGGCGAAGTATGGTAACCGCAAAGCGGAAGTTGACGGGATCACATTCGACAGCAAGAAAGAGGCGGGATACTACCTGAAACTTAAAGCGCTTGAAGAGGCTGGAGAAATAACACAGATCATACTCCAGCCGAGATTTGAGTTACAGCCGGCGTTCGATAAGAACGGGAAACACTACCGGAAGATTGAATATGTTGCGGATTTCATGTACACGAGCAAGGCAGGAGAAACTTTTGTAATTGATGTCAAAGGAATGCGAACAGATGTTTACAAGCAGAAAAAGAAGATGTTCGAATATCGGTTCCCGCACTTAACGATAACGGAGGTTTAATGAATGGAAAAGTCACCGTGCACGACGTGCACAAACAGAACAGCAGAGTGCCACGCAGAATGTGGAATATACGCAGAGTGGAAGGATAGCCGGAACGCTGAATCTGAAAAAATCAAAGCAGAGAAGACACGAGTTAAGAGAGTTGCATGGACGAAGACACGCAGGGAAAGGTCGAGGGTGTAGCGATGAATGTGTACGAGAAACTGCCGGAAATCCCGAAGAAAGATCGTGTGTGGTACATGACCACTGAAAACGGAATCATGCGGGATGGTGATATTGCTCTCATGGTTGATGGAAAGTGCTACCGAGGAAGCAGGGAAGAACTGAGAAAGCACTGTAAGAAAGAACTGAAACAATTTCTCAGGGATATGCGCAACTGCGAAGGCGGACGCGGAAAGCCGCATGCGTGCCCTATCTGCGGGAAAGTCATTTTCGATGATGATGATGTGTACTGCGAAAAGCACCATGAAGAGGGACGCAGGATCACAAGAGCGCAGGTGATGAACGCGAGCGAGGATGAAATTGCAAAATTCGCTGCTGCAATAGTCTCTGCTGAGATAAATGCATATCGGGGAAATTTAGAGCGAGTGGCAAGAGGGATTGGCTGGCCGGACAGATGCATTATAAAAGCCTGGGACAAAGATCCGGAAGTCAAGGCATATGAGCGATATATCCGGTCGAAGGATTTCGCGATATTAACCATAAATGCTACTGATCCTGAAGCAGTGATTAAGACTTTTAGAAACGATGCGCTGAAGAGAAACGATGAATGGAGGAAGAGAAGATGAATAGCGTGCAGTTAATAGGGAGGCTGACCAGAGACCCGGAGGTACGGTACACAGCGTCACAGATGGCGGTAGCGACATTTACTATCGCGATCAATCGTCCGGTGAAATCTGGAGAGGAGCAGAAGGCAGATTTCCCGCGGATTACGGTATTCGGAAGGCAGGCGGAGAACTGCGAGAAGTATCTGAACAAGGGCAACAGAGTTGCGATCGAGGGCAGAATTCAGACCGGAAGTTACCAGAACAAGAACGGAGATACTGTCTATACGACGGACGTCGTTGCTTCAAGGGTGGAGTTCCTGGAATCCAGAAACGCTGCGCAGAGATCATCAGAGCAGCAGAGACAGCCCGCGGGTCGGACGGATCAGAGGCCAGCATCAAGACCAGCGGAGACGCAGATGGACATGACCGGAATCCCGCCGGCATTTGAAGAAATCGAAGATGATGTTCCATTCTGATGGGAGGAAAGCATGAACAAGGCGAAACAATTTTTAAGCAGATATCTGAATATCACGGAGCACCTCAGGCAGATGGAGGAAGAGCTGGAGGCACTTCGTCAGGAAGAGGGAAGCATCAGCATGCAAATTGATGGGATGCCGCACGGGACGAAGCTGTCAGACAGAACCGGGCAGATGGCCGTCAGGCTTGCGGAGATAACTGTGGAGATCATGGATGAGAGGACAAAGGCAATTGAGGAGCGGAATGAAATCCGTAATGTCATTCTCCGTGTAGGCGATCATAATCTGTCACACATCCTGAGGCGCAGGTATATTGATGGCAAGACGTGGGAGGAGATTGCCGTGGAAATGAATTACACGTATCGATGGACACTCACACTGCACGGAAGAGCTTTGGAAGAAGTGGATCGGATTCTGAAAGAAAGCATATAAGTTCACATTGAGGTTTGATATAATGTAAATGGAAGAAATCAAAAGACCCTTCCATATATCTTACTAATCTCTAATCTAATAGGACATTGGCAGCAAGAGAGACCACGGAAGCGTGGCCTCTTTTGTTATTCCGAAAGTGAGGAACTGAGATGGAGTCGAGGAGAGCAGATCGCATTGGCCCGCACAGAAGAGTTTACGACAAGAACCGCAAGCGGGTTCTTGCGTCGCAGGACATCTGCGGAATCTGCGGCAGACCGGTGGACAAGTCACTGAAGTTTCCGGATCCGATGAGCGCAGTCATTGACCATATCATTCCGGTGAACAAAGGAGGATCGCCGGACGACATCGACAACCTTCAGTTGGCGCACATGTGCTGCAACAGAGCCAAGAGCGATAAGATTTTTCTGAGCGACAAGGTCGGAGAGCAGAAGAAACCGGTAAAAGAGACGATTACAAACAGGAATTTGCCGCAGTCAATGGATTGGACAGCGTACAGGCCATAGCACATGAATAAAATGAATTTCTATGCATAAAAGGGGGCATGAGACCCTCCCCGTGCTTGCTCCGTCGTTCACGGCGTCCACTGCACAAAAAAACACACGATAGCATTTTTATACACGGTTTATTTTTATACACAAAGGAGAATCATGAAGGGAATTGAGTATCTGAAAAGAAAACTGAACGCGAGGAGAATGCGCGTACTGTTGCGTTACAAATACTACGAGATGAAAAACGGAAGGCTCGACCTGGGAAGACTGATCCCGCCGGAGCAGGCGGTAAAGTATAACAGTGTTCTGGGATGGTGTGCGAAGGCCGTGGACACGCTGGCCGACCGGCTTAGTCTGATCGGCTTTGAAGATGACACGTTTGACTTCATGGGGATATTCAACGATAACAATCCGGATGTGCTGTTTGACAGCGCGATTCTGTCGGCGCTGATCAGCAGCTGCAGTTTCATCTACATCGCGGACAGCGGAGACGGAACGCCGAACCTGCAGGTGATCGACGGTTCGAATGCGACGGGAATCATTGATCCGACCACAGGACTGCTGCAGGAGGGATATGC
>Ga0256406_1006452_pt1 | contig 11776 bp, 10 predicted proteins | sample RumenRJG_03DNA_FD_185986 | JGI IMG/M metagenome (GOLD analysis project Ga0256406, IMG submission 185986) | Bovine rumen microbial communities from Lethbridge, Alberta, Canada - RJG_03 | ecosystem: Host-associated > Mammals > Digestive system > Stomach > Rumen | place: Canada: Alberta | collected...
TTTTCGGTTGTATTCAAGGAAACCCCATGCACGGCTCTCTGCTGACGCAGATTCGCCGGTTTCAAGGGAGAAATGCGGGGAATCTCCCGCGTGTCTACTGGTTATGGACAAGATTCTGAAAGCCTATGACAAAAATCTCTGACAAGCGCAGGACGCGATATTCGCCTTGCTGAGAACCGTGCCAGCAGGCGTCGCTTTCAACAAAGAAGCGTTCTTCAGCTGAAAGCAACGACATCAGGTAGAAGCTGCGAACCGTACAGCCATAGAAATAAATCCTCCGATAGGGTCGCGCAGCCGCAAGAACGGCTTCATTTGACCAACAAAGTCCTCGATATGGCGACACTTCCTTCCAATGATAATGATGGTGCCGCATGTAATCATGCACGGCAGAAGCAACCTTCGGATGCTCGTTTTCCAAGTGCTGCAAGAGCTCTTCATACTCTGCAGGTGAAATCTGGAAGGCGGACGACCGAAAAATCTTCTTCTTCAAAACCGGAATGCCCATCTCATAACTCTTGAGCGGCTCGTCATAAATCTGGTCGCCCTTCATCTTCCGAAACACCGCATAACGGAATCCCGCCTGATGCAGTGCCGTTGTAAGACGAATCTCGTAAGATGCAATCAGATAATCCGCGACAGTAAAATCGATCCTCACATTTTTCCAAAATGTCCAGAAGGCCAATGACTGGAACACCGATTTTTTGAAAACGAGAAAGTAGCTCTGGATGTGGTTTGGTAAATCCGGAGCATGATACAGTGTCATCCCCCAGAAATCTGCTTGCGATGCAGAAAAAGCTTTGAAGATCGGCGAGAGCGGCTGAAGCGGGCCATACACCGTATTATTGAACAGAACCAGCTCATCGACACCATCCCATGCTGTGCGCGGCAGACGTTCGAGCAAGACTTCCTGAAAAGCCCCGCCATCATATCCGCGATTCTCCCGACAGAAAATCTGCGATGCATAGCGCTCGAAAGCAGCCCGCGTTCTGGATGCCAGCTTTCCATTCACGACGATGACGAGCTCGTCGAGTTCGTCACGCACCGCCGAAAGATACATCAAGTCGCCCGCATCCGCAACGCCATCTGCATCATAAAACGCATAAATTCCAAGCCTCATACGCCTGCACCACCGCTCAAAAAATTCACGTAAACAGCCCCGGCACTTTCCGTTCGAGTTCCCAGCGATAGTAGTTCTTGATCTCGCGCACTCCTGCATCTTCGTGATGATACCGGATCGTGCCGAGATCGACGATCTTGTGCTGCATGATGGGATCGTCGAGAATGGCCTGGAGTTCCGGCTTCGGGGTCAAGCCGTCTTCCTGCATCATGCTGATTTCTTTGAATTCGTCGCGCGTGTACGTGCCCCAGTTCAGGATCTTCGTAAAGAAGCATTCGTCGATGCCGAGGCGTTCGCCCCACTCCACGAAGGGGATCATCTCGCGATAGTTCTCTCGCTGAACGACGAAATTGAAGCGCAGATAGGAAAGTTCGCCGCGCTTGCGAAGTTCGGCGGCATACGCCATATTCTCTTGCAAACGGACAAACTGCCCCCCCCCGGCGGATTTTTTCGTAGGTCTCTTTTGTCGCCGCATCGATCGAGACGGTCATCATGATCTTCGCATCGGTATGCGAACGGAGTTCCCGCCATTTTTCTGGCGTGAAGAGCGTGCCGTTCGTGAGCAAGCGCAGCCATTTCAGGTGGCGGACGGCGGGATCCGTGTAGAGCGCGCGGTAGGCAGGGCTCAGCAGGACTTCGCCGTCGCCTGCCATGATGAGGAATTCGCAGCCGGGCAAGACGTCCTTTGCGATGACGTCGGCATAGTGCTGGCAACGTGCGGCTGCCTCGCCCTTCGCGACGCGGATCTCGTCGCGGCAAGTGCTGCAGCGGAGGTTGCACGTCGTGTCATAGCCGACGGCCACCGTGCGCGGCGATGCTTCGATCTCGGGATACGGACGCGCGAGGCCGTAAACTTCCGATTTCGTGCGCCCGATGAAAAGCGGGCACATGTCCGTAAGGCAGAACGTATACGTCCGATTCACCGTCGCGAGGCACAGGATACGGTGGAGCGGTGAGCGCCAGCGGTCGTTGAAGTCATGCTCTGCGTCAATCGCGCCGAGGGAGTTCTCGATGAACGTCGAGCAGCAGCAGATGACATCTCCACCGCCGCTGATCTCGGCATGGTTCAGCATACTCTCGCAGAAAAGATCATAGACCTGCCGCTCGAACATCGTGCGGCGCAGCATCTCGGACGGCAGCGACATGAGGTCATCATACGTGCAGTAGTCGCGAAAATGCTGCTTCCCATGCGCTTCAAGCGCCTCGAGGATGTCCGCGTTCTTCTTGACCGTCACGATGAAGAACGCGTCCGTTTCCTCAAGCTTGTCCTCGGGATGTCCGACGTCGTGACCGCAGAAATGGCCGACGCGCTCGGGATGCATGTCAAGGAACGCGGCAACGGGGTACGGATGCTCGCGCCGCTCGTTCCAGCGATGAAACGCCTCGCCCTTGCGCCCGCAGCCCCAGACAAAGATCTTTTTCCCCACGATCTCCGGCTTCGCCTCGTCGAACGTGTCAAAGAAATCCTCGTCCAGGCGATACTCCTTGCCGCGCGTCATCCCGAGGGATTCGAGGTGGGCGATCTTGACGCTTTTCGACACGCCTGGAAAATCGCAGACGATGATGGCGTCGGCCGCCCTCTCTCCCTCGGCCAGCTCGGCCTCCGGCCGGCAATCCAGCCCTGTTCCTGCCGCAAAGGCAGCTGCATCCTCGCCCTCCGCCGCATAGACACGGGCGATACCGAGGTCGTGGAACATGTAGAGAAAATCTTTTGCGACGCGGTTCGCGCCATAGAGCACATACTTCATTTCGTTCCTCCCAATCTTTCACGCCCGGCAGCCGCCCGCAACACTTCGTCGAGTGCCCAGATGCGCCCAGCGGCACCTTTCTGGCCGCCCAGCGCCGTGCGGATGCGCGGATAGTCGTAAAGCACCGTCACGAGGATGGCATCCACTGGCGGCAGTGCGTCATCGATCGCATAGACCGGGATGCCGCCATGCCCGAGCTCCGTCTGCTGGTCGATGGCATAGCGCACAGGAAAGCCGTCCTGTTGCAGCTGGTAGCAGAGATGCTTGCCGAGCATGCCGAGGCCGTAGATCGCAACACTCCCGACACCCTGCCCGCGCAGCCACGCGGCGATGCTGCCGTCCGTTTCCATGAGGCCGATCCAGAGATCCATCGTCAGCCAGTAGCCGCGATAGCGGTCGCATTTCGCCTGCAGGCTCGCATTCTCCGCCGCAAGCGCCGTCATCTGCACTAATCCTGCCTCTGACGATTCCGCAGATACCGAAGAGAGCGTGCCTGAAGCATCTGCTACGGCCTCGTCCCGCACCGCTTTCAGCGCCTCGAGAAACGCCATGCCGTATCTTTCATCTGGCTCGAGATACATTCCCTCGCCCCACTCGTTCCACGCATTGAGGAAGAGATAAGGCGAACCGTTTCGCTCCGCTTTTCGGAGGAGCGCCCGCATCCCGCGCTGGAAAACCTCTGGCGAACGCCCACGGATGACCGTCCCGCCATGGCCGCGCCGCGGCGTATCATCATAGCCAGAGAAACCGCCGAGCGACGCGCCCTGCGGCACGGATTTCGCGAGCAGGCGCTGCCAGACCTCGCCGTAGTCGAGACTCTTCATGACGTGATCCCCGTTCTGGTAGTTTTCAGGAAAGAAGCGCTGGATCGTATCCTGCGGCTCCTGCAGGTTCACGCCCTTCAGCCCCTTCGATGCCGCATCGCGGACATTCGTGCCAATCACATAGACACCATCGAATCCCTCGGCACGCGCGAGCTCGTCCCAGCAGGCCAGCATCTCGCGCAGGCACGGAATGAGGTCTGGTTTGTAGATCAGGAAGAGCGGCATGTTGTCGTGCAGGATGTAACGCGGATCGTGAAAGAACGGTGAAAGATACGCATAATGCGTGCGCCATGCGGCCTCATCGCCATAGCCCTGTGCGAGCAGCACGCCGTCGTCGCCCGGCCGTGCCTCGCCGTCGAACTTCGCCGACCAGGGATTTCCCTCGTTCTGCGACAGCCGGCTCCACGACCGCACCCACGATTCATTCGCCCAGGAAAAGCAGAACGGCATATCGATGTCCTTCCACTGAAGCAGATTTTCCGCTGGACGCTCGAGGATGCGGCGGCCGTCCTTGAAGTAATAATGATAGAAGCACATCCCGTCCACGCCATAGCGATGCATGAGCTCCGCCTGCCAGCGCATCGTCGCAAGATCGAGCAAGTCATAATAGCGGCCGTCCATCGGCACATGCGGCTGCTCGTGCCCCGGAAACAGAGGCTCCGCCGACCGCACCGTCGTCCACTCCGTGAACCCCTCGCCCCACCAGGCATCATTCTCCCGCACGCGGTGGAACTGCGGGAGATACATCGCAATCACTTTCATCGAGATTCCTCAATTCTTCCAGTTTTTGTCTCGTATATGCTGCAGCGAGGATGCTGTCGGAAATCGTATGGATCCGGCATCTGGGCGGGAGCTTCGCACGCAATCCTTCTGCAACACGGGCTGCCGTATGCGGATCAAGAATGGCGATGACGAGATGATCGAACGCCCCTTCCGATATGGATTCCGGCGACTGCACATCGCGGCCATTCTTGCGGAACGCCTGATATTCCCGGTCATACCATCCGGCAAGCTCGAACTCCTTCGACAGCTTCGCCACGATCTCCCCGCCAAAGACGCCGGCACCGTAGACGGCGATCCGCCGCCCGTGCACTCCTTTGAAAAAAGGATAGAGGCCATCGAAGTCCGCAAAGAATTCATAGCCGCCGAGCAAGAGATCACGAATGGCCAGCCACGCCGCCCCTTGCAGATCTTCTGCCGGGATGCGCTGCGCCTGAAACACCTTCGCCACATACGAAAGCATCCATTTCTGCGTGAGCACGTTGCTCCCAGTATGCGTATGGCAAAACGATGCGTCCTGCATCCGCCAGAAATACACGACTTCCTGCAAGAATGCCACGCGCTCTGCATGCGTCAGGATGGCGAACGTGCAAGCCACATCTTCGCCATACGTCATCCGCAGATCAAGTGTCTGAAAAGCATCGCGTACCAGCTGCATTCGAAACAGGATGGGGAGCAGGCCGTAATGGAAGCGCTTGCCATCGCCAAATGTCCACGGCACCAGCGCATGGAGGACGTCGCGCCCAGAAATAACCTGCGGATATGTCATATCGACAATTCCGCCGGGCACTTTCCGGAGCATGGCACAGACCATGTCTGCATCGGTCTCCCTCTGGCGCTGCAGCAGATGCGCGCATATGTCGGGCGTGACCGTGTCATCGGCATCGACGAACATCACCCACTTGCCCTGTGCCCGCTCGACGCCTGTCTTGCGAGCCGCATTCTGTCCGCCATTCGGCTGGCGGACAAAGCGGAAACGCGGATCTGCCTCGCAGAACCTCCGGCATATGGCAGGAGATGCATCCGTCGAACCGTCATCGACGGTCATGATTTCGATGTTTTCGTGCGTCTGCGCACGCAGGCTTTCGAGACATTCCGCGAGATACGGCACCTTGTTGTAGACTGGCACGATGATGCTGATATCAGGCTGCATATGTTGCCGCCCCCTCTCTCAGCGAAAAGAGGAACGACATCCATAACGTTATTTTATAGGACTTATTACCCCCCCCCGGATTTTCTCAGGGGTTCATATGCATAACCTTCGTCCAGCGTGCGCAACGCTTCCAGCTTTCGAGACGAATAAGCTGATGTGATGATGTCCTGCAAGATCGTATGGATCCGCATGCCAGGCGGGAGCAATGTGTTGAGCTCATGCCGGACAGTTACCGCGACCTCGGGATTCTGGATGGCAATGATGACAGCATCGCAGGCACACGCCGAAAGCTTCTCCGGCGCGTCCACCGTGCGCCCGAGTGCGCGATAGTGTTCCCAGTCGTGGTCAAACCATCCGACGATGTCGAAATCCGTGAGCTTTGTCACGATTTCCTCACCGAGCACGCCTGCGCCATAGACGGCAATCCGGCCGCCGCGCCGTCCTCCGAAGAAAGGATAAAGGCCGTTGAAATCGTTGAAAAACTCATAGCCGCCGAGCAGCAGGTCTCGCAGGATGATCCAATCGGGAATCCATGCGTCTTCCTCGTCCATGCCATACGCAGCAAACACCTGCCGCAGGTGCGCGAGCAGCCATTTCTGCGTGAGCACGTTGCTCTTGTCATGCGAATGGCAGTAAGATTCGGGGATCTGACGATAGTAATACACGACGTCCGGCAGAAAGGCCACGCGCCCAGCGGCCAGCAGGATCGCGATCGAGCAGCCAACATCCTCGCTGAACGTAATGCGCGGGTCGATGGCGCGAAGGCTTGTTTTAGCGTGTTGTTTCCGATAGAGTATCGGAAACAAGCCACTTGGCAGCCTAAATTGGAAGAAACACTTATCCACAAGCTGTTGCACGGCTTCTTTCCCCGTGCATATCCCAGACGGGATCGGCTTGGCCGTGCCGAGCCTGCCGTCCGTCCAAGGCTGGAGCGTCGCCATCACGACATCCGCCTCCGTTTCGTGCTGGCGCTCGAGAAGGCGTTCGCACATCTCCGGAATGACGAAGTCATCGGCATCAACGAACATCGCCCATGTACCCTGCGCTGCCTCGATGCCCGTCCGGCGAGCCGCATTCTGCCCGCCATTCTTCTGACGCAGATAACGAAAACGCGCATCTTTTGCATAAAACGAACGGCAGATAGCGGGAGAATCGTCCGTCGAGCCGTCATCGACGAGCACGACTTCGATATCCTCATACGTCTGGGCTTGCAGGCTTTCGAGGCACTTCGGGAGATATGCCGCCTTGTTGTAAACGGGGACGATGATGCTGATTTCTGGTTCCTTCATACGCCATCCCCCATCGGTTTCGCATACGTGCACTTGCGGCAGAGACCGTCACCGCACCGGTCATTGGCCGCCACGATGCAGGCGAGCCCCTTGCCCTGCAAGATCTCGTCATACGTCTGCTGCTTCAGGTTGCCGAGCACATGCGTCATGCCGAAATCCATGCAGCAGAGCACGACATCGCCATTCGGCAGCAGCACGTTGTGGTCGAGTCGCACCGACCGTTCGCAATAGATCGGTTCTGCATGCGGCTTTGCAGAACGCAGATGCTCGTCTGACAGATTGCCCGCACGGTCGTAAAGATCCCACGAGATCGGGAACTGATGGCCGATGATCTCGACAACGCGCGGATCCGGCTCGGCCTGGCAGTTCGCCATGTCGACGAACGCGTCTCCATTCGGACGCGTCTTTGTTACGACATCGCGCAAGAGCTCCAGATACGCATCCGTCACGGGGATGTTCGCATACTGGTGCACATCCGGCAGATGCAGGACGACGAGCTGGAACGGAATGTCCTCAATTTCACGGAACGAAGCGCGATCAAGGCCGACGAGCGTCGTGAAGAGCCGCACGTCGTGGCCGCTCTCGTGCGCATACTGCACCATCCGCAGACCATCCTTCGCGAGGAACGGCTCGACAAAGCCTGCAAAATCCACGACAATGTCCTGCGGCATCTTGTCGAGGTACATGCGGAACTCGTCAAATGTCATCTCCGCCTGCCGGTCTTCTGCAAAATAGCGTTGCAAAAAGAGATCCTGCGGGCAGTAACGACAGTGGACGGAGCAGCCCGCTTTCGGTGTGATCTCCATGACGGGGCGGGTGAAATAACCATCGATCATCTCAGTGAAGTGCACAGGCGGCAGCAGATAATCCGTCACGCCAGATTCCTGCAAGGTTTTCTCGATCGCTCCCTGCATGGCATCCTTCACACCGATGAGGAATAACAGCTGCGCTTTTTCCGACAGAAGCTCTGCGATTGCACGGACCGGCAGACCGCGCAGCATCGTCTGGTTGTACTTTGCTTGTGTGACTGCATATCCTGCGACCTCGATGCCCTGCTCAGAAAGACGTGCCGCCAGTTCCCGGCCATAACGTCCTGCGCCATAGACAAAAATGCGCTTTTCCGCACCCTTTTTTCTCACGGCCGCAAGATATGCAGCTTTCTCCCGAACAATCTGCCGACCAATATCAAAATTCCTGCTCATATCCTCTGCCTCTCACTGCCGTTTTGATTCCCACATCTCATGCATACGGTGAATCCCTTCTGCAAGCTCCGTTGCCGGATGCCACCCCAGTTCCCGTCCAGCCAGACGGCAGTCCAGGACATTCGATGGCACATCCTGCCGCCTCGACGGGAGATAGCGGATGTCCACCGCTCTGCCGAGATCTTCCTCGATCATGCGGACGATCTGCTGCAGGGAATGCCCGGTTCCGCTGCCGATATTGAACGTATGACAGTCACCATGATATTCCAGCAATCGGCAGCAAGCGTCCATGACGTCATCGACATAGACATAATCGCGAACTGATGAACCATCGCCCCAGATTTCGATTTTCTCTCCGGCCAGCGCATGTGCCATAAAGACGGCGATGACGCCCTGCTGGCTCTCCGGATCCTGGAACCTTCCATAGGGATTCGCGATCCGCAGGATGGAGTAATCCAATCCGTTCATCCGGCCATAATATTCGATGCATTTCTCGATCGAAAGCTTCTGTATCCCATAAGCCGAAATCGGCTCTGTTTCATGCCCTTCATCCAGCGGGATGTACTTTGGAATCCCGTACACCGTGCCCCCTGATGAAAAATAAACCAGGCGGATGCCACGCACGGCACACGCCTCCAGCAATCCGATGGTTGGAATGACGTTCGTTTCAAATTCCTTCCGAACGTCACGGTTGCCTGGCTTCGTCGTGCTGATGAGATGAAAGACCACGTCTGCTTGATCGAGCAGATCTTCCGGCACTCCATCACGCACAAAATCCCCCGTATAAAGTCTTCTGCCCCCCCCCCTGCGAGACGCAATGCTTTCATCCTCTGCTGGTCACGGCCATAGGCGAGCACTTGAAAGCCATGCAGATGCAGTGACCGGCAGAGATTTCGTCCGAGGAATCCAGAAGCTCCCAAGACCAGGCAATTCTTGTGACGCAAGCTTCTCCCTCCCTGTATTGGCGGCCGCCTTGTCAGACATCCCACGGATTCTCCCGGAACCCCAGCTGCTGCGCAATCAGGCGATCTTCCACCAATGCAGTCCCTTGGAAGAAATCTTCGTTTTCCACGAATCCCATCTGTTCCAGCTGCTTCTTGATCTCCGGATAACGGAAACTCGTGATGATGATGCACATGGTGCCCGGCTTCATCGACAAGAGCACTTCCGGGGACTTCACGGAGTGATCCCTGTATTCCGTCCCCCACTTGCGCTTGTCATTATCCACAAAGAAATCATTCTCACGGAGTGGACACGCCTGCATGACATGCGGATGGATATTGCCGGCAATCCCCCAGAAGACCGTCACAGGCCGTGTGCGCAAAGCATTCCTTGCCGCCTCTACGGTCTGCTGTTTCCGCATCTTCCGCACCTCGCTGGCACGTTTCTGTGCTCGGACAAATTCTTTCGTCCACCACGGCGTTTTCTTCAAATACGACTGGAACAACCGATCCACCATGAAGTCATCCGTATCTCGCGGCACATCGCCCTGATAGTGATAGATGCAGCAGCGTTCCTCTTCGTGGTTCTTCTTCGTCAGAACGGTCGGATAATTGCATTCACGCGGAAGATATGCGATCCGCCCACGGAAGATGGCGTTCAGCGCATCCTGATCCCCCATCCCCGTCTCCGGGTATCGTTCGAAAAAGGCATTGCTTTCCTCGAAAAGATGGATGTCCTGCGCTCGAATGGCTTTCAGGTTCCACAACATCACTCCGGCGTTGATATATTCCTCCCGCCGCATCAAGCCCTCTTTCACAATCGTCGAGTTCCACTCTCTCAGTGTGAGGTCACGGCATCCAGCCAGAAGGTTCTCTCCCATGTCGTAAGAAAAAATCTTCGAAACGTCCATCGCAACGACAAGATCGTCATCCAGATACAAGACGCGATCCAGCGTGTCCGGCAGGACTTCCATCATCTTCAGCCGGAATAGCGTTCCAACTGTAAACCGTGCTACCCGTTCCGTGTCGAAGTGCAGGTCTGACAGATCCACCAAATAAAACGTCACATCTGCATCAAAGGGCTTCACAACCTGCTGCAAGTTCGAACGATTCTGCTCAGAAATCGTGCCATCTGTCAAAATATGAAAGTGAACTGGGGAATCCGTATGTTCCAGCAATGACAGCATCGCAACGCCAGCATATTTGCTATAGGTTCCTCTTGCATCATGAATCGCCATGCAGATATCGATTGCCCTCATCTCTGTGCTGCTCCCCCGTTCCGAACAAAACAAAAACACGCCATCTCGGCCGTCTCCGTTCTCTTTCTACATTTCATAGAAAAAGAACGGCAACGGCCAAGATGGCGTGTCGGATATTCGTCTTTGAGAGCTGCCACGGGCGTGGATAAGTCAATAGTTAGAGAATTATTCTTACCCCCCCCCATTTTTAAATATTCTATTAGGAATATTCTTCATAACTGCTCCCTCCAAAACGTTGTTGCATCTATCATACCATACCATTTGAAAAATAGCAATGCAACGAGCAGCCATTATTCAGCCGAGCAAACTCAGGAACCAGGCCGCGTTCTGGTTATTCTGCGCGAGCATGGCCATGGCGGCCTGCATGAGGACGTTCTCCTTCGTGTAGGCGAGCATTTCCTTCGCCATGTCGGCGTCGAGAATCGTGGACTTCGCATCCGTGAGGTTCTCGCTCTGGACGGTCAGGTTGCTGATCGTGTAATCGAGACGCGACGACATGGCGCCGACCGTCGTCTGCTGGTCGAGGGCCCGCGAAAGCGCGTTGTCGAGCACGTTCATAGCCGCATTCGCGCCTTCCTTCGTCGTGACACTCAGCACGGTGCCATCACGGCCACGCAGGCCGAGCGATTCGGCACGCATATCGCCGAGCGAAATCTTCATGCCGCGATTCGCATCGGCGCTCGTCTGCGCGTAAAGCGCGCCGTCCGAAACGGCATTCCTCGGCTCGATGGTCTCCGTGAATTCATTGAAGACGTTGTTGACGCTCTTCTTCTCCTGCCCCTTGCTGTCCGTGACGCCGATCGTGAAGCCCGCAATCGCGCCATCTTTTCCTGCCGTCTTGGCTTTGATCGTCAGCGCATTCTTGCCATCGACGGTCTGTTTTTCCGCGCCGTAGGCATCCGTGCCGATGACGGACGTCGTGCTGAGCCCCGCGACATCGAAGACGTCGCCGTCGATGTCGTTCATTTTCGTGAAAATGTCTTCGACGGTCGCATCCTTGGCTGAAAAGCTCGCGCTGTATGTTTTGCCATCTTTCACATAAGAAATGTTGACGGTATCGCTGTCCGTGATGCCGAGGCTGTCGCCATTCCGGCGCGCGAGGTCGGTGAGCTTTGTTGTCGCCGTCGTGTCTGTGCTCAGGGCGCGGTTCGTATACGCCTGCTGCGTCGCCTGTGCCGCGCCCTGCCGCGAGCCATCGAGCAGGTTCTTGCCATTGTAATCGACATAGGCATTGTCATCAATCTGATCGACGTACTGGTCGAAGAGCTTCTGGATCGTCTGGCGGTCGCTGTCCGTCGCCGTATCGTTCGCAGCCTCGATGGCCTTTTCCTTGAGTTTCCTCAAGATGTCGACCGTCGAGCTGATGCCGCCGTCCGCAACTTTGAGCAAGCTCTTCATCCTCTGCGCGTTGCCGTTCGCCGCATCGAGGCTGCGGATGCGCACGTCCATGCGCTGCCCGATGG
>Ga0256406_1006453_pt1 | contig 11774 bp, 5 predicted proteins | sample RumenRJG_03DNA_FD_185986 | JGI IMG/M metagenome (GOLD analysis project Ga0256406, IMG submission 185986) | Bovine rumen microbial communities from Lethbridge, Alberta, Canada - RJG_03 | ecosystem: Host-associated > Mammals > Digestive system > Stomach > Rumen | place: Canada: Alberta | collected...
TCCTCTTTTTGTCGGCGAAGAAGGCGCATGTCTCGTATAAGCCGCGGTGGACGCAGGGGAGCTTCCCCCAAATCGACGCGAAGCCGAAGGGGTAGAGATCTTGGGAAAGCTGCTGGGGATGGACCTTCCGGATGACTTCGTCCAAGAAGTGGTCGTAGCGGGCGAAGCGGTGCTCCTCGCCATAGGAAAGCCCGCCCTTCCAAGGCTCCACCGGCGCTTTGGGCCGGGCGTTGCCGTATTCGAAGATGGCGTCGTCGGCCAAATAGTTGAATTCGTTGAAGTGGAACTCCTTCTCAGGAAAGGCCTCCTCGAAGGCCCGCTTGGCATAGCCGATGCCATCCATCGCCTTCAGTCCGAATTCGTCGGAGAAGAAGATGCCCGGGCAGGCGGGGTGGTTGATGTATTGGGCCACGCATCGGACCATCTTTTCGGCGAGGGCTTTCTTCTCTTCTTCCGAAAGGGAGAGAAAGGGCCTTTTCCCCGAGGGGAGGACGGCGCCCTCCTCGTAGACGAACTCGTTGAAGATCGCCTCTTCGGGGTAGAACGATAAGCCGTGCTTTTCGGCGAGAGAAAGCTCTTGTGGAATGACGCTTCGGTCGGCGAAGGACTCATAATGGCCGTAGATCGCGTTCACGCCGGCGTCTTTGAGGGCCCCGTAGACCGCGTCGTTGATCCGATTGGGGTAAACCCCCTCCCCCTCGCGCCCGGTGCTCGGGCAGCAATAGAGGGAGACGAAGAAATCTTTTTTCCTTTTCATGATGCGATGCGGTAGCCGTTGGCGACGAAAGACGCGATGGAGCGGCTCGCCCCCTCCCCGTAATAGGTCCCGCCGTAGGAAGAGAATTCGGCGACGAAGCTTTCCCCGTAGGCGGCGCGGCCGTAATCGTCGTTAGGGTAGTAATCGTCGTAGTTCCTTAGGACCATCCATTCGGGGACGAGTTTGAATTTCCCCACCCTTTCGGCGAAGGAGGCCTTCTCGGATTCGGAATAGGGCGAAGCGAGGATCGCCTTTTCGGCCTTTTCGAAAAGCTCAACCTGGTCCAAGAGAAAGCCGATCGGCCAATATTCCGCCTTCGTGAAGGCGCCATAGTGGTAATAGGAAGGGCCGTAGGAGGAGGCGAGCATGGCGTCGTGGTCGTCGAAGCGGTCGATCACCTCCTGCATCAGCGGCGCGGCCGCCTCCCCGAAGTAGAGGTTGACGAACTCGCGCCGCAGGGCGTCCACGTCGGCGTTTAAATCCCAGAAAAGGTGGGAGGCGACATAGGAATGAATGTATTGCTGGAGGCTCGTTTTCTCCGTGAACGTCCCTTGAAGCATGGGGTAGACGACCCCATTCTCGGACAGGTAGCGCAAATCCTCCGCCGTGGTGCCGATGCAGTTGTAATAGAAGAAGTATTCGGGGAAATAGGTGGGATAGGTCCAAGAGAAAATGTGACGCGTGAGCGACCCCCATTTCTCGAATAGGCCCTCCATGACGGTTTGCTGCGGATCGGAGAGGGGGAGCTTGGAGTTGGCGGCGATGGGGCAGACCAGGAAATAGAGATCCTCATTGGGCTTGACGGTGGGGTCGAGGGGAACGTATTTCCCCTGCTCTTCTTTTACCGGCGCCTCCAAATCATATTGGTAGGCGAACATCACCAGGCGGATCTCCCGGCCCAGCCCGCTTTCCTTCGCCCAGGATTGGATGGCGTCGTCCAAGGCGTTCATGAAGCGGATCATCACCCCAGTCATCGTGTATTTGCCGGCGGCCTCCTGCGTTTCGGGGGATGGCTCGGCGAAATAGCGGTCCTGCTGGCCGAACATGTAATAGGTGGAATCGGTTTTCGCGATCACTTCCTTCATCGATTGAATGGCGATTTTGATCGCGGAGGCCTCCATCGTCTCGTCGACGCTTCCATCCTCCTTGATGCCGTCGCTCCAGCAGATTTCGTACACCTGCGAGTTCGCGGGAGGGGTGCTGCCGCTTGGGTAGGAAAGCAGGTTGTCCACGCAGTAGGCGGTGTCGTTGGAGCTGTTATGGGCCCATATGTGGCGGTATTCTTCCTTGATAAGGCCGGTGGCGGGGTCCTTATAGAGCGGCTTTCCCGCCCCGTCGACGGCGTCGGGGTTCACGTATTGGAGCGAATTGTGGTCGCTGGCGACGTATTGCTGGCACCAACCCAAATCCTCGCCTTTGTAATCTGGCATGGCGCAATATTGGGTCGCATAGCGCATATGGGCGCAATAGTCGATGTTCTCCGCGCTCGTCCCCCAGACCGACGCGGTCAGGTAGTTGCGGTGGCGGAATACGGGGACGTAGTTTCGGTTGTAGCTGCGGAATTTGACTTCGTTGACGCGGGGGAGGTAGGTGGCGTCGTAGCTGAGGAAGCGGATCCCAAAGTATTCCTCGGCGAATTGATACACCCCATAGAGGATTCCGTTGGCGTTATCCGCCAGGATGAAGAGGGTGTTTCCTTTGCTGATGAAATAGAATCCATCGCCGTTTAAGGCTGATTTATCGCAAGAGACGCCGGCTTTTTCCAAAAAGGATACATCGCCGAGGCAGATGAAGCTGGACTGCAAATCCCACGACACCTCCTCGTCGGTTGTGATGGCGATGGCGGCCCCGGCGGAGCGGAGGAAGAAGCTCGCCAGCTCCGCGGCGGCGTTCTCTTCGTTCCGCGAATAGGGGGAGGGCAGGACGATTTGGTAGTCGCTCGCCCCATCCTTCACCAAGAAATGATCCGTTTCCGTCCCGGGATCAATGATCGTGGGGGAGGGGGAGGACGAGGAAGAGGGACGGCTGCTTCCGGGCGTTGGGGAGGAGGATGGCTTTCCCCCGCAGGAAGCGAGAAGGGCCAATAGGGACAAAGTTTCGGCGAATCTATGCTTTTTCATCGTTTCCCCTCCCGGGATTCCACTTGGATTACGAATTCTAGGGTGCGTTGATTCCCATCCCCGTCCATCGCCACGTAACGGATTCGATGCGTCCCCGTTTGGACAAAGGCGTATTTCTCGCCGACTTGGACGGATTTGCGGTAGCCGTCGGGCTGATGGACGTATACCCCATAGAGCAAGTCGCCCCGCTCGAAGGAGGAGAGGTCATCCGAAACGGAGGCGCCAAGGATGGTGATTTCCTCCCCCAAGCCATAGGCCGCCTCATAGGACCCCTCGAGCTCGATGGTGGGGGCGATTTTGTTCCGCGCGTGGAAGGAATAGGAAACCTCCCCGCCTCGGCCGGCCTTGTCTTTCATTTGGTAGCGGAGGAGGTATTGGCCCGGCTCGTCCAAAGGCAACGTAAAAGCGACGGGGCCGCTATTTTGATAGAGCATCGCGCCGCGGGGGGATTGGCAGCTCATGGTGATGCTGCTCGTGTGGCAGAAGAAGTCGTAGGCCCCCGCTTCGGGGATGCTCACCCGCGACGACTGCCTGAGGTAATTGTTTTTCGCTAGGGGCGACTCCATCCCCAAGTTGGGGGCGATGCGGTCTCCCCTGGCGAGGGCCGTCGTCGTGAAGGATTGGTTTTGTAGGGTGTCCAAGAAGAACGACCCGCTTCCCCGAATGCCCGAGAGGGTGATGGTGAGGTAGCATCCTCCCTTGGGGAAGCCGCCGAACGGGGTTCCATCGTCATAGCGCGCGAGGCGGGCGATGGTTTCGTAGGCCGCGTTCGCCACCTTCCGATGCGGCGCGTCGAAATTCAGGTAAAAGCGCCGATATTTCTCCCCCTCAAAGTCCCCGGAGGAGTACTCCCCTTGGTTTTTTGGCAGGTAGGTGCCCGTGGGAAGGCCGCCTTGGGTGAGCTCTGGCCTTTCGGCGGGCGAATAATAGACGTTGTCCACCCCGAAGGAGACGGACTTGCCGTTGGTGCCCGTTAACGTGAAGGCGACTGAGCGGAAGTTCTTTTCCTGGTCTAGGAGGTTGAAGCTGATGGCGAGGTCGTTGTTGGAGAGGAGGTAGGGGAGGCGGATCTCCGCCATGTCCTTATCGCCTCCCTTTTGGTAGAGGAAGCGGGCCCCCGCGGAAGTTTTGCTCACTTCCGCCACGCCGTCGTCGCTGAGGAAATAAGAAGCGAGATCCTGCGGCTCCGACGCGGGGTCCAGCACGGGGAGGCGATAGGAATAGACGGCCTCCTTCTCGCTCCCTTTGGCTACCGTATAGATCACTTCCCTCTCCCCCGTCTCGGCGAAGCTCACCTTATCCCCGGGCGCATAAATCCGGCCGTCCACGGCGACTTCGACGGAGGCGTCCTCCTTCCGGGAGAAATCGCGAGCGATGGGGGTGGGGATGGCGAATTCCTCCCCTTTGTCCACCGCGCGGGGGAAATCCGCGAGGCTCCAATAGAGGAAGTCGTCGTCAACCGCGATGGGGAAATCTTGGACGTCGGAGAAGCCGAGGAAGTCTTTCGCGACCGCGCGCAGGGAATAATCCGCCTCATCATTTAATTGGACGACGTCCCCGGGCTTCACGGGATCGCTCGCGCCTCCATGGATTAGGCAAAGCGAGACGCTGACCTCGCCATGCCCACCCGTGACGGAGACGGAGGGGATGGTGAAATAGCCCATCCTCCGAATGGCTTGCTCGGGCAAAGAGGCGCTGATCTTCATCGGCGTCCTCTCCAAGGCGACGTGGAAGAACCCGCTTTTCCTCACGAGCACCCCGTATTGATTTCTCAGGGAATAGGTCAGGGAATAATCGCCGGATTCTTGGGGGAGGAAGGACCCGCCTTGGATGAGGCCCGTGCAGTCGATTCCTCCTTTGGCGAGGGAGATTTCGGCGGAGAAGTCATCGCCGAAAAGGTTCTTTGCATAGGCTTTCGGCAGAGGGTAGGGGACGTTCACGACCCCTTCGGGGAGGGCGCCGATCTCCCTCCTCCCCAACAGGATGGACTCATTGCCCGAGAAAGAGGATTCGTCGACTTTGTCCACGGCTTCGCCCGCGATCTCCGTGAAAAGGACGTCGCCCGTTCCCGAAGAAACGCGGCAGGAGAGATAGACCTCCTTCGCGGTGAAGCCCCGGAAGGCGAAGTGCCCGTCGTCGTCCAAATCCGCCAGACGGATGCGCTTCCCGCTGGCGAAGTCGTTGGTCTGCGTCCTCATATAAAGGCTGTTGGTGCTCAGCTCGTAGGAGAAGTTCAGACCGATCATCGCGGCGTCCGCATTCCCATTTGGCTGCATGGCCCCCGCCCAGTTGACGCCGAACCCCCAGGCGACGGCCTCCCCATGGCTGTCGACAAGGAAGTTGCCGTTGGGGTCCCGCGTCTCCCCATAGGAAATTCCGGAATTCACCGCGTAGACCAGGGTTTGGTGGGGAAAGATGTCGTTTTTTCGGAAGCGGACGCCAATCGCATTGGACGCGTCGTAGCAATCCGTCAAAGTGAAGACGATTTCCTGCACCTCCGCCTCTTGGGAGTAGGGGTTTGGCACGAACTCGACCAAGTCTTTCCCCTCCATGGCCGACAAATCGATGATCTTGCCATAGAGGAAGGAGGCGTTGGCATCGTGGAAATTCACCGAAAGCCCCGAGGAATGAGTCGTCTTGACGCTGGCGGGGACTTTGTTTTGGGCGACGCTTACCCCGCCTAGGCCCATGCGCGATTGGATGAGCGCCGTGCCGCCGTCGGCGACGGAAACGGTCACCTTCTTGGAAACGGCCTCCCCCTCGATGGAGGCGGAGAACGCCAAAACGTAATCCCCGAGCTCCCTCGGCTGGAAGGAAGCAGAAAGCGGCCCCTTCTCCCCCGATGGGGAGGTGTAGCTTTTCTCGACGCCATAGCGGGCTCCGGCGCAATAGGCATACACCCCCGTGAGCGAGACACTCTCCTCGAGGTTCATCGAGGAGGGGATCCCCTTCACGATGATCGCGGGCGCGTCGATGACTTCGACGAGGCAGCGGACGCTCATGCGGTCCGAAAAGGCGTCGGTGTAGACGTAGTCGAAGGCGAATAGCCCGGGCTCTTCGAATGCATATTCGCGGCCCAAATCCTCTGGGGAGATTGTTCTCAAATATTCCCCGTCTTCGTAAATCTCGACTCGGTAATCCTCATAAACCCCGACGGGCGGGATGCTTTTGTCCGAGCGCACGATCCCGGATTCGATCCTCGCTCGGGGGAGGACGATACTTTCGCCCACGCGGGCGGAAGAGGGGATGGGCTGGGAGAAAGTGACGCTGTCCTCCGGCTTAGTTTCATAGACCTTCACGTAGTCGATCCGGTTTGGATAGGTGATGGCGTATTGGCCATGGCTGATCAAAAGGTCGATGCTCCCCTTCGCAAGGTCGAGGGGATTCCCGTCTGGGTCGCTCGCGCTTAAAGCGCCCGCGACGTCGTAGGAACGCCCAAGCAGGCCGTAATGGTATTCCTTGGGCTTTTCTTCCGCGCGGACCCTCTGCGTCAAAACGCCGTCGCTTTGGCTTTGCGGGGTGAACCATCCGCAAAGGAAAGAGAAGGAGGCGAGTAGGGCGAGAATGGCTTTCTTGACGTTCATCTTGGCTTCCTCCTTAGGAATATAGCGGCCTCTCCACGTCGATCCCCGCCCTGGTCCGCGAAAGGCGGAAGGAGAGGGGGGAGCTTGCGATTTGGCTCAGGGGCAGCGTGAGGGAGGCGGTTGAATCCTCGCCCCAGGGAAGCGAGGCGTAGGGATCGTTTCCAACGCGGTAAAGCAAATCGACGGGATCCGCGCCCTGGGAGCGGAGGGCTAGGCGGAGAGTGACTTGGGTTTTCTTCTCCTCAATCCCCTCGGCGAAAAAAGAACTGGCGAAGGTGAACTGGGTCGCGCCTTCGCTAGCGATGGAGTAAAGGGAGTAGCCGCCGTCCGGGTTTTGGGAAACGAAAGAGGTCACGGCTTCGACGGAAATGGGCGCGCGGAGAAAGGAGATTTCCGTGATGTCGATTTCCTCGGCGGCGGTGAAGTAGAGGTTGAGGCGGTCGTGCGCCTGATCGAAGGCGTTCAAATCGACGGAATAGAAGTGGTCTCTGCCCTCCTCTTTCGCCACATCGACGCCCACCATCCGCGTCCAATCGCCCGTGCCGAACCAATAGAAGGCGCCGGAGGTGGGGTAATAGGCGCGGAAGGATAGGTAATTCCTTCCTTGCTCCTTGGCCGATTCGATGAGGTCGGCTCCCAGGTAGAAATCGGCGCCGTCCCCTTCGGGACGCAAAGCGAGGCAATCGCCTTTTTCTTGGTAGGAGATGCTTAGTTTACGGGAGCTGAGGTGGCCGCTTTTTTCCAAGAGGCGGAGGTCCCTCGTGTAGTAGTCGCAGGAAGGGAGGACGTGAAAATGGATGGTTTTGCGGGAAACCTCTTGCCCCCCGCGCATCGCCATGGCGGTGTAGAGGTACTCCCCGATGGGCAATTTCTCGCGCAGGTCGCATCTTTCGCCATCCCGGGTCAAGGAATAGGAGAAGCTGATGTTTTGATAGGAATCTTCATCGAGCACAGCGAATTCCTGAAGCGACAGGGTGTTTTCCAATAGGAAGGCCCCGTCGAGGGAAGTGTCGTACACCACAAGCGGCTCCTCCTGATCCCTCACCGTCACATGGAACTCGCTATACCCCTCGAGGCAGGAGAAGACGAAGGTATGGCGACCGGTCCCGATCTTCTTCAAATAGCGTTTGGCGATGCGGGAGCCCAAAAGCCACTCCGTCCCCTCCTCCAACACATGGCCCGCATAAGCCACCCGGGGGTTTGTGTAGCGCTTCGCCTCGGGGATTTCGTTGTCGGGGGAGGAAAGATCGAGCTCCAAGTCGGCGATTTTTGGCTCCTGCATGTCAGTCAATCGGACGCCGTGGAGGTAACGGGACGCGACGTTGCCCGCCGCATCGGTCGCGGTCAGATGAACGTCGGCGCCGTCCAAGGGGATCCGCCCCATGCCATCGTCGGGGAAGGAGGCTTCCACCTTGAGGGGGGCGCCGAAGGAATCGTGGCAAAGGAAGTAGTCCGCGACGCTATGGCGCTCGGCGTAGGGCAAGGAGTCGCCGGGGAAGGAGCCCGTGATCGCCGGGACGGCGTAAACCTTCGCGGGCACGCTTTGGGCGAAGGATCGGTCTAAAGAGGAGAAGGTGACGCGGTAGGAGCCGACCCGCGAGAAATCGACGCCGGAAGCATCGACTTGAAAGCGGACCTTGGCTTCGTTATGGCGGAGGTGGCACCCCTTCGAGAAGTCGAAGCCGACGTCATTTAGCTTGATGGCGAATTCCGCGGGGGCGGAGAGGGAATATTCCCCTTGGCCCTCTTGCGTGGAGGAGGAGAAGAAGGGGCTGGAAACGCTCCTTTGGCCCTCTCCCTGGCCCCCGCCGCAGGAAAGCAAAGGCAAGGCGCATAGAAGAAAGCGAAGGAAAATGTGCTTTTTGCTCATCCTTTGATCCCCCCGATCATGAAGTTGGAAGAAATGAGGCGGTGGCAGGCGAAGTAGATGACGATCGTCGGGATGATGACGATGGAAAAGCCCGCCATGACCTCACAGACGTTGGAATTTGAGACGTTGGAGGCGTTTTGCTGGAAGAGGTAAAGCCCATAGGCTAGGTTTGGGGTGGAGGGCATCCAAAGCATGAAGGAGGAGTAATCGTTCCAAGCGCCGATGAAGCCTAAGATGACCTGGACCATGAAAGTGGGGAGGGCCATTGGGAAATAGGCTTGGAAGAAAGCGCGCCAATGGCCGCCGCCGTCGATGAAAATCGCCTCGGCGTAATCCCAGGGCATGTTTTTGAACATGCCGTAAAACAAGAGGAAGCCGAATCCCGAAAAGCAGCCGACCGGGCTCGTCAAGAGCAACAGAAACATATTGTCGTAAATGCCCATCGCCTTCTTAATCGTCATGGCCGCGGGAAGGGAGCCGATGATCGGGATGATCATGAGGAGAATGCCGAAGTTGAAGAGAAAAGTTCGCCCGGGGAAACGGTATTTGCATAGGACGTAGGCCATGAGCAAGGTGAAGAAGTTCGTGATGAGGGGGAGGAGGATGGCCCATAGGAGGGAAAAGCCGGCGAGGGCGAAGAAGTCGTAATGCTTATCCCCGACGTCGACCCCGAGATTTTTGTAGGCGGAGACGAAGTTGTCCCAATAGAACCAACGTTCGGGCCAAGCGAAGGGCTTGCCGATGTAATCGTAATAATCGCGGAACGAAGTCAAGATCATCCAAATCGGCAGAATCAAAAGGGAAAGAGAATAGGCGATCATGAGGATCCATACAACCCACTTGAGGATGTTGTCCATGACGACCGCGCCAGAAAGCTTTCGGCGGTAGCGGACCCTTTTCTTTTTCCAAGCGCGTTCTAACGGGAGGCGAGACATGTCAGCGGTTCCCTCCTTGATCCGTGGTGGGGCCGAAGCGGTCCATCAGCCATTTGGCGGCGAAGACGATCGGGGCCGTGAAGGCGGTCAAAACCAACCCCCCGGCGGCCAAAACGGGATAATAGGAGGTGTTGCCCCTCAATACTTGCACTTGGTAATAATAGCCGACGTAGGAGGCGTAATCCGGCGCGGAGAGGTAATAGAATTCGATGAGGGGGCCAGCGTTCATGAACATCCCGGAAAGGCCCGTCAAAATGAAGGTCTCCATCGTGGGGAAAATCAGGGGAAGGACGATATAACGGAGGTCGGAAAAGGCATTGTCGACTCCATCGATTTTCGCGGAATCGCGGATTTCCGGGGGGATGGCGTTCATGGCGTTTGGGTAGATTAAAAGACTGGTCGAGAAAGAAAGCCAAATGCAGTAGAGAATTCCCGTGAAGACGGCGATCCATGGGCTTTTCCCGGCCGTTGTTGGGTAAAGGAGGGGGAACCACTTCTGGCCCGTTTTGTCCATTAGGTCGTTCAATGGGCCGCCCGCATCGATGAAGTTGATGAAGATGAGGGAGATGACGTAGCCCGAGATGATGGAAGGGAGCATCGAAACGGCGCGGATGGTCTCATGCAAGAAGCACTTCCGATAAATCTGATAGCTGAAGGCGATGTAGAGGGGGACGCAGATCACGAAACTAATGATCTGGTTGAGAATGGAGTTCCGGAAGGAATAAAACATCTGGTTCCCCGCGGTGAAGGTTTGGCGGAAGAAGGTTTTGAAGTTGTCCAAGCCGACCCAGTAAACCGTTCCGTCCACGTTGGTCTTTTGGAAGGCGAGAAGGATGGATTCGACGTTGGTCCCTCCCCAAAAAACGAGGAATAGGATTAGGGGATAGGAAATGGCGGTGAGGACGAAAAGGCTGCTGTTCGCCTTGGTGGAAATCTTCCCCTTTCGTTTGCTTTTCCTCGCGCCGACCATGGAACGCTTCCCTCGATTCCGTCAATTTTTCGCGCCGTAGAAGCCGCCGCTGCGGCATTGGGCCACGCCGGCAGCCCACAAGGCGGGGTCGTACATCGACTTCGTGGATTTCTTCAGCGCGTCGGCGCTTTCGGTGCGCATCGCGCTTAGGATGGAAGTGGCCATTCTCCCGAAAGGCATCGCGGTTCCGATGGTGCAAGAGCCTTGGGCATAAGCCATGGGGGCGTTCAATCGGCTGAGGCGCGAAGTGAGCACGGTCACGTTATCGGTGTCCTGTGCTAGGGTGTAGCAGTAGCGATTGAAGGGGGTCATCGCCTCCTTTTGCTCTTTGCTCATCGTGAAAGAATAGGGGCGGATCAAGCCGTAATTCGAGGCAGTCTTGGCGAGATTTTCGTTGGTTAGGGTCGATTCGATGAAGTCAAAGATCGCGTTTTTCTTCTCCGCATCGCCCTGCTTCTTGACTAGTAGCCCGCCGACCTCCAGCGCCGACATGATCGTCTTCTTGGATGTGGCGCCTTCCGCGCGCGGAGTCAGCATGATGCGGAACCTTTGATCTCCATAGCCGCGGCCGGGGTTGTTGCTTCCAATCCGCTGGATGAAAGACTTGGCCTCCGTCTCGAACCAGTTTCCCGAGACGATGCTGGCGAAGCAGAGATTCTTCTTGCTGGTCAGCTGGAAGTTTTTGAGATAGGTCGACTGCAAGTCGTCCACCGTCTTCGCCCCCGTCTTCGAATAATCGCCCACATAGGAGCCAAAGAAGTAGCGTTCCATGTAGTCGATGGTCTCGTCGTAGCCTTTGGTGGAATAGGCTTGGTAGCCGTTATCGATGGTGAGGGGCCTTTGGCTCTCCCCGCCATTCGCGTCGACGAAGGTAAAATTCTTCCCCTCGGAGTCGAAGTTCAGGAATTGGGAGTAGGATTCCTCGCCGATTAATTGGGCGAAATAGGATTCGGCGAGCGGGTCCAAATAGCCGACGTCCTGCCCTGCGTAGGCGATGGGGGTGTAGCCGTCGGCGTCGAGATAGGAGAGCATCGCCTCGAAATCGCTGAGGCTGACGGGCTGGCCGTCGTCGTAAGTCCCATAATGCCCGTCGTGTGACGCGATCATGATGGTGTCGCCCTTTCGGTAGAAGCAATCGGGGTCGCTCGAGGAATCGAAGATCAGCTTTCCTCCCTCCTCGTGGCAGGCGATGCCATCTTGCTCCACCGCGCCCTTCTCGGAGACGGGGGCGGCCTTGAGCCAATCCTGCTGAACGAAGAGGTCGTAATCGAAGATGATCCCCGCGATGGTGGAGGTGTTGGGAAGCATGTAGCAGCCCTCGCCGTTTTTCTGGGTGGCGCCTCCCAGCCAAGCGCCCTTGTCGATGATCTTCTCGCGGACGCTTAAGCCGCCTTCCCCATCCGGCTTGCGCTCCAAAATGGGGGAGAGGTCTTCGAAATAGCCATCCCCCTTGGCGTAGAACCCGGTTTGATAATCCACGAAAGAGGACCAAAACACATCGACCTTCGTCCCCGTTTGGAGGGCCGTCAAATCGTTGC
>Ga0256406_1006457_pt1 | contig 11766 bp, 12 predicted proteins | sample RumenRJG_03DNA_FD_185986 | JGI IMG/M metagenome (GOLD analysis project Ga0256406, IMG submission 185986) | Bovine rumen microbial communities from Lethbridge, Alberta, Canada - RJG_03 | ecosystem: Host-associated > Mammals > Digestive system > Stomach > Rumen | place: Canada: Alberta | collected...
GAACCGCCACCTTCACTTTTCCGCTCATTTCCTCCCTTCCTTCCGGATGCGCCGGCTCAGTCGCCGTCGTAGATCTTCTTCTGGCGCTCCTTGGAGATGCTCAGGATGACATGCGCGATCTGCTCGGCTTCATCCTCGTTGAGGCTGACCTCCTTGCAGAGGTCCAGGTACCTGGCGACTATCTCCTTCTCCCTCTCATCGTCCCAGTAGCTCTGGCCGCTGCGCTTCTTGGCCTTCGCCAGCTCGTCGGTGATGTCTATGCGGGTGGCTATGAGGTCGATGATCTTGCCGTCGATCTCGGACACCTCGTCCCTGAGTTCCTTCGTAGATGCGGGCGCTTCCATGGAAACCCTCTTACTGATGAACGCGCGCATGAGTCTTTACTTATAAAACCCTCGCTGTGCTCAATCTATACGGTTACTGTTTTCGTATTGCCGATTGAAAGAATCGAATATAAACGAAGAAAATTTACGGATTCCGTATTAATGAACTTATTAGTTCATTAATGCACTGAAAAGATGGTTTAAATCCTATGGGCGCATCTACGGCTTCATGGACCGTATTCAGAAGTATTTCGGACGCCATCCCTCCCAGATGGCAGTCGCAAGGCTGCTGCTGAGCCAGGGGCTCAGCGTTCACGACGGCTACATCTGGTGCGGGGATATCAGGCAGGCGGACACATCCGTCGCCGAGGCCGCCAAGGTAGACCGCAGGGTGGTCCGCTCGGCCGTGGAGAGGATAATGGGCGAACCCGAGCTGCTGGCACTGTACTCCAAGCTCAGATGCATGGTGCTCCTCTCGGACGTCGCGAAGGAGCTGGGATGCTCGGTCATCGAGGTCATCCCCACCGACGAGAAGGTCCCGGGGATAATGTCGGGTATCATGGACATCATCTTCAAGGCCGGGATCAACGTCAAGCAGGCGGTCGTCAGCGAGCCCGCCGACGACGGCCAATCGCATCTGATCCTCATCACCGAGGGCGAGATGCCGGGGACCGTCATATCGGCCGTCCGCGAGAGCTTCGGCGTCGCGAGCGTCATCATCAGATGACGGACGCCCGCGCGCTGTTTTAATAAATAACACGCGCATCATGCGGTCGATATCATGACGGCTACGTCAAGGAGAGCGGACCTGGAGCGCAGCACCCGCGAGACCGATGTGAAGGTCGGGCTGTGCATCGACGGCACAGGGGAATTCGACGTCAGATGCGACATCCAGTTCCTGAAGCACATGTGCGAGACCCTCGCCAGGTACGCCGACTTCAACCTCACCCTCGAGGCAGGCGGGGACAACGACCACCACGTGATCGAGGACACCGCCATCGCCCTGGGGGAGGCGTTCAAGCGCGCCCTGGGCGACGGGCCCGTCGAGAGGACGGCATCCTGCGTCCTCCCCATGGACGACGCCCTCGTCCTCGTGTCCATTGACCTCGTCGACAGGCCGTACTGCGACGCCGACCTGCCCGATCCCCTCTACATCCACTTCATGAGGAGCTTCGCGATGTCCGCCGGGATCACCCTGCACACCGTGAAGATCAGGGGGTTCGACGACCACCACGTGATCGAGGCGACTTTCAAGGCCCTCGGCAAATGCCTCAAGAACGCGGTCAGGCCCCGCGACAGGCTCCTGAGCACCAAGAACGCGGTCAAGACGGTGTGAAGAATGCTCGCCAAGAGGGTCATACCGTGCCTCGATGTGAAGGACGGCAAGGTCGTCAAAGGGACGGAGTTCGTCAACCTGAAGGAGGTCGGGCGCCCGCCCGAGCTCGCCGAGCGGTACTCCAGGCAGGGCGCCGACGAGATCACCTTCCTGGACATCGCCGCCTCCAAGGAATCCCGCGGGACCACGCTCGGGCTCGTGAAGGAGACCGCGGAGCGCGTCTTCGTCCCCCTCACGGTCGGCGGGGGCATCCGCACGGCCGACGATGTGCACAACGCCCTCCTGGCCGGCGCGGACAAGGTCTCCATGAACTCCGCCGCCGTGGCGCACCCGGAGGTCATCTCCGAATCCGCCGAGAGGTTCGGGAGGCAGTGCGTCGTCGTCGCCATCGACGCCAAGCGCACCGGGAGCACCTCTTCCGGGTTCGAGGTGTTCGTCAAAGGCGGCACGGAGCCCACCGGCATCGACGCCCTCGCCTGGGCGGCCGAGGCCGAGGACCGCGGCGCCGGCGAGATACTGCTCACCTCGATCGATGCGGACGGCACCAGGAACGGATACGACATCCCGCTGACGAAGGCTGTGGTCGAGGAGACGAGCGTCCCCGTGGTCGCTTCCGGAGGATGCGGCGGCATAGACGACATCTACCGCGTGTTCGCCGAGACCGACTGCTCCGCGGCGCTCGCCGCGAGCATATTCCACTACGGGGAATGCACCGTGGACGACGTGCACGAATACCTCCGCGAGAGGGGGATAGAGGTCAGATGACGGAGATTCCGAAGCTGAATTACGATGACAAGGGGCTGGTCCCCGTCATCGTGCAGGACTACAGGACCAACGAGGTCCTCATGCTGGCATATTCGAACGAGGAGGCCGTGAGGCTGATGTACGAGACAGGCTACACCCACTTCTGGAGCCGCAGCAGGCAGAAGATGTGGAAGAAGGGAGAGGAGTCCGGCCACGTGCAGAGGATAAAATCGATCGAGGCCGACTGCGACGCCGACACCCTGCTGGTCAGGGTCGACCAGACCGGCCCCGCCTGCCACACCGGCCACCCCTCCTGCTTCTTCACCACCGTCGAGGGCAGCACGGACGACACCGCCGCCATCATGCCCGAGCTCATCCGCACCATAAAGGACAGGAAGGAGAACCCCTCGGAGGAGAGCTACACCTGCAAGCTCTTCTCCAACGAGAACAAGATGTGCAAGAAGATCGTCGAAGAGGCCGCCGAGGTCATCCTCGCGGTCAGGGACCACGACAAGGAGGAGATCGCGTCGGAGACGGCCGACCTCATCTACCACACCCTGGTGGCCCTGGTGAAGGAAGACGTGGACCTGGGCCTTGTCTATAAAGAGCTCACGGAGAGGCATTCATGAAGCCCAGGGCGGACCTGCATACGCACACCGTCTTCAGCGACGGGGAGCTCATCCCGGCGGAGCTCGTGCGGAGGGCATCGGTGCTGGGACATGACCTCCTGGCCATCACCGACCACGTCGACATGACCAATGTCGAATGGGTGGTGACCAACCTCGTCAAGGCCACGCAGCTGAACAAAGACTACAACATCCGCGTCCTCCCGGGCGTGGAGATCACCCATGTGCCTCCGGCGCTCATCGCGCAGGTCGCGCACGACGCCCGCCGCTTCGGCGCGAAGATCGTCGTGGTGCACGGCGAGACCATCGTCGAGCCGGTCGCCCCCGGCACCGACAGGGCGGCGGCCGAGAACCCCGACATCGATGTGCTGGCACATCCCGGGTTCATCACCGCGGAGGAGGCCGACATCGCAAGGGAGAACGGCGTGGCCCTGGAGATCTCCGGGCGCAGCGGCCACAGCTTCACCAACGGGCACGTGTGCAGTATCGCGAGGGCGTCCAAGTGCATGATGGTGGTCGACTCCGACACCCACCAGCCCGAGAACCTCATGGACGACGAAGCGGCGACCAAGATCGCACTCGGAGCCGGCCTCACAGCCGAAGAGGCCGATAAGGCCCTCCACAAAACGCCTTACAAGATCGCCGAAGGCCTCTGAAAAGGGCCCGGCAGGCGCCCCTCCACGGGGCGCCCGGCGCTTCTGTCTTTCTTAATTTTACATCGATTCGCGGTAGATCAGCGAGACCTCTTCCTCTGTCGTGATGGGCTTGGGGTTCCCCAGAAGCCTGGCCTTCGAGACCCTGAAGGCATTGGAGGCCAGCCAGGGGATGTCCTCCTCCGTGAAGCCCTCGTCTGACAGGTAGACGCTCAGCCCGATGCGGTCCAGGAGCATCTCGACCTGCGCGGCGCAGTCCTCGGAGCCTTTCCCGCCCAGGAAGCGGGAGATGACGGCGTACTTCTCGGGCGCGCCTTCGACCGAATGCCTGATGACCGTCGGCGTGAGGGCCGCGAGCCCCCTGCCGTGGACGATGTTCCTCAGACCGCTCAGCGGGTGCTCCAGGCCGTGCGGGGCGGCCAGGCTCGAGACGTAGAACGCCATGCCGACCGCCGAGGCTGCGGCGGTCACGGCGTCCAGGGCCTCCGTGTCATGGATGTCGTCGTTCGCGGCGACGATATTGTCCGTCAGCAGGCGGAGGCATTCCAGCGAGATGGCCTCGGTGACCGGGGAGGCGCCGGGGCTGACATATGATTCCATGCTGTGGCAGAGGGCATCGAAGGTCACCGGAGCGAGGACCGAACGGGGCATCGTCTCCATCAGCGAAGGGTCCACGATCGCGCATCTGGGTATGAGGCAGTCGTCCCTGATCCCGCGCTTGTCCTTCGTTGCAGGGTCTGTCAGAATGGCCGTTCCGTTGCTCTCGCTCCCGGTCCCGCAGGTGGTCGGCACCGCGATTATGGGGAGTGCTGAGTACTCCTGCTCGGAGAACCCTTTCTCCAGGAAATCCTCCACGCGGCCGGGGCTGCAGGCCATGAGGGCGATCCCTTTGGCGCAGTCGATGGGACTCCCGCCGCCGAGGGCGACGACCGTACCGCACCCCTCGGAGCGGGCAAGGGCGGCCCCGTCGGCAACTGCAGTGGTCAGTGGATTGGCCGAGACGCTGTCGAACACGCAGTAGCCGATATGCTCATCATCGAGCTGCCCGAGGACGCGGTCCAGGAGGCCGGTCTTCGCACTGCTCCGGCCGGTCACCACCAGAGCCTTGGCGCCGATCTTGGAGACCTCGCTGCCGACAGTATCTGCCTTCCCCCTACCGAAGACGATGTTGGCAGGAACAGACCAGTGGAAATCCTTCATGAACAGGAATGGGCAGGCGCGTATATCGTTCTGCCCGTCATAAACTCCCAGAAATCGTCAGTCCTTCCCGTCGGTCCCCAGTTCCCGGCGGATCTTCCTGATGAGGTCGTCCATGTAATCCTCGCGCCCCTCATCGCGGAAATCCTCGTCGACGACCATGAGCGCGGCATAGAGCTCCCTCTCGGTGAGCGCCTCCTCCCCGGACTCGGGCTTCTTCTTCCTTTCCGGCTCCGCCATGGTATCATGCACTCGACGCACGGTAAAGGATTAATCACTTTCCCCGACCCAACGGTTATTAGCCATCCGTGCGTTCGCAGGGGCATATGCCAAAGATCGCAATCATCGGCGGTTCCGGGATCTACAACCCGGACAGCTTCGAGCTCATACGGGAAGAGTTCCCGGACACCCCTTACGGGAAGCCCTCAGACCCCATCATGATCGGGAAGATCAACGGCGTGGAGGTCGCGTTCCTCTACCGCCACGGCAAGCAGCACCAGCACCCGCCTTCCTCCGTCCCCTACAGGGCCAACATGTACGCTCTCTGGAAACTCGGCGTGGAGTATGTGATCTCTGCGTGCGCCGTCGGCTCCCTCAAAGAGGAGTTCCGCCCCGGAGACCTCGTCATCTGCGACCAGGTCATCGACTTCACCCGCGGCAGGAAGCTGACCTACTTCTACGACCAGACGGTGCACATCTCGATGCCGGACCCCTGCTGCCCCTACCTGAACAAGATCTTCGCGGGCGCAGCGGAGGAGATGGGGATCAGGTACCATCTCGGAGGCACCTATGTGTGCATCGAGGGCCCCAGGTTCTCCAGCAGGGCCGAGAGCAGGATGTTCAGGAGCTTCGGCGACCTGGTCGGCATGACAATGATCCCAGAGGTCACCCTCTGCCGCGAGCTTGGCATGTGCTACTGCAGCCTGGCGACCATAACCGACTACGATGCCTGGAAGGACGAGGCCGTCACCATCGACATGGTGAACAAGACCATGGCCGAATGCCTCGACAAGGTCCTCAGGCTCCTCGAGCTCGGCCTCCCCAGGATCGGGAAGTCGGACTGCTGCTGCGCCGAGGCCGCCGAAGGCTGCGGATCGCTCAAGGCCATAGAGAAACAGTGAACAGGGGGCGGCCGGAATGCCGCCTCCGATCGAACATTTCTGATCTGGCACATCCGATTTCGTAAAATTTGGAGTTCAACTCCAAATTTTTCAAACTAAGAAGACCCAGTTTGTAAAAAAAACATGATTCAGAGAACCGTTCGGAAGGCCATCGAAGAAAGCATCCTCCGCAAGCCTGTCACCCTTGTCACAGGCCCGAGGCAGGTAGGCAAGACAACGCTCTGCAAGGCCATAGGGGACGAGCACGGATTCGGATACGTCTCCCTCGCAGATATGGGCAACCGTGAACAGGCGCTCAGCGACCCTGTGATGTTCCTGAAGTCCCACCCAGCGCCGCTGGTGATTGATGAAGTTCAGTATGCGCCCGGGCTCTTTGATGCCTTGGAGGCCGAAGCAGACGGAAGAAAGGCAGAGACTGGTTCCAATGCCGGAATGTATCTGATCATAGGGAGCCAGGTTTACGGCCTTATGAAGGGCGTGACACAATCCATGGCCGGGAGAGTGTCGGTGATCCAGATGTCGCCTCTGAGCCTGAGCGAGACGCTCGGCAGGGAGGAAGTGCCATTCAGGGTGGACTTCGAGAGCGATCTCCGGAGAGCGTCCGAATCGAAACTGTCTGTCGGGGATATCTATGAACGGATCTTCCGCGGCTCGTATCCGGAGCTATGGAACGATAGGACAGAAGATCCCAGGGATTTCTATTCCGACTATGTTTCCGCATATATCGAAAGCGACGCAAGCCAGATAATCAGCGTGAAGGACAAGATCAAATTCCATCAGTTCCTCGAACTGATGGCATCGCTCAGCGGCCAGGAACTGGTCTACAACAGAATATCCAATTCCCTCGGGATCAGCGTCAAGACCGCAGAATCATGGGTAGGAGTGCTCGCTACCGGAGGGATCATAACCCTGCTTGAACCGTACTGTGATAGGTCCAAACTGAAACGCATCGTCCGCCGCCCCAAGATGTATTTCTGCGATACAGGCCTGGCATGCTTCCTGGCAAGGGTTTGCGATCCGGAATCCCTGAGGGCCGGATACCTCAGCGGGCATTTTGTTGAGACCTACATCGTCAATGAAATAATGAAAAGCTGCAAGAATAACCGCGACTTTCCGGGTCTGTACTACTATCGCGACTCGGAGATGAACGAGATAGACCTCATGATCCTCCGCAACGGAACATTCTCCCTCGTTGAATGCAAGGCCGGCATCTCATACGGCGCCGAGGACGTGAAGGCATTCCGGAAGATGAAGAAGTCCGGTTTCAAGATAGGCCATTCATGCATCATCTGCATGACGGACACCGGCTATCCTGTGGCCGAGAATGTTTACGCTCTACCGATAGCATCCATCTGACAGCGGCGGCAACCTAAATACGCGCACCCCAATCACACCGCGATGAGGATCGTCTTCAGAGGCACCGTCCAGGGAGTGGGCTTCCGCCCGGCCGTTTACAGGACGGCGGTCTCCCTCGGCCTGCACGGAAGCGTCCGCAACGACGGCTCCCGCGTGACTGTAGATATAGACCGGGACGATCTTACGGAGAAATTCATCTCCGAGCTGAAGGCCTCCCTCCCCCCGCTCGCCAGGATCGATTCTGTGGAGACCGAGAGGTTCGCCGTGGAAGCCGGTTCGTTCTCGATCGCCGCCTCGGGGGAGGACGGCAGGGACGGCGCTTCCATCCCCACGGACACCGCAATCTGCCCCAAATGCCTGGAGGATATGAGGTCCGGCAGGAGGAAAGGCTACGCCTTCACGTTCTGCACCGACTGCGGGCCCAGGTTCACGACTCTGACCGCGATGCCTTACGACCGCGCCCACACGTCGATGTCCGCATTCCCCATGTGCCCGGAATGCGCCAAAGAGTACTCCGATCCTTCCGACCGCCGCTTCCACCACCAGACGATATGCTGCCCCCGCTGCGGCCCGCAATACAGGCTCGCAGGCGCGGACGGCTCGGAGATCGCCTCGGACGATCCGATAAGGGACTTCGCCGCACGCCTCGACGGCGGAGCGATAGGTGTCGCCGAGAGCTGGGGCGGGATGCACATCTGCTGCACGCTGGCACAGCTGGAGAAGCTCCGCTCTTGGTACCGCCGTCCTCAGAAGCCGTTCGCGATAATGGTGCGCGATATGGAGGCCGCGGAAAAGTACTGCAGTCCGGCTGATGCAGAAAAAGAGCAGCTCCTGTCCCCGCACCGCCCGATCGTGCTCGTGAGGAAGAAGGATACAGAGTTCTCAGATCTCATCTCGCCCGGCATCGACACCGCCGGGGTGTTCCTCCCGTACACCGGGATGCAGCACCTCCTCTTCGATTCGCTCAGGGCGGACGCATTGGTCATGACATCGGCCAACCCGCCCGGAGAGCCGATGATCACCGACCCGGCCGATGCTTTCCGCCTGGGCGCAGACTGCTATCTGCTGCATAACCAGGCCATCGTCAACCGTGCAGACGATACCGTCCTCCGCATGTGCGGGGACAGCGTGTTCTACATCCGGAAGTCCAGGGGCGCCATACCGTCGTTCTACGAGATGCCCATGAAAGGCGGCGCGGCCGCCGTGGGGGCGCAGGAGAATCTCGCCGGAGCGGTGGCCTGGAAGGGGCGCATCTATCCGACCCAGTACATCGGGAACGGCGAGAAGTACGGCGTGGAGGACTATCTGGAGGAGGCCGTCCGCCGGCAGCTGGAGTTCACCGGATGCGAGCCGTCAGTCATCGCGGAGGACATGCATCCCGGATATGCCAACCGCGCTTTCGCTTCCCGCCTGGCCGAGGAATGGGGCGCGGAGGTCACCGATGTGCAGCACCATCACGCGCACGCGGTGTCCCTGATGGCCGATTCCGGGACCTGGAGCCATCTCACAGTCCTCGCGCTCGACGGCACCGGGCACGGCGACGACGGGGCGGCCTGGGGAGGCGAGGTCATGTCGTGCACCCTGGGCTCCTACGAGCGCCTGGCACATCTGCAGTACCTCTCCCTGATCGGAGGGCAGAAGGCGGTCGAGGACATCCGCAGGCTCAGGCTCGCGGCCGACCTCGCCAACGGCGCCGATACCGACACGGGCTTCTCCGATGCCGAACTGTCGGTTCTCTCCAAACTGGCGGGAAGGAGCGTGAAGAGCTCGTCCTTCGGGAGATTCTTGGACACTCTGGCATATTCGCTCGGAGTCTGCAGGGCCCGCACCTACGACGGAGAACCGGCCATGAAACTGGAGCGCCTGCTGGCGCGCGGGCATCTGATCGACGGGTTCGGAACGGAGACGGTGAGGGGCGAAATCCAGACAGCGCCCCTGTTCCTCAGGCTCGGGAAGGCCGACCCGGCCGACGAGGCCTATTCCGCCGTGCACGGGGTTCTGGCTGAGATGGTATCCTCCGCGGCAGCGAACGCCGAGGCCGAGGGGGAGGACCGCATAGGCATCACCGGGGGGGTGTCCTACGATGTCCCGATCGTGAAGATGGCGGAAGAGCTCGCGGAGGAGCGCGGCATGAGGCTGATCGTCCATTCCCGCGTCCCGAACGGCGACGGAGGGATCTCGACGGGCCAGGCGGTCTGCGCGCTGGCACGCGCCAGGGAGAGAAGACTGGATTAATTATCCATGCATAACATGGTTTATCTATCTGTGGATTATTGTTCCATCCATACCGCGCCGAGCGCGCGCTACTGGTGATTTCGACGGACAATACGCTCTTCGTTCTTCTCGACGGCATGGAGGATGACCCGTGCCCGGAGCTCGGGGGGAAGAAACCCTACGAGGCCGCGGAAATGCCCTTCATTAGGAAGGCCGCCCCGAACCTGGCATGGACTACCGGCAGGGGATATACCCAGCTGTTCCTGAACGAGTTCTGGACCGGGCACGCCCCTGATCCCTCGACCTCCCGCGCGGCGATCGAGGCCTGCGGGCTCGGGCTGGACATGGGCCACGGAAGGACCGCCTTCCGCATGAGCCCCGCGTTCATCGGGGACGGGACCGTGAAATGGGCCTACGGAGTGGACGACCGCGCCGACGACCTCATGCAGAGCGTGAAGGACAACATGTACCTCCTGGACGACTGCGCCCCGGAGATGAAGTTCTTCGTGCACGGCCGCGCCGTCATCACCCTGGACTACGGGGACTATGTTCCCGAGCCCGGGCCCCAGGCCCCCGTGGACGGCCCCTTCGTGCCGATAGCCGGCCCTATGGGCGAGCTGGTCATGCAGGTGGCCTCGAAGAACGAGGGCCTCACGCTCTATCCCTGGGGCATCGGGAAGGTCGGGCACATCTACCCCGCCTTCCCCTGCGTCAGGAAGATGACCGCTATCTCGGACAGCCCGACCGCCCTGGGAATCGCCGCCATGATCGGGCACAAGACCCAGCTGATCGAGGACATCGACGACAGGTTCCCGGCTGCCCTGAAAGCGCTCAGGGAGGGGAACGTCTTCCTCCACATGGACGAGGTCGATGAGTACAGCCACGAGAAGGACCCCATGAAGAAGAAGCGCATCCTGGAGCACATCGACTCGATGATGTCCGAATACTTCTCGGACTGCAGCAGGATGGTGTTCTTCGTCGACCACGGCACGTCCTGCGTCACCGGCAAGCACATCCTGATGGACGTCCCCTTCAGGACCAGCTTCGAATGCTTCGGGCAGGGCGAGCACGTAGAGCTCCCCGCCCTGGTCCCCAAGCTGATGGGAGGGATGTGAAACGGATTTCGAACTGCCGCCGTCGCTGACTGCCCGCGGGAACGTTGGCAATGCCAAGAAGATAATGAAGAGGATCTGGGGGAAGAGGGGGATATTCACCTGCACCATCGCCTCCACCCTGACCTCCACCATCCCGGGGATCTCCGAGGCAGGGGACACCCCCGAGCTCACCCTGTTCACCGGCCCGGCCGATGCCGAGCTCCTCATGGCGGGGAAGGTCCTCTGCATGAAGGACATCCCGATGAACCCCGGGAACATCCCCACTCCCGCCACGCTCACCAAAGCCGCCCTGGAGCTCTCCGGGATGCCGTTCGCGATCATCAACGGCGGTTCGAAGGTAACCCCCAGGATCCCCTGCATAGAGGTCGGGGGAGTCACCGGGGAGAAGATCACCGGCGGGCATGCCATGGAGCATGACAACGTCATGAGGGCGTTCGAGTACGGGAAGATCCTCGGGAAGCACCTCGCGGACACATACGATTACGTCGTGGTGAGCGAGAGCTGCGCCGGCGGGACGACCACCGCCCTCGCCGTCCTCCTCGCCATGGGAGTCATCAGGGAGAACCTTGTGAGCAGCAGCTCCCCGAAGAACCCTAAGAAGTTCAAGTGGGACACCGTGATGGAAGGGTTCAAAGCAGCCGGGATATCCATAGGAGACCTGAAGGACGACCCCCTGAAGGCGATCGAGCTCTTCGGGGACCCCATGATGCCGGTGAACCTCGGCATCGCCCTGGGAGCGGCCCCCAACGTGCCCGTGATGTTCGGCGGGGGGACGCAGATGGCACCGGTGATGGCCGCCGCCCTGAAGCTCGACCCGTCCATCATCGGCAACATCGTCCAGGGGACCACCAGGTGGCTCCTCGCCGACCCCAATTCCAGCATGGAGAGGATCGCCGAGGCCGTCTCCCCGAAACTGCCGATCGTCTGCATCAACATGGATTACTCGGAGTCTCCCTACGAGGGGCTGCAGGCCTACGAGTGGGGGTACATCAAGGAAGGCGTCGGATGCGGCGGGTCCTGCGTGGCAGCCGTCGCCTCGAGCTCCGGGGCCATAGGATGCAGGGAGATACTGGCCCGCGTG
>Ga0256406_1006458_pt1 | contig 11766 bp, 9 predicted proteins | sample RumenRJG_03DNA_FD_185986 | JGI IMG/M metagenome (GOLD analysis project Ga0256406, IMG submission 185986) | Bovine rumen microbial communities from Lethbridge, Alberta, Canada - RJG_03 | ecosystem: Host-associated > Mammals > Digestive system > Stomach > Rumen | place: Canada: Alberta | collected...
CGTTATGTGAGCAGTTGTCCATGGAAACGAGTGCCAGAGGATACCCTCCTGCTTTAAATCGTTCATATAACTGCGCGGTAACAATCGACATTGCCAGTATCGGTCGTTGTGGTCCATTGTTAAAATCTGCTTTGGCTGTTATGGAATATGTCCCGTCCGCGTTTTTTAAAGAATATCCTTTTTCTGTGATGGTAAAGGAAACCATTTGCAGGCTGGAAGAACGGAACACATTGCTCAATCTCTCCCAGTCCTCGACATAGTCAGGTGCTGCACACAATGCTTCCGCAAAAGGAGCTAGCACGCGTCTGCTCTGCGTTCCGTCCGGATTCAGAATGACGCTCAGTTCAAGGTTGTCATATGGCTTGTAAATCTTATCCACTACTTTAAAATCATATGTTTCAGCGCAGATCAGACCAGAAGTGAGGCTGCCCTCTGTCATCAGCCGGTCTGCGATGCTTCCGATGAAAATGCGGAATATGTTGCCAATTCCGAAATGAAGCCAGATCGGAGTGGTCTTCGCATTTGCACGAACTTCATTCACATCATAGTCAGGCAACGATACATCTGCTCTGTGCCATGTTTCAGTATCTTTCAATCCTTCAATCGTCAATTTCATATGTGATAAATGTCTCCATACAAAGCTATTTTGTAAGTTATATTTGCAAATATGCTTTCTATATATTGAATGTTATATCGTCTTAGATGCCAATTCAATGGCTAATAATTGCTGATAATTTGTGCCAATTAATAGTAAAAAACACAATTTTGAAATATATATGCCATTGTATTTTCCAAAATATAATTATAATATGATGTTTATATGTAATAACACTTTACATATATCAGGGAGGCCGCCATGTCATCAGCTGCAATCAGTGATATTAATCAGATTAATTTTCAAAATGTATACCAGTTGCTTTATCAGAAAGGGCCCTTAACCCAGCAGGATATCTGTCGCCTGGCAAATATCAGCAGACCAACTGCTACCCAATATCTGAGGCAATTACTTCAGGCCAATAAAATTTATGCCGGAGGCAAACACAAGGAAGCACATGGCAGGCCCGCCTGCCTCTATTGCTTCAACCCCAATGCATGCATATCAATCGGCGTGGAAGTGATGGTCAATAAAGTCAAGATCGCTGCAGTCAATCTGCTTGGGGAAATTGAAAAAAGAGAGACCATTCACCTTGCTTTCATCAATTCAGACTCTTATTTTCAGCATGCCTCGTCATGGATAAAGTTATTCATGGACTCTCTGGACATGCCATTCGAAAATATATTAGGGCTTACCATATCTTTCCAAGGTATTGTTTCCCGCGATAATGAACACGTATCATTTAGCAAGCTGCTCACAAACGCGCCTTTTTCCAAAAGTGATTTTTCCAAATATTTTGACAGTCCCGTCTCTCTGGTTCACGATGCGGAGATGGGAGCTGTGGCAGAAATTTGGCATTACTGCCAGATTACGAATGGAATATATCTATCATTAAATCCCTACCTGGGAAGCGGTCTGATCGTAAATAGAACTGTTGTGCATACCCCTGACCTTAGTTCAGGAGCAATAGAGCATATGATTCTTCATGAAAACGGAGAACTCTGCTATTGTGGGAAAAAGGGATGTGCGGATTCTTATTGCTCCGTAAATGCCCTGGAACGATCTGCAGGTAAAGGTATTGATGCGCTATTTGATGGAATAAAAAGCGGTTTATCAGAAGACAAACGCGTTTGGGAAAACTATCTTTGGGAACTTGCTGCTCTGATTGACAATGTCAGAATGGTCTTGCCCGGTGATGTTATTTTAGGGGGCTTGCTGTCACAATATATGTGTGAAGAGGATACCGCAAGGCTAAAAAGTATGGTACAGCAGCTTTCCGCATTTAAAGATGCACCGTTTGATATCTATATTGGCCATTATGGCAGTGATGCCTCCCTCGTTGGTTCCGCACTCATGAAAATTTCAGAATACTGTCAAAAGGAAGGATTAAAAGCCTAGTACTATATTGTCCTATATAAAGTAGTGCCGCTACACCTAAATATGCTGTGCCGCATTCTCTGCTGCAACGCGGGGGAAGCTCCCGCACGGGTTTTCTCCCGCGTCTGGACATTGGTAAGATTACCAGCCCGTGTCTTTAGTGCTATATGGAAGCCGCGATCCGTGTCATCTCCTCCGGCGTCTCACGCATATCATGAGAGAACCAGAGTAACAGGCACGAGTATATTCCGCCGATGCGGTATGCCATCCGGTATTTTTCTATGTTTGTGCTTGCTCTGGCCTCCCCGGCGCCGCTTTCCGTGCCCGTCTCCTCTTCCGGGCCATCTGTCACGATATCGGGTATCACATCAAATCGAAAATAGTCCTTTAATACATCGAGGAGCTGGCCGGAAAGTCCGGCCTGATTGAGCAGAAGCATCTGCGTTTTGTTTTCGTAAAAAGACTGGAAGACCGGGCGGATAAAGGCGGCAAAATCCGTGCGCAGCAGCTCCCTGTTCCCCTTCGCCTCCTTAAGCATCCTGGACAGGCAGCAGCGCAGGACATCATCCTTGGACGTGAAATGCCGGTAAAAGGTTGCTCTGTGAACACCGGCACGCGCTGCGATTTCACCAACCGAAATCTCAGTATAGTTCTTCTTTTTCATGAGCTGCAGAAGCGCTTCCATCACACAGTTCTGAATCAGATTGTGGTCCAAATCCTTTCTTCTCAAAAAGCGACACCTCCCCCGGAATGTTGCAGATTCTAAGCCTTCCGGCAAAACTGATTGCGAATAACGACATCTGTCGCTATCATGAAATATGGTTCTTTTCCACGTACATTGTCAAGCAATTCATTTTGTAGCAATTCAGAGGTGTTCAAATGAAAGAGTTTTTGATTCTGCTGCTTCTGGCTCTGATCGCCAGCTCCTGCGGGTTCCGGAAATATGTATGGTTCATTTCCCTGGGATACGGTGCTGCAGTCGCTCTGATCGGCGCGGGTCTCCTGGTTATGTTTTCCGGAAGCTTCACTGCTGGGACAATTTTGCAATGCGTGCTGTTCATTGTTTACGGATGCCGGCTCTCCGGATATCTGGCATATCGCGATCTGAAAACGGCATATCACCGCCGGATGAAAGGCGAAGTGAAGGAAAACAACAGCGTATCCTTCGCCGCCAAAACTGGCATCTGGATCTCCGCGGCGCTTCTTTATGTTCTGGAGACTTCACCCATTCTTTTCAGGCTTGCAAATCACAAGGGTACCGATGCTTTTTGCCTGACGGGTTTTCTGATCTCCGCAGTCGGTCTGCTCCTGGAATCCACTGCTGATCTGCAGAAGAACCATGCCAAGAAGAAAAATCCGGGCCGTTTTGTCGACACGGGACTGTTCCGTCTGGTGCGCTGCCCCAATTATTTTGGCGAGATGGTCTTCTGGACCGGGGTCTTTGTGTCCGGACTGAACGTGTATCACACCGCAGCGGAGTGGATCTGCGCCATACTTGGCTACGTCGGCATTATTTATGTGATGTTTGGCGGGGCACGCCGCCTGGAAATCCGTCAGGATAAAAACTATGGGAATGACCCGGAATATCAGAGGTACAAATCCACAACGCCGATCATGATCCCATTCCTGCCGATTTACTCCGTGAAAAAGCACAAATGGCTGGTCGCATAAGGGGCTGGCTGCATAAGGAAGTATCCTGATGCAGTATGGAATAAACCGGCAGCGGATACACCGGGCGGGTCTGCCGCCAGCTGCCTCTGTATATCGGCGATATAGGAAATAATGTATGAAATCATATCAGCAGGATGCCGCGTCACAGAATCGGCAGCCAGAACGAGTGGAGCAGTCGTTTGATTCCGGGGTTCCGGAAGGTTTTGGCCTGACCATGGCATGGATGGACTGTCTGCCTGTGCTCTTTTTCGGCATCAGTTCCAGCATTCTGGCGCTCCGGTTTCCCAGTGTTCTATTCCGTACAGGAACCATTCTGGTTATCCTTGCCGGGGTAATGAAGGCTGCCTGGAAATTTGTGATTGCACTAAAGAAGAGGGATCTGCCTTTCCTGAATCATCAGATGCGACTTCTCATGCCCGGAGGATTTGCCTTGATGTTTTTTGCCCTGTTCTTCGATCGCAGCCGTTGGTCAGCCGCTGCGGTATGGCATCATATGACCGCGCTGCCATCCCTGATCTTCTTCCTGGCGGGGGCATCGGGTGTTCTGGTCATGTTCTGGTTTGCCCGGCATCTGAACAGCAGGGAAGCGTCGGCAAACTGGAGAGAGCAGATGGTAAACGGCATCACCCAGCTGTGCGTCCTGCTTGGCATATTATTCTGATAAGAATATCACTTCGATGCCGCCTTCGATGCCGCCATCCGGGCAATGCCTGGACATCCGGAAAATGATCAGTATAATCGGGGCTATAGTCCAGAACCAGACTGGAAATTCGTCAGAGGAAGATTATTTTATGCATCAGAAAGATTCAACCGCATTCAATTTTGAATCGGCACCGCTCGCCCGGACATTCTTCCGTTTTACCCTGCCGGTTGTTCTGGCCGGGCTTATCTCCGTGGCCTACAATATGGTGGACACGTACTTTATCGCGCTAACCGGAAATACCACCCTGATTGCCGGCGTGTCGCTGATCTCTCCTGTTTTTACCCTGCTGATCGCGATCGGCGATGTCTGGGGACTCGGCGGAAGCTCCTATATTTCACGTTTGTTTGGAGAGAAAAAATATGACCAGGCAAAGAAGATCAGTTCCTTTGTCTACTGGGGCTCTCTTTTATTCGGCGTTCTTGTCGCCGTTCTCCTGCTCGGATTTCAGAGACCGATTTTGCGGCTTCTCGGCGCATCAACAGATACACTTTCCTATGCGCAGAGTTACTATTTTTATATTGCGCTCGGGGCGCCGCTCATGATTTTTCCTCTGGTTCCGAACAATACGCTGCGCGCGGAAGGGTTTACGACTGCCTCTCTGTTTGGAACAATCATTGGTGCCATTGTCAACATTATCCTTGATCCAGTGCTTATCTTCGGACTTGGCCTTGGAGCCTCCGGCGCCGCGATCGCTACCGTGGTGGGCAATGCTTCGACCGATCTCTTCTATTTGTATTACATCACACGAAAAAGCCAGCGAATGTCGATCGATCACCGTCTTATGAAAATTTCTGGCAGGGATCTGCTGATGGTATTATCGATCGGTATCCCCGGCGGTCTTACAAACCTAATGTCGAGCTTCGCAGGCACGCTGCTGAACCGATCCATTCTGCCATACGGCACGGACGCGATTGCGGCGCTCGGCATTGCAAACAAAGTCAATATGATTACCATCATGGTGATGGTAGGCTTTGGATTTGGCGCTCAGCCGCTGATCGGCTATGCATACGGTGCTAAAAACAGGGAACGCCTGTCTGCTGTCATTCGATTCAACCTGCTTATGGAATCGGTTGTCTCACTCTCCCTGATGGCAATCATCATGCTCTTTTCCCGTCCGCTTATCCGCATCTTCATAGGCCAGGAGGACATCATCAAGTATGGAGCTGGGATGCTCCGCATTCTCCAGAGCGGCATGCTGTTTCAGGGAATTGTCCTCGTCATCACCTGCGTTTTTCAATCGATCGGGCGGGGCTCCGGCGCGCTTCTTCTTTCCATCGGGAGACAGGGTGTTTTTCTCTATCTTCTGATCAAAATTCTGTCCTCCGCATTCGGATACTATGGCGTACTCTTCTCCCAGCCGGTCTCGGATATTTTGACCGCTGCCCTTGCCGCGCTGCTGTACCTTTTCTACAGCAATAAAGATCCCGTGATGAAAAAGAAAGCAGAATAAACTCCCCGGTCATTAAATAAATGGCCGAGGAGTCCCGCCTGGCACCCTGAATCCGGTCAAGGCGGGCGGTTCTGCAGGCATTGCCGCGATGACTGTGCGGGCTATATGTTTGTGATCTTTATCATGGCAACTTCATATCAGCTTCTGCACCGCAGATACTGCCATCACGCCGCAGACCATACTCAATATCATGTAAATCAAGGCAATTCCGCCCGCTCCCTGCTTCATCAATCCCTGTGTTTCGAGTGCAAATGAAGAGAACGTGGTGAACCCGCCGCAAATACCGACCTTCAGAAACAAAACAAGCATCGGAGAAGGAGAATCCTTTGCCGCCCAGGCGGTCACCAGCCCGATGAGAAAGCTGCCAAACACATTTATGAGAAACGTTTTAACCGGGAACCCGCTTCCCGGGGGTAGCGGCAGTAATCCTATCAGGTATCTTGCCACCGCGCCCACGGCTCCGCCGGCAGCGACCACAAAACAATTCAGCATTATAAGCTCCCTACAGACAGTTCGATATGAACTACCACACCCATGCGTACCGTATGGATATGGTATCTGCACTGCCGTGACAATTACTCCTTTCGGACCATGAAGGATGTCCGTGCAAATGCGGGCCGGTTCACGCGGCCCCTGTCGCGGGTATCAGCCGCTTACTTTGTATAATGTTCCAAACCGTATTGTCTGTATGTTCCTGAGAATGGCATAAACATCCGTACATTCATAGGCGTCCGGGAAAGCTTTCCGAAGGATATTAGCGGCGCCGTTAAGGTCGGCGTTTACCGTCCTGCCGTCGCCCGTCCTGTACAGGCCGTGTTTTACCCTCGTGCCGCTGAAATGGTATGGCTTTTCGTGTTCCTGCCCATACACAGGGATGAGGTCCCCGTCCACGGCACTGGCTTTTGAGGTATACGATTCCTCCTGCTCCAGGAGGCGGATCCCTTCCCGTCCGCACTGGTAACGGAGCATACTCACAAACGCCATGAACGGCAGCTGCACAAAGTTCTGGGTGTTCTGCTTCCCGATGGAAGTCTTCTGCTTCCAGAGCTTTGTGTGGCCATACACAAGTGTTCCGATACGGTTTTCAAGACACCAGCGGACGATATACTTCGACAGTTTGTGGAAGTAGTCGTGGAAGAACTGCTCCCGTTTTAAAGATAAAGCTTCCATCTGCTTCGTCGATGCCGGATGGTAAGCCCACGGGTCATGCCCCTTCATGAGAACGGCTTTCAGCTCCGCCATGCGTTTGTTAAACCACTGGTTTTCGGCCTTCATGGCTCCGCCTTTGCAGATAAGGCACGGGATGTCCGTGTCCGGTGCGATGGATGCGAAGTTATCTACGCCGAAATCAATGGCCGCTTTATACGGCATGTCGGAAACGGCATCCGTATCCGGTGTTTCCAATACAGCAATCAGGAGATACTGTCCATGGCATGGCACGGACTGTACTTCCTTAAGGATACAGCCCTCAGGGAGGCGCCCGAAGGAAATGGTCTCTTTTGTGTGCGGGAACTTCATGGTATCCCCGTACAGGACGCAGTCCTGGTTCGTAAAACGGACAATGGCTGTGTCGGATTTGATATACCCCGGCATCTTTGGTCTCCCGGGGAGCTTGGAAGGATCTGCCTTATACTCCTTTAATGCGTTCAGCCATGACCTGAACTCCCGGCATTTCTGTTTCAGGCATTCCTGTGCGGACTGCATCGGAAGCCCGGCAAAGAAATCCGGGTTATGGTTTACGCGCATGACCCTGTCGAGGGCAAAGTAAGACAGCACGGCCTTCGGGCGTCCCATTCCGGCGCTGACAGCCGCGTCAATTTCACCCACAACAGACAGTTCATTCACGGTGAGAGACTGCTTTCCATGCGCCGTGAACCAGTTCCGGAGCCGGAAGAGTGCGGCATTCTGGAGGAGCTTTGATTTCCTGGAATAAGAATCCAGGTACCCGTACATTTCCGGATGCCGTGCTTTGGAAATATAAGTTTTGCGGACCGCGTATGCCATTTGGATGAAACGCTCCTGCCTGTCGTAAAGTGCCTTGCTATAAGCTGTTTCTGACACTATAATTATAGCAAACATATGTTTGGGTGTAAAGTCGGGAGGTGCTTTATGAAGAAGGCGGACAGGCTGTTTTATGTAAACCGGCACAGCTGTTTCCTGCTCCAGTATCATATGGTGCTGGTTATGAAATACAGGAAACCGGCGCTGACAGGCGCTGTTAAGGGCTGTGTATACAACGCACTCCGAGAGGGGCTTGAAAACCGGGGCTGCAATGTACTTGGCATGAACGGCGAAGCCGATCATGTACACATCCTGTTTGAAGCGCCGCCAAACGAGAGGCTTACGGAGCTGGCCAATGTTCTCAAAACAAGATCAGCCCGGATAACATGGAAACGGTACCCGCGTGAACTTAAAAAAAATCTACTGGGGTGAAAAGCATCTTTTCTGGACAGACAGCTATTTTGTCACGACAGTGGGATACAACTATACCGATGTTGTATCTGATTACATTAAAAAGCAGTAGCATTCATCCCTACCCATGCGCCTCTGCGGCGTATGGATAGGGTACTCTGCTTAACTTCATAGGAAATGATACTATGATTTCGGCATCATTTCGTGCTTCGCCCCCGATGACGGGCGCCCCTGGGGACATTACTTGCATGCGGTGATATCAGAGCTGAATTGCCAGCGCGTTGATATAGGATGTCGGCAGCTTCTCCGGCAGTTTCACGGACAGAACTCCGAATGCCTGTTCAAACGGAAGAGTCTCCCCTCCCAGCAATCTGACGCTCTTTACCTTCTCCTGCTCAGTCAGGGAAGTAATGACTGCCCTGTGATCCGCAGGTTCTGCCATCATGAATGCATAGAGTGTTTTCCCGGACTTGTCCGTCGTGAATCGGAAATCCTTCGACGTCCAGGGCGCACGCTCCTCCGTAAAGCCCTGAATCGTGACGCGGGTGTCTCCCTCCCCGAAGACACGGAACGGGCGGGTTCCATAGATGCCCTCACCGCAGATGGAAATCCATTTCCCCATCTCTTCCAGCTCCCACCGCGCTTCCTCATCAATCGTACCATCCGGGCGCTGAGATACATTCAGCATCATGCAGCCGTTTTTCGACACAATATCGACCAGCATCTCAATGAGCTGATTGACCGGTTTGTAGGAGCATCCTTCATCATAAAACCATCCGCCGAGAAATGTATCGGTCTGCCAGGGGCGAGGAGAAATTTCCGCGAGCTGACTGCACTCAACATCCACAAGACCAACCTCCGCGATCCGCGGTGTCCTGTCCTTCTGGGTGTAAACTGCATGATTATATCCGAATTTTTCAATGGAAGTATTATATAGATGCGCAACTGCCTCCAGTCCGGGCTGCGTGTTGGAGAGTTCTGCCTCCGGCTGCAGGAACGGCAGCCCTGAATCAGAATACAGCAGATCCGGCTGAAACAGGTCGATCATCTCCCGGACTGCCTTCAGCCAGTATTCCTGATAGTTCCGGTCTGTCGTCATCCAGCGCACCGGCATTTCGTTAAGGACGCCCTTATTTTGCAGTTCCTCTGCATATGCCTTGTTATGATGATAAAAGTCCTGAAGCTCCGGGCGGTTTCCGTCATAGGGAATACCCTTGTAAAGGCCATAGGAATCGCATCCTTTGTTGACCGCCCACCAGGTAAATGAAGCCGCAAGATGCTCTGAAAGTCCAAACGGGAGATGCGCATTGTCGGCCGCATCCTTCCAGAGTCTGCAGATATCCTTGCCAGGTCCGATATTCACAGAGTTAAAACGATTGACCTCTGACTGATAATTGAAGAAATGATCGTGATGAGTGGCCTGCGCCATGAAATAGCGGGCTCCGGCGCGCACATACAGATCCATCAGCTCCTCCGGATCGAAACGCTCTGCTTTCCAGAGGCGGCATACATCCAGATAACCGAATTTTGACGGATGTCCATAATGGCGGACATGAAAGTTATACTGCCGCGTCCCCTGGATGTACATATTGCGTGCATACCAGTCATTCTGCATAGGAACACTCTGAGGACCCCAATGGCTCCAGATGCCGAATTTGGCATCCCGAAACCAGTCCGGACACTGATATGTTCTCAGTGAATCAAAATCTGCCCTGAATTCCTCCATAAATAAAGTCCTTTCTTTTTGATAAGAAAAATCTTTGCAGGCTTACCCCCATCTCCTCCCTCAGGTAGTGGGATGAGTCTTCCTGTGTTTGCTGTTTTATTCCTCTCCGGTTTCCCCTGCCGTTACCAGAACAGTGGTGTGCACCTCCCGAAGTGCCGGTAAGAGGTCATGCGCTTCGTCCATATTGAAGACGGGTTCCCCGTGAATATCAAAGTGAATCCTGCGGATGCCATCACAGCGCAGGTGATGGTCATAGGAATCCTCCGCATGATAGGCGGTCATCAGGTGTCCATCTTCATCAACGAAGAAAGAGTTATGTCCCGGACCGTACTCCCCGGGAATCGTCGTAAAGTTCATGACCGGAGTGCAGCGCTTCTCCCATTTTGAAGCATCCAGCAAATCTTCCCCGCATGGGATCGAGAGAAGTCCTACTGCATAAGTATAACCAATGGCATCCCCTCCTGAATAGCACAGATAGATTCTGCCGTCGTGCACGAAGGCATTCGGTCCCTCATTATTAATGGTTCCGCTGACATTTTCCCATCCATAAAGCGGTCTCGACAGAAGGACCGGATCTGAAATCAGACGCCATGGGTGCTCCGAATCTGTTTCCGCGATATACAGCATGGATCCGGTATCCTGCGGCGTTCCCATATGCTCCCGGTAAGACCACACCAGATAAGATCTCCCGCCATCCTCAATATAAGTCATATCAAGAGAAATGGCACCTTCCTTCCAGGCCAACGGCCGTCCGTCCCGCAGCACCGCGGGAACAGGTTCCTCCCAGCTGTCCGGATCCGCAGGACAGCCATGCTTTTTCAGCCGCATCAGGTAACAATTGACCTTCCATGGCGTTCCGCTGACGGCAAAAAGCAGATAAGGCTGCCCGCCGATCACATGAAATTCCGGCGCCCAGAATGACTGCAGAAATCCCTTTGTCTCATCCAGTCCCAGAATCAGATGTTCCCTGGTCTTTGGCGCAAACAATGCCTCCGGCGAGTCCGCCTCCCGGATGTAAAGCCCGACATCATTCAGATTATCATTGGTAGAGATATCATACCAATGTCCATCCCAGAAAAAGAGTACGGGATCGCCGTATCCTTTTGCGAGTGGGAACGGGTAATGCCGCTGGATGACGGTTCCACAGACGGAATATTCTCCTGGTTTATGCGGAATGCATTCAGTATGCCAGGCAACTGGCTTGCGGTCTGTGGAACCGTCTGAATAGATTACCGTCGCCGGTGTAAACGGCAATTCCTCTGCTCGGATTTTCTCCGGTATACGGACAGCAACGCTTCGGAGCGGATTCCAGTATTGCTCCGCAAAATCCGCCTCACAGCTGCGCACGCGAATCACTGCCGTGTCCTCTGCATGCAGATGGTTTGCGGCTGACAGCGGGCTTCCGTTGTCGGGGCAATCCAAATTCATCCTGTCTGCATCATCCGATATCCCGATATCACCTTCCGTGGACCGGACTGCCCCGCCTGTTTTTTTACCGGCTTCGAAACCATGCTTTGAAGTTTCTCCGTCTTTTTCCCGTTCCGATATAGCAGAAATAATTGAGTTACCCGTCTCCATATTGATCTCACGAAACGAGCCCCAGTCTTTCGTCTCCCAGAAAGCCCATCCCGGCGCACCCTCCGGCAACTGCTCTCCATTCTCCCCGGTTGTCTTTGCCGCAATCAGATATTTTCCATCTTTCAGTCTTAAAATCCGGGGCTTTGCTGCCCGAAGCGGACAGATGGTATTATCAGCCTGCACCACTCCCCGTACAAAAAGAACGCCATAATTTTGATTTAACGCGCGATAGGTTCTGCCATCCCGGCTTACCG
>Ga0256406_1006459_pt1 | contig 11765 bp, 4 predicted proteins | sample RumenRJG_03DNA_FD_185986 | JGI IMG/M metagenome (GOLD analysis project Ga0256406, IMG submission 185986) | Bovine rumen microbial communities from Lethbridge, Alberta, Canada - RJG_03 | ecosystem: Host-associated > Mammals > Digestive system > Stomach > Rumen | place: Canada: Alberta | collected...
CGTTGCCGACAATACGCTCTGGGACGGCCACGTCATCGACCCGGCCTACGACCGCGACTCGCAGACGCTTGGCATCCGTCGCTTCAACGACCATTTGGCCTCCGACCCACGCGTGGAGAAGGTCATTGTCCCCCTGCGCGACGGTCTGACGCTGATAAGGAAGAAATCATAAATGCTTTTTCGGTATACTCATATCTTTAGACAAGGAGTGTTGCGATTACTACTCCTAGTACTGATGTTCACTGCAGGCACCCGCAGCCTGTGGGCTGATGAGCATGCTGATCTCCAGAGGCTGATAGCGAGGGGCGACAAGGCGGTGAAGGGTAACCAGATGACCGATGCCGTGCGCTGCTATTTGCAGGCGCACAACCTTGCCTTGAAAGCGGGAGACCATAGTTCGGAGTTCTGGGTGCAATATAAGATAGGAAGCGCTTATTTCTCCATCTCTGAAAACGGTGAGGCACTCAACCACTTCTATGAGGCATTGCAGCTCTGCGATCGCTACAAACTGGGGCTGAAAGAGCGGAGCAGGGTGCTCAACGGTATATCGGGTGTGTATTATGAGCAGGAAAACTATGCCAAGTCGAAACAATACATGCTGGAGGCTTTCTCCTATTGCGTCAAGCTCCGCGACAGCGTAAGTTATGTGGCCTATGCCTGCGACTTGGCACTGATTGCCAACCGGACGGGAGAATTCTCCCTATCACGCCATTACACCCGGTTGGGCGAACAGCATCTGAAACGTGGCGACAATTACAACCGTATCCGACTGAAGGTGATCGAGGCGGACGCGCTCTTCAAGCAGCACAAATATGCTGAGACAGAACTGCTCTGCAAGGAAATCCTCCTTGCCAACAACATCGGTCCCGGTGACAGGGCGGCCGTATTGGTCTATATGATTCATATCTGTATGGACCGTGGAGACATGGCGAAGGCAATAGAATATTCCAATCAGGCCATCAGAGTGGCTCCTCTGCGCAACAAGGTTGAAGTGTTTGATGTCACGTCGACGCTCTATCAGCGTCTTGGCGACTATCGCACGGCTTTACGCATGAAGGACTCTACTGAACTCTATACCGACTCGATGACTAAGGTGAACAACCGTCAGCTTGTTGAGAACGGCAGCATCAAGATAGAACTGATTAAACTCAATCAAGACATGGAGCGGAAGACCCTGCAGTTGCGTCGCCACACGGTCATCGCTATTTCGCTCGTTGTGCTGTGCCTATTCGTTATCTTCGTGGGTTGGCTGATGGTGCGCAATGAGAAAATACGCAGCAGACAGGCCCACCAACTCATGGACTTGAAATTAGAGAAGGAAAAACGGGAGAAGGAATTGGCTGAGACAAAAATGCGGGAGACGGAACTGATGGCAAAATACCAAAAACAGCTTCTCCAGTCATCCCTTGAGCAGAAACAGCACGAGCTTTCGGCCACGACTGTGTTTGTGGCGGGACGCAACCAACTCATATCTGAAGTGTTGAAACAGTTTGCTGAAATACCCGAATCAGAGCAGGACCCGAAAATCAAACAGATTATTCAGGACTTGCAGCAGGCGCTGCATCAGGGCGAACAGAATGAAAAGTTTCACGTTGAATTCGAGTCCCAGCATCCCGACTTTGTACATAATCTGGAGAAAAAGCATCCCGGACTGTCTGCGTCGGACATCCACTTCCTGAGCTATGTCCGCATGAATCTCTCGATAAAGGACATTGCCATGTTTATGAATATTACACCCGACTCGTGTAAGCGCCGCAAAAATCGCATCAGTAAAAAATTGGGACTCAGTAATGCCTCTGAACTTAATAATTATATTACTGCTTTCTGACCAGATTAGCTGAAGGACCAGTCTATAACTTCTTGTTTATCAGTATGGAAAATAGCAAACTTGTGGAGCATAAAGTTGTGAAGAGTCCCGGCTACTGCGAGAGTCTAAAACAATAATTGCTGCGCTACCATGAGTAAATCATGAGCGCAGCAATTGTGAATTATTCATTGTCGTTCGGCTGTTGTACTCAGCTGTGCGGCAATTGTGAACTATGAATTCTGTATTATTTTGATAGTTTTTTGTCCCGTCTTCATGAGGTATATACCAGGAGAAGGAAGAGAAATTCTGACCGTTCCGCTGGCATGTTTGTCTTGGTAGACTATACGACCCGACAAATCACAGACGACAACCGGCTGGGTCGCTCCAAGTTTCAGCGTGAGTGTGCGGCCGTCAATGCTCCAAAGATAGGATTTGTCGCTCATGGGTACTACAATGGCTGTTGCGGGTGATGTGGTCACCTCCATAGATTTGCTTGACAACGAGTTTTTCAGTTCCTCTTGGGCAAGCGCAATGACATTATAACGATAAGTACGCGATGGCTGGAGGCCCGTTACCCTATAATTAGTAGTTTGCAAACTGTCGAAGACCCACTGTTCAGGATTAATGGTCCACACCTCTGCACTGTCGATATTGCCGTCGAGCACGCGGACATCGTCGATAAAAAGTCGCTCGTTGTTGGTGGAGAATACAATGCGATTGTTGATGCCACGAACACCAGAGAAGCGTACGATCACCTCATTCTCCGTGCCACGGCTCTTTCCGCTGTAGGCCTGCGTGGAGCCGTCAGCCTCAACCATCAGCGCAATGCTGTAGTTGACGCTCTTTCCGGTGTAGGCACGCAGTTTTACAGCCAACGTGAGTGAGTCGTTCTTCGGTGTGAAGATAGGGGTATAGAGTGTACCCGACTTGCCGTAGCTGCCCACCCGCACGTAGCCGCCGCAAGAATAAAGATCGCTGCCATACCAGTCGGGCGTCTGTGTATAAGAGTCCATCGATTCGGAGATGTCCTGATAGCCCGACTTGGGATAGGTGCCGTCGGTCATGCCCGAGAAATCCTCATCAATGAGGATGGGATTGAGAGAGTCGGGCAACACTTCGTCAACAGTGAGACGGTAGCCGATAGCCTCATCGACACTGCTCCACGATGCAGTGAACGAATTGTCGGTAATGTCGGTAGGATCGTTGAGCACAGGCCGGCGCAACTTGTCGTGCATAAAGTCGAACACCATCACGCCCAGCGAATCGTGGATGTTCGTAATGTCTTTCTCTGTTGGCGTACCATCCCATGAAAGCATATTGGGCGTACTGTAGTCTGTGAGTGAAGTGTTACCTGTGGAACCGGGGAAGAGGTCGCCTGCGTTGCTTGTGCTCTGCGTATTGTCGGCCTCGACGATGTCCACGTGAGGATAGGTACTGGCGTTGACAGTGTTGTTGTCCCAGAAACTCTGGTCGTAGTTGATGTGGGTGACCATCATTCCTTTACCGGGCTGATAAGCGTCCCACCCCTGCTGTTGGCGGTTCTCGAGCACGAAGTATTCGTTGTCGTTCGTTGTGCTCACGCGATAGGCCTTGTTGGTCGACGTGAGTTCAGGCAGAGTCATACCATAAGTGGGAGTGCTGATGTCCTCATAGTCGAGCCATCCCAGGCTATAGCGTTCAAAGGCAGAATAGGCAGGCGGCGTGCGCGAATCGTTGTTGTAGCTGCCCTGATCCATGATGTCCCAAGAGCCAAGCTGAATGCTAGAACTGTAGAGCGTGTTATAGAGATCGGGCAATCCCAATACATGACCGAACTCATGGCAGAAGGTGCCTATTCCTTCAAGGGTTGTGCCTGTAGTGTACTTCAACTCGCATGAGCAGGCATAGCGGCCCACTTTCTTGCCATCGAGCGTGAGCGACAGACCTAAATCTCCAATATTGGCCGCATGGGGCCAGATGGTGTTGCTCGAGGCGCCATAATTTTCGCCGTAGCCGGCATAGATGACATAGACAAAATCTACCTCACCATCGTTGTTGTAGTCGTACTGGCTAAAGTCTACCCCCATGGAGTCGTGAGCCTGCTGGCAAGCCTCAACAACCATATCGCCGGGTCGACCGTCGGATCCGCCAACACCTGTGTTAGCTCCGTAGTAGGCGAAACCGTGGCTGAGCGTGACTGGTCCCACCACATCAAACTGCGGCTGAAACTGTCCCATAGACTGACTGACGAAATAGTCGCGTGCACTACCTGTGGCACCATAGTTGGAATAGTCAGAGTCGTTCATCATGCTCTGGAAAACACTCTGGGTGTATTCGGGTTGAAACTGTACATCACTGAAATTGACCAGCAGGATGAGTCCGCGGACGTTTCCTTTGGTAGGGAAATCAGACGTGCCGCTGATGCGCCGTGGCGAACTCGGAATCTGCATGGCCTTGAAATTGGACTTGGACAACGCTTTCACGAAGGCCTCTTCGGTTGCAGAACGGTTGTCGGCATCGTGGGCCACCTGCGAGAATACTTGAAGCCTGCCATCTTGAAGCAGAGTGGCATAGCAGAGAGAACCGGCGCGCAGGCCAAGCGGCTGACCGTCGGGCGTGAAATAAGCGTGCCAGTGCTCGTCGCCCCGCTGCTGACAGGTGAGGTATGTGCCGTCGCCCTGTCTGAAGCGAATGGTGCCGCGCCAGGCGGGAATGGCCTGAACGCCGAAGGTCAGCATCAAGGCGATGAGCAGAGCTCCGGAACGGAGATGATTGAATATTTTCATTGTCGCTTACTGATTGATGTTAGAACAACATTTTGAAAGAACGGGATGGCTCATTGCCTCCGCTCACCACGATGACATAAGCGGCGTGAGGCGCTGTCATGGGAACAAGAGTGCCGCTTGCAGCAACACGAGTCTGAAGAACGAGCTGTCCTGTGAGGCTATAGACGCTGATAAGACGTGAGGAAGCGCCATCGTAGTTGATGATGAATCCGTCGTCGGCCTTCGAGACATTGACATTGGCTGTGCGGACAGCCTGAATGTCGGTAGCGACAGGCGGCCACACATCTGCCGCATTCTCGATATAGTCTGTTGAATGGTCGACCAGCAGACAGGCCACATGCACCATGTCCTTGCGTCTCACGGATGGAGGCAACGGCAGGTCGTAGGAACAAGTGAAAGGCTCATTGGCCTTGATCTCGGTCTGATTGCAACTGATGCCGGTGTAGGTGGGGAAGATTCCACGGGCCAGGTCATTGTAGGCAAAGTCGGTAGTGGGATTCGACTTCTCTTCCCATCCGTACATATAGTCCCGGTCGCCGCCGGCATAATAGTTCACCTGCGAATAGCCGGTGACCGAATCCTCGAGCAATGCATAGGCAATGTAATAAGGAGGATTCTGCATGTCCTGGTCGGCGACAAGCGTCGACACGATGTGGATGGATGTGCTGTCCGCACTCCAGGTTGCTACGGCGTCGATGCGGGCGTGGCACTCGTCGAGTTCCTCCATTTTATAGAATGACTGTATGTCTTCATAGGGGTCACCTGTGCGGCGACGGTCAACAAAACATGTGGGGAATCCCGAGAACCTGTCAATCAGAGGCTTATAGGTATAGCTCTGAGAGTCTGGAATCTCTAACTCGTCACCACCGTGCACGCTGATGGCAATAAAACTACCGGGATGAGCTTCCTTCATGAGTTGCATACCGACCATTCCTCGTGGGCAGAAGCCGCACCAAGTGCCAGTGCCTTCCTCGCAAACGACACGTCGACGGAAGTTAGGATCGCGGACGGTGAGCGTTGCCGAGGCGGTATCGTTGGCTGCGTAGAAGTCGGGCTGTCCGTTGACGGATTTCACGACAAGGCGGACTTTATGGGTTCCTTTCTCTGTAGAGGGAACGGCGAGGCTGAGGGTGTCGGTGGCATTGACATCGAGGGCATGTGGGTAGTCGAGCGTCTCAACGGCATCGTCGTAACTGTACTCAATCGTGTAGCCATCAACGGCGTTGGCTCCAACATTGCGCACCGTGGTCTGAAAAGTCACCGTAGCGGAGTCGAAAGGCGCTGTTTGGTTGGCCAAGGTGCTGATGAGCATTTCGTTCTGCGGCATATTGTCGCCTTCGACAACGGCCTGAATACAGATGCTGCCATAGGTGGATGACCATTTAGTTTGCGAGTTGTTGTAGACGTAGTCGCCATCGGAGAAAGACTCGTAACTGTAGCCCACTCCGTTGGCCTGTGCGAAGCTGCCGCGGTAGCCGATGGCCACATTCGAAGTATCCGTGAGCTCATAGGGTGTCTCAAGTTCTACGGTGTTCCAGCCTTCTTGTAGGGTGCCAACCTTCTGCGTGTAGACGTGGCGTTTGTCTTTTGGGCCGTAGTTGATATAGAGGGTGACGTTCGATGCTTCGTGGCGGAGTCCAATGTTTACTTTCGTAATCCGGTTGCCAGCATAAGGTTTGACAAACTTGTTGGGGAAGCTCACATAGGGCGTGATGACCGACGCGGCTCCATAGCCGGCATCGATGTTGGGACCATAGCGCAGCACGACTTGTGCCTTGGCAAAACTGGGCAGAAAGGACAGCGCTGCAATAGCAAGTTGTAGATATTTTCTCATAATGGAATGTAGAATTATTGTTGAACGACTGAAACATCATGGGCAGACAATGGTTGCATTGCCTGCCCAACGATGTTTAGATAGATATTGTAGGCGGAATCATCTTACCACGACCTTAGCAGCTTTGCTGTCCATGCGCACGACATAGATTCCGCTGCCCACGCTGACCGTCTTGTTGCCGGCCACGCGACCATTGTAGACCAACGCTCCACCTGCGGTGTAGATGCTGATATCGGTGCCACCGGCATTGAGGATGCGGATGCAGTGGTTGCCACCAAAGGCAGAAGCTGTTGCGACTGCTGACACCTCACCCACTCCATTGTAGACGTTGTTCACATAAGAATTGGTAGGATCAGACTCTGATTCCTTCCAGTTGACGGTCACCACATAGGTATGCTCGCTCGTAGCTGCGCCCTCATCGATGTATTCGGTCGACATGGTGTTGCCAATCAAACTGCCATCGCGGTATACATTATAACCATTGAAGGTAAGTTCTGATGTTGAGCCGTAAAGCGGAGTATAAGTGATATCGTCGAGGAAGAGGACGGTGTGACTTTCGTAAGTGCAGCAGCGCACAGCGAAGAACTTAGCATCCTGGGGTAACGTATAGGTGAAGTGTACCCATTCTGTGGTACCTTCAACAGAGTCGCGGTCGAAGGCGATAAAGTCATCGTTGATGGTCTCGATGTTGATAGAATCCTTGTTGGAAGCGAGCATCTCGATGACCTGGGCACCAGAACCGTCGTTGGGCACGCGGAGCCAGAAGTCGACGTTGGAGCCGCCTGCTACCTTCGAACTGATGAGCCAGTCGTCGTTAGTGAGCGTTGTAGTCTGAGCGTCGCTGGCTGCCCAACAAGCGAGATACTGATTGCCAGAGTGAGCCTCGAGCACATCAAACTTATCGATGCTGAATCCGGCCTGCTCGGGATTCCATACCTGCCATGCCTGTGGCTCAAATGCGTGAGGAATGGACGGACCATTGAAATAGACGGGAACGAGTCCATCACCGTCGTAGGTTGTCCAGTCGCCAATTGAGTCGATAATAAACGGCTCGTAGTCTTCGAAGTCGTCGGTGACGGCATCTGCCATCTCTGTAGAGGTAGGTGCAGTCCAGCTCAGGTGGACATCGGCACCCGACTCTGAACCTGTGAGGTAGGTAGCTGCAGGAGCAATGCTGCCCTCAATGGTGAGGCGGCGAACTGCGCTGGAGTCGTTGGCAGCCTCTGCATCGCCATCACAGCTCACGTAGGCACGGAGCTGATAGGTCTTGCCCTTGTCAGAAACTGTAGGATGCAGGGTGAAGACGAGATCTTTCACCTGGTTTGGCTCCAGCTGGTCTACGGTAGAAGAGACCTCAACTGTGCTATCCTTCAACAGCACGACATTGAAGTTCTTGGCTGTCTCCACACCGTTGTTGCTTACGCGAACGTTGATGTTGACATCGCTGTTGGCCGTTGCACGTTTTACACTATTGAACTCATCGATAGAGAGGTCGGTGTTCACACCCTCGGCAATCTGCAATCTGTCGAGGAAGATGGACGCGCTGGCATCCTGGGCGTTGGCGGCAAGAGCCACCTGCACGTTGTGTGCGCCGGTTGGGAGAGCCAAAGCATAGCGCATCCAACCTTCTTCACCGTTGTTGTAGTCAACGGTGGCTACTTTTTGGAATCCGGCATCATCAACATTGGTATAGACATCAAGCGTCAGTTCACCTGGCTCAACATCGAAACCATGATACATATAGAAGGAAAGTTGCGGATTGGCTGCATCCTTAATAGATACGCGAGGACCCTCGAGCACTTCTTGAGGAGAATAGGCGTTTTTCCATGTAAAGCGCAGCATACCACCGTCCTTGTCCTTAGGTTTCACGGTGATACCAGAACCTGTTACAACTTCCCAAGCGTAATAATAAGTTGGTGCGTGACGGGTCCAGGGATCTTGATTGATGATTCCGCCTGCGAACGACTCTGTATAGGGCATATTGTAGGGAGGACCAAGCGTGATACCAACGCCATTGCCAGAGAATCCGGTGCCATTGTAGGCGCGCACGACAAAGTCTTGATAGAGTTGAGAATATGTCTGCGAATAATCGTCATACTGGAAGCTTGTTGCACTAAGGCTGTCAGAAATGGCCTCCCAATGATCATCCCAGTTGTATTCGTTGTACATGCAGACAACGTATTTTACCTTGCTCACGTCGACATAACCACCGTGAGTACCCACGTTGCCAACGGCTGTCCAAGTGAAACTGGGCTTGTAGGAGTCGAAGTCCATCTTGGCCTTGACGTTGGTTGGAGCCATTGGTACATCAATGCCGGTCCAGTTGACGACGGTGGCAGTGCGACCTTGTCCTGCGGCGTTATAAGTGACGATTCTGTAGGTATTCAAGCCTTGGACAACATTGGGATCGTCCCAAGTGTAGGCGGCACCTTCTTCTGGATTGTCGAAGGTGGCGACGGGCAGGTAAGTGTCATTCTTAAAGATATTGATTCTTGTAAGGTCGTACAGCTCATCTCCCTTATAGGTCTTGGTAGGAGCAGTGAAGTAAACCTTGTTGGTCAGAGCACCCAAGGCACCAGCCTCAGCACGTGCTGATGTGACGCTGTCGGGACCAGCATAGGTGCCTTCAATATCAATGCTGTAGTCGTAGAGTTCATTGTTCACACTACTGCCAACAGTGTTGGAGTGGAATATAAGATAATATTCTCCGTCTGCAGGAACCGTGAAAATCTTGTTGTATTCGTAACTCTCGCCTGAAGGCACAACGATGGTAGAGTCGATAACCGTCTCGTTACCTGTTAAACTCTGTGACGTACCGAGTAAGAGGCGCATGTGCTCATCCACCCATGCATCACCACAATGGAAAGTAACACGATAATCTACGTTTTTCTTCAATTGGATATTTGGCGAGATAAGGTAATCGTCATTAAAAGTAGCTACGAAGCCTGTCTCAGGATTCGTGACACCATTGCCCATCAGATAAGCTCCGGCCATAGACTGCATCCAATACCAGGTATGCTGGTCGTTGTTGTTGTCAACTACTTTATGAAGATCGAAGTCTTCCTGTGTATCAAATCCTTCTGTGAATGGAGGAATGAAGGCTGTACCACCAATCACTTCATTGGTCGTAGCTATGCCTCCCTCATCGGTTCCAGCTTCTGAAATAACGTCGTACCAATAGTGCATGCGGGCGGTAGGCATCTGATCGATGAAGGTTGTATTTTTCAGTTCATGAGCCACAACTGTCTCGTCGGGATAGCGCACAATTTTGTATCCAATGGTAGAGTCGTCGAGCGGACCACCATTGAGCGATGAATTGGTAGCGTTCCACTTCAGTGTAGCCTGACCGTTGGCTACAGATACTTCAAGACCGCTTACAGCAGCTGGAACATCATAGCCTGCAAAGGTGATCAGACGGCGCATGGCTCCGTCGCCCTCGCTGTTGCTTATATAAATCTCAATGATGTCATTGCCACGGGGCAGTGTTTTGTCCAGCACGACTTCCTGACCTGGGGTCACCTCCATCGTTTCGTCGGTACCGTTGAGGACGATGTGGGCAGTGAGCGTTCCACTAAGGGCGTTGCCATTGCGGTAGGTCGTAGTAGGAACCGTAAACTTCAGCTGTCCGTCAAGGTTGCCCTGGGCAGAATAGTCAAAGCTGATGTTGCTCGGTGCAGCAGGAGCCCCTTCATTATAATAAGGTATATAAAGGCCAACAAAACGCTCTCTTGCTGGAAAGTCGAACACGTTGTAGCCTGTGCCGGTCGTGGGATCAAGGCAGTCGAGATGGGTCTGCCAGTCCGAGGTCAGGTTGGCAAGATATATCTTGTTCGTAGCCCAGTCGAAAGCCATTGATTGGCTTGCTGTAGCATTTTGGTATGCCTTGCCAGTGCGTGCCTTACTATTGATAAGCGTCTCCTCCTTAGTCTCCTTGTTCAGTTTATAAAGATTGGCTGGATAGGAGATGAAATAGAGATTGCTATCGGGTGAGGCAGCTATAGACATGATGTACTTATTGCCCTCGTTGGAGAATTCGTTCACTTCATGGGTTTCAGTATTGAAAGTGAGGATGGCTTTTGACCAGTTCTCACCCCAATAGACCACATAAATAAGGTCTGTCAGAGGATCGTAGGTGGCAGCCTGCATGGGGGTGACAGCACTGCCGTTCAGCTTGAACGTATCGGTCTGGAGGGTCTCACCTGTTATAGCATCAACTATGGTCACACTGCCCACACTGAAGAGGTAGTAATTTCCCTTGGCGTAGCAATATGCTGTAGCTTCGGGTAGTGCCTTTTTCTTGGCTTCCTCCACATAGTTCTGTACGGGAGCGGCATTGAAAGAATAAAGATGAGATGCCGTGAGAGTGGTTGCGCCGTCCGTCTGCTTCATCACCCCATAGAGAACCAAACTATCGGCTACGTTCTGCTGTGCGTCGATACGATGGACTGTCTTGCTGGCTTCACGTTTTGCCTGGTGCTTGACAGTTGTCTGACCGTTGGCATTGCTGCGCTTGCTGACAGCCTTAGCGACTTCCTCCGGAGTCTTGAGATTGTACTTGCTCGCGGGATTCAGTTTAATGACACTTTCGGACTTCTGCACCACTGCCGTAGGTGACTTTTGCGGCGAGGAGTCCTTAAATTGCTCTTTTAGCGTTTGGGCCGACAGAGTGGCCGTCCCCAACACGCTGAACAATAATAGTTGAGCTAATTTCTTGTTCATAAGCTGTTGATTTAATAATAAAAAAATAGAATACTTTCAAACTCTTTAATGCTGGTATTGCAAAATTACTATGTTGACTATAAAAAAGGTTGTTCTGTTGGTTGACAAATGGGTGACAACAATGTTAAAATCACCAATAAAGGCGTTTTTTTGCAGTTTTGCATCAATTTTTAAGTTTTGAATACATCCTACCTTACTATTTGCTAATAGGTGTCTAATGTCGGCACGAGACGTATAGATACTCATGTGTGGTACAGCCCACCGTATAATCTTGCGATTTTTCTTTTGTTAATGGTAAGGGGCAGTTCTTGCAAACTGTTTCCTACAGTCCAATTGTTATGATTCCACAGGAAAAAATCGCGCTGAGAAAAGCAATATCCGCTTTATTGGTTCTCATTTAGCGCTTTATTCGGCAGCAAAGATAGCAATATTCATTCTTATTCTGCTGTTTTTCGGATACCCAATAATTGGGAAAAGTCTTATCGTATTAGTATTTCAAGTCATGGTAGTAAGCACCGCGACTCGCAGACGCTTGGCATCCGTCGCTTCAACGACCATTTGGCCTCCGACCCACGCGTGGAGAAGGTCATCGTCCCCCTGCGCGATGGTCTGACGCTGATAAGAAAGAAATAGTGGGCAA
>Ga0256406_1006460_pt1 | contig 11764 bp, 12 predicted proteins | sample RumenRJG_03DNA_FD_185986 | JGI IMG/M metagenome (GOLD analysis project Ga0256406, IMG submission 185986) | Bovine rumen microbial communities from Lethbridge, Alberta, Canada - RJG_03 | ecosystem: Host-associated > Mammals > Digestive system > Stomach > Rumen | place: Canada: Alberta | collected...
TATGAGATTTCTGTACGTCAGGCCAGAGGTTTGCCCACGGGTTAGTACTTTCCCCGCATCCGGCTTCCTTCAGATTCCATCTCGCGATGGACACCCTTGCCTTCGGCTATATCCTTCCCACTACCGGATGGATTCTGGACTTACACCAGTTAGAAACGTGCGCCGCCGAGCGCACCAGAAAATATGCCCGATGTCCGTTCAGGACACCGGGCTCCTTTTATATATGCACTCTCAGACAGGTCTGTTCTTCATCCAGCCCTGTTTCTTTCTATCGTCAGTAACAATAATAGCAGATGCCGTTAAATTGCGGCGTGTAGGTCCGAAGGCCCTGCTGGTACTGCGTCTCGACGGCCATCATGTTGCCGACGTACTCCTCGAAGGAGGAGGCGTTCTGGGAGATCTCCTGTACCTCTGTCAGGATCTGATCCGGATAGTGTTCCGCACCGCCCTTCGAGAGACTTGTCAACGGAAGAAAATCCGGATAAATCATCTCGACGCGCTGGAAGCGCGCCGGCGTCTGCGTGTAGGTCTTTCCGAAGTACTGGCAGGTTAATCTTCCCGTGGCCCGCTGACTTCGACTTTTCGCCGTTTGCGATGTTGTCCTCAACATCGGGATCAAAGTAGTAGGCTTTCCCGTTCAGCCACATCTCACACCAGGTGTGCGGGGTATACCCGCCGCCGCTCTTCTGCGTCTGTCCGCTGACCACGCAGCAGTTGAGGCCGATCTGCCGGCACAGGCTTGCAAAGGCGAGCGCATAGCTGTCACAGACGCCTGACCGGTACTTCAGCATTCTTGCAGCCCCAGCGCACCGGAGGGTAAATACCCGTCCTCCCCGACGAGGTAAAACGGATCCGGATCCCCGATTCCCGTGTAGGGTTCCGGAGTTCCACACCCCCTGTAGCAGCTCTCATTGATGAGATAGTCGTAGCAGGCTTTCACTTTGTCATAGGTATCCATCGAATCATTCGTGATCGCCGCAAGGATCTGCGCCGTAATGGTATCGCAGTAGGTCTCCCCGGTGATTGTCGGATAAAGTGTCTGGGAATCGAGAAGTGTCCTCAGCGAGTTTTTGGATGCCGCCTTAGCACTCACCGGCTGAAACAGAATCCCCACGGCAAGAAGCACAGACAGCAGAACGGAACCGATGCGTTTCATGCAATAATCTCCCCCTTCAGAATCAGAAACCTTACCCTTTCGATGATACCATTTCCGACTCCCCCGTAATCGGATGTTTCACGTGAAACATCAAAGTCCGGAATCAAAGATGATCGCGCAGGAAAAGGAGACCACGGGACACTGCTGCATGGAGATCACGGGCAAGTGGGCAGAGGACTGCGCAAAGTGCAGAGCAGCCGAATTGAAGTAAAACAGCAAACAGCAGAAATTCAGGTGGAGAGAGTCGGAAAAGAAATTCCGGCTCTCTCCTTTTTCATGCCCGGAGTCAAACTCAGCAGAAAGCGGAGCTGGATGTTTCACGTGAAATATTCTGAATGGAAACTCAGCCATCTCATCTTCTTTTCCAACAGCCGGAGGATAACAGGAAGAGTCTGTTCCTGATCTCCCGATGGATATCCTGATGTTTCACGTGAAACATCCTGGATGCAAATAGGCCTGCCCGGTCGGATTCCGGACAGGTCTTTCTCTTAATGTTTCATGTTTCACGTGAAACATCGCTCTGATTTTCTATTTCGTTCCAAGTGGCTCCTTTGCTGGGGTCCCCGCTTTTCTCGGATAGGCTTTCGGGGTCTGCTTTTCCTTTCTGATGAGGACAAGACTCCTTCTGACCTCTTCGCCGCCCTCGGTGATGGTAAAGTCATCCTTCTTTGCGATCTTTCCCCCGAGGATCTTCAGTGCCTTCTCTCCCGCCGGCAGCTCCTCTTCGATCTTCTCCGACTTGTAGGCGACAAAGGCCCCGCCAACCTTCACAAACGGCAGGCAGTACTCGGACAGCGTCGAGAGGTTGGCAACCGCTCTGGATACCGCAAGATCATACTGTTCCCGGTACTCCTTATTTCTGGCAAGCTCTTCCGCTCTTGCATGGATGCACGTGACATTCATGATCTTTGCCTTCTTTGCCGTATCTTCAAGAAAGTTGATCCGCTTGTTCAGAGAATCCATAAGCGTCACGGAAAGGTCCGGATACAGGATGGCAAGAACCAGTCCCGGGAAGCCCGCGCCGGTACCGACATCGATGATCCGGAAGGGTTTCTTCTTATCAGGTGTCTTCGGGATCCCCGCCTCCTGCTCGATTCTCACCATCGTCATGCTGTCGAGGAAGTGCTTCCCGTAGATCTGATCCGGCTCGGTGATTGCGGTGAGGTTCATCACCTTGTTCCATTCGATGAGGTTCTCCTTGAAGATCCGGAGCTGTTCAAGCTGCGTATCCGTGAGCGTCCGCTCCGGACTGAGTTTCCCAAGATCCCGGATCAGGGTCTCTTCCTGTTCTGTCATTTTCCTTCCTTTCGGTTTCTCGTGTCGAGGTAGATGAGAAGCACGTTCACATCCGCCGGTGTGACGCCCGCCATGCGGCTTGCCTGTCCGATGGATGCGGGGCGGAGGGCTTTCAGCTTCTGCCTTGCCTCCAGGCGAAGACTCTTCACGTCATCGTAGTCGATATCGTCCGGGATCTTCCTTGCCTCGAGCCGCTCGAACTCCTTCACCTGCTTCTCCTGCCGCTTAATGTACCCCTCGTACTTGATCTCGATCTCCACCTGGGTGGTGACCTCTTTCGAAAGAGCCGGCCGGTCCGGGTCGAGGTCCTTCAGCATCTCATAGGTCATCTCCGGCCGGCAGAGAAGATCCGAGAGACTCGTAAGTGTCCTGATCGGTGCGGAGCCGATGCGCTCCATCACCTTCTGGTTCTCCGCCGCGGCACCGACCTTTGTCTCCTTCAGTCTTGCGATCTCTGCCTGGATCTGTGCCCGCTTCGTCTCGGTCTTTTCATAGTCTTCCTTCGAGACAAGACCCACCTCGTAGCCGTACTTTCGAAGCCGGAGGTCCGCGTTGTCCTGACGAAGCAGCAGTCGGTACTCGGCCCTCGAGGTCATCATGCGGTAGGGCTCCCGGTTGTCCTTTGTCACGAGATCATCGATCATGACCCCGATGTAGGACTCCGAGCGCTTCAGGATCAGCGGGCCGCGGCCTTTCAGCTTCATCGCCGCATTGATGCCCGCAATCAGTCCCTGAGCCGCCGCCTCCTCGTACCCGGACGAGCCGTTGAACTGTCCCGCGCAGAACAGGCCGCTGACAGCCTTTGTTTCCAGTGAGAGCTTCAGGATATTCGCATTGATGCAGTCGTACTCGATCGCGTAGGCGTTCTTCACAATCCTGCAGTGCTCAAGTCCCGGGACGGTGCGGTACATCTCCTGCTGCACATCGTCCGGCATCGAGGACGACATCCCGTCGATGTACATGAGGTTTGTATCTGACCCTTCCGGCTCGATGAATACCTGATGCCGGTCATGGTCCGGGAACTTGATCACCTTGTCCTCAATCGAGGGGCAGTACCTGGGACCCGTGCCCTCGATGATCCCGGCGTAGATCGGCGAGCGGTCGATGTTCTCCCGGATAATCTCGTGGGTCTTCTCATTGGTATAGGTAAGATAACAGGGCACCTGCTCCTTCTGGATTGATGCCGGATCCGTCGAGAACGAGAACGGCTCGATGACGGGATCTCCGTCCTGCCGCTTCATCTTCGAGTAGTCGAGAGTTCTCCCGTCCATGCGGGCGGGCGTGCCGGTCTTGAAGCGGCGGGTGGTGATGCCAAGCTTTGCCAGCGCATCCCGAAGGTAGGTTGAGCGCTGCATGCCGGATGGACCGGTTTCGGTAATACACTCGCCGACAAGGCAGCGGGCGTTCAGGTAGGTACCGGTGCAGATGATGACGGCCCTGCAGTGGTAAATAGTTCCCGTATTGACCACTACGCCCGTTATTTTCCTTTGACCGGAGGTACCATTTTTATCCTCATCGGTCAATATGTCCACAACCTCGCCCTGCCGGATGGTGAGATGCGGCTGATTTTCGAGGGTCTGACGCATGCGCCGTGCATACGCCGCCTTGTCCGCCTGGGCTCGCAGCGAATGGACCGCGGGGCCCTTGGAGCGGTTCAGCATTTTCGACTGCAGGAAGGTCTGATCGATGTTCTTTCCCATCTGCCCGCCGAGGGCGTCGATCTCCCTCACGATGTGGCCCTTGCTCGATCCCCCGATGTGGGGGTTGCAGTTCATCATCGCGATGGCGTCCGTGTTCATCGTAAACACCACCGTCTCAAGACCGAGCCTTGCACTTGCCAGGGCCGCCTCACACCCTGCATGCCCCGCGCCGATGACGCAGACATCACAGGTCAGTTCATAATTCTTTGCCATTCTCTTTTACTACTTTCCAAGACAGAACTCGGAGAAGATCTTCTCGACAAGATCGTCCTCCACCTGCTCTCCCGTGATCCTTCCAAGGGCCGCATACGCTGCCATAAGATCCGGGGAGTACACTTCCTCTGTCATGCCTTTCTCTATGCTCTGCATCACAAGAAGCAGAGAATCTCTTGCTTTCACTGCCTCCTGCAGCTGCCGCCCGGAGGTTAAGAGGACCTCGTTCGAGGACAGGAGCTCGCCCGTCCTGAACATCTGCCCGATCTTGTCCTTCAGGTCCGAAAGTCCCGTTCCGTCCTTCACCGAAATGTGGAGGCTGTCGATCTTCCGGTAATTGATCACCTCGTCCGGCGCCTTTCCGGCTCCTGTCATCGCGATGCGAAACAGGCGCTTCGTATCCTCGTCCGAAACCCGTCCCGGAAGGTCGCTCTTGTTGAACAGGACGATGCAGCGGGTATTTCCGGAGAGCACCCTCTTTGCAATGAGGGTTGCGATCTTTTCATCCTCTCCGGTGATTCCATCCGCACTGTCGATGAGGTACAGGACAAGGTCTGCGTCATCAAGGGCCTTCGTTGCCCTCTCGACGCCGATCCGCTCCACGGCATCGTCCGTCTCATGGATCCCTGCGGTATCGGTGAGGACCAGCTCCACGTCGCCAAGGCGCACCTTCTCCTCGAGGGTATCCCGCGTAGTGCCGGGGACATCAGTGACGATGGCCCGTTCCTCTCCGGTCAGGTAGTTGAGAAGGGAACTTTTTCCCGCGTTCGGCTTTCCGACGATGACCGTGCGGACGCCGGTGCGAAGGACCCGGCCGTTCCTGCTGCGGAGGATCATCGCATTCAGAGAGTCCACAAGATCCGAACAGATCCTCTTCAGCTTTTCCGGGTAGCCGTCCATCGAGTAGTTCTCCGGATCGTCCAGAGCGGACTCGATGAAGGCCTCCTCGTGCAGGATCCTCTCACGGATCGATTCGATCTCATCCTTCAGGGCTCCGTCCATCTGACGAAGGGCGGTCTTCCTGGCAAAGTCATTTTCGGACGAGATGAGATCCATCACTGCCTCGGCCTGGGTAAGATCAATCCTTCCGCCGAGGAACGCTCTCTTTGTGAACTCCCCGGGTTCCGCCAGCCGGGCTCCCTGACGAAGACAGAGGGAGAGCACCTCGTTCATCACATAGACACCGCCGTGGGTGCTGATCTCCACCGTATCCTCCGTGGTGTAGCTGTGGGGCGCATGGAAGGCCGTGACAAGGCACTCGTCGAGCTTTTCTTTTGTATACGGATCCGTGATGTCGCAGAAGTGCATGACGGACGGCTCAAAGTCGGAGACTCTCTTTCCCTTCCTCGTCTTTGCGATCCGGTCCCCGACCTGTATGGCGTCCGGCCCCGAGATGCGGATGATGCCGATCCCGGACTGCGTCAGTCCCGTCGCGATCGCGGCGATGGTGTCGTTCCTGTCTTCATTGAAGGTAAGTGCCATGAGTGCCTCCCGTCTTTACCCGTAAACCCCGATGTTCTCAATGAAACCTCTGCTTTTGACAGTATAGCAGATCAGAGCGCATTTGCAGGCAAAGCAAAAGGGATCCGCCGCACTGGCAGATCCCTTTCGTTTTGTTCGTCTTTGTGCTTCAGCGCTTGGGTGCGATGACAACCCGGCGGTCCGGATCCTCTCCGGTGCTGTAGGTGGTCACGTACCTGTCGTTCTGCAGGGCCGAGTGAATGATCCGTCTCTCGTACGGATTCATCGGCTCAAGGCTCACGGCGTGATGCGTACGCTTTACCTTGCCGGCGCAGTTGCGGGCGAGGTTCTCGAGTGTCTTCTTGCGTCTTGCGCGGTAGTTCTCGGTGTCCGTCTTTACGTGGACATAGCCCGGGATTCCCTTGTTGATGACAAGGGATGCGAGATACTGGATGGAGTCGAGCGTTGCGCCCCGCTTTCCGATAAGGGCACCCATGTCATCGCCGTCGAAGTTGATGGTGAGGATGTTCTCCTTCTCATCAAACGAGGTGGTGATCGTGACCTGCATCTTCATGGCCCCGAACATCGCCGTCAGGAAATCGACGCCCTTCTTCGAGAAGGCATCGATCTGCTCCTTCGTGTAATGGACCTTCGGCTCCTCGTGCTCCTTCTTCTTCTCCGGAGTCGGTGCCGGAACATCATCGATGTCCGCACCCTTCGTGAAGTCGCCGTAGCCGGCCTTCTTTACGTGAAGGCTCCGGTCATCGCGGCGGTTCTTCCGGCCGTTTGCATTCTTCTTTGCTGCCTTCGGGTTGTAATTTTCTCCCGTGCCGAACTCCCTGGCGTACTTCTCATAGCGCGCCTCGGAGCTCGCATCGGCCTCCGGGGAATAGACGGCATCCCGTCTTACCGGCGCATCGAACTTCGGCGCCTTCTGCGTAAGCACATCGCCCTGGGGCTTCTCGGCCCTGGACGAGGTCATCTTTTCGACGTCCTTTACTCTTGCGCGGATCTTCGCGTCTTTTGCATTGAATCCGAGGAAACCGGCACTGCCCTGATCCACCACCTCGTACTCGAGGCGGTCGCCCGGCACCGAATAGGCTTCACAGGCGGCCATGATGGCATCGTCCAGTGTCTTCCCGGAAAATTCTAAAAAGTCCTGTGACATTGCTTTTCCCTCAAAATCAGTTCTTGACCTCTCCCATGCCGGTCTCTTCCGCCTTCTGCTTTGCGGCTTCCTCGGCGGCCTTCTTTTCCGCCTCGGCCTTTTCCCGGGCTGCCTTTTCCTTCTTCAGCTGGTTCTGGGTCTTGTAGGTAGAGGTCTTCTCGGCATCGTTGAATTCCGCGACGAGGTTTGCACGGGCTGCGATGGAGTCCTTGCGGTACTTTCTGCCGCTGTTGTAGGTCTCCTGGGCCTTTGCAAACTTCTTCTCATCCTCGTCCGAGATGTTCTTTGCGGTCGATGCCTTGCCGGATACGATGTGCTTCGTGCTCATCGTGGAAATCTCGCTCATGCGGCGGTCAGACGTCTGTCCGCTTCCGGACTCCTTCACCGCCTTCTTCTTCTCCTGGATCTTTGCCTTCTCCATGTTGGCATTGACGTAGGCGTCCATGTCCATCTTGTTGATGTGATGGTTGATCACCACCTGCTGGATGGAGCGGATCACGGAACCTGCGATCCAGTATATGCCCATGCCGGCCGGCAGGGTGAAGCAGAAGAATGCGGACATGATCGGCATCATGTAGTTCATCATCTTCATCGATGATGCCATCTGATCCTGCTGCTGGTTGCCGGAGTTGGCGTTCTGCTGCGGCATCAGCGCCACGTTGATGAGCTGTGTCACCGCAGACAGGACCGGCACCGCGATGGCGCCGATGACCGATGCGATGCCGGCGGCATTGCGCAGGGAGTATAGCGGCGAATTGGCGATGTTGAGGCCCAGGAAGTAGTTGTAGTGGTGCAGCTGTGCGGTCGTCGACGTGATGACGGAGCCGAGAGCCGGATAATCCGTCGTCAGCTTCGTCCAGTCACTGGTCGAGAACCGGTTCAGGACATCGATGTAGGTGTTCGTGATCGTTGTCACGTTGCCGGACGTGAAGGCATCGCTTGCAAACTGCCGCGAGAAGTTGTTCGCCGCGGAGAAGGTCTGCAGGTAGGCGGACATGCCGTCGATGTTCATCATCTGGTTCACCAGCGGCAGGAATGCGTTGTGCACGCTCGGCACATAGGCCGGGACGTTGTAGATGACCTGGTAGAGGGCGAACAGGATCAGCATCTGCACGATCATCTGCCAGCAGGAGCCGGAGGGACGCACGCCGTACTTCTTGTAGACGGCGTTCATCTCGTCCTGCATCTTCGCCATGGAGTCCTGATCCTTGCGGCCCTCGTACTTCTTCTGAATCTTGTTCAGATCCGGCTGCATGTAGGTCTGCAGCTTTGCAAACTTCTGCTGCTGGACGGTGATCGGCGTCAGGGCGGCGTAGATGACCAGCGTGAACAGGATGATCGCAAGGCCGATGTAATCGAGGCTTGCCTTCTCCAGGATGAAGAAGATGCCGTTCATCAGCCATCCGAGGAGCCATGCCACCTGACCGATCAGAAAGGTGTTGTTTTTGGTTAACAGATAAGGTGTTGCTCTTCGCAAAGTGTCTCTCCTCCATTCTCAGGGTACGGGATCATACCCGCCATGGGAAAGCGGGTTACAGCGCAGGATTCTCCACAGAGTCAGAAGTCCGCCCTTCAGGGCGCCGTACTTCTCGATCGCCTGGATCCCGTAGTTGGAGCAGGTGGGGATGTACGGACACTTCGTCGTCTTCAGCGGAGAGAGATATTTCTGATACCAGCGGATGGCGGCAATCATTGCTTTTTTCATTGCGTCTGCCTCAGTCCGGAAGACTCCAGAAGTGCAAGGAGCGCGCTTTCGATCTCATGATAGCTGGCCCCGTTGGCCGATCTGCGCGCCACCACCACAATATCCGAACCACCATCGGACGAGGAGGAATTCCTCATACTGTCCTCCTGCAGGCGGTATACTTCCCTGACAAGCCGCTTGATCCTGTGCCGGACGACGCTGTTCCCGACCTTCTTCGATACCGAAATGCCGATTCTGTTATGCGGCAGCCCGTTCTTCGTATGATAAAGAACGAGCAGCCTGTTTGCCCGGGATGAGGACCTGCCCTGCCTGTAGCAGTTCCGGAAATCTTCGTTTTTCTTCAGTAATTCCATCTCTTGTGCTGTGATACAAAGAAAGCCGCACCGTTTCGGTGCGGCCCTTTTCGCAGGAACTAAACGGTTAACTTTGCTCTGCCCTTGGCTCTTCTTGCAGAGAGAACCTTGCGTCCGCCGGCGCTCTTCATTCTTGCACGGAAGCCGTGGACCTTGGAACGCTGTCTCTTCTTGGGCTGAAATGTCATCTTTGCCATGAGTAAATCCTCCTTCGTGAAACGTAAACAGACCATGCAGATGTCAAACCATACATGGTTTGCCATTGATCAGTTGAAATCATAACAGAATTTCAGAACAGCTCTCTTATTATAGTGAAGAGACCTTTTCCCGTCAAGCCGGAAAGTCCAGTATTTGCAACGGTTTGCGGCACTTTTTCGGGGCACAAGATATGGATTTTTAAAATTTTTTTTTACAAGATATGGTACCCCGGATGAGCTGTCCACAGAGGGGATAAGTGAAAGCCACTTATGAACATTTTGTGGAAAACCTGTGGAAAAGGGGAAATCCGCCGTGGAGAGGAAGAATGGCTGCCTTCTCAAAAACGTGATATCCACGGGAAAAAGCGGGTTTTGTGAATCGGGTCGGAACCGGTTATCCACATTTCCACAATTTTTGTGGACAACGTGATTTTCCCGCACCCGATTGTGGATAACTGTGGAACCGGACGGGGCTTTGAAGTTTTCCTCAAAGTATATTAAGATATGGACACGTTCGGGGAAACAACGCACTGCGTCTCTTTGAAAGCAGGGCGTTTTTTTGTCCGATTAGAAACGGGGAAGGCAAGAACAAATGGACAGGACCAGACTTGAAGAAAACTGGACAAACATCCGGGAGCAGATGAAGCACGACTACAACATCACCGAGACATCCTATAACACCTGGATCCGGGATCTGAAACTGGGACCGGTGGATGGGAACCTGGTCACGGTGTACGTGCCATCCCTGAATCCGATGATGATCGACTACCTGACCAGACGCTACAAGGAGCCCATGACGGCTGCCATCTCCGAGTTCATGGATGAGACCTGCGATCTTGTCTTTGCCGCTCCCGGGGAAGAGCCCGAACAGGAGCAGAAGGAAGAGGCACAGAAGAAGAGCGCGCAGGAGGATCTCATTGCCCAGCGCGCCGAGAAGGCAAACCTCAATCCCAAGTACAAGTTCGATACCTTCGTCATCGGCTCCAACAACCGCCTGGCAGCCTCCGCTTCCCAGGCCGTCGCCGAGACGCCGGGGGATGTGTACAATCCGCTGTTTCTCTACGGCGGTGCGGGACTTGGAAAGACCCACCTCATGCACTCCATCGGCCACTATATTCTCGAGAACAATCCGGACCTCAAGGTCCTGTATGTCACCTCCGAGACCTTTACCAATGAAGTGATCGAGTCCATTCGTTCCGGTAATGCGGCGTCCATGACAAAGCTTCGCGACAAGTACCGGACCGTGGATGTGCTTCTCATCGATGATATTCAGTTCATCATCGGCAAGGAATCCACCCAGGAGGAGTTCTTCCATACCTTCAACGAACTCCATGCGGCAGGAAAGCAGATCGTCCTGTCATCCGATCGCCCGCCCAGAGAAATGCAGACCCTGAACGAGCGCTTCCGCTCGAGATTCGAGATGGGACTCATCGCAGACATCCAGCCGCCGGATTTCGAGACCCGGATGGCCATCCTGCAGAAGAACAAGGAATCCCAGAACGAAGAGGCAAGACGCCGCAACCAGCCGCCGCAGGATGTGGACGACGAGATCCTCGAGTACATCGCCACGAATATCCGCTCCAACATCCGGGAACTGGAGGGCGCCTACAACAAGATCATCGCCTACTCGAAGCTCAACAACGTGCCAATCACCCTCGACATGGCAAGGGAAGCCTTAAAGGACATCATCTATCCCGAAAAGGCCGCTGCCGTCACCCCGAAGATGATCGCGAACACGGTCTGCGAGCAGTATGATGTCCGCTACTCCATGGTGGCATCGAGAAAGAAGAGCGCCGAGTGCGTGGAACCCAGGCAGGTCATCATGTACCTCTGCCGCAAGTACACCGACGCAACCCTCGATTCCATCGCAAAGCTTCTCGGAAAGAAGGACCACAGCACCGTCATGCACGGCGTGGACAAGATCAAGAACGACATCGAGACGAACAGCGAGCTGCGGGAGAACGTAAGCCAGATCGAGAAGAAGCTGGGTCTTGTCTCCCAGCAGGAGAACAGCAACTGATCAAAAGACCAGACAGCAGAACAGTAAAGAGAAGAAACGGAGTGCCGCAGGGTGCTCCGTTCTTTTATGAGAAGATAAATAAAACCCCGGGAAACCGGGTTTTTTGTTGATGGATTTAAAAGATTCTGTTATGCTGATACTGTCCTGGAAACAGGGCCGGGTGCTGCCGTAAAACGGTAGGCGGTCAGCCTTCCTCGCAGGAGGGCGTTTATGCAAAACAGCCCTCCTGACTTTTCGAAGGGAGGGATGCCACATGTCTGTGTTTGATTTGATGTCTTTTATCGAAATACACGGTTTGGGTTTTCGAGCTCGGTGTTGCATACGGGCGAAAACATAAAGCATAAAAAAAATAGCCGCCCTCAGCCAAGGGGATCTTACGAAATCTCTGGACATCGCCATTCGGGCACTACCGCTCGGAGCATCATTCCTGGTGCTCCGAGTTTTTAGTTTCACTTATCCGTACGCGGACAGCTGATCAGCTTCAGCAGACCAATT
>Ga0256406_1006461_pt1 | contig 11762 bp, 9 predicted proteins | sample RumenRJG_03DNA_FD_185986 | JGI IMG/M metagenome (GOLD analysis project Ga0256406, IMG submission 185986) | Bovine rumen microbial communities from Lethbridge, Alberta, Canada - RJG_03 | ecosystem: Host-associated > Mammals > Digestive system > Stomach > Rumen | place: Canada: Alberta | collected...
CCTGCCATTACCAGGGCAACGCGACGCTGCTCGCGTACGAATAGTTGATAGACGGCTGCGAGGGTGACCATCTCATCGAGCGTTGCAACCACTTCATCAACTGTGATGAGAAGGCCGTAGCCAGCATTCTCGATTGCGCTAACGAGCTTGCCCATGCGGGTACGCCAGTTCTCAGAAGGGGCGGATGCAACTTCCCAGCTGGCGCTAACGGGCCCAACGCCAATGCTCGTGAGACGAAGGGACTTCGCCTTCCCCTCGCCCAAGACGTTGTCGCAGGCGAGAAGCGTCTGCTCGTATATGTCCTCGAGCATGCCGGGAATAGCAACGGCGTGAACCGCAATCCAGCCCTGCTCGGAGGCCTCTTTACCAAGATATGTGAGAAGCGCGGTCTTCCCGGATCCTCGCGGACCAACAAGAATGCTGGACAGGTTTGGATTTCCCCTGCCCTGGACAAAGGCGTCGAACAATTCTCGTCTGATTGACTGACGACCAGCCATCACGAGGGGGACGCTGCCAAATTCTGGGGTGAAGGGGTTGATCGGTGGCATGGTGGGTACCTTTCGCCTTGTTCGCCTATTTTCGCCTTATTCGCCTTTGTGAGCAAGCTGTATTGGTCTCTTGCGAGAGCTGACCATTAACGCTGGCTCGTGTGCTTCGCGTATGTGTGTGGGCCGGGCGTCTTGGGTTTGACAGCGATCCGACCAGAGACAGGGGGGCGGGGAGAGGGACTGGGTCCCTCTCCCCGCGGGAGGAAGGTGGGTCTTGTCGGGGGTGCGCCGGTGGCGGCTGCTCGCGCTAGCGGCGGCGACGGCTGGGGCGACGGTTGCGCTCGCCACCGTCGCCGACGATGACGATGAGGCTCAGTACGCACACGATGGCGATGAAGGCGATGTGCTCGAGGACGTTCATGGTGACTCCTTCCGACGCGACGCTTGGTCGTTGCTTTTCGTTGACCCTATACTCCCGCGAGCGGCTGTTTGGTGCCATCGACCAGGCTTACGGCTGTCTTACGGCTTTGTAAGCTGGGGTCTCTCGGCAGAGCTGCGCCCTTCTCGCGCGAACAAGTTGCGGCCTGACCAGCAAGCGATACACATTCGTTGTCCGAATGTGTATCGACCTGCGCGGGATACAGGTTCGGGTGCGAATGTGTATCGAGCTGGGCCGAGTGCGCCACACATTCGTTGTCCGAATGTGTATCGACCTGCGCGGGATACAGGTTCGGGTGCGAATGTGTATCGAGCTGGGCCGAGTGCGCCACACATTCGTTGCCCGAATGTGTATCGACCTGCGCGGGATACAGGTTCGGGTGCGAATGTGTATCGGCCAGGCGGCGCCCTCGTGTTGCGCCTTGGTAATGTGACGCCGCGCCCTGGCGCCCTGTCCCGTAGAATGGACGGCGTGACACAGCTCCAGACAGGAGGACCCATGGCACTCAGCAGGGAAGACGTGCAGGGCATCGCGGACTACGCGCGCATAGCCCTCACGGACGAGGAGCTCGACGAGATGACCACCTACATGAACGAGGCGGTCGACCTTCTCGAGCCCATCCGCCAGTACGACCTCGACGGGGTCGACCCCACCTTCCACCCCATCGGCGACCTCTCCAACGTGATGGGCGAGGACATCATCGACGATTCTGTCCGCGCGCTGCCCATTGACGTGGCGCTCAAGAACGCGGGCTCTACGCGCGACCGCTACTTCCGCGTGCCCTCGATCCTGGGTACCGACGAAGACGAGGGAGGCATCGCCTAATGGCCAACATCGACCAGCTCTCCGCCGCGCGCATCGCTGCCGGCGTGGCCGCGGGGGAGTTCAGCGCAACCGAGGTGGCCAAGGCCTCCCTCGACGCCATCGAAGCGCGTGACGAGAAGGTCCAGGCATTCCTGCAGGTCTCGTCCGACCTTGCCCTTGCCGCCGCCGCCGAGACGGACCGCCGCCGCGCTGCGGGCGAGAAGCTCGGCGCCCTGGCCGGCGTGCCTGTGGCCTTCAAGGACAACATGCACCTGGTGGGCACGCGCACGACCTGCGCCTCCAAGATGCTCGAGAACTACGAGTCGACCTTCACCGCAACGTGCGTGCAGCGCATGCTCGACGCGGGCGCCACGCCCATGGGCAAGGCCAACATGGACGAGTTCGCGTTTGGCTCGTCCACCGAGTCCTCGGCCTTCCACCGCACTAACAACCCCTGGGACACCGAGCGCGTGCCCGGCGGCTCCTCGGGCGGTTCGGCCGCGGCCGTCGCCGCCGGCGAGGTCACCATCTCGCTGGGCTCCGACACGGGTGGTTCCATCCGCCAGCCCGCAAGCCTCTGCGGCGTGGTGGGCATGAAGCCCACGTACGGCGCCGTGAGCCGCTACGGCGTGGTTGCCTTTGGCTCCTCGCTCGACCAGGTTGGCCCCTTTGGCCGTAGCGTGGAGGACGTGGCGCTTGCCATGAACGCCCTCACCGCCGCCGGTCGCGACCCGTACGACTCCACGAGCCAGCCCTGCGCCGTCGACTTCCTCGAGCACCTGGAAGACCCCGTCGAGGGCATGCGTGTGGGCGTGGTGCCCGCGCTCATGGAGGCCGCCGGCCTCACGGCGGAGGTCCGTACGGCCGTGGAGGGTGCGTCGAAGGCCCTCGAGAACGCGGGCGCCCAGCTGGTCGAGGTCGACCTCCCCAACATCAAGTCCGCAATCGCCGCGTACTACGTGATCGCGCCGTGCGAGGCCTTCTCGAACCTCGCCCGCTTTGACGGCGTGCGCTACGGCTATCAGGAGGAGGGGTGCCTCTCGCTTGCCGAGCAAACGTCCAAGAGCCGCGCGCACGGCTTTGGCGAGGAGGCCAAGCGTCGCCAGATGCTTGGGGCGTACCTTCTCTCCAGCGGCGTGTACGACAAGTACTACTACCCGGCGCAGCAGGTACGTACCCTCATCACGCAGGACTACAAGCGCGCCTATGAGCAGTGCGACGTCATTCTCATGCCCGCCTCTCCGCGCACGGCGTTCAAGTTTGGCGAGATGAGCGATCCCACGCAGATGTACGCCTCGGACATGTTCACCATCTCGAACAACATTGCCGGCAACGGTGGCATCTCGGTGCCGCTAGGCCTTGGGGCAGAGTCCCACCTGCCCGTCTCGGTCCAGCTGCAGGGGCCGGCCTTCTCGGACCGCAAGCTCCTGCGCTTTGCCCGCGCCGTCGAGAAATCCTTCTCGGCGCGCGGTGCCGTTGCGCCCGAGTTTGCCGGAAAGGGGGGTGAGCTCTAATGAAGAAGCTCGCCGAGGTCCTGAAGGACTGGGAGGCCGTCATTGGCCTTGAGGTCCACACCGAGCTCACCACGCTCGAGACCAAGATGTTCTGCAACTGCAAGAACACGCACGACGACCCGCCCAACACCAACGTCTGCCCCGTGTGCCTGGGCATGCCGGGCGCGCTGCCGGTGCCCAACCGTGCGGCCATCCAGTCCATCGTGATGGCGGGTCTGGCCACAAACTGCCAGATCATGCGCCACTCGATGTTCTACCGCAAGCACTACTTCTATCCCGACATGGCCAAGAACTTCCAGACCACGCAGGGGCCGGTGGCCTTCTGCATGCACGGGCACCTTGACCTGGAGGTCTCCGGCGAGGGCGCGGCCGAGCGCCCGGCCTGGGAAGACGTGGCGGGCGACGGCGAGACGCCCATCTCGCGCGAGAAGGACGGCTCCTACGTGGCGCCCATCCGCATCCTGCGCATCCACATGGAGGAGGACGCCGCCAAGATGGTGCACGTGGGCGGCGAGGAGGGCCGCATCACCGCGGCCACCGAGAGCCTCATCGACTACAACCGCTGCGGCACGCCGCTGATCGAGCTGGTCACCGAGCCCGACCTGCGCACGCCCGAGGAGGCCCGTCTCTTCATGGAGAAGCTGCAGCAGACGTTCAAGACGCTCGGCATCTCCGACTGCTCGCTGGAGAACGGCTCCATGCGCTGCGACGGCAACATCAGCCTGCGTCGCCGCGGCGAGACGCGCCTGGGCACCAAGACCGAGATGAAGAACATCAACTCGTTCAAGAGCCTGCACGACGCGCTTGAGTACGAGATCTGCCGCCAGGCCGAGGTGCTCGAGGAGGGCGGCATCATCTACCAGGAGACGCGTCACTGGGAGCCCAGCCGTCGTCGCACCGTGGTGATGCGCGTGAAGGAGACGGCGGACGACTACCGCTTGTTCCCCGACCCTGACCTGGCGCCATTCGACCTCACCGACGACTTCATCGAGGAGGCGCGCGAGAAGATCCCGGAGCTGCCGGACGCCAAGCGCGACCGCTACATGCACGACTACGGCCTGAAGCGCGCCGACGCCGCCCAGCTTGCGGGCGACCCTGCGGTTGCGGCCTTCTTCGAGGAGGCGCTCGAGGGCGCGCCGGCGAAGGCCGTTGCCACCATCGCCAATGTGATGGTGAACCTGGCGCCGAGCTTCGACGCGCTGACGCCCGCGCAGGTGAGGAGCATCTCTGGGCTTCTCGCTGAGGACGCCATCACGTTTGCGCAGGCACGCGAGGTCCTTGAGGCCGTCAACGGCACTGACAAGGACCCGGAGCGCGTGGTGGACGAGCGCGGCATGCGCCAGGTGACGGATACGGCGGCGCTCGAGCCCATTGTGGACGAGGTTCTCGCACGCTGCACCGATCAGGTCCAGCAGTACTACGACGGCAACAAGAAGGTCGTGGGCTACCTGGTGGGTCAGTGCATGAAGGCGAGCCGCGGCACCGGCAACCCCAAGCTGTTCAACAAGCTGCTCACTGCGCGCCTCGAGGGGTAGAGCTGCAGCGCGTGATCTTTCGACGGTTGTGTGTCGCGCGTGTCGCGTGTTGCGCGTCGCCGGAAGGCCCCTTTTGGTGCGAATTGCAACACTGGGCGCCCTCCGGCGACAAAACGTCGCCGGAACAGCGATTTTGATGCGAATTACAACATAACGCGCCTTCCGGCGACATTTTGCCGCCCGAGGGCACGTTCCCGCAGCAATTACGTACAAAGATGCCGCTCCGGCGCCAAATTCTCGCCGGAGCGGCATTTCTCGCAGAGAAGGTCGTAGCACCTCTCGTCGCGCCTCTCGCCCGTGGGCGCCACGCAGCGCGATGCCGCGCTACTCCTCGTCCTGCGCCAGCGGGGAGTCGCATTCGTTGCGCATGCGCTCGATCCTTCTCAGCAGGCTGTCCTTCTTTGGATAGGAGTGAGACTGCGCGATGTCGTTGCTCTCGCTTGGATAGAAGCGGAAGAAGTAGTTGCCCGAGAGGGTCTGGAAGATGCGGTACTTAGGCGCGGGCAGGGACTGCCAGTCGAGCGACGTGGTGTCCTCGACGACCGCGTCCTTAGCCGTCTTACGAATGCGCTCGATGCCATCAAGGCAATCGTCCTTGGATGGGAAGACCATGGACGTGGCGACGATGTGGCCGTTGCTTGCACACAGGTTGAAGAGGTACTTCCCGTCGTTCTCATTGAGTACGTACTGCCCCATACAAATCACCCCAAACGCTCGCGGCGGATACTGCTTTCGGCCGATTGGGCCTTCCATACGGTATACATTCCACCCCTTTGGGGCAGGCAGAGCCACCAAGATGGCGAGTGGTTGGTTTTGGGACGGAATCGGCAAGGGTGTCGCAGCCGAATGGTAAGGCGTCCCATCCCGATGTTTCGTTTCCATTGCGTTTCGCATTCGCCGACGTACGGGGGCGAGAAGAACTGTACGCCGTATAAATATCCCAGTGCAACACTAGGAATTAATCGAGACCCAAGGCTGACTTTATTCCAGGATTAACCGAAATCTGGGAATTCATCGAGACCCGGCAAGTAACCAAGACCCCCGAGGGGAGGCGCAGGAGTTGGAGAACCTCGCATACACGAGCACGCTCACTGCCCGCGCCTGTTGCACGCAGACTGGCTGTCGCCGTTAGACACTCTTTGGGACCAGCACGTTGGCTGGTGCCCGCCTTCCAATCCATAACACACAACACATGCCGCAAGCTCTGGGCCATGCCCAAGAGCCATCTGTGCCTGTCGCATTTGCGCAGGTAACCATGGGTGTACCCGCAGGGGCCGCCCGGATAGGAGAGGAACCATGTCTACCGAGAACACCCAGCACGCAGAGAACCGCTCCGGCGATGCACCCGCAGCTGCCGCTCCTGCAGTCACCGCGCCCGCGGCCGCTGCGCACGCGCATCGTGGCGCGCAGCACCTCTCGACGCGCCTCATCCATGCAGGAACTACCACCGACCCGGCCACGGGCTCGGTGAACGTTCCCATCTACCAGACGTCGACGTACCGGCAGGTGGAGGTTGGCCGGACCGTCTCTGGATGGGAGTACTCCAGGACGGGCAACCCTACGCGCGCGGCGCTCGAGAGCCTCATCGCAGACCTCGAGGGCGGCGTTGCCGGCTTTGCCTTTGGCAGCGGCATGGCGGCGATAACCGCGGTCCTCTCGCTGCTCAACCAGGGCGACGAAGTCATCATCCCCACCAACGTGTATGGCGGCACGTACCGCGTGCTTGATAAGGTCTTCAATCACTTTGGCATCACGTATCGCATGGTCGACACCACCCAGCCCTACGAGTTCGAGCACGCCATTGGCCCTCGCACCAGGGCGGTGCTTGTCGAGAGCCCCGCAAACCCGCTCATGAGCGTCACCGACCTCGCGGCGATCGCAGACGTGGCACGCGAGCATAACGTGCTTTCCATTGTCGACAACACCTTCATGACGCCGTGGCTGCAGCGCCCGCTCGAGCTGGGGGCGGACATCGTCCTGCACTCGGCGACCAAGTACCTGGGCGGCCACTCAGACGTTGTCGCCGGTCTGGTGGTTGTGTCTACCAACGAGCTGGCGGAGCGTCTCGCCTTCATCCAGAACTCCACGGGAGGCGTCCTCGGGCCGCAAGACTCGTTCCTTCTCGTGCGCGGCATCAAGACGCTGGGCGTGCGCATGGATCGGCATGTGGAGAACGCCCAGTACATTGCCGAGGCGCTTGCGAGAAACCCCGAGGTCTCGGCCGTGCACTACCCTGGCCTCCCGGACGACCCAGGCTACGAGGTCCAGCGCCGCCAGGCGTCGGGTGCCGGGGCGATGATCTCGTTCGAGCTTGCGCCGTGCCACGACTACCGGGCGTTCTTCCGCTCGACGCGCCTGGTCGCGCTGGCCGAGAGCCTTGGCGGCGTTGAGTCTCTCGTCTGCCACCCGGCAACGATGACCCATGCGGCGATTCCCGCGGAGGTGCGCGAGAAGGTCGGCATCACCGACGGCCTTATTCGCCTCTCCGTTGGCATTGAGGACAAGGTCGACATTCTCGCAGACGTCGAGGGTGCCATCACGGCAAGCAGGGAGGCCTAGCCATGCGTCACTACTATGACTCTGCCGAGGAACTCGTGGGGAATACGCCGCTGCTCAAGCTCAACAACGTGGGCGCGCCCGAGGGCGTGGACATCTTTGCCAAGCTGGAGCTGTGGAACCCCGCGGGTTCTGTGAAGGACCGCACCGGCCTCTACATGGTGCGCGCTGCGGAGGAGAAGGGCCTGCTCAAGCCCGGTTCTACCATCGTCGAGGGTACGGCGGGCAACATGGGGCTGGGCATCGCCTTTGCGGCTATCGGCCGCGGCTATAACGTGGTCTTCGTGGTGCCGGAGAAGTTCTCCGAGGAGAAGCAGACGCTCATGCGTGCCCTGGGGGCGCGCATCGTGAACACGCCGCGCGAGGACGGCATGCTTGGGGCGGCGGCCAAGGCAGAGGAGCTTCTCGGCCAGATTCCCAACTCGATCGCGCTTCGCCAGTTCGAGAACGCGGCCAACCCGCAGGCGCACTACGAGACTACCGGTCCGGAGATCTGGCGCGACCTGGATGGCAACGTTGACTACTTTATTGCGGGGGCTGGCTCTGGTGGCACGTACACGGGCGTGGCGCGCTACCTCAAGGAGCAGAACCCTGGGATTGTGGGCGTCCTTGCGGACCCAGTGGGCTCAACTATGGGCGGTGGCGAGCACGGAGACTACGATATCGAGGGAATCGGTAACGACTTTGTGGCCAAGACCATGGACATGTCGCTGGTGGACCAGGTCATTAAGGTGACGGATGACGAGGCCTTCTCGGCGTCGCGCCTTATCGCGCGGGCAGAGGGCATCTTTGCGGGATCGTCCTCGGGCGCGGCGCTCTCCGCGAGCCTTACGCTTGCAGGCCGACTTGCCGAGAAGGGCGAGCGCGCCACTATCGTGACGGTCTTTCCCGACCGCGGCGACCGGTACTTCTCGAAGGGCCTGTACGCGTAGGAGTCCGGAGCTGACGTCGACCCCGGCGGCTAGTTGGCCACCTTGTGGTGCGGCACCATCGTGCTGCGGTCGATGGCCTTGAACTGGTAGCCCAGCGCCTGGTAGTGCTCGATGATCTTGGGCAGGGCCTCGACGGTGGTGTCCTTGGTTGCGGCGTCGTGGCAGAGCAGGATGATGTTGGGGTAGTCGTCGTAGGCGCAGGAGTTCTCGACGATCTGCTCGGTGGTGCAGACCGCGCCGTCGCCGCTTGAGGCGTTCCAGTCGTAGTACTGGTAGCCGCGCGCCTGCACGTCGTTCACAAGTGCGTCCATGATGCCCGAGCAGTACTTCTCCGAGATGGTGTTTGACGAGCCGCCGGGGAAGCGCACGAGGTAGGGGACGTAGCCAATCTGGTCTTGAACCACCTGGGCAATCTGGTCGAGGTCGTCGAAGTAGGCATCCTCAGATGCGTAGACCTTGGCGTAGTCGTGGGTGTAGGAGTGGAGGCCGATGGTGTTGCCATCGTCATAGGCTTTCTTGATCATGTCGTAGTAGTCGGGGTCGTGCCCCACCACGAAGAACGTCGCCTTGGCGCCGTACTGGTCGAGAATGTCGAGCACGCGCTGGGTGTTCTTGGAGGGGCCGTCATCAAAGGTGAGGTAGACGGTCTTCTCTCCGTTGTTCTTGAAGCTCCAGTCCGTCTGGGCGTTTGGGTCAAGGGCAAGCTCCGCCGCACGGGGGTCGGATGCGGCGGCAGGTGTGGCTGAGCTGGCGCCGCCATTTGAGGTCGAGCCGGACCCGCCCAGCGCTTGGACGGCTGCGAGCCCCAGGAAGGCGGCGAGCAGAACGCCCGCGACCAGGACGAGAGCAGATTTTCCGCGCGGGATGCCCTGCACATGGCCGCTGCTGCCGTCTTGACGTGGCGTTCCGTTACGTTTGAAGTGCTCTGGCATGTGCGCATCCCCCCCGAATTGCCGCAAAGCGGCGACGGCGTCGCTCTGCTTCCCGCAGCGTCGTCGCACTACCATCGTAGGCTGAAAACAACCAAATGCCATGCGCAGATGTAAGCCGCATGAAACTATCTGATGATTTGACCTGCGAAACGGAAGGCTGGTCCACTCTTTTGCAGGGAGGTTGTTCGAGGTAACCGTTTCCGGCTGCTGCAAGGTGGACGGATGGCCCTCTCAGCAAACCTGCGGGTTAATAGCACTTTGCTGCGTACGTCGCAGAGCAAATCCGCAGGTAGTCGGCTTGTGGCTATTATCGGGACTGCTATTAAGCCGCAAGTTTACGGGAGGGGGCGAGAGGGACGAGAGAGGAGCGCGAGAAGAGAGGCAAGCGAGAACTGCGGGCGCGGGAAGGTCCGGCGAGAAGGACCCGCGCCAAGTGCAACGAGAAAAGCGCCCGGGCCAGCGACTGACCCGGGCGCCTGCAGACGTTGCGGCTACGTAACCCCGCGACCTACCGCTCGGCCGCCTTGCGACCGGCGTCGAACGCGGCGAGGTTAGCCTCGACCGTCTTGGGCGGCACACGGCGGCTGATGGCGTCGCGCCACTCGTCGACGGCAAACGGCAGCGCCGTCGAGAGCGCGCCTACCAGCACCACGTTGGTCGAGCGGGGGCTCCCCACGCTACGGGCAATCTCGCCGGCGTCAATGCGCACGGCGCCAATCTCGTCCAGGCGCGCACCCACCCGCCGCGGCATCTGAGCGTTGCCAATGTTCACGGGTACGGGGGTGATGGTCTCGTCGTTCACAAAGAGACGCCCGCCCTCCTTAAGGAACTGCTGGTTGCGCAGGGCCTCGATGGCCTCGAACGCCACAAGGACGTCGGCCGTGCCCGGGTCGCACACCATGGAGTCCACGTGCTCGCCCATGCGAATGATGGTCGAGACGGACCCGCCTCGCTGGCTCATGCCGTGGATCTCGGAGACCTTCACGTCCAGGCCCGCCTCCGAGGCGGTCATGGCGAGGATGTTGCCGGCAAGGATCGTGCCCTGTCCGCCAACGCCCACGAGAAGGACGGTCATGGTGTGGTCAAGATGCACGCGCTCGCCCATGTGGACGGTCGAGCTGGCCGCGGATGCTGTTGCGTGTGGCATGTGTGTCTACCTCCCTTGCTCTGGGCCGGGCTACTCGGACTTGATGCACCCAAACGGGCACACCTGCTCGCACTGGCCGCAGCCCACGCACTGCGTGGGGTCGATGATGGCGTAGTTGGTCTCGTCCTTGCCCAGCGCCGGACAGCCAATTTGGATGCAGGTGCCGCAGCGTCGGCAGTCGCGAATGACGGGCGCGGGCTTGTGCGTGCGGTCAACCAGTCGGCACGGCGAGCGGAAGATGACCACCGAGAGCAGATCCTCGTGCGAGACGGCCTCCTTGAGCGCGGCGCGCACGGCCTTCAAGTCCTGCGCGTCGGCCTCGATGACCTCGTCCACGCCGATGGCACGGCAGAGCGCGGGCAGATCGAGCGGGCGCCCAGCCGGACGGTCGAGAACCGAGGGCTTCTCGTCCGCGTCCACCAGCGGGCTGATGCGTGCGCCCTGCTCGGAGAGGGTAAGGCCGTTCACGGGGTTGCCCTGCGTGCCGGTCATGGCCGTGGTGCGGTTGTCCAGGATGAGCAGCGTGCCCTTGCCCCCGTTGTAGGCGGTGCCGAGAAGCGACGTGATGCCGGAGTGCGCAAAGGTGGAGTCACCAATGACGCCAATCACGGGGCGCTTGGTGCGCTCGGGGATGCCGGCGAGTTCCATACCGTGGCTCATGCTGAGGGAGGCGCCCATGTCGATCACCGAGTCGACGGCGCGGAAGGGCGCGACGGCACCCAGCGTGTAGCAGCCAATGTCGCCGGTCACGATGGCCTTCATGCGGCGCAGCTCGTTGAAGACCAGGCGGTGCGGGCAGCCGGCGCAGAACGCGGGCGGGCGAGGAGGAAGGTCCTTCGCGGCCTCGAGGTGCGCGGGCGTGGCCACGCCAAAGCTCCGCTGGATGTCGGCGGGGAAGATCTCGCCGGAGCGGGGGAGCGGTGCCGCGGGCGGCTCGGAGAGCTTGATGCCCAGCGCGGCCACGTGGTCGCGAAAGTAGCGGCAGGACTCCTCCACTACGTAGACCTTCTCCACCGAGGCCGCAAAGCTCGCGAGGAGCTTGGGCGGCAGCGGCCAGGTGAGGCCCAGCTTGAGCGTGGACGCGTTGGGCAGCGCCTCGCGCACGTGGTTGTAGAGGGCTCCGGCAACGATGATGCCAACCTTGGTGTCGCGCATCTCGACGCGGTTGAGGTCGCTCGTCTCGGCAAACTCCACCAGGGCGTCCTCGCGCTCGTTGGTCACGCGGGTGCGCGCCACGGCGTAGGCCGGCATCATGACGTACTTGCTAGGCTGGCTCTGGTAGTCGCGCGGCGCGGCGGCCTCAAGGTCGCGCTCGTGGGAGCACTCGACCATGGTCCTCGTGTGGGCGATGCGCATGGTCTCGTGGAGAATGACCGGCGCGTCGAAGCGCTCGGAGATGTCGAACGCCGTGCGCG
>Ga0256406_1006462_pt1 | contig 11762 bp, 12 predicted proteins | sample RumenRJG_03DNA_FD_185986 | JGI IMG/M metagenome (GOLD analysis project Ga0256406, IMG submission 185986) | Bovine rumen microbial communities from Lethbridge, Alberta, Canada - RJG_03 | ecosystem: Host-associated > Mammals > Digestive system > Stomach > Rumen | place: Canada: Alberta | collected...
AGTGCGAAGCCGGCTCCAAGATGAGACTTCGTTACAGGGTGGTCGCAGACTACGACCTTGATAGGCCGCAGGTGTAAAGGCAGCGATGTCAAAGCCGAGCGGTACTAATTACCCGAAGACTTTCCGTGTGTACACTTCCAGTGTACGGTTTCTCTTATGTGTCTTGCGCCAATGTGCCAAAACCATTACTTTTGGTGGCTATGGAGCAGGTGTTCACCTCTTCCCATTCCGAACAGAGAAGTTAAGCCCTGCATCGCCGATGATACTGCACTTGTTTGTGGAAAAGTAGGTCGCCGCCAATCTTTTTAAGAGCATTCCAATCGGGATGCTCTTTTTTTTTGCGCAAGTTCCGCGACTTCATTATGGGCGAGGTCTGCTACAACTCGCTGATGAAGACCTTCTTCACTGGATTAGATTTAATTCAGCGGTGTTCAGATCCCCTTACGGGTACCCCCAGGAGGCCGAAGAACTCTTCGTCGCCACGGAAAGAAATGCAAAACTCCGTTATGAAGGTTACAAGAAACTGAGCGAGATGTAATCCTGCATCGACACACTAAAACGTCGAAAGCCGAGGCTAGCAATGGTCTCGGCTTTCATTTTTGTGCGGCATCGACGAGCCGCAGAAGACTGCTATGTGCTTTATTTATTCTATTTTAAAGTGAAACATCTTTGAAGTGTCGGCCATCTGTGTAATGCTTGTATCGCTGGCATCAAACACGGGTGTGCCGTCGGGATGAAAATAGCATTGGCGCAACAACGACATATCGTTGAGGTTTTCGGAACCGTTGCTCATTAGTTCCAACAAGCGCGTCAGTAATGCGGTTGTGTCATACGGTTCCTCCATTGCATAGAAATGCACATAGCCAGGGAAACCGTATGTGGTGTCAAATTTATGGTACCACTCTGTTCCCCATTCATCAAACGGACGCTTTACGACTCTCGACGAAGGACCGACCTCATATATGTACAGTATGGTGTCGTCGCACTCGGTTAGCGCAACATGGCAATACCCCTCAAGACTATTGGTATCTAAGACAAAAAGGAGATTGCCGGTATAGAAATCGCATCCACAAGGTGGTGGCAAAGGTTCATACGTTAGCTGATTCTTGCATGCAATCATAGTAGCAAGCGCAAAGAGCATCGCGCATACTAGCATTATTTTCTTCATTGTCTAAATCATTTATAGTTAATCATTGAAACCAACGCCGCCCTGCGTTTTTTATTGCCCGCAGGACGGCGAAAATTTGCCGTTTCCGTGCAATTTCGCCTCGCACCATTGCAAAACCCTCTTGCAGTTGTGTAAATCGGTCTCGCACCATTGCATTGGGCATTGCACGGCTGCAAAACGGCCTCGCAGCGCGGACAGGTGCCGCGGCACTCGCCCTTGTAGGTGCACTCCTCTGTTTCCAGAGGTATGTCATTTTCCTCCGCAATGCGTTTGCGGACCTCCTTCAACTGGTTGCAGATGTTCTTCCCGTGTGTCATAACAATGATTATAACGCGGTTATGCTGGATTTATTGTATGTTAGGTCGCTGCGCTCAAAATTATAGAAAAATTGGGTGTAAAAATTGTTTAAAATTTTTCTGTTTAATTTTCTTGTAATTTTGAGGCCGCCAGGCCGACCTATATCCCTATTTCGCCTGTCCTCGTCTCGCATTCCTAGGGCAGTGGCTCGACTGTGCAAGCTTATCTCGGTTTTTCACAAGATATACCCCGGGAATGCGGAGCCGGAACTTGTCTCTTTCCCCTCTGCTGTGAGGGATACAAACCATCACACGTATTTTGTCAAAATCAAAAAATGCCCAATGGACATCGTGAGTTTACAATAAACAGACCGTTTTCTCGTTCACCCTGAATGAAACAACTCTTGCTGATAGAAGGTCTTTCTGTTTTGCCCAAAGGCAAGTATTATTATGATTTGAGCGATGGGTCGACCGATGAGATTGTCGCCTCAACGGGTACGCGTTATTGTCTCTGTGATAGAGTCGATGAAGAGAGTGGGGCCGAACTTATGGATTTGTCCTTGAACACAACCTGGCCGGTCGCCGCCATGATGTGAATCTTTTTTTCGCCCATCGCTTGCAAATGTCCGCGGGACTTCGTATCTTTGCAAAATCGTTTCCGTCCGAGGTTTTCTTGCAACGTTTTGATTGTGTGGTGGCAATGCTGGTTTTTCGTCCGTCGGCTTGCCGGCAGGGTGGGGTGGCAACCGAAGAACAACCGAAGAACAACCGAAGAACAGCCCTACTTGATACCTGCCATTACCCTGACAAACCCCTGCCGTACCCATAAGGTTTCCTGACGATAATGTGCAAATGGAAAGAAAATTTGGCCACATGGGGAAAGGTTGTACTTTGGTGTAAATTTTGGACATTTGTATACTTTAGACAATTTTTCCGCGTTATAGGCTACTAAATATACATGAATATGGAACTCGGATACCAAAAGATAGACAAATACGACGAAGCCTGTGTGGCCGAGTTGGCGGCGCACTACAAAGAAATCCTCCGTTTGCTGGGCGAAGACCCCGAGCGCGAGGGACTCCTGAAAAGCCCCGAGCGCATCGCCAAAGCCATGCTCTTCTTCACCAACGGCTACGACCTCGTCCCCGAGGACATCCTCCGCTCGGCCATGTTCCACGAGGACTACAAGCAGATGGTCGTCGTCAAGGACATCGAGCTCTACTCCCTCTGCGAGCACCACATGGTCCCCTTCGTCGGCAAGGCCCACGTGGCCTACATCCCCAACGGCACCATCGTGGGACTGAGCAAGATACCGCGTGTGGTCGATGCCTTCGCCCGCCGCCTGCAGGTGCAGGAACGCCTCACCAAGCAAATCAAGGACTGCATCCACGACACCCTCCAGCCCCTCGGCGTGGCCGTGGTCATCGAGGCCCAGCACATGTGCATGTCCATGCGCGGCGTGCAGAAGCAGAACTCCGTCACCACCACCAGCGACTTCACCGGCGCCTTCATGAAAGACCCCAAGACCCGCGAAGAATTCATGAATATCATCGGCGTAAAACTCCACTGATTATGAAAAAGTTACTCCTGATTGCAGCCCTGTTTTCAATTTTCAATTTTCAATTTTCAATTTCCCAGGCGCAAATCACCCATGCCTCGCAGGGCCGGCTCGACGAGAACGCCACCGCCGCCCTCCAGAAGGCCGCGCGGCGCATGGACAACGTCCGCTGCACGGTGACCCGCACCGCCCTCGACGCCAACAAGAAACAGCTCGCCAAGCAGTCGGCCACCGTCCGCTACTGCCGTGGCAAGTACCGCCTCGAGTTCGACGGCCAGGAGATTATCTCCGACGGCACCACCGTCTGGCACTGGAACAAGGCGGCCAAGGAGGTCACCATTTCCACCGTGGGCGACGACGACATGGACCTGCTTAATCCCGCCCGCCTCGTGGCCAACTACGATAAAAACTTCCGTGCCAAGTACATACGCACCGACGACGACGGCACCGCCGTCATCGACCTCCAGCCCCGCTCGGCGCAGAGTTACCACAAGCTGCGCCTCTTCGTCGCCGAGAAAGACGGCACCCTGCGCCGCATCGAGATGCACAAGTACGACTCCGGCCGCGAGATCTACGACTTCTCCGGCCACAAATTCTCCCTCCCCGTCGGCTCCTACTCCTTCGACCCCAAGGCCCACCCCGACGTCGAGGTCATCGACATGCGCTGAAATTCCTAATTCCTAATTCCCAATCCCTAATTGCCAGTGATCCTACTCCTCATCGAAACTGCCACCCAGGTCTGCTCCGTAGCCCTCGCCGCCGACGGCCGTATCGCCGCCCGACGCGAGAGCGACACCCCCAACGCCCACTCCACATGCCTGCAGGTCTTCATCGACGAGGTGCTCAAGGAGTGCCGCCTGCAGCCGCGCGACCTCTCGGCCGTCTGTGTCTCCGCCGGCCCCGGCAGCTACACCGGCCTCCGCATCGGCGTCTCCTCCGCCAAGGGCTTCTGCTATGCCCTCTCCATCCCCCTGCTCTCTGCCCCCACGCTCCTCTCCATGGCAGCCCTCTACTATCGCCAGCACCCTGACTATCAGGGTCTCGTCTGCCCCATGATCGACGCCCGCCGCATGGAGTGCTACACCATGTTCGTCGCCCCCTCCCTCGAAATCCTACGCCCCACGGCGGCCGATATCGTTGAAGAAGGCATTTATAATCAATACCTTAATGCCCATGAGGTTATGTTCGTCGGCGACGGTGCCGCCAAGTGCCGCGAGGTGCTAGGCGCCCATCCCCACGCCCGCTTCGACCTCGACTTCCGCCCCTCGGCCGAAGGCCTTCTCCCCATCGCCATGCAAAACCTGCAAGAGGGCCGCCACGAGGATGTTGCCTACTTCGAGCCCTTCTATCTGAAAGACTTTGTTGCCAAAAAGAGTGTTGTCCACGGATTGAGATAGTCATGCTGCGATATGTCACCAAACGCCTCCTTTACGGGCTCCTGGTTCTGCTGGGGGTGGTGACGCTCGTCTTCTTCCTCTTCAACATCCTCCCCGGCGACCCGGCCCGCATGATGCTCGGCCAGCGTGCCGACGAGGAGAGCATCGCCCTCATCAACCGCGACCTCGGGCGCGACCGCCCCGTCATGGTCCAGTTCGCAGGCTACCTGGGCGACCTCCTCCCCATCTCGCTCCACAACAATGCCGACCCCGAGAGCTTCTTCTACCTCTCGGCCGACAAGTACGACTACGTCACCCTCCTCCGCATCTCCTCCACCTCGCTCGTGCTCAAGAAGCCCTACCTGCGTCGCTCCTACCAAAGCCAGCGCAAGGTGTCCGAAATCATCGCCACCGCCTTCCCGCAGACCGCCCTCCTGGCCGTGGTGGCCATGCTCTTCGCACTGCTGGTGGGCATCTCGCTCGGTGTGGTCAGCGCGCTGCACAAAGACTCGTGGATCGACCGCACCACCCTCGTCCTCAGCACCCTCGGCATGTCGCTCCCCAGCTTCTTCGCCGCCATCCTCATCGCCTGGCTCTTCGCCTATGTCCTCGCCGATTGGACGGGGCTCAACATGTTCGGCAACCTCTATTCGGTCGACGACTACGGCGACGGCGAGTACCTCGACCTCAAGAACCTCATCCTTCCGGCGTTGACTCTCGGCATACGCCCCTTGGCCACCCTCACGCAGCTCACCAAAAACGCCATGCTCGAGGCCCTGAGTCAGGATTATATAAGAACCGCGCGCGCGAAAGGCCTCAGCCACCGCCGCGTCGTGGTGCGCCATGCCCTGCGCAACGCGCTCAACCCCGTCGTCACCTCGGCCTCCGGCTGGCTGGCGTCGCTGCTGGCGGGTGCGGTGTTTGTGGAATATGTGTTCGACTGGAAGGGTATGGGCATCGTCATCGTCGACGCCCTGGACACCTACGACTTCCCCGTCGTCATGGGGGCCATCCTCTTCATCTGCGTCCTGCTGGTGGTGATCAATATCCTCACCGACCTCCTCTACGCCGCCCTCGACCCCCGCGTGCGGTTGGCTAACTAAGCTTTATTTTAAAATCTTATCCACCACCTCCCGGGTGAGATAATGCGCTAGAACAGAGTCGGTAGCCACCCAATTGATCCTTTCAGCGACTAAATATGAGCGAAAAGATGTCTTTCAGTATGGGGTTGTCGCTTTGCGGAGCCACATCGGTGGAGGCACCTTTGAGAAGCTGGCGCGCCTGGTCGAGGGCGCCGAGGTCGAGGGCGTCGGAGGCGATTTGCACCTCTTGGATAGCGTTGTCGCTGATGTCGAGCTGGATGTCCACCGACCCCCAATCGAATTGGGCGCTGCGCTGGGCGGTGAAATGCTGCCAGTTGCCGAGACGCCAGTGGTCGGAGGCAAATTCGTCGCGCAGTGTCTGCACGTCGGGATGCTTCGCGAGGGCGTCGAAGTCGAGGTGCGTGGCGATGCCACCGTACACCTGTTGGAAGGCCTCGAGCAGGCGCGGGGCTATGGTGTCGGGCGTGATGTCGGGGTTGAGGTCGGAGAGGTTGACCACGCGGCTCTGCACCGAGCTGACGCCGTGCTTGAGCAGTTTTGCGGGCTTGGGGCGGAGGTAGCGCTGCAGGTCGCCCATGTTGCCGCGGATCAGGATGGTGCCGTGGTGCAGGTCGTGGTGCTTGCCCTTGCTGAAGGCGTTGCCGCTGAATTTGCGCCCGTCGGCCAGCACGTCGTTGCGTCCGCTGAGTTCGGTCTTGATGCCGAAGGAGGCCACGGCCTGTTGCAGTACCGAGAACTGGCGCTGCAGGTCGTAGAGCGCCTTGGGTACGACAAAGGAGAAGTTGAGGTTGCCGTCGTCGTGGTATACGGCGCCGCCGCCGGTGCGGCGGCGCATGAGGTAGCCGCCGTCGGCTTCCAGCGCCTCGAGGTTGCACTCGCTGTAGGGGTTCTGGTTCTGCCCGATGACCACCGTGCGGTGGTTCCGCCAAAGGTAGAGCGTGACGGCGCCGCCGTCGGGCTGCGCCACGAGGTGGTTCTCAACCGCTATGTTCAGATAGGGGTTGGTCTGGTTGGAGACGATGAATTGTAGCATCTCTTAAAACTTATAGCTGAGGGTAAAGAAGTTGGGCGCCTGCGAGAGGTGGTAGTTGCGGCGGGCGTAGCTGAAATCGAAGCGGCGGGTGTGGATGCCGATGCCGAAGGAGAAGCCGCTGAGGTTGAAGGCGTCGGCGCCGCGCATCTCCATCGCCTGCCGGTAGCTGTAGCCGACGCGGGCAAAGAGGTTGCGGCCGATGTTGAGTTCGACGCCGAAGAGTGTGTGGCGCATGAGGTTGTCCAGCGCGCCCTCGAACCATCCCTCGCTGGTGGTCTCGCCGGTGAAGGGGTCGGTGGTGGAGGTGGGGCGCAGGGGGTCTTCGTAGCGCAGGTCCCACCGTTGCAGCTCGGTGGCGGCGAAGAAGAGGCGGAAGGGGGCCTTGGAGAGTTTGTAGGAGAGCGAGGCGGAGAGTTCGAAGGGGAGACGCTCGACGGCTTGGTCGAAGGTGGTGAGCTGCGCTCCGATATTGCGTGCCATGAGGGTGGCGGCGAAGCGGCGGTCGGCAGAGAAATAGGAGCTGGCGAGGTCGATGGCCAGGGCCAGGGCGCGGTAGCTCTCGTAGTGCGAAAGAACGGGTTTGAGGGTGGCGCCGATGGCGAAGTGCGAATCGATGGGCATAGCCCACGAGACGGCCAGCGCGTAGTCGGCCGCCGAGAACTCGCCCTGCGGGGTCTCCTCCTCGTCGAAGGCGCGGAAGCGGCCATAGTTGTTGAAACGGAAGGCGAATGCCAAGGGGCCGATGTGCTTGAAGTTGTGCACATAAGACAGTGCTCCCATGTTCCCACCGTCGAAGAGAGTGGAGAACGAAAGCGAGCCCACACCCCCCATGCTAGGATTGAGGAGCGAGGGATTGTCGAGGGCCAGGGTGGGGTCGTCGGAGTGGAGGGCCAGGTAGTCGAACCCCAAGCCCGAGGTGCGTGCCGAGGGCGAGAGGTCAAGCAGTGTCAGCGTGTTCAGTCCGGCTATCTGGGCCTTGACAGAATTGAAAATTGAGAATTGAAAATTGAAAATTATGGCGCATACAAGTACACGCCATAATTTCCAATTGTTTGTGCCGAAAAGTTTCAATTTTCAATTGTTAATTTTCAATTCTTCTTGTTGCGTTCGTGGCGCATGAGGTGGCTGGGTTCGAGGGCCATGCGGTCGGTCTCAAGCAGCGAGGCGACGCCTTCGTCCACGCGCTTCTTGGCCTGGCAGGCCTCGCAGTGGCAGTCCTCCTCGTAGTGGCGCGGCTCGGTGTAGGTGGTGATGACACCTTCGAAGTTGCGCAGGATGACCTTGTCGGGGCTCTGCGAGATGACGTACTGGGGCATGACCGGGGTCTTGCCGCCGCCGCCGGGGGCGTCGACCACGAAGGTGGGCACGGCGTAGCCGCTGGTATGTCCGCGCAGGTTCTCGATGATTTCGATACCCTTGCTGACGGGGGTGCGGAAGTGCTCGAGGCCCATGGAGAGGTCGCACTGGTAGATATAGTACGGGCGCACGCGGTTGCGCACCAGCTCGTGCATGAGTTTCTTCATCACGTGGACGCAGTCGTTCACGCCGCGCAGCAGCACGGTCTGGTTGCCCAGAGGGATGCCGGCATTGGCCAGGCGGGCCAGGGCCTGCTCGGCTTCGGGGGTGAACTCGTTGGGGTGGTTGAAGTGGGTGTTGAGCCAGACGGGGTGGTATTTCTTCAGCATCTCGCACAGCTCGGGGGTGATGCGCTGCGGGCACACCACGGGGGTGCGGCTGCCGAGGCGGACGATTTCCACATGCGGGATGGCGCGCAGGCGCTGGATGATGTATTCGAGCTTCTGGTCGCTGACCATCAGGCAGTCGCCGCCGCTGAGGAGCACGTCGCGCACCTGGGGCGTCTTCTCGATGTAGGCCAGGCACTTCTCGATGCGCTCGCTGGGGCTCTCGTCGTCCTTCTGGCCGGCGAAGCGGCGGCGCGTGCAGTGGCGGCAGTACATGGAGCACATGTCGGTGATGAGGAAGAGCACGCGGTCCGGGTAGCGGTGGGTGAGGCCCGGGGCGGGGGAGTCCTCGTCCTCGTGCAGCGGGTCGTTGAGGTCGGCCGGGGCGATATTGCACTCGGGGCCGGCCGGGATGGCCTGGCGGCGGATGGGATCGTAGGGGTCGTTGGGGTCGATCAGCGAGAGGTAGTAGGGGGTGATGGCCATGCGGAACTTGCTCAGCGCCTGCTTGATACCCTCGGCCTCCTCGGGGCTGAAGGTGAAGTACTGGCTCAGCTGCTCGTAGGTCTCGATGCGGTTTTTGACTTGCCATTTCCAGTCGTTCCACTCGGCGTCGCTTACGCCCGGGAACATCTCTTTTCTGCGGTTGACTTTCATACTAGTATATATGTTTAATTTGTTCTTATTCTATAAGATACGTGCTTCAGGTCGAGTGGCGCGCTGCCACTTCAACGCTGCAAAGATACGAAAAAAATAGAGACTGTAAAATGAAAAATGCATTTGTACAATAAAAGGGTAGGGGGGAGCGTTACCCATGCGTCATGGGTCACTTTCTGCCTATAACATTGGACGAGGTGAAACGCCTCGGCTGGAGCGAGGTCGACGTCGTCCTCGTCACCGGCGACGCCTACATCGACCACCCCTCCTTCGGCACCGCCGTCATAGGCCGCACCCTCGAAGCCGCCGGCTACCGCGTGGCCATCATCCCCCAGCCCAACTGGCGCGACGACCTGCGCGACTTCCGCAAGTTCGGCTCGCCGCGCCTCTTCTTCGGCGTCAACAGCGGCGCCATGGACTCCATGGTCAACCACTACACCGCCGCGCGCCGCCTCCGCAGCGACGACGCCTACACCCCCGGCGGACAGGCCGGCTTCCGCCCCGACCGCGCCACCTACGTCTACACCCGCATCCTCAAGCAGCTCTACCCCCACGTGCCCGTCGTCATCGCAGGCATCGAGGCCTCCATGCGCCGCCTCGCCCACTATGACTACTGGGACGACCGCCTCTTCCCCTCCATCCTCATCGACACCCCCGCCGACCTCCTCAACTACGGCATGGGCGAGCGCACCACCCTCAAAATCGCTCGCCTGCTCGAGCAAGGCAAGGGCATAGAAGCGTGCCGCATGCTGCCGCAGGTGGCGTATGTCACGGGAGTGAAAGGGAGTGAACGGCCGGATGTCATTGAACTCCACAGCTTCGAGGAGTGCCAGAAGAGCAAGCGCGCCGAAGCCGAAAACTATCAAGTCATCGAGCGTGAGAGCAACAAAATCGACTGCGCCACCCTCGTCCAGCGCCACGGCGACCGCCTCGTTGTCGTCAACCCGCCCGAGCCGCCGATGACCACCGGAGAAATCGACGCCAGCTTCGACCTCCCCTACCTCCGCCTGCCGCACCCCAAATACCGCAAGCGCGGCCCCATACCCGCCTTCGAAATGATACGCTGGAGCGTCAACACCCATCGCGGATGCTTCGGCGGCTGCTCCTTCTGCACCATCAGCGCCCACCAGGGCAAGCAGATAGCCAGCCGCAGCGAGGCGAGCATCCTGCGCGAGGTGGAGGCCATCGCCGCCGACCCCGACTTCCGCGGCACCCTCACCGACCTCGGCGGCCCCTCGGCCAACATGTGGCGCATGCGCGGCCGCAACCCCGACCTCTGCCGCCGCTGTGCGCGCTACAGTTGCTCCATGCCCTCCCTCTGCCCCAACCTCGACTCCGACCACCGCCCCATGATCGACCTCCTCCGCCGCGTCAGCGCCCTCCCCGGCGTCAAACACCTCTACGTCGGCAGCGGCATCCGCTGCGACCTTTTCCACCCCAACAACCACGGCTGGGACTACTTCCGCCAAGTCGTCCTCCACCACACCTCCGGCCGCCTCAAAGTCGCACCCGAGCACTCCTCCCCCCACGTCCTCAACCTCATGCGCAAGCCCTCCTTCGACCTCTTCCGCGAAACCAAACGCCGCTTCGGCGAGATATGCCGCGACGCAGGCCTCCGCTACCAGCTCATCCCCTACTTCATCAGCTCCCACCCCGGATGCCGACTCGAAGACATGGCACACCTCGCCCTCGACCTCAAACAGATGGGCTACCGGCTGGAGCAAATCCAGGACTTCACACCCACACCCATGACCCTCGCCACCGAGATGTACTACACCGGCATCGACCCCACCACCATGCAGCCCGTCTATGTGGCCCGCACACCCAAAGACAAAGCCGACCAGCGACGCCTCTTCTTCTTCTACCGCCCCGACCAACGCCGCGACATCATCCAGAGCCTCCGCGCAGCAGGCTGCGAGCGCTACATAAGCAAGCTCTTCTAAAATCTTCCCTTATTTTCCCACCGATGGGTAATAATGCGAAAGGGTCGAAGTATTCCCCTAGAGAACCCCTACCATTCCCCTAGCGTTCACAAAAAGCCCGCGACTTGTCCAAAAGTCACGGGCTTTGTTATAAGCACTCGTGTGTCAGTGTAATGGTCAGACCATCTGTTCGATCGTCCACACGAAAGCGCGGATGCCCACCTCTTCGTTGCGGCGGTCCAGCTTGCGGACGGCGGTGAGGAGGGGCTCCACCTTGTCGTCGTCGACCACGGTGAGGATGGCGTTGTTCAGCTCGGGCCAGGTGTGCGTGCCCCGGTGCGGGTCGCCCTGCCGGTGGCCGCGGCCCTGCACGTCGACCCACTGCGTGAAGCCGCGGATGCCCAGCGTGTCGAGCATGTATTCCACACGCTCGTTGTTTGCCTGGTTGTAGGTTATCAGGATGCTTTTCATTGTTCGTTCAAATCAATGTTCATAAATACGAATTTCTTGCGTTCGCGTTCCTTCTTCTCGATGTCGCCGCGGCGGTTGAAGACGCCGTAGAGGACGGGCACAATCAGGAGTGTGACGAAGGTGGAGACCGTCAGGCCGCCGATGACCACCAGGCCCATCGTGGTCCACAGCTCGGAGCCTTCGGAGGTGGAGGTGGCCATGGGGATCATGCCGAGGATGGTGGTGAAGGCGGTCATGAGCACGGGGCGCAGACGGCTTTGGCCGCTCAGCGCAATGGCTTCGGCCAGCGGCACGTCGCGCTCGCGCATCAGGTTGATGTAGTCCACCAGCACGATACCGTTTTTCACCACGATACCGATGAGGAGGATGAGACCCAGCAGGCCGATCATGTCGATGTTGTTGCCCGTGATGAACATCATCAGCACCACACCGCTGATGGCGAAGGGGATGGAGAACATGATGATGAACGGCTTGGCGAAACTTTCGAACTGCGAGG
>Ga0256406_1006463_pt1 | contig 11761 bp, 10 predicted proteins | sample RumenRJG_03DNA_FD_185986 | JGI IMG/M metagenome (GOLD analysis project Ga0256406, IMG submission 185986) | Bovine rumen microbial communities from Lethbridge, Alberta, Canada - RJG_03 | ecosystem: Host-associated > Mammals > Digestive system > Stomach > Rumen | place: Canada: Alberta | collected...
AGTATATAAATCAGAAAAAGGAGAGATCAGAAGAATTACCTTTTGAGTAAATCAGCTGATCTCTCCATGCTTAAGCAAGTGCTGTTGGGGCTGTTCGAGTTGTAAAAAGACTGGAAGTTCACAATAACATCCAGATATCTCTGCATCACAGGCGAACCCGGTGTCTCCGGGTTGTGAATCTCAATGCCGCATCGTACATCAAAGAGCTCCGCATATGGCGCAAGCCGGGCAAATGCCTCCGGGCTCATCATGTACTGAACCCGCATGACCTTACATCCAAGCTTATTTGCCGATTTCAGATCGATGATTGCATCAGCCAGCATTTCATCATCCGTCAGATTTCGGTCTGTCCGCATTCCTTTATCGTTATTTGCTCCGTAGGACACCGGACCTATTCCGTATTTACGTTTCAAATCGTTAACCAGTCCCAGAAATTCATCACTGACATTCGGGTAAGAAGGAATCATCTGCGTCGCAACGATCTCATACCCCGATGCTCCTGCAAGTGCCGCTTGCTTTACGCATTCCTCAAAATCATACTGAAATCTTGCATATTCTGTTCCGTAGCAAAACAGGGTTGCACCCAGCTTCATCTGGCTCATTCTGTCTCACCTTCCTTCTGGTCCTTTACATTGACAGTAACTTTTTCTCCCGAATCAAGTGCCATAAAGTCATGTCCCGGTCCGATTTGCATATACGGAACGCGAAGCATCAGACGGAAATCCAGCTCATGCTTCCCATCTCCTACGCCGCCTTTTCGGATAACGCGAATCCTGGCCGGCTGCACCTGGCTCCAAAACTCTGTAACTGCATAAGAAAGTTTGTAAACCGGCATTTCCTTTCCATTTAATTCAAAGGTCACTGCCTCTTGTGGCATCTTCTCTCCATCCAACCATACTTCCAGCAAATCGATGTCCGAGAGATAATGTCCTCTATAATAGGCAAGCTGAACATCAAATTCAAAACCGTTTTTTCTCCCGTTAATATAATAGTTTCTGAAGGTATCAGTCTTTACAATCGATCCGTTCAGATTCATTCTCATCGCAAACCCCATGATCTTCCTCCCTTCCGGATTGCCGGAACCGAACGTCTACATGTTAAGTAAACGCCCATACGATAAGTTGTGCCACAAACTGTATTAAACCAGCTGCTTCCTTTCACGTGACATGAACCCTTCTTTTTTCAGAACTCTTATCTTTGCCTTTTTAATTTGAAATCAAAAATTTCTTTCCAGTTATGACTTTTTCATCCGGATCACTTATTTTGGATCACTGTATAATAAACCTTTTATCTCTTCTGACGCCTAAGCTGATCCGCTTTAACCATTAAATAACCAATCGAAAAATCTGCCGTCAGACTGGTTCTAGACTTTTCACATTTCACAGCCGAACCAAAAGGGGCAGATTTTTCATTAACATTCTTCCAGAAAAATATCCTGTCCGGAGATATAGTACTGTCCCATCATAGGTATATGCTTCTGAAAAGCAGGTCCGTCAATACTATTCATAAAATCTTCTTTCGTTTCCCATTTTGATACAAATATAACTCTGCCTGGAACTTTGTGATCAACTCCGACATTCATTTCAATACAGCCTTTTTCTGTTTTTGTATCTTCTGCAAATGCTTTTGCCAGAGGCATATATGCCGCTACATCTTTTACTCTGTTATCATTTAATACGATTACCATATCTTTTTATCTCTCTACTTTCTTTTATGCATATTTACCAAAGAAGCCTGATTTCAAGCCATCTCTGGCAGTGTCATAAAGTTTCTTGGACTACAGACAAAACAATGTATGGGCGAAAAGCTGCATCCTGATGCTTCTCTGTGCTGCTTTTCCAGGAATAGAGGTTCACGAAATAAAACGTCATCCTTTTTATGAAGGCGAATCGTTCCCCTTGGTTCCCTATAGCTGTCACCCTCTCATGTCTAACAGGATCATCCATTGCTCAGCTGATGTCCCAAATTCCTTCGTTCAGCCTGTCCATAGTTCGGGCGCCGCTCTTGCTCCTATACGGGGTCTTGCCCCAAACGATATGCTTCAGCGGCTTCGCTCTGCTTTGTCTTCGTAGGGAGCGCTCCTGTAATTCAGCGCCAATTGATCATCTGGCGGACGTTCCCTGTTACATTCGTGCTGTTTGTTTACTTGTTGCTGTTATGCCGTTGCCGGCCTGATGATGTCCTTCTGCAGCTTCTTCGGATCATAGTCACATCCATGCTTCAGGATCGCGTAGAACACCCGTATTGCCTTGCATTCCACCGCTATCTTTGCCTGCATGCTACCCAGCGGATGACACATCCTGTTGCGATAATACAGGAACAGATCGCCGAACGCTGGATCCCATATCATCAACGCCCTTGCTGCTTCATACATCACCCTGCGCAGTCTTCGCCTCCCGCGCTTGCTGATCCCAGGCTTGCCTTTCCGCTTACCGGAACTAAGTTTTGTAATCTCCAGTCCCGCAAGTTTCTGGATCTGTTTCGGATCGGTGAAACGTCCGATATCACCTACCTCTGCTATAAAACCCGCAACCGAGCTGAACCCTACTCCTTTTATGGCGAGCAGTTTCTCCACGTTCGGTACTAACATCACCTTTTTCTGCAGAATTTCATCAACCCGCTCAAGCTGTTCCTGCTTCCTGCGGTAATCGCTGATCAGCACCCAGATACGGAACCTGGCTGCTTCTCCACCTTGCAGTCCGACGCTTTCCTGCGCTGCTTCTATAAGGGTCTGTGCCCTGCTGATTCCTAATCTCCCGCGCAGCTTCGCGTCCTTCCAGATCTGCTTTATCCCTTCTGCACCAAGCTTTATGATGTCTGCTGGAAGCGGTACCTTCTCAAGTACCAGAAACCCGCTTTCTGCATCGAACTTATTGTAAACTTCCAGATATTCCGGGAAGTACTGCTGCAGCCATGCCTGGATCTGATTCGATAGTCTTACGTGCTGTTTCATGATCTGATCCCGGCACACCTGTGCTTCTCTGATCTCCGCATAGTTACCTTCCGGTATATATGCTGTACTGTATCTGCCTTCCCTTACCAGTCCGGCTATCGTCTTGGGATCTTTGATGTCGTCCTTCTCAGGACTGTTATCATCAAGTTCCTTGCTTCTGTTAACACTGTACGGATTTACAACTACCAGTTTCAGTTTGTGATCATGGAGAAACTTCTGAAATGTGAACCAGTAGTGCCCCGTCGGCTCACAGCCGATGATTACCTTCTTCATTCTGGTACGTTCTTTTATTTCTTCCAGCCACTTGTAAAATATGTTGAATCCGGCAGCTGAGTTGCTAAATGAAAGAGCTCTTCTTGAGAACTCTAGACCTCTGTAATCAAACGCCCTTGCGTAGTGCTTCTCCTCGCCGATATCGACTCCGATAACAAGAGTATCCGAAGAGACTTGAGAAATCCGTTCATTCTGTTTAGTATTCATAGTGAAACCTCCGATTCGATTGTTGTGTGTTTCATCCGGTCAGATGACACCTCAATCTTACCTGAGGTTTCTTTTTATTCAATTGGCGTTATATATGAATTACAGGAATGCCGCGCAGGAATCGGTGTCGCCCTGGCTTCTGCCAGAACTCCAACATTTATACTGACGCTCAGTGAAATATACCGTCGGCTCTATCTCGACACAAAACCGACATCCGGAATAAAAGATTCCTAAAAAACCGGCTTGTCACCGTGGTTTTGCATGGATCTCTTCTCATGCGCCACCTGTGACAAGCCGTACCTGTATCTTTACTTATTTTGAATAGCCGTATCGAAATTCCGGATTCTTTCCTTCATCAGTTTGTCCAGCTTCTCTTTATTATTCATGATCTTCGGCGCACAAATCGCTCCGAAGCCCTGAATTTCCACGGTGTGCTCACGAAGTCCCTTGAAGGTTCCTCTTGCCCGCTCCTGCTGTTCCTTGGAGAATTCGACATGAACCGCGCCATTTTCAATGGAAAGCTCACCCTCTATTCCACAAATCGGGCATTCTACACGGGTGGTGCCAGGAAGAATGGTGATGATTCTCTGATGGCAAACCGGACATACTCCGGCCGGCTTGGCTGTACTCTGGAAGAACTCTACGCTGTCATCGGCGTATCCCTGAACAGTCCGTCTCCCCATCTCATGCATATCATCCATCAGCTGATCGTCAAGATACGGATTTGCAATCGTACCCATGGAGTTTGCATTATAATTGCCCATTACCTTCATCATTGGCGGGAAACCGAACAGATGAAGTGTTGCGGTTCCCATGGAGGTCCAGTTCTCTGTGGATGCCCCTCCTACAGAGATATAGGAAACCGTTCTCTTCTTCAGACGCTCCATCGGGTAATCATCCGCATTGCCTGGCATTTCTCCCTTTCTTCTCTTGTCAAGAACCCAGGTAATGGCTGAGTAGTCGTGCCGGCAGGAGAACCGGTCTACAAAATCCTTGAACTGCCCTACCGGCTGAAGAACATAGACCGGCGCGCCAAGCACGATGGCATCTGCCCAGCGGACCTGATTCTCGAGTTCCTGGAAATCGTCCTTGAAGATGCAGTCATTGTCCTTTCCCTTTTCCAGTGCCGTAGAGCAAGCTCCACATCCCCTGCATCTTCCGATGTTCATACTGCAGGTATTGACAAAACGGATTTCCGCGTCAGGAGCCGCCTCACGGCAGCCATAGAGTGCTTCCTTGACAAGGATGTCCGTATTCGCATTTTTTTTGCCAAATGAAATGCCCAGAATATTCATGTGTTTTCTTCCTTTCAATCTTGTGAATCCGAATGCTCCGCATTCGCCGCGTCGCAGGAAGCAAGTATCTCAGAACATGCTTCCGCTCTGTTATCATGTTAACAGAGCGTCGGACATCTGTATTGCGTTGTAGTCACCCGAAACAGAGTTCCGATTGACCATCCAGTTTTTAAAAATTCTGAATGAGGTCAAAGACAGCGATTCAATAATGACCTTAGCCTTACAATCCTGTTAAAAAACAGAAAGCAGCCCTTCCCCTTCGGGCTGCTCTCCTTGGCTTGATAATCCATCAGAAGAATTATTCCTTGTATAAGGTTGTCATATCAACGTATCCACGGTCCGGACTTGTCACTCCCTTGATTGTGTTGGCAGTAAGTATACTGGTCACAGTTCCATATAGGTTTGAGCAGACCATCTCTTCTTTCATGATTTTTTCAATTGACACAAGATCTGCTTTTGCCGTATCCGCATCCTTATCTTCAATAAATTTCTGAATATCACTGTCGAGCTCGTCTGTGGTCCACTTCGGCCCTCCTATAACCATACCATCACCCTCGACATTCGCCGTTCTGAGGAATGGAAAGACGTTTGGAGCACGTGTCACAAGCATCTCCGGCACACTAATTAAATCATACTTCCCGCCAAAAGCATCTTCTACAAATTTTGCTGTATCAACAATATTGATGGTAAGGTGAATACCTACAGCCTCAAGATTCTCCTGAATCACAGTATATACAGAAGCTGAATCCTGTGTTCCCAGAATCGTCAGATCCAGGCCATTCCCATAGCCGGCCTCCTCGAGAAGTTTTTTTGCGCCTTCAATGTCCACTTTTCGCTCTTCTTCTGTAAATGTCTGAGAATAATATTTACTCATCGGACCGGCATAACCCAAAACCTGCTGTCCAAATCCTGCTGTGCCTACCTGAGCGATAGCGTCGAAGTCAAGTGCCTTGTCGATTGCCTGGCGAACTTTAATATCCTTTGTAGCACCTGCATTATCGCCCATGTTATACCACAGGTGTTCCACTTGCCCTACGCCAAAAATATACGCAGATACTGCATCACTCCCCACATAGGCTGCAGTCTGTACAACCGGCATATTATAAGCAATATCAATATCACCGGACTCAATGCCAAGTGCGCGGGCTGCCGGATCATTAACAAAGGTAATCACGATTTTCTTGTAATATCCTTTGTAATTCTTGTTCCAATAATTATCATTTCGCTCCAGCGTAATACTGGTTCCATTCTGCCACTCTGCGAATTTATACCGTCCCGAACCAATCACAGGTTTTTTCTGAACCGCCTCCAGTCCTCCTGCTGCCTGAACTTCATCTTCGCTGACTATGCCAAATTGTGCCCAGCCAAGCATCGACAGCAAGTCCGGCGCAGCTGTTGTAAATCCAATCGTCACTGTATGGTCATCATCTGCTGTGGCTCCTTCTATGAACATTCCTGTATCTGTTCCCGCACTCTGCGTTTTCCAGACATTCACGGTATATACCACATCATCTGCAACCAACGGTGTGCCATCTGACATCATAACATCATCCCGTAAATTAAATTTGCAGTGTGTATCGTCGGTCCACTCCCATTTCTCTGCAAGATTTGGAACCACCTCTCCTGTCACCGGATCATTTCTCACCAATGTATCAAAGAGAGCATATTCGATCAAGACATCCTCATTTTCAAGTTTGCCTCCAGCCGCTCCCCAAAGCGTAGACGGCTCTGATGCAAGCGCAACATGAAGAGTTTCATCAGAAAGCGTTGTATTTTCCGGATCCTGATTAGCCTGAAGAGCGGAAGTTGTCTGCCCCTCCGTTTGTCCTGCAGACGCGGAACTGATGACGGATGTACCGGATGAAGAATTTGTATTCGAACCGCAGGCGGTCATCGACATTGCAAGTGCGAGAGACAACCCTATTATCATAAATCTATTCATCTTCATTTTCATTGCTTTTCTCCCAGATAATTTCCTTTTGAGACTGTGCTTCAATTTTTTCTGGACGGTCTCAATGATTCAAAGCGATAGCTCTGTTTTACAAAAGATTCCGACATGAATCATCTATCGAGATTTCAAATGGTTTGGCCGGGATACCCGAACAATTAAAAAGGTTTGCCTCATAATAAGGTTCTTCCTCAAATTTTATCAAAACTATTCCGACATCCTTATGAAGTTTCAGGCAAATCTCTTCCCCCTCTACTTCTGCCATATATGGAATACACTTGTGATCTTCCATAACAAAAAGACTATTTATCGAATCTCCAACCTGCTTCAAGCCTCCCTCTGCATGAAGAAATGGAATCCTGATCGTGTCACCCTTTCTGCTGACATGCTCTGTATCCACTTCCGGTGCATCACACAGAAGCTTCTCTCCATACACATGACCACGGGCGAGAAGCGCAAGTCGTGCTCCTACAGGCTGTTTTTTCTTCGGGTGTATGTCATAACTGCTTCCCACATCCCCGGTAGCTGCAAGCCAGACACCAGAAACGTGCTTTGATGTGAGTTCCTGTTGTCTGCGCAGTACTGGATAGGTCGCTATCCCGTCCTCAACGATATCCGACAAAGGCCCTAAAGGAGCCAGCTGTACCATCAAGAACGGCAAAGGGTCATTCCATTTTTTTCGCCACAGCCGAATCAAACCCGTCATCATTTTTTCATAAATTTCCGGATGGTCCTCGTCACTTTCACCCTGATACCAAATCACGCCACGAGAAGTATAAGGAATGATCTTTTCAAGCATCGTATGATACAGTCCGCATGGCCGCCATTCATGCCAAGGGCCAATGATTTCACCCCCTGACTCCATCATGCCACTGAGTGCTTTAAGCATTTCCTCTTTTGATACACCGTACAACAACCTGTCATTCAGCGGATTGTCAAAGGGGTGAGAATGGTCCACCATTGGTCCGGACATATAATTTTTTCTGGCCTCTTCTAAATCAGGGATTTCTGCAAGTCCTTTTCGGTAATCTTCCACCCATACTGAACCATATGTCTGCGCAGTCTCCTCATCAACCCAGCAAACGCTTCGCGTACCGCCACAATTGCAGGCAACTATTCCAATCGGTATCTGAAGTGCATTCTGAAGATCTCTTGCAAAATAATATGCAACCGCAGAATAATATTGAAGATTCTGAGCATCGCAGGTCCGCCATTTGCCGAATAGAGAAAAGTCAAAACGGTTTCGGATATCCTCTGTCTGAACCTCCGGATAGTCAAAAAAGCGGACGTCTGGATTGTCGCAATGCTGTACTTCTTCCTGATAGTCCTTGTCGTATCGCATAAAAAATTCCATGTTGGACTGTCCTCCGGCAATCCACACTTCTCCAACCAGGATATCATTATAAACCAGCCTCTCAGACGCTGTTTCTGTCCGCGCTTCAATTACCATTTTCTCGTTCCTGGAAGTATGAAGTGAAGGAAGTGTCAGGTTCCATTTACCGGATTGATCCGCCCTGGCCTTCGCATTATGCCCCTGAATTTCCACACTGATAGCGCTTCCCGGCATAGCTTTTCCCCATATTGCCAATGGTTTCTCCCGCTGGAGCACCATATGACTTCCAAAAACCTCTGCTGTTTGCAACTGCATATTTACCACCTCAATCTCACTTTATTTTTTTCTATTACATTCGTTTGCCGCAAACTTTTATCGCCTGTACAATTTGTATGCACAGATCATAAACATTTTTCACACACGCGAGAATGGACCAGATGCGAAAGATGATGGAGAAATTGGTTCTGAATATTGAAATGTCATGAAAAGATCGTTATATTAAGAGATAAGAAGGAGGGTATTTTGTGAAACTTGACTATACGATTACATCCTTACACGAAGGGATTCGAAAATTATGCCTTAAATCTTATCAGTACTGGCTGGTATTCAAAGGATCTGGAGAACTCTCGCAAAAAGGGGAGACTCGCATCCTCATATCCGCCGGAGATCTTCTTGAAATTCCTGCGAAATACGCCTTTCAGCTCGATAATAAGACCGAAATTTCCATAGGGTGTATCACTTTATCTGATTTTCGGATTACAAATACTGCACTAAAACATTACCCAAACAGTTACAGCATTTCTCTCGTGCGTCAAAGCTTTCTGTACGCGCTTCAAATGACCGCAGAACCATTGCCTAATGTTGAACGATTTCATTCAAACATGGATCAGATATTACTTGATCTGCTGATGAACGCAACAATACCCGGCCCTGACCGGGACAAACCTGTATTCGGCTTCATCAGACAAATGCGTCTTCACTACAAAGAGCCAGATTTTAACATAGGGAATGCTATTCGCACCACAGGATTCAGTGAAAGCTATATTAGAAAAGTATTTAAAAAAGAGGTCGGAATAACTCCCCTCGAATTTCTGAACAATCTACGAATTGATCATGCCAAAGCTCTTATGCGTGAAAAACCAATATCCTATAGCGTGCGCAGGGCAGCTCTGGAAAGCGGATTTCAGGATCCATATTACTTTTCCCGCCTGTTTCGGAAGAAAACAGGGATGACACCGTCAGAATTCCTGGAAAAAGGTCGTAAATCACTTTCCATAGACCAAGTTAACTCAACACACCAATAAAGGCGACATTGTTATGAATCACATTATCAGCACCTATCCATCCAAAGTTCTCGGCATTCCTGTGACCTTCCATGTCCTGCTTCCCAAATCGAAGCCAGGCCCGTTTCAGCAAGAACAGCAACAGGACAGCGGTCCGTTCCAGGTGCTGTACCTGCTCCACGGAGCGATGGAAAGTGCCGAAGACTGGATCCGCAACTCCCGAATTGCAGAACTCGCGGATACGTTTAAACTGGCAGTGGTGCTTCCCTCTGTGGGCAACACATTCTACCTGGACGTTCCGGACTGCCTGCCGATGTACAGCTTCGTTGCTCATGAGCTTTATGAATACACACATCAGATCTTCCCGTTTTCCTGGAACGCAGAAGACAATTTTATCGGTGGAAATTCCATGGGCGGATATGGAGCCTGCTATGCGGCACTGCGGAATCCTGCTCAGTACTCCAAAGTGATTTCTCTTTCCGGGGCGCTGGATTTCTACAAGGCTACCTCCTTCATCCATGTCCTCGGAGCACCATTCCCGACCTCGCTCTATCATTCAAAGGATCCTGCGTACAGCCTTAAAGCACTGTTACAATCCTCGATCGCCAGAAAACCTTCCGGAGGACCGACGAATTCGCCCGCCTTTTATCTCGCTTGCTCTCCGTCAGATTTCTTCTATCAGTCCAACACCGTCTTCGCAAAAGATGCCAGAGAAGCCGGTTTTCCCTGTGAATTCTACGCGGCAGACGGCAATCATGACTGGAACTTCTGGTCGGAAAATATTGAACCCGCTATTCGCTGGCTCAAGGAAGACAACAAGGGCAGCTCTTCTCAGATCTGAAGCTGCCCCTCTCTCATAAGCCTGGTTTCATCGGGAATATTCATTGGCACTTGCCGTCTCTATACTTCGAGCAAATTCCTTTCCATCTGAAGCATCCGCTTTGTATATTCTGTTCCGCCACAATAGAGCTCATCCTCGTATTCACAAATCAAGTAGCCGTCAAAATCTGATTCTTTTAATACCGGGAAAATCCTTTCATAAGGGATGCTTGCTTCCTTGAAGTTCTCGTCCAGATAATGAAACTTGCAGTGACACTCCACACTGTATGGAAGTATATCCTTTAATTCCTGAAGCAGCTCAGGCAATGCGTCTTCACTGTGGAACTGAACAAATCCCCACATTCCTGCAAGAGCCGGCATTATTGCCGGAGAAGCTCCGGCAGCCATCACCTGTTTCGCCGCCTCCTCCTGGGAAACGCCCTGCTCACGTAATCTCTGTGCCAACACCAGATGTTCTTCCTTCACACCTGCTCTTAACGCTTTTATCCAGTGCGGGCGATTCGGATGAATGGCGAGGAATCCAAAATCCGGCACAAAGCCCAGATATTTCGATCCCGTCCGCTTAATGACATCCAGATACTTTTGCATAACAGGTGACCCCGGGGTTTCCGGATTATGTATCTCAATACCGCAGCGCACATCAAAGAGCTCCGCATACGGCGCCAGCCGCTCAAATGCCTCGGGGCTCATCATGTACTGTACACGCATGACTTTGCAGCCAAGCTTATTCGCCGCCTTTAAATCAATAATAGCATCAGCAAGCATTTCATCATCCGTCAGGTTCCGGTCTATTCGCATTCCCTTGTCATTATTTGCTCCGTAAGACACCGGTCCTATTCCGTACTTACATTTCAGATCATTGATCAATCCCAGAAATTCATTGCTTACATTCGGATAAGATGGGATCATCTGTGTAGCTACAATCTCATATCCTGCCGCACCAGCCAAAGCTGCCTGCTTGACACATTCTTCAAGATCATACTGAAATCTTGCATATTCTGTCCCATAACAGAACAAGGTTGCTCCTAATTTTAACCGGCTCATTCTGTCTCACCTTCTTTCTGCTCTTTTACAGTAACTATGGTCTTCTCCCCCGCATCAAGAGGCATAAAGTCATGTCCCGGCCCAATCTGCATATAGGGAATACGGAGCATAAGCCGAAAATCCAATTCATGATTTCCATCCTCCACCCCACCTTTTCGGATTACACGAATTCTAGCCGGGCATACCTGACTCCAAAATTCTGTCACTGCATAGGAAAGCTTATAAACCGGCATCTCCTTGCCATTTAATTCAAAGGTTACAGCTTCCTGCGGCATTTTTTCTCCATCCAGCCAGACCTCAAGCAAATCAATATCAGAGAGGTAATGTCCTCTGTAGTATGCCAGCTGGACATCAAATTCAAACCCGTTCCGTTTACCATTAATGTAGAAGTTTCTAAATGTATTCGCCTTCACAATTGATCCGTTTAGATTCATTCTCATTGCAAACGCCATAATGTTTCTCCCTATAAAGTCAAGTGATTTTCCTTTAAAATAAAGGATTTTTCAGTCTTCCTCAGTTGAAGATGAGCCGATTGTCATGAGCATTTCTGTGTATCTGGTACAAAAATAGCGTATTTTGGGTACA
>Ga0256406_1006465_pt1 | contig 11758 bp, 6 predicted proteins | sample RumenRJG_03DNA_FD_185986 | JGI IMG/M metagenome (GOLD analysis project Ga0256406, IMG submission 185986) | Bovine rumen microbial communities from Lethbridge, Alberta, Canada - RJG_03 | ecosystem: Host-associated > Mammals > Digestive system > Stomach > Rumen | place: Canada: Alberta | collected...
GCTATTGTCTCGTCATGGACAACATGCTCCTTGAACAGACGCACCTTCGCCTCGTTGAACTCCGCCTCATTGTCTTCGAGTCTGTTCATCAGCCGGCTCTCCTGCTCCGTGAGGTCGTAATGAATGGAGCTGCCGCGTGATGTATTCTTTCTTTAAGATGGTGACCAAGCTTATTGATGCATTCCACAGAAAAACCAGTGCCCCCGATGCGGGCCTTGGTTTTTCCATGTTGTCGGCATCTCGGGGCGGAAAACTATTAAGTTTTTTATCCCGATTGGCGTATAACTCGAGAATTTTATCTAAATTTGCAAGAAAAATAACGAATAAGGAAGGGTCTGCAGACTCTTCAAAACTTTAAGATCACTGGATGAAGGAATTTGAATACTCTGAGGCCGAGGCCAACAAAGCGGAGACCGCCATTCTCGTAGGACTGGTGACACCGCAGCAGGACGAGGCTAAAACAAAGGAATATCTCGACGAGCTGGAGTTTCTTGCTGACACGGCGGGTGCCGTGACCGTGAAGCGGTTTACCCAAAAAGCGGGCGGCCCGAGCCAGACCTCGTATGTAGGTAAAGGCAAGTTAGAAGAGATACACCAATATATCAAAGACGAGGAAGACAACGACCGCGAGATAGGTATGGTCATCTTTGATGACGAGCTTTCGGCGAAGCAGTTGCGCAATATCGAGAACGAGCTTCACGTGAAGATTCTCGACCGCACATCGCTCATCCTCGACATCTTTGCCATGCGTGCGCAGACCGCCAACGCCAAGACGCAGGTGGAGCTGGCACAATACCGCTATATGCTGCCCCGGTTGCAGCGCATGTGGACCCACCTGGAACGCCAGGGCGGCGGCTCGGGATCGGGTGGCGGCAAAGGCTCCGTGGGACTGCGTGGACCGGGTGAGACACAGCTGGAGATGGACCGCCGTATCATCCTCAACCGCATGTCGCTGCTCAAGAAACGCTTAGCAGAGATCGACAGGCAGAAGAGCACACAGCGAAAGAACCGCGGACGGCTCATACGCGCGGCGCTCGTGGGCTATACCAACGTGGGCAAGTCGACGCTGATGAACCTTCTGGCCAAGAGTGATGTCTTTGCTGAGAACAAGCTCTTTGCAACCCTCGACACGACCGTCAGAAAGGTTGTCATCCGTAATCTGCCGTTCCTGCTCGCCGACACGGTGGGGTTCATCCGCAAGCTACCCACCGACCTGGTCGACTCGTTCAAGTCGACGCTCGACGAGGTGCGCGAGGCTGACCTCCTGTTGCATGTCGTTGACATCTCGCATCCCGACTTCGAGGAGCAGATCGAGGTCGTCAACAATACGCTGAAAGACCTTGGATGTGCTGACAAACCGACAATTCTTATTTTCAACAAGATAGACAACTATCACTGGACGGACAAGGATCCTGAGGATCTCACACCGGCTACGAAGGAGAACATCACTTTAGACGAACTGCGTCATACGTGGATGGCGCGCTTGGGCGATGACTGTATCTTTGTCTCGGCAAGGGAGAAAGAAAATGTTGATGAGCTGCGCGACGTGCTCTATAAGAAAGTGAGACAGCTTCACGTCCAGAAATATCCTTATAACGACTTCCTTTATAATGAGGAATGTTAAGTGTTGAATGTTGAATGATGATAATGTTGAATGATGATAATGTTGAATGTTGAATGATGATGACGTTTCCGAACATTTTTAATTCTTCACTCCTCACTCTTCACTCCTCACATTTAACACTTATCATTTCACATTAATAATTATAATTATGCGTAATCTTACCGAAGAAGAAATCAATATTCTTGACGACAACGGTTGTTGGGCGGAGGACTGGAGCACGATCACGGTTAGTGACGACTTTGTGCCCAAGTATATGCATCGTGTCGTGCTCTATGGAGAGGTGCAGATAGGCTGTTTCAGCAAAAACGTGGAGGTCTCACCCGGATTCTGTAAGCATTCGGGGATCAACAACGCCACGCTGCGCAACGTCAGTGTCGGTGACGACTGCCTGATCGAGAATATCGGGAGTTTTATAAACAACTATACCATCGGCAATGACTGTTACATCTCCAATGTATCGACCATCGAGACCACAGAAGGCGCTACTTACGGACAGGGCAACCTGATCTCGGTGCTCAACGAGGTGGGTGATGGCAACATCATTCTATTCAACGGACTGAATAGCCAGATAGCCGCCCTAATGATCAGTCACAACCGTGACAAAGAGTTTTGGGCAGCCATGCGCCGGCTTATCAGCGAGGATATTAAGGCAACATCTCCCGACCGCGGCACCATCGGAGACGGTGTGAAGATTGTCAACACCAAGGAGATCACGAATACCGTCATCGGCGACGAGTGTGAGGTCAGCGGAGCGGCTCGCCTGAGCGATGTCACCATTCTTTCTTCACCCAATGCCACGGTTTATATCGGTACGGGGGTCATCTGCGAGAATTCTATCATCAATCACGGATCAAGTCTTATCAACTCAGTGAAGATGCAAGACTGCTTCGTGGGTGAGGCCTGTAAGATCAGCAACGGTTTTACGGCCTCACAGAGTGTCTTTTTCGCCAACTGTTTCATGAGCAACGGCGAGGCCTGTGCCGCTTTTTGCGGACCTTTCACTGCCAGTCACCACAAGAGCTCGCTGCTCATCGGCGCACAGTTCAGCTTCTACAATGCCGGCTCGGCTACCAACTTCTCCAACCACGCCTACAAGATGGGACCCCTCCACTGGGGTATCCTCGAACGAGGCACGAAGACAGCAAGCGGCGCATATATCCTCATGCCGGCTACGATTGGTACCTTCAGTGTGTGCTTCGGAAAACTGATGCACCATCCCGACACGCGTAACCTCCCTTTCTCCTACCTCATTGCTTATGGCGACACGATGTACCTTTCGCCGGGGCGTAACATCACGACCGTGGGACTGTACCGGGATATCCGTAAATGGCCCAAACGCGATGTCAGACCCAAGGGAGCACAGAAAAGTATCGTCAACTTCGACTGGCTGTCGCCTTTCTCGGTAGGAGAGATCATGAAAGGCAAAAAGATTCTCGAAGATCTGCAGGCTGCCTCGGGCGAGGACGTGAGTACCTACAACTTCCACGAATATGTCATCAATGCCTCCTCGCTCAGAAAAGGCATCAAATACTACGATATAGCTTTGCGCATCTATATGGGCGCTGTGCTCAAACGAGTATTGAAGCAGAATCAGGAGCTGACACCTCCTGATACCGAAACGGGACAGGGCGATTGGCATGATCTCTCGGGGCTGCTTCTTCCCGGGACAGAGGAAGACAAGGTGATCAAGGATATTAAGGATGGCAGCCTTGACACCATTGACAAAGTGCTGAATAGGTTCAAAGACATCAACGACCATTATCGGCAGTATCAGTGGGCTTGGACTTACCGCCTCATCCTCGATTATTATCAGCTCCAGGAACTCACACCGGAGAATGTAACCAATATCCGGCAGGATTATGTCAAAGCCCGCCGGGCATGGATTGCGGAGATACGCAAGGATGCTGAGAAAGAATACAAAATGGGAGATGTGGAGCCTGAAGTGCTCGACAACTTCATCTCACAGCTCGACCATGAGGTAGATTTTGAGAACTAAATTATCCATTTCTCATTATCCATTATTCATTATTCACAATACATTCAACATTTAACATTCAACATTTAACATTATAATGAGACATTTGAGAACCCTCCTTCTATCCCTTGCGGTCCTGGTCGGCTTAGGCTTGCAGGCACAGAAGAGCTATCACTATTCAACAGTGGCGGGAGACCCGATGCACACACGCATCTATACCCTTGCCAACGGGCTGAAGGTCTACATGAGTGTCAATCATGAGACACCACGGCTGCAGACTTACATTGCCGTGAAGACCGGATCACGCAATGACCCGCCTGAGACCACAGGATTGGCTCACTACCTTGAGCACCTGATGTTCAAAGGCACAACCCATTTTGGTTCCAGCAATGTCGCGGCAGAGGCCCCGCTGCTCGACTCCATCGAGAACCGTTTCGAGCGCTACCGCCACATCGCGGATCCGGCGCTGCGGAAGAAAGCCTATCATGAGATAGACTCCATCTCACAGCTCGCTGCCAAATACAACATCCCCAACGAGTACGACAAGATGATGGCGGCCATCGGATCAGAAGGCAGCAACGCATACACCTCAGAGGACGTGACGTGCTACCAGGAAAACATCCCGGCCAATGAGATTGAGACGTGGGCCCGGATACAGTCTGACCGTTTCAAGAACATGGTCATCCGTGGATTCCATACTGAGCTTGAGGCCGTTTATGAGGAATACAACATCGGGCTTGCCAACGACGGAGAGAAAGAATGGGTGGCGCTGAGCAAGAAACTCTTCCCTCATCACCCCTACGGAACACAGACAACGATAGGTACCCAAGAGCATCTGAAGAACCCTTCCATCACGAACATCAAAAACTATTTCAACAGATATTACGTTCCAAACAATGTAGCCATCTGTCTGGCCGGCGACTTTGATCCCGATAAGACCATTGCGGTCATTGACCGGTATTTTGGCGATTGGAAAAGAAACGACAGGCTGTCCTTCCCCGAGTATGCTCCGCTGCCTAAGCTTACTGCCAACATCGACACGACCGTTGTAGGCTTGGAGGCACCTAACGTCATCGTCGGTTGGCGTACCGGTGCCGCTGCCGATTTGCAGACCGATACGCTCAACGTCATCTCCCATCTGCTCAACAACGGCAAGGCCGGACTCTTCGACCTCGATCTCAACAACCCGATGAAGGTCATGAGCGCAGAAGCCGGACTGCAGTCGGATCATGACTACGGCATTTTCCTTTTGCAGGGCACCCCGAAAGAGGGACAGGGACTGGTAGAGGTTCGGCAGCTGATGTTCAAGGAGATAGACAAGCTGAAGAAAGGACAGTTTTCCGACGACCTCTTGCCTTCGGTCGTCAACAACATGAAGCTCTCGTTCTACCAGAGCCTCCGCAGTAATGAGAAACGTGCCAACCGCTTTGTCGATGCGTTCATCAACGACGAGAAATGGGCCGATAAAGTCAAAGCCATCGACCGGATCTCGAAGATGACAAAGCAGCAGATTGTCGACTTTGCCAACCGTTTCTTTGCCGATGGTTATGTCACGGTATTCAAAATTCAGGGGAACGACACGACGATCCATAAGATTGAGAAGCCGCAGATAACGCCGATACCCACAAACAACGATAAGCAAAGTGCTTTCCTCAAGGCTGTTGTCGAATCGAAGCCGATGCCTATCCAGCCTAAGTTCGTCGACTTCAAGCGCGACCTTACGGTGACTCACACGAAGAAAGGACTCGAGTATCTCTATAAGAAGAATACCAATGACAACCTCTTCTCTCTCACCTATCATTATCCTTTCGGCAGTGAGAGCGACAACCAGTATGAGACAGCTGCCGATTATCTCTCTTATGTCGGAACAGACAAGCTCACGAATGAGAAGCTCAATCAGCTGTTCTATAAGCTCGCTTGCTCGTACAGCGTCTCCGTCTCAGATGATGCCATCGACATTATGCTCCGCGGACTCGACAGTAATATGCCGGAAGCCGTCAAGCTGCTTGAGGAAGTGCTGCAGGGAGCCAAGGCGGACAAGGACAGCTACGACCAGTTTGTTGGTCTTTTGCTGAAATCACGCGCCGACAATAAGGCGAACCAGCGGGCTAACTTCACGGCCCTGCGCCGATTGGGTGAGTATGGCACTTACAATCCACAGCTGAACACGATGTCGGAGCAGCAGCTTCGCGGCACAGATCCGCAGGCGCTGCTCAACAAGTTGAAGAACCTCAACAACTACAAGGCTACCGTGATGTATTTCGGACCTTCTGACTTAAAGAAGGTCGACGGAATTATCAGTAGCACGCATGTCACACCCAAGAAATTTATGACTGCACCTGCTGCCAAGCCCTATCAGCACCAGACAACGAACAAAACGGAAGTGTGGATTGCTCCCTACGATGCCAAGAATATCTACATGACCATGTATCATGATGAGGCTAAGAAGTGGACACCGGAGAAGGCGGCCATCGAAGCGCTCTTCAACGAGTATTTCGGTGGAGGCATGAATGCTATTGTCTTTCAGGAACTGCGTGAGGCACGTGGCCTGGCCTACTCTGCCGGAGCTCAGTATAACGCGCCAGCCGTACACCCGCATGCTGACACAGAGAGCTTCATGACCTACATCATCACGCAAAACGACAAGATGATGGACTGCATCAACGAGTTCAACAACTTGCTCAACAACACCCCCGCCCGTGAGGCAGGATACAAGCTCGCACAGCAGAGTCTGATGAAGACGCTTGCCACAAACCGCACTACGTATGACAACGTCTTCTGGGCATGGCTCTATGCCAAGAAACTTGGCGTGAGCTACGATATCAACCAGAAGATATACAACACGCTGCCGAAACTCACGATCAACGATGTCATCAACTTCGCCCGTGAGAACATTTCCAACAAACCCTACCGTTATCTCATCCTCGGTGACGAGAAGGAGCTCGACATGAAGGCGTTGGAGAAGTTGGGTGCCGTGAAGAAGGTGACGACGAAAGAAATATTCGGGTACTAAATAATGTATAATGTATAGTGTATAAATAATAAATATTAAATAGATGCGTGAGCTATGGCAGACAGCAATGTTATATTGGACAAGAGTAGACGTTTTGCAGTGCGGATCGTCAGACTTTACCAGTATTTGCAGAAGGTCAAGGCTCCAAGAGCATTGTCAGACCAGATTCTTAGAAGCGGTACAAGTATCGGTGCTAATGCAGCGGAAGCACATTTAGCTCCATCGCCCCAAGACTTTTACTGTAAGTTGGGTATCTCTTTGAAGGAAGCAAAGGAAACGGAGTTTTGGCTATATGTGTTGCATGGTGCCGGTTTCATTGACGACCGGTGTTATGATAGCATAAACGCTGACTGTGTTGAGCTCCTCAAAATTTTAACATCCATAGTTAAAAACAGGACTAAGCGCACAGCCAAAAACTGATATTTATTATTTGTACACTTTACATTATACATTATCAATTATCCATTACTGATTACACATTTATTTATACATTATTACTTATACATTATACAATATACATTATTATGGTAGATTTCAAGTACGCTCCCATGTTCCAGTTGGGAGAAGACGATACCGAGTATCGTCTGCTGACAAAAGAAGGCGTAAGTACAGGAACATTTGAAGGCAAGGAGATCCTGAAGATCACTCCTGAGGCCCTCACCCTGTTAGCCCAAGAGGCTTTCCACGATGTGGAGTTCTGCCTGCGCCGCAAACACAACGAGCAGGTGGCTGCTATCCTCAACGATCCTGAGGCCTCCGACAACGACAAGTACGTCGCACTGACACTGCTCCGCAACGCAGAGACCGCCGTCAAAGGTGTGCTGCCTTTCTGTCAGGACACCGGTACAGCTATCATCCACGGTGAGAAGGGCCAGCAGGTATGGACTGGCTTCGACGAGGAAGAGGCTCTCTCCAAGGGTGTCTTCAACACCTTCACCCAGGACAACCTCCGCTACTCGCAGAACGCTCCCCTGACGATGTACGACGAGGTGAACACCAAGTGTAACCTCCCGGCACAGATCGACATCGAGGCCACCGAGGGCGAGGAATATCGTTTCGTGATGGTCGCCAAAGGTGGCGGCTCAGCCAACAAGACCTATTTCTACCCCATGACGAAGGCCACCATCCAGAACGAAGGCACCCTGCTGCCGTTCCTCGTATCGAAGATGAAGAGCCTCGGCACGGCAGCCTGCCCACCGTACCATATCTGCTTCGTCATCGGCGGTACATCGGCCGAGAAGAACCTGCTCACCGTGAAGCTCGGTTCCATTCATTATCTCGACTCGCTGCCTACCTCCGGCGACGAGACGGGCCGTGCCTTCCGTGACCTCGACCTCGAGGCCAAGCTCCTCAAAGAGGCGCATAAGATCGGACTCGGCGCACAGTTCGGCGGCAAGGCTTTCGCCCACGACGTACGTGTCATCCGTCTGCCCCGTCACGGTGCCTCCTGTCCTATCGGCCTCGGCGTGAGCTGCTCTGCCGACCGTAACATCAAAGCGAAGATCAACCGCGACGGTATCTGGCTGGAGAAGATGGATACAAACCCCGGCAACCTCATCCCCGCTGACCTGCAGAAGCCGGGTGAGAACGGTGGCGTCGTCATCAACCTCGACGAGGGTATCGACAAGGCCCGCGCCATCCTGACGAAGTATCCGGTCTCGACCCGTGTCATCCTCAACGGCACGATCATCGTGGCACGCGATATCGCGCACGCCAAGCTGAAAGCTCGCCTCGACAACGGTGAGGAGCTGCCCGACTACTTCAAGAACCATCCCGTGCTCTATGCCGGACCGGCCAAGACTCCGGAAGGCTATCCTTGCGGCTCTATGGGTCCGACGACCTCAAACCGTATGGATCCGTATGTGGATGAGTTCCAGAGCCACGGTGGCAGTATGATCATGATCGGTAAGGGCAACCGTACCGATGTCGTCACGGAGGCCTGCAAGAAACACGGCGGCTTCTACCTCGGCACTATCGGTGGCGTGGCAGCCATTCTGAGCCATGACTGCATCAAGAGCATCGAGTGCGTGGAGTATCCGGAGCTCGGCATGGAGGCTATCTGGAAGATCACGGTGGAGAACTTCCCAGCCTTCATCCTCGTTGATGACAAGGGTCATGACTTCTTCAAGGAGCTCAAGCCCTGGAAGTGCAACTGCTAAAAAGTTTTGTTCTAATAACCTTACGCGGGGGGCGGCCAAAGATGACCGCCCCCGCATTTTAATAATCGTTCCCGTATGCAAACACATGCTACATGGCAGCCCGATGCCTCTCAACAGAAGATCTTAGCACTCAAAGACGGCAAACATCTTGTTCTCGCTCCTCCGGGGTGTGGCAAGACGCAGATCCTTGCCGAGCGGATCAGTCAGGCACTCGCTGAGGGTGTCAAGCCGGAGGATATGTTGTGTCTCACCTTCACAAACCGTGCGGCACGGGGCATGCGCGAACGTATCAATGAACGGGTGGGAGTGAAAGAAACGGAGAATGTGTTTGTAGGAAACGTCCATCGCTTCTGTTCCCGTTTCCTCTTCGCCAATGGTATCGTTCCGGCGGAGAGCGCCATCATCGATGACGACACAACAGACAGTATTTTGGCGCGTTACCTAAATGAGGACGAAGATCTCGTCAGATGTGACTTCCGACGCAAACGGGCGCATGCACAGATCATGTTCTTTTCGCACCTAATGTACGACATCATCCACGGGGTACCTAAGGTGTTGAGAATCCATCCCGAGTGTGTCACTCCCGAGGACATCGCTACGCTGAAAGCTATCGCCAAGGCTACGCACAAACCTTTCGATGCAGCGCTGATGACAGATGTCTATGATCATACGGATTATTACCTCGATCTCATCAATCAACCCGTCTTTCCCGTTATTCTCAAGCATCAGGCTGAGCAGAGTCTCATGAAGATGCGGTATGCACATGCCTATACTGCTTATAAAAAGCAAAATAACCTGCTCGACTTCGAAGATCTCCTGCAACTCACCTATTCTGCGCTCAAGGATGATCCTTCTTTCAAACGCTATCCGTGGATTCAAGTGGATGAGGTGCAAGACCTTAACAGACTGCAGTTAGAGATAATAGAGGAACTTTCTTCCATTTCCAAGGGAGGAAAAGGAATGTGCATGTGGTTGGGGGACGAACAACAAGCCATATTCTCCTTCATGGGGGCCAAATTGGACACGCTCAACATCCTCAAGGAAGAATGCAAGGGAAATATACACCATTTGGAAGTCAACCACCGGCAGCCCCCGCGGATCGTGCAGATGCTCAACGACTATGCCATCGCCAATCTCCATTCCGATCCGGCATTGTTGCCTTCTCCTGTTCAAAGTGGACGCGACGATGGAAAGCCAGTGGTGCTGCGCGTCTGTGCGACGGAGAATATATGGGCCGAGTACAAATCGGTAGCTAAAATGACCAGGAAACTCTTAGAAGAGACCCCGCAGGCTACGACCGCAATCATTGTCAATTCCAACCGTGATGCAGACGAGGTCAGTGAGGCCCTTACACAAATCAGTCTTCCTCATTTCAAAATCTCGGGTACGGATCTTTTCTCGACCCCGGAGGTGAAACTCCTTATTGCGCATCTGAGCATACTGAATAATGAATTGAACGCGCTTGCCTGGGCACTGATTCTTCAAGGCTTGAAAGTATGTGCCACAGCCGCTTCTGCCCGACAGTTTGTCCATCGTCTGCGCATGGCAGCCCTTGCCCCGTCCGATCTGCTGCGTGAGACCCCGCCATATCTGCAACGATTCTTGCAGGCCTGTGAAGAGACAGACCTGATCATTTTCGATACAGAGACAACGGGGCTGAACGTCTTTGAGGATGACATCATCCAGATTGCGGCTGAGCGAATCCATCACGGACGGTCCGTCGCCAAATTCTCCGTCTATCTACAGACCAGCCGTCCCATCCCTAAGATGCTTGGCGACATCGAGAACCCGATTCTTGAGGAGCGTAAGCATAATAAGTTGCTCACGCCCGCGGAAGGGCTGCGGGCATTCCTCGACTTTGCCCGAGACTGTCCGTTGCTTGCGCATAACGCCGTGTTTGATTATCATATCATGGATTTCTGCCTGAGAAGGTACCTGCCTGATGTTCGTTGGCAAGAGATCCACCCAGTATGCTTCGACTCTTTGAAGCTCATCAGGCTCTTGCGCCCCGATCTCAAGGTCTACAAGCTGAAAGCGCTGCTTGCAGAGTTGGGGCTCCAGGGGGAGAACTCTCATTTAGCCGACGATGATGTCAATGCCACAGTCTCGTTGGTCAACTATTGTCTCACCCAAGGTCGTGAAAAGGCGATACAGCAGCAGACGTTCTTGCGGCAGCCGACCACCGTGAAATATGCGGAGCGGTTGCGCCGTTATTACGCGGACTATTACTTTTCGTCCAAGGACAGGCTCTACGTCAGGAAGGCGGATGCTGCAGGCTCTCCAGCTTTGGTGGAGGAACTTCAGCAGTTCTATCATGCCTTGGAGCAAGCTCATTGGATCAAACCCATCGAAAAGGTCGACCACCTCTTCCGTTTCCTGTCAACCGACATCATCCATCAGGCGGAGGAGCCTTCGCTGATGGAGCAGTTAGCGCACCATATCATGGAAATCTCTACCTTCAAGGAAGCCGACCTGTGTGGATCGGCGACGATGGAGGAGAAGGTGTTTGTCTCAACCATCCACAAGGCAAAAGGCCTGGAGTTTGATAACGTCATCGTGTTTGATGTTGTCGACGGCCGTATTCCCAATTACCACAATGAGAACAACGGGAAGCTCATGGCGGAGGATGCGCGTAAACTCTATGTGGCACTCTCGCGGTCCCGGCAGCGCATCTTTGTGTTCTACAGTAAAAATCCGCCAACGGCAAATATTATGCGTACGCAAAAGGTTTCCCGTTTTCTGGAACCGGTAAGAATGTATTTCTCTTCTATATGACAAAACCGTTATTTACGCGTTTGTAACAGGAGGTGCTGCGTCCCGCCGCATGTTCTTACACGGCGGGATACCGAGTCTCCTGCTTTTCCTGACTTTAGCGCAAAAAGTATTTACATTTTCAACCACCTGGAAATGAGGTAGTTATAAAATTGTCTTTGGATTTAGGGTGACGCAAACTCGATTTTGATTACCTTTGCGTCATGTTTGTACGC
>Ga0256406_1006467_pt1 | contig 11755 bp, 9 predicted proteins | sample RumenRJG_03DNA_FD_185986 | JGI IMG/M metagenome (GOLD analysis project Ga0256406, IMG submission 185986) | Bovine rumen microbial communities from Lethbridge, Alberta, Canada - RJG_03 | ecosystem: Host-associated > Mammals > Digestive system > Stomach > Rumen | place: Canada: Alberta | collected...
TCCGCTGTGCCAGTGCCTGTTCGCCCTCGGCGAGGAGGACAGCCCCAACCCTCAGAAGGACACCCTGTCGGTGATCAAATCGCTCCAGCAGGAGAACCACCTGGCTGCCGCCAGGAAGGTCATCAATGTGGCAATGGGGGCCCGCAGATGCCCCGTCTGCAACCGGGAGACGTTCCGCTGCTGGTGCAGGGACTGCGGAGTGCATACCTTCCCGTTCGAGAAGGCGAAGAAAGAGGGCGCCAAGAACTCCACCGTCGCCGTGAACGTGGAGGCCGAGTACAAGGCGGCCATGGACGCGGTCGGCGAGAGCGACTCCAAGCAGACCCTCAAATGCACCGATAAACTCACGTCCCGCACCAAGACCCCGGAACTGATGGAGAAGGGGATACTCAGGCGCAGGCACAATGTGTCGATCTTCAGGGACGGAACCATACGTTACGACATGACCGATATCCCCATCACCCACTTCAGGCCGAGGGAGATCGGGCTCACCATCGAGAAGGCGCATGAGCTCGGATACACTCACGACTGGAACGGCGCGCCGCTCACCGACCCGGAGCAGATCGTGGAGCTGAAGTGCCAGGACATCATCCCCGCGAGGGAATGCGGAGATTACATGGTCCGCGTTTCCCAGTTCGTCGATGACGAGCTCGAGCTGATCTACCATCTGCCGAGGTACTACAAGTGCGATAACCGGTCCGATCTGATCGGGAAGGTCGTCTTCGGGCTGGCCCCGCACACGTCCGGCTGCATCCTGTGCAGGATCATAGGATACAGTAACATCCGCGGATGCTACGGCCACCCCTTCTACCACGCGTCCAAGAGGAGGAACTGCGACGGCGACGAGGACTGCATAATCCTGGCCCTCGATGCCCTGCTGAACTTCTCCAGGGTGTTCCTGCCGGACCGCAGGGGAGGGCTGATGGACTGCCCGCTCGTCCTGACCACCAGGCTGGACCCGAACGAGATCGACAAGGAAGCGCACAACGTCGACTGCAGGAGGTTCTACCCCCGCGAGTTCTACTATGCCGCCATGGACATGAAGGACCCGAAGGAGATGGAGAAGCAGATGGACCTGGTGGGAGGGAGGATCGGCACCCCGGCGCAGTACGAGGGGCTGGGATTCACCCACGACACCCCGGACATCTCCGAGGGGCCCAAGGAGTCCGCATACACCACCTTAGGCTCCATGAGGGACAAGATGTACGCTCAGCTGAACCTCGGCATCAAATGCCGCGCGGTAGACGCCAAGGATGTGGCGCTCAAGGTCATCAACAAGCACTTCATGCCCGACATGATCGGAAACCTGAGGAGCTTCGCCACCCAGACCGTCCGCTGCACCAAATGCGGTACGAAATACCGCCGTGTGCCCCTGGCAGGCGTCTGCACCAAATGCGGCCACGAGCTGAACCTCACCGTGCACGAAGCGTCCGTCCGCAAGTACCTCGAGGTCTCCAAGGACGTCTGCGAGAAGTACGATCTCGACAACTACACCAAGGAAAGGATCGGCATCATCGAGGCCAGCATGGACTCACTGTTCAACAACGACAAGATCAGGAAGACCAAACTGACGGACTTCTTCTGAGGGCCGATCCTGATGAATTGAAAAAAACCGGCCCGCAGGGGCCGGAAATGTTTTTGATCAGTAGCCGCGGGGCTTGACAGGGTGCTCTTCGGCGCCCACGAGGGCGTCGGCCTGCGAAGCGATGGCAAGGGCCTCGGCGCTGAGGATCTCGACGGCCTTGTCGAGGACCTGCCTGGCGGTGAGGGAGCCGTCGGTCTCGAACTTGAACAGGAAGCTGTCGTCCTTCCAAGTGATCTTGACGACCGGCTTGTCATCGTGCATGAGGGCGGAAGCGGTGCTGCCGAAGGAGATGGCCTTCCATTTGTCGGCGACCTCGAGCCTGCCGTCCCTGACCTCGAACAGGCCGGGGCAGGTCTCGGCGAGCTTCAGGGTGTCGGAGTCGGACGCCCAGTTGGGGTCGATCTCGATCTCCGGCTCGTAGGAGTAGCCGACACCGAAGGCGGCCTGCCATTTCACGTGCTGCTTGGCCGTGCCCATGACCGCAGTGGCGTAGATCAGGACCGCCTGGTCGGCGGTGAGCTCCACGATGGGGATGAACTCGTCCTTCACCTTGAGCGAGCTGTCGCCCAGGGGGAGGAGGTCTCCCGACATGACGGTCGCGGGCCCGTGCTTGTTCAGACTGTACATGATGGTGCAGTGCGGGCAGCCTTCGCCGCCGCACTCGCACTTGTCGCGGAACGTGAACTGGGAGTAGTCGGTGGGCACGGGGATCATCCCGAGCCTGTGGGCGATGACCTCGTCGAAGAGGGAGGTCACGCTCTCGTACTCCTTGGCGTTCTCGTCGAGGTCGTTCTCGTCCTGGATGGGTCCCAGGTGGAACTCCACCTTGTCGATGGCCATCTTGGGGATGTCCTGCAGCATGGTGCGCCGGAGGGCGTTGGCCATCGCCGGCGAGGAGTCCTTCAGGATGAACTTCGCCTTCCTGTCCTCCATCTCGACGATCTCGATCTTCATGACAGGTCCTCCTCAGACCCTGCGTCCCCTGCGTCCGCCCTTGGGCTTGGTACCGTCGTGGGGTATCGGGGTGACATCCTCGATGCGCCCGATGGTGAGGCCGGCACGTGCGAGAGCACGGACAGCGGCCTGGGAACCGGAACCGGGAGAGGTCCCCTTGTTGCCTCCGGGGGCCCTGACGCGGACATGGATGCCGGTGATGCCCTTCTCGGCGGCGACCTCGGCGATCCTCTCGGCGGCCTTCTGCGCCGCGTAAGGCGAGGACTCGTCCTTGGCCTGCTTGACGATCATTCCGCCGGTGACCTTGGCCAGGGTCTCGGCCCCGGTGATGTCGGTCAGGGTGATCATGATGTTGTTGTAGCTCGAGTAGATGTTGGCGATTCCCCATTTCATCTGTGCCATCAGTTGTCAGCCTCCGTGATTCCTGCCTCTGCCGCGTCGGCCCTGGCGGCCGCCGCGTTCTCTGCATCTGCCTGGGCCCTGGCGGCGTCCCTGGCCTCGGATCCGGCGCCGGCGTTGGCGGCCGCGACCCTCATCGGGTGGTTCTCGTCGGTGAACGGCGAGGCGGGGTTGTAGGAAACAGTCCCCTCCTCTTCCCTGAGGACAAGGTATCCGGGAACGGTGACCTTGTGCCCGTCGACGAAGATGTGCCCGTGGTTGATGAGCTGCCTGGCCTGCTTGGGGGTCGCTGCGAGCCCCTTCTGGTAGACGATGGTCTGCAGGCGCCTGCTGAGGATGTCCTCGTCCTTCAGGACGAGGATGGCGTTGAGGTCCCCTCCGGTGACGGGGAGGACGCCGAGGCGTGCGCATTTCGCGATGAGCGCGTCGGTCTCGATCTGAGCCTGCTTGTCGCCGGTCCTGAGACGGGCCTGGAGCTCCCTGGACTGCTTCCTGAAGTTCCTGAGCATGGTCTCGGCTTTCCAGACCTCGGTCTTGTTCTTCAGACCGAAGGCCCTGACGATCTCGTTCTCCTGCTTGATCCTCTCTCCCTGCCAAGGGTGGGAGGGGGTGTCGTAGGTCTTCCTCGAGAATTTAGGATCTCCCATTCAAAACACCTCACTGAGTCTTGGGTGCAGCGCTTGCGGCTTTTGCATCCGATTTCTTCTGAACTCCGACTGCGAGGCCCTTCCTTCCGTTGGACCTGGTCCTCTGACCCCTGACCTTGTGGTGGGTGTCGTGCCTGACTCCGCGGTAGTTGCGGATCATCTTCATCCTGTTGATGTCGTCGTCCTGCATGATCCCGAGGTCCTGGCCGATAAGATGCATGTCGGCGCCGGTCTCGTAGTCCATCTGGCGGTTGACGGCCCAGGAAGGAGCGTACTGAACGTAATCGATGACGAGCTTCTCAAGGTCCTTGATCTGCTCATCGGAAAGGGATCCGATCTTGGCGGATCCGTCGAGCCCGGATTTCTTGACGATGATCTGGGCGACCCTCTTTCCGACTCCTTTGATGCTCTGGAGCCCGATGACGACGTGCTTCTGACCGTCGATATCGGAGTTCGCCATACGGACGATGTAGTTGAAATCCTCGCCCTCGGTCTTCGCGGGGCCTTTCTGCTGCTTGCCGGCCGCGGCCTTCTTCTTGTCCGCGACGGTCTTGGGCTCCGCAGCCTTCTGATTGCTAGCTTTGGGTGCTGCCATATTCTGTTCCTCCGTAAATGTTCCCGGCGCCTTCAGGCGCAGGGAATGCTCAAGCGCGGGGCCCGCACCGGGACGCGCTCTCGGTTTTCGTCCTGGCATGCAGAACGGGTCCCGAGTTTACGTTGGATGCTCGATTCCATTATAGTATAAAAACATGGGCGCAGAGACAGCGCACGCGGCCGTCAGAGCCTGCCGAGCTGAAAGTATTGATGGTGCCGATGGCCGGATTCGAACCGGCGAACCGCTAGGGAGCAGATCTTGAGTCTGACGCCTTTGGCCAACTCGGCTACATCGGCTTGCTGTTCCCCAGAAGCGTCCGGGGATATTTAGGTTCCTAGTGCCGGACGGCCCAGAGGGCCGCCGGCCGAGGATCCCTTACGGGGAAGTGGTGATCTCCCCGCGCTTCCCGTCGATGTAGAAGGTGTACTCGAACTGGGAGACCATGCCCCCGTCGACCTCCTTCAGGATGTTGAAGCCGGAGAGGACCCCCTTGCGCAGCAGGAACCTGACCCACTTCTCAGCGTCCGGGTAGTCGCAGGACCTGGCGCAGAACGGGGAACTCGGGAACTCCTTCTTAGCGTACTCGAGGAAATCGTCGGCGCCCTCGTTCCCGGTCTTCTTGTCGTTGGACAGTATGACGATGTTCCCCCATTTCCCGTTGACGACGTACCCTCCGCCGTTGGTGGCGAAGGGCTCGATGGCCACCGTCATGCCGGATTTGATCACAGTCTGATCGCCGGAATCGTAAGGCGGCACGGAGAATCCCGCGTGGAGGTTCCAGCGGTCGATCTGATGCCCGCAGAGGTTCTCGACGACCTTGAAGCCGGATCCTTTCACGCTGTTCTCGATCACAGAGCCGACATCACAGAGCCTGACGCCGTCACCGATGAACTCGCCGACGGTGTCCCTCGCCTTCTTGGCGGCGGCCACGAGCTCGGTGTAATCGCGGGTGCCGACCTCGACGGTCCCCGCGGTGTCCCCGATGTAACCGTCGAGCATGCCGCCGCAGTCGATCTTGACGACGTCGCCGGTCTCGAGGACGGTCTCGTCCTTGCAGGACGGGGTGTAATGGGCGGCCTCGTCGTTCCTGCTGATGTTGCAGGGGAACGAGAGCCCGCACCCGTGCTTGCGGATGTACCCCTCGACTTCCTGCGCGATATCGTACAGCTTCGCTCCCGGCTCGCAGAGGCTCATGCCGAGCTCTCTGGCGGCGCCGGATACCACTCCGACCTTGCGGAGCTTCTCCAATCCGTCCGCGTCAAGCATTCAGAACATCTCTTATCATTTTGTCAGTGATCGGTCCAGGGCGGACGATCTCGTACTCCCTGTCCTTGAGCCATACAATGGTCGACGGCCTGTCGGAGGTGCTGGGCCCGGCATCGATGTACGTGGACACCGTATCGCCGAAGGCGACGCGCGCCATCGAGATGTCAGTGGCATCGGGATGGAAATGCCTGTTGGCCGAAGTGGCGACGATGGGGCCGGCGCGCTTGGCGAGCTCGATGGCCATCGGGTGGTCGGGGATGCGGATCCCCACCTTGTCCGAGGATGCCGTGACGATGTCAGGGACCTCGGGCCTCTTCTTTATGATGATGGTCAGGGGCCCCGGGAGGAACGCCTTGATGAGCTTGTCGGCGTTCTCGTTGAGGACGGCAATGGATTCCATCATCTTCCTGTCGGCGACGGCCACGGAAAGGGCCATGTCGAACGGGCGGTTCTTGGCAAGGTAGAGGTTCTTCACAGCGGCCTCGTTGAATATGTCTGCTCCGATCCCGTAGACGGTATCGGTAGGGTAAACGACGAGTTTTCCCTCGGAGATATCCTCTGCACCTGACATGGCGGCCTGGATGCAGTCATCGTTGAGCCCGTTGGAGCAATCGCACTTTATGATCCTCAATTCACCAGCCTTCCATCATCGTCAAAGCGGTCCTCACTGACATATTTCCGTCCGCTGAGACCGTTCCGTGTCCAGGATAGAGGTATGAGATATCAAAATTGCGCAGCTTCTCGAGCGACGCTATCATGTCCTCGGCAGACCCTCCCGGGAAGTCCGTGCGGCCGACGCCGCCGTCGAACACGGTATCCCCGGAGAACAGCGAATGCGAGATCTCATCGTAGAGGCAGATGCTCCCGGGAGTGTGCCCGGGCGTCTCGATGACGCGGAGCCTGTATCCTCCGAGATCGAAACTATCCGTCTCCCCGATCGGCCCGCAGACCATCGGACGGACGCCCGAACCGGCGATGGCACGGGCCTCGTGCCAGTCAGCGTATGCCATGCAGCCGAACTCGTCCTGTATGTCCGGAGCTCCGCCGATGTGATCGGCATGGCAGTGCGTGAGGATCATGAGATCCAGTTTCCTGTCCCCCAGTATGCTGCGGATCTGGGATATCACGCCTGAAGAATCGTCGCCGCACCCGGCATCGATCAGGCAGGCCCTGTCCGATACGAGCAGGTAGATATTGGAATTGAAGCCCCTGTGCGCTTCTATCAGATGTATCGTCATCCGAATGAGGATAGAACGGCGGAGATGATAAACGAATCCGTCAGGAACAAAAAAACAGAAAAGAATTGGAAAGAAAAAATGGAAGAGAGACTTTCATACGAAACCTGTTTGACTGCTAGACCACATCCAGCGGCAAAGCCGTTAGTAAGCCAGGACTGAATACCTCGGATGGCCTCGGTACTTACATCCGGCTCCTATCAAACTCCTCATATACAGAGTGGCTTATAGTGCCTCTTTTTCAAGGTTGCTTCGAGCTTAGATGCCTTCAGCTCTTATCAACTACCGCGTGGCTACTCAGCTTGCCTTGTCAGACAACTGATAAACTAGAGGCGACGAATCCATGTTCCTCTCGTACTAATGGATCCTTCTCGTCAGGCACTTACAATTCCATCAAAAAGCAACAAAACTGTCTCGCGACGTTTTAAACCCAGCTCACGATCCCTTTTAATGGGCGAACAACCCCACCCTTGGCAGCTGCTGCACCACCAGGATAGGGAGAGCCGACAGCGAAGTAGCAAGCCACGGGGTCGATATGAACTCTTGCCCGTGACAACTCAATTATCCCCAGGGTAATTTTTCTGATATCAATCACCCCCATTTGGGAGGTTGATTGGTTCGCTAAGCCATAGTTTCCTATCTCCGAACCCTATTGTCTGGTTCCGAGTCAAGCTAGCTTTTACCTTTACATTCTTCGTAAGATTTCTGACCTTACTGAGCTAACCATTGGGCGCCCTTGTTATCTTTTTGAGGGCGTGGCGCCCCACCCGAACTGCCCGCCTATAGCTGTCCCCTCGAAAGGGTGAGTCGTAAGAAGCGATAAGGTCGGTATTTCACTGTCCTCTCGGAGCGATGCTAGCGCACCGTCCTGGGTAACGAGTCCCGACTATTCTACACATATCGCCTCCTACAACAACAACAGGTTGCAGTGAAACTCCATGGGGTCTTCGCTTTCAGATGGAATGATCTGGATTGTGCACCAGATTGATTGTTTTCACTAGCGTCAAGGTAGGGACAGTAGAAACCTCGTTGAGCCTTCATGCAAGTCGCCAATTAAGCGACAAGGTATTACGCTACCTTAAGAGGGTCATAGTTACCCCCGCCGTTTATCGGTCCTTCAACCGGTTGAAACCGGAGTTCAGATGCCGACACTGGGCAGGCTTCGGCCCCAATACACATCCTTTCGAACTAGCTGGGACCTATGTTTTTACTAAACAGTCGGATTTCTCTTGTCACTGCGACCAGTAACTCTCATTACTGGCACCCTTTATCCCGAAGTTACAGGGCTATTTTGCCGAATTCCCTTACCTTGATTATGCTAACACGCCTTAGGCTACTCACCTAGGGACACCTGTGTCGGTTCTTGGTACGATTCCTACAATTGTAACTATGGTGGGTTCACTGGGACCAGGGATCATCAGAAGCGGGATTTCTCCCGCATCATCACGCTTTCAGGAGTTTCTCACCATTACGGTTCTTCGCTCCCTTACACGCTTGAACAAGCAGACAAACTTGCTCCAACTACCCCGATCCTGCACCATAGGCAAAGAAAGTAGAAGTTCAGGAATATTAACCTGATTCCCATTCGATATCCTCGATTAAGAGATACCTTAGGATCGACTAACCCTTGGCTGACGAACATTGCCAAGGAACCCTTGCCCCTGCGGCGACATGGATTCTCACCATGCTATGCTGCTACTCACTCCATGATCCTCGTTGGTACACGGTCCATAGGACCTCACGGCCCTACTTCTGCCCATGCACCACGCCCCGCTATCAAATTACATTGCTGTATTCTTAAGTATCGGTACTCAGTTTAGCCCCGTCCATTTTCTGGGCCCATAATCTAGACCGGTGAGCTGTTACGCTATCTTTAAAGGGTGGCTGCTTCTGAGCTCACCTCCCGGTTGTATTGGACTACTGACGCCATTTCATGTTACACTTGACTGAGATTTGGGGACCTTAACTTAAGGCTGGGTTCTTTCCCTTACGGTAACCAAGCTTACCCCGGGTTACCTTGCATCCGATGTCTACGGTGAACGCAAGTTCGGAGTTTGACAAGACACCGAGAGGTTTCCCTCCCTAAGCATCCAATCGGTGCTCTACCTCACGTTCTGCCTCGATCGAAGTCTAGCTGCGACTAGTTTCGCGGGGAACCAGCTATATCCGGCCTAGATTGGCCTTTCACCCCTATACCCAAGTCATCCAAACGATTTGCACATCAGAACTGGTTAGCTCCTCCACCTCCCCTTCGGAAGGCTTCAAGCTGCTCAGGCATAGATCGACCGGCTTCGGGTCTCCGCACCATTGACTAAAGGCGAGCACACCTTGTCCCTCGTAAAAACTGCGGACAATCGGTTTCCCTTCGGCTACCTAATTTAATAGTTAACCTCGCCAATGACCAGAACTCCATGGATCGGTTTTCTAACCGAACTATACAACACTGGTCCACCATTGCTGGCTTCTTCCCTTTCATGCCGTATAAATCTATAACCGTATGGTTTCAGGTCTTTTCATCTCCCGTTAAGGGTACTTTTCAGATTTCGCTCACGCTACTACTGCACTATCGGACTAGAGTAATATTTAGAATTGGAGGCAAGTGTCCCCCATCTTCACGCGAGATATCCAACTCACGTTACTCTGGACATCCATCAATCTCCGTACAGACCTTCTACTAAGGGGCTATCACCCTCTATGGCGTAGTTTTCCAACTAACTTCGTATATTTCTGCCCAAGGAGTAAATGGGTCCACACCACATCTCCCCATGCTTTCACATGGGGATTCAGTTTGTTCTATGCCGCGTTCGATCGCCTTTACTAGCGGTATCTCGGTTGATTTCTTTTCCTGCGGGTACTAAGATGCTTCAATCCCCCGCGTTCCCTGTCATTACTGACAATTCCGAAGAATAGGAAGTCCCATTAGGTGATCGTCGGATCATAGGCTTCTTGCACCTTCCCGACGCTTATCGCAGCTTGACACGACCTTCATCAGTTCTCTAGCCGAACCATCCCCCATACGGCGTAGCAACGCCGCTGGCGTATGATCTAGCACACGTCCAGGTTTCGTATGATCGATCGTCATAGGGTATTGTTCCGCCTCTCTTCCTGTGCGGTACCCTCAATCTCTTCCCCGCATGAGTCATCCTCACCGGGTGCATGATGATGAGTCAGGTTTCGCGCCCAACTCAGCAAAAATCCCAGATGCGAGGGTTATATTTAAGCCTTCGCATTCAGAAGATTTTCGCTGTTTTTAGGCAGCGAGCCTTCCCTCTATAATTCGCAAGTAATTCTTGCGGATCACACGATGTTACACATCGCGCATACCCCTCTACACACAAGTAGTATATATAATTAACGGGGGACCGGTTTCGTCACGGCGTGAAAACTGTGAAAATGAGGCCAGGAATGCATTTTTTGAGCCTCATGAGGTCCGGGTAGTACAGGCGGATGCGGTCTTCGGAGTGCACGCGGCGCTCGAGGATCCTGGCGACGACCGCCGTCTCGACCGTTCCGTCTATCTTCCAGCCCCCTTCCTCGGAGGTTGTGTCCGTCGAGACGAACAGCGGAAGCTTGAGCAGTATCTTCTCCTGGTCCGTGCAGATCGAGCTGAGGTAGTCTATGCCGGCCCTGCTGAAGGATGCCTTCTCCCCGCTGCGCGTCTCGAAGGTGTCGCCGCCGTTCTCTATGTAATCCATGAGCGTGCGGCGCCTGACTGGCAGTTCGCTGTTCATCCCTGCGAGCATCGCCTTGATGTTGCGCGGATCATCCTCGATGCCGAACTCCATGCTCTCCCGGCCCTCCTTCGTCTTCCTTTGCCTTTATCTTATTTATTATATTAAAGGAGGTAAGAAACATGGCCGGGCCGCTGTGCCTGCCGCCGGGCGGCCGCAGGGCCCTTCTCCGCGCACGTGATGCCGGATACAACGCAGGCCTGACGGGCCGGCAACTCGCTTTATAACTGCACCCGATACGTGGTCGCGTGTCTGTCAATCCCGAACTCGAGAAGGCTCTGCAGGAACACCCGTGCTACAGCGAGGCCGCCCACACTGCCTATGCGCGCATGCATATCCCGGTGGCCCCCAAGTGCAATATCCAATGCAATTTCTGCAACCGCAAGTTCGACTGCAGCAACGAATCCCGCCCGGGAGTCACCAGCGAGGTCCTGACCCCGGAGCAGGCGGCGGCGAAGATCGCCTACGTGCGCGAGCGCGTCCCCAACCTGAAGGTGATCGGCATCGCCGGGCCGGGGGACCCTCTGGCCAACGAGGAGACTTTCGAGACCCTCGCCCTCGTGAAGGAGAGGTTCCCGGACCTCACTCTGTGCATTTCGACCAACGGCCTCGCCCTGCCGGACAGCGCGGAGAGGCTGTACGGCCTCGGCGTCAGGTTCGTCACCGTGACAGTCAACGCCCCGGACGAGGAGACCGGGGCCGAGGTCTACGGATCGGTCATCTGGGAAGGCAGAAGGCTCACCGGGAGGGAAGGGGCGCGGATACTGCTGTCCAGGCAGATGGAAGGGATCGAGAAATGCGCCGCCCTCGGGATGCTGGTGAAGGTTAACATCGTGATGATCCCAGGGAAGAACGCGGACAGGATCCCCGAGATCGTGAAGATGGCCAAGGCCAAGGGAGCCTACATTGTCAATATCCTGCCGTTCATCCCCGTGAAGGGGACCGCTTTCGAGAACCTCCGCCCTCCGACCGCGGAGGAGAGGAAGGCCCTCATGGACCTGTGCTCGGCGGACGCCCGCATGATGCGCCATTGCCGCCAGTGCCGCGCGGACGCCGTGGGCCTGCTGGGAGAGGACCGCTCGGCGGAGTTCGCCGGCTGCGGGTACGGGTCCGGCAACGGCTGCGGGCCTGCGGAAACCGGCCCTAACATGGTATCGTTCCGCACCGGGAAGTACGTGATAGCGCTGGCCTCCGAGAACGGGAGGAACGTCGACAGCGGCTTCGGCAGCGCCTCCCGCTTCCTTGTATACTCAGCTGACGGCCCGGACATCAGGTTCCTCCGCGAAGTCCGCCCGGCCGATCTCGCGAAAGAAGTGGCAGGGCGGTCCCACAAAGAGCATGTA
>Ga0256406_1006468_pt1 | contig 11755 bp, 10 predicted proteins | sample RumenRJG_03DNA_FD_185986 | JGI IMG/M metagenome (GOLD analysis project Ga0256406, IMG submission 185986) | Bovine rumen microbial communities from Lethbridge, Alberta, Canada - RJG_03 | ecosystem: Host-associated > Mammals > Digestive system > Stomach > Rumen | place: Canada: Alberta | collected...
GTAAGGCTTCTCTTGGATACCGAAGTCCCATTGAGTACCGAGAATTCATGCTTGCTGCATAGGAAAACTCCAGCGATTTCTCGCTGGAGCAAAAGTCTAACTTTTGGGGGTCACCTCACAGTATAGAACTGATCTGGGGTTCTTGTGATTGAGACTTGGCCTTTTTGAACTGTCTACTTTTAGTTGACAAGTTCAGTGTGGGCTCTCCGCTCTAATATATTCTGAAACTATATTCTTTGCCGCCGACCATGATGAAGCGGACAGTATCGTCATTTCCGACCAGGACCTTCTCCACCGTGATCCGCCAGAGCACGGGGTCAAATTCCAATGGCATTTCATCGGTGGCCTTAAGGCAGGTGATGACTTCATCAACGGAAACTGCCTCGGCCTTCATAGCAGTGATCTTCTCAGCGAGCGTATCTCTCTTCTTCTCCAGCGCCTGGAACTGCTCGTAAAGTGCATCATACCTTGACCGGTATTCCTCTCCGGTGATGGAAGCCGCAGCGTTGTCATCAATGCATTGCCGGAGTGCGCTTTCCGTTTCGATCAGCTCTTGCCGGACGTCAGCCAGCTCCTTCTCCAGATCGGTGGGGTCAAGGCATGTCGATTTGAAATGGGTCAGGTTGGCGATGATGTTGTCGCGGTCAGCCAGGTATCTGCTGAAGGCTTCGGAGAACCACTTCTTTATGTCGGCATCGTTCAGATGCGGCGTAGTGCATTTCTTCCCTTTGTACTTGTTGTTGCATTGCCAGATGATCTTACGACATGGTTCGTTTGAATGCCAGACCTTGCTGCCATAAGTACCGCCGCATTCTGCGCAGATGATTTTACCGGAGAAGATGTTGCAGGAACGAGTCTGGGCTTTTCCGCGCCTTTTCATTTCCAGCTGCACCATGTCCCATTCCTTTGGGTCGATGATGGCAGGGTGGCTGCCGGTTACGTAGTACTGCGGCACTTCACCTTCATTGACCTTCATCTTCTTCGTCAGGTAATCTGTAGTGAACGTCTTCTGAAGAAGGGCATCGCCTTTGTACTTTTCATTTGACAGTATGGAAAATAGTGTGTCTCTTTTCCAGACGTCTTTGCCGCTTGGTGTTTTCACGCCGTCTTCTGTCAGACCCTTGGCGATAGCGTGAACGGATCGGCCCTGCATATATTCCCGGTAAATTCTGCGGACAATTGCTGCCTCCTCTGGAACAATCACAGGATTTCCATCCGGGCCTTTTCTGTATCCGAGAAAGTTCCTGTAAGGCATGCTGACCTTCCCATCAGAGAAGCGCTTTCGCTGTCCCCAGGTGATGTTCTGGGAGAGGGATCTGGATTCCTCCTGGGCCAGGCTGCTCATGAGGGTGAGTAGCAACTCACCCTTGGAGTCGAAGGTGAAGATGTTTTCTTTTTCAAAATACACCTCGACACCTTTCTCTTTCAGCTTCCGGATGGTGGTCAGGGAGTCTACGGTGTTTCTGGCAAACCGGCTGACGGACTTGGTGATGATCAGATCGATCTTACCTGCAAGGGCGTCAGCGATCATGGTGTTGAAGCCCTCTCTCTTTTTCATCATCATTCCGGAGATGCCTTCGTCGGTGTACATTCCAGCAAACTCCCATTCTGGCTTTCCTTTTATGTAGGCGCTGTAATAAGACACCTGCGCATCATAGGATGTGAGCTGCTCGTCGGAATCAGTGGAGACTCTGGCGTAAGCGGCTACTTTTCTCTTTTTCGTGCTGGCCGTCGGCATGCCGGTGGCGACATTCCGGGTGGCCGGTATTACTGTGATGTTCTTCTGCATTTGCTTTGCTCCCTTGCTTTTTCTCTCATTTCCGGGGTCCAGGATTCACTCCGGGACCTGTCTTTCCAAATATGCTTATGTTCGCTGCCATCACGCAGGATGAAGATCAGCTCGTTACCGGGATTGGCGATAATCCGCTCAACCTCATCGGCACCGCCGTGCTCGGCGGCAATGTGCATGAGGACGGAATCGGGGATCTGCTTTGAAGGGCAGGCCTTCTTTCCTTCGGTAAAAAACGTACTGCACACCCACTTGCCGTCTGTGCTTGTGACGCGGTGACGGTAGTTCTTCCCGCATATCCCGCAGACGATCTTACTGCTGAGCGGATACTTCTTCTTCCTGCGAGAAGGTCCATAGTGTTTTTCTCGTCTTCGCGCTATCTCGGCCTGAACGCGGTTGTAGGTGTCGAGGTCTATGATGGCTTCGTGTGATCCTTCAACGTGGTACTTTGGAAACTCGCCGTTGTTGTTCATTTTGCGCTTTGTGATATGGTTCTCTCGGTATGTCTTCTGCAGCAGGAGATTTCCGGTGTAGGTATAATTTTTCAGGACGCCACGGACGGTCTTTCCGCACCAACGACATCCCATTCGGGTAAGAATGCCTTGCTCGTTTAACCTCTTTGCAATCATCTCTGCGCCGGCTCCGGCAAGAGACTTATCATAAATGTACCGGACTGTTTCTGCCTCCTCCGGGACAACGACATAGGCTCCGTTTTCGAAGCGGTAGCCCAGGAGCACTCTGTCCCACGGGATTCCGGCTTCGAAGTTCCGCTGTATTCTCCACTTCATGTTCTCCGATACGGATCGGCTTTCTTCCTGCGCGAACGACGCCATCAAAGTCAACATTAACTCGCCTTCAGCGGAGAGAGTGTGAATGTTCTGCTCTTCGAAGAAGACGTCAACACCCAGGGCCTTCAGTTCCCGGACCGTGGCCAGGAGCGTCAGCGTGTTTCTAGCGAAGCGACTGATGGATTTGGTGATGATCATATCGATCTTGCCAGCCTTCGCATCAGTAATCATACGCTGAAAGTTCACGCGGCTATCCTTAGTTCCTGTCAGGGCCTCGTCTGCGTAAACGCCGGCGTACTCCCATGCCCGGTTTGCCCGGATCAGGGTGCTGTAGTGGTCGACCTGGGCGGCTAGTGAATGGACCATGGCCTCTTTGCTCGTTGAGACCCGGGCGTAGGCGCAGACTCTTTTCAGAGCCGGCGCCTTCGGGTCAAACTGCATGCTTTTGATCTGCATGTGGTTCCTCCTTCGTATCAATTTGGTAGTCTATATATCACTCGTGTGGGGAAGATTAGCAAGCGATTTCTGCGAATATACTGTTCTTATCAAAGCCCATTTTTTTACCGATTTCTCGGACGCCTTTGCGGTAGGACGCGCTTGATATTTTGCCGGAGTCTCGCAGGGATTTCAGCAGTCCGATGGAGACCCTGTAGTCGATCAGCTTCTGCTCAATGGCTTGCAGCTCTTCTGGCGTTATGGTAACAATCTCGGCTGCAGTATTTCCTTTTGTCACTTTCATATGCCACGATCTCCTTTCCGCAATATTCGCATTTCACTGTGATAAGTTTCTTTCCACCTTCCGTCCGGTGCTTGTTCCACCACCGCGTTTTGCAGGCGGTGGAGCAGAAGACGCGCTTTCTCTTTCCAGGGGTGTGTTTCACCAAGGCACCACACTCTTTGCAGACGGCCATGCCCGGAGGAACAGGGTGTCTGTAAATGTAGGAACTTACGGTGCCGATGGATAAGCCCAGGTCACGAGCGATCTGTGTGGAGCCGTATCCCTGGATGCGGAGGTCGTTGAGACGTTCGATTTCCTGCTTGGTCATCTCATCGCCTCCTTCCGGTGCCGCTCCGCGATCTTCTCGATTTCCTTCATACGGTCGTTGATCGTGGAAGTGGAGACGTTCAGTTTTTTTGCAATTTCGGTCTGCTTGTAACCATCGCGCTGAAGCCTGAAGATTTCGTAGCGATCCTTACCGCTGGCTTCCAGATCTGCTTTCAGCTCGTCTCCGGTCTCGCTGAAAGCAACCGTCATTTCGATGTTTTCAGCAGCCCTTGGATCAAGTTCAGGGAGACCGGTTTCCGGATCGCACTTATCCAGGGAGAGAGGGAGTGCCATTTCAGGAGAGACGTTCTCGCCACAGTGACGCTCGCGCCTCTTACAGAAGGTCCCGATCATCCGAATGTACTGCTTCTTAAACTCGCGGTTCTCCGGAGTGTCATCGAATAACTCCAGGACACACGGCAGACGAGTCATGCTGAATCTGCGCATCACGATGTGTTTTTCATACGCAGCAAACTGCACGTGCTCATCCGATGCCTTTGCGTTAGGGTCATCCTCCAGGACCCTTGGGATGTAAATTTTCCCTTCCGGCGGGTTGCTGTAATCCGCCCTACATTTGCTGTAACTTACCTTCTTGTCGTTGTTTGCCATTTCGATTCTCTCTTTCCGAAACGGAGAGAACCGTTATGGCATGCCAGAGTTTTGATCATGTTGGTCACCTCGTCGGATCGCTCCGCTTCTGTTTGGTGACCAGCGGTGCATGACGCTGGCATAGATTTAGTTGTCCGCCTGCTTTGATCATGCACACAATTCCAGGCCGGAGAACTGCATCGCCACAGGCTTTTTCTTTGAGCTCTACTAAAGTTATACTCCAAAAAAGACGATAAACTTTATCTCGCCAAGTTAGGCAAAAACGTTGGAAAATGCACGTTTAAGGATGCGCACTAGTTATTAATCACTCGGGGTTGTTGAAACAAAGGAGCTGGATTGATTTTGCTCTAACTCAGTGAGTTAGAAAAAAATGAAAAAAAACAAGCTGACCAGAAAAGGTAATTAGAATAATAATTGTAAAAGTAATTACTTTATGTTATAGTATGAATGGCGTATAATCGAACAAAGGAGGGTGATGTATGCCTGCTGTCAAAAATGAGATTGTTCCAATGGAACACTATAATATGACTTCGTTTTTAAGAGGTCAGGCATCGAAAATAATTACATCTGTTTCGGATGACGATAAAACGGGATTCATTTTAAAGAACGGGAAACCGCTCGCAATTTTAATGTCTAATGAAAGATATGAACGCCTGTTAAAAGCAGGAATTGATATAAACAAATTCTAATAGGAGGACACATAGAATGGCCGAAAATAAGATTACCCAGGTGATGATGGATGATAAAACGATAGATGCTTCTAAGGAAATTGCAATGGTTCTTTCCATAGGGCCGATAGGAACGACTCTTCCGAGCAATGATACGAGCATCAAGACGCATGCAGGGGACATCATGCTTTACACATCGGATCAGATGGTGATATTCTATGGATCGAATTCATGGTCATATACAAGACTGGGAAAGATCACAGACAAGTCGCCGTCTGAACTCAGGGATCTGCTCAGCGGCTCCAGTGTCACGGTCACCATTATGGCTGAATAGCAGACGCTCTATGTGCACTTTGTCATCCGCCAAATGAAACGACTGTTGAAACATACAGTCTTTTTTTGGTGTTTTTCTTTTGCTCTGCGATAAGGAATTAGAGAAAGGATTGACACGCGGGAGTCTTTCGGCCATAATGGAATTGAAATCCAGTATGGCCGAAAGGAGGGCTTATGTATTTAAGTCGAGCGATTGAAAAGACTATCCTCAAGGCGGAGGATCAAACTAAAGTTGTTCTTGTCACCGGAGCAAGACAGGCTGGTAAATCAACGACTATCAGAGAACTCTACCCTGACTATACATATATTACTTTGGATGATGAAAACTATGCTGCTCTTGCCAGAAACGACAGCGCGCTTTTTTTCCGAGATATTAGATATCCCGTCATTGTTGATGAAGCACAATATGCGCCCGAACTTTTCCGTACAATTAAGATGATTGCTGATGCAGACAACGCAAAAGGCAGATTCTTTCTCACAGGCTCTCAGTCATATGAACTCATGAGTAATGCTTCAGAATCACTTGCGGGAAGAATCAGCATACTCGAAATGAGCGGTCTGTCTCTCAGAGAGCTGTTTCTCATCGATTTTGACAGGCCATTTATCCCTGATGATTCTTATATCCAAAAGCGCAGTGAGTGCATCGTGCCTTACTCTGATATATGGTCTGTCATTCACAGGGGATCCATGCCTGAGCTTCTCGACCCTGAACGCGACTGGGAATGGTTCTACAGGGATTATGTACGCACCTATCTTGAGCGCGATATTCGCAGAATAATAAACATAAAAGATGAGATAAAATTCAGGAATTTCCTCACGTGCCTGGCAGCAAGATCCGGAGAACTGTTAGTATATCAAGAGCTGGCAAACGAGGTCGGAATCGACATCAAAACAGCTCAGAGCTGGGTGTCTGTTGTTGCCGCATCCGGGCTTGTGCGAATCATTCATACATATCAAAACAACATAATTAAACGATCGATAAAAACGCCGAAACTTTTCTTTATGGACACAGGGCTTCTGTGCTATCTTACCGGTTGGAGTAGCCCGGAAGTACTTAGGAACGGCGCAAAGTCCGGCAGCATATTTGAAACATTTGTGGTTTCCGAGATTCTGAAAAGCTACAGTAATTCAGGCAGCGGAACTGACGGCATATATTATTACCGTGATAAGGACAAGAAGGAAATTGATTTGCTGATAGAAAACGGCAATACCATTCATCCTGTTGAGATTAAGAAATCGGGATCAGTTAAGAAAGACTGGGTCAAGAATTTCAGCGTGCTTGAGAAAATCCCCGAGAAGCAAGTGGGCCGAGGTGCTGTTATATGCCTTACGGAAAAACGATTGCCAATTAACGATAAGGTAGATGCGCTACCTATAGAATATATATAAAGCTTAGCGCAAGCGGGAGACCTTGTAAAATCAAGGGTCTGAAAGACTGCGCACACAGACAGGGGAATAAAAAATTTAGATCATTAACGGGACAATCCACCCAGATTTCTGATAAAATTATACATATATAGGAGGGTATAGTGGAGAAACTGTTTTCGAATCAACAGGTCAATACCGGCAGACAGGTGGAGATAGACCTGGCGAAATGCTCGGCTATTTTCTTCATGATTTTTCTGCATTGCTATTTTGCAATGTCCTATTTTGATTACGATATCAGCCTGTTTCTGGAGCGGGGGATCGCTCAGCTGGTAGGTGGACCCTTTGCAGCGCCTGTCTTCATGTTTGCGATGGGCATTGGCATGGTTTACTCTCGAAATCAGGAACCGAGATATCTGATCGTTCGGGGGATAAAGCTGCTGCAACTTGGATTCTTTGTGAACATAGGCGAATTCTTTGTCCCGCATTTTCTTGCAGGAAATCTGATGGATGACTGGGATAGGTTCCCGATCGCCAATGGCCTGCTATTGTTCTGTATCGACATCTTGGCATTTGCCGGAATGGCGTTCATGCTGGTTGGGGTTTTGAAAAAACTGAAAGTGTCGGCGAAGGGCATGGTGATCATTTCCGTGATACTTTCTATTATCGGCTGGCTTGCAAGATTCCACGATTTCGGAAGCAACGTTGCGAATCTGATCGCCGGATATTTTGTGGGCAGTGCAGGGGGGTTTACCGCATTCCCACTGTGTAACTGGTTTATCTTCCCGGCGACAGGCCTGCTTTTTGGCGAGTATTATATTAGATGCACTGATAAGAAAAGACTGCTTCGTTTCTGGCCATTGGCCCTGACATTATCTGTAGCATACTTTGTGATATCCTGGTTCCTGCCCAATGGCTTTTTGACAGAGGTACACATTTACTGGTTCATGACAACGTATGATGCCATATCCTGCCTGGTCTGCATTTACGGCGTTATTGGAGCATGTCATGCAATATCGAATCATTTGCCCGACGGCGCGATCAGATTCATTTCAAAGTCGAGCAGCAATCTGAATACCATCTATGTCATTCAGTGGTTTATCATCCCGATCACATACGTTCTGATCGTTTATTTCGACAGAGGCATCGTATTTGGCGATGCGTCACTGATCATTATTTCGCTCTGTGAAATAGCAGCAGCGGTATTGCTTGCATCCGGGTATAAGGACCTGATGAAATAAAGTGAACATGAATAGAAGAGGAAAAGAAAGGAAGCAAATAATGGCTACTAAAACGGGACAAAAGAGAATAACCGTGATCCTATCGATCCTGATAAGCCTGACACTTTTGATTACTCTATCTGCGTCGCCGGTCTTTGCGGCGTCATACTCTCCCGAAGGATCGGGAAAAGAGGATCCGAAAAGCAAACTCAAACAGTATCAGGAAGCTAAAGAAGAATATGAGGCTGTGATGAAAGCGACGGGAGAGTCAGGAGATACAGTCGGAGATCCGGCGGACTATCCTGATGAATACGATTCAGGGACCGGTGTGCACAAAGACCCGACCGTCTTCGAGAAAAACTTCGCTCTGACACCGGAGCAGAAGAAACAGACGATCACAACGATCGAAAAATGGGTGTCAGAAAACTTGACATCCGATATGAGCGATCTTGAGAAATACTATATGCTGGCTCTCTGGGAGAATTCGAATTCCATGTACGACGGACAGTTCTGGCCCGGAGGTTATGATTTCGACTATTACAAACATCAATGGGACGCCTATGGTGTATTTCTCGACGATGGACATCTGGCAGTATGTGCAGGTATCGCGGTCACCTATGCGGCAATCTGTCACGCAGCAGGGCTGCCGTGCAAATTCGTCAGATGCGATGAGTACCTGGATCATACCATCAATTGGATCCCCGATATCAACGGCAAATCCTACTATATCGATGTGACAGAGAACAGTTTCTTCATGTCAGCCGAGAACCAGTGGTCCTTTGAGCCTATCGATTTGGACTTCAGCGAAATACCGGAGAATGAGAGGCCCTCCGATGGTTCCTTTGATTTCAAGGAGAATAAACACGATACATCAAGAATCCCGGCCAATATCAAAGATTTCTATACCGGAAAAATAGGTAGAGGAGAACAATTCAAGCCGGTTCCTTATGAAACATGGTACAAGGAATATGCCCTGCATGAAGATACTGAGAAGGTCTTTTATGACGAGTATGCAGAAGAGGGCAGCGGCACCGGCACATATCATGCCGACTACCTGAATTTTGCCAAATACCCGGCACAGCCTTATGCTTCACGAGAAGGTGATATCACAAATATCTGGTTTCTCAACGATTTCTATGTGGAGCCGGCGGCAATAGAGGGAAAAATCAGAAACAGGGAGTTTGACGAGCAGCTTCTGATCATAGACTCGATAGAAGAAAACTATGATGTTGATACGGCCGGGAAAAGCGCTGAGGAAATTGCTGAGGACCTCAAAGATGCTATAAGCGACGATATCAATTCTATCGATTACTTCCCGTCATTCAAAAACGACAAGGTCGTTGCAGAGGCAACGCCGCTTGAAGAGGGCACAGATTATGAGATCTCGGTAGATTATAACAACGAAACTCACAAGGCCACTGTAACAATTACCGGGAAGGGTAGCTATGGGGGGAGAAGCCGGATCACTGTCAAAGTGAATACCGCCCTGGTAACAGAAGCCCCTATCAGAGGCAAGGAACTGGAATATGACGGAACTCCCCAGAAACTTATCGATCCGGCCAATCCGGGGAAGGCAACAAATGGCACGATGGTATATGCCATGACTCAGGATAGGGATACAGAACCGGATCCCGAGGATTACTCCGAGGAGATCCCCACCGGAATCGATGCCGGAAAGTATTACATCTGGTACAAGGCCGTTGGGAAAAACGGGCACAATGATTCAGAACCACAGCGTATCATACAGCCCGCGATGATCTCACCGATGGAGCCGTTCATCATAGAAGAAGACAGGACGATCAGTGTGGGTGAAACGGTGAAGCTGGCGCCTCAGATCGATCCGGAAGTGGAGCTGACGCTCTTCTTCAGCAGTTCAGATAAAAATATCGCAACGGTGACCGGAGACGGGGTGGTGACGGGGGTCAAAAAAGGCACTATTTCCCTCACGATCAGCGGCAAGTTGAAGAATGAAGACCCGAATTACATGGAACCGTACGATGAAGTGATCACGATCGATGTGGTTGGCATATCCTATCGGGCTGTCTCCGGTAACGGTAATGTCTGGCACAAGGGGAGCGACGATACCTGCGACTTTACCTTCAAGAGATCCTACAACGACGCGTCAACCTTCGACCATTTCACGGGCATACGTGTAGACGGCAAAAAGGTCGATGAGGAGAACTATACCAGTGAATCCGGCAGCGTCATCATAAGCCTGCAGCCGGAATATCTGAAGACCCTGGCTGTTGGCAAGCATACGCTGACGGCTGAATTCGACGACGGCAGCGCAAAAGCGAAATTCAAAGTCGTTGCCTCAAAGGGATCCGGCGGAACCAATACAGGAGACGATACGGGAATGATGATCCTGATCAGTACACTGATACTCCTTCTGGCAACAGCCGGAGCAGTAAGCGTGCTTATGAAGAGGAGAAGAGAATAACAAGGACCGATATGGCAAAACTATTCGGAAAGGAAATGACACGCCGGGAGATCATGAGGCGTGTCGGTGACATATCTCAGATCGCCAGGATCACCGACTACAGATTCCAGTCGGGACGTGCCGAAGGCATGCGTGGTTATGAGGTGGTGACCGGGTCGGGACTTGCCTTTACAGTCCTGCCTTCAAGATGCATGGACATTGCCTTTGCATCATACAAAAATACCCCCATAGCCCACATTTCCAAGGTCGGATTGAGCGCCCCTTCGTTTTTTGAGGAGGAAGAGAACGGATTCCTGCGGAACTTCACCTGCGGTCTTCTGACCACCTGCGGGCTGACATATATGGGTGCAGCCGGCACGGATCAGGGAGAGAAACTGGGACTTCACGGACGTATAGCCAATATCCCGGCGGCCAACTGCAGTGCAGTTACCGAATGGGCCGGCGATGATCTGATGTTTACGATCCGGGGACAGATGCGCGAGAGCAGGGTCTTCGGCGAGAATATGGTGCTTAACAGAGAGATCACCACGAAGATGGGCAGCAACGAGATCCACATCCGCGACACCATAGTGAACGAAGGCTTCGAGGAGACTCCGCTGATGCTTCTCTATCACTGCAACTTCGGTTATCCGCTGATCGATGAGAACACTCGACTGTTCATCGGATCCGATCGTGCAAAGGCAAGGGACGACCGTGCACAGGAGGACATCGACAGTTGGAACAGTTTCCATGAGCCAGAAAGGGGATTTGCCGAACAGGTCTATTATCTGGATCCCGCCACAGATGGGGAAGGGTACTCCGAGGCGGTCCTGGAGAATCCGGATCTGGCAGGCGGCGGCATGCGGCTCAGGCTGCGATTCAGAAGGGACACCCTTCCTTACTGCATAGAGTGGAAACAGCTGGGCGAAGGGGATTACGTCGTCGGGATCGAACCGGGCACCTGGCTTCCCGAAGGCCGTGCAAAGGCAAGGGAACGCAATGAACTTAAACTCCTCGATCCGGGGGAAGAATACTCAACTGAATTGAGCATAATCGTAGAAGATAACACAAAGAACCGCTGAAATAGCGGTTCTTTGACGCTGCGCGCTTCTTAGATCAGTTTTGGACTCTGCGTCTTCTGGAAATGATCAGGGACGAAAGGGCGAGAGCAGCAAGACCGAACATAGAGACGATGCCGGGATGGGCGTCGTCTTTTGTTTCGGCGGTCTTATCGCCATCTTCTTCTTCCTTCTTCTTGTCCTCTGAGATGCCGAGAACGAAGGAATCATCACCCTCGTCAGGTTCGATGTATTCAGACTCGACGTTGGTTATCACAACGTTGTTTATCTAAACCCAGCGAAGAATACCCCCACTTCTGTAAGTGGTCGGGATGAATTCGCTCCAGACAGCTTCCACTGTCCCAAAATACAAAACCAGAACAAATATGAGATGGACAAGCCGGTTCAAGAGTGCTACAATGTACCCAGGGAATAAGAACGCACGTTCTCAAAAAGGGGCA
>Ga0256406_1006469_pt1 | contig 11754 bp, 14 predicted proteins | sample RumenRJG_03DNA_FD_185986 | JGI IMG/M metagenome (GOLD analysis project Ga0256406, IMG submission 185986) | Bovine rumen microbial communities from Lethbridge, Alberta, Canada - RJG_03 | ecosystem: Host-associated > Mammals > Digestive system > Stomach > Rumen | place: Canada: Alberta | collected...
AGTTTCGACGTCGTCTATTTCGATCCGATGTTCCGCCACCCGCTGATGCAGAGCGAGAACATGAACCCCCTGCGTTACGCCGCCGACCACGACCCCGTGAGCGAAGAAATGGTGACCGAAGCCCGCCGCGTTGCCCGCCGTCGCGTCGTGCTCAAAGAGACGAGCAAGAGCACGGAATTCGCGCGCCTCGGCTTCCCAGAAATCGCAGGCGGCCGCTACAGTCCCGTCCACTACGGCGTCTGGCGGAAAGTCTGAACACAAAAATAGCCGCTGCATTTCGCAACGGCTGCGCGTTTATCAAACGTCAAGTGATCGGGATGGAGCGGATTATTCGGGGCGCGGGGCGCCTTTCTCTGGCGGCATGATCCAGAGTGCCCGCTCGTCGGCGCTGAATTGGAAGAACAGCTCCGGCGTGATGCCGAGGGCGTCGGCGATGTCGAGCAGCATGGCCATGGAGAGATTTTCGTTGTACTTGCCATTCTCGACGCGGCTCAGCGTGCTCTGGTTGATATGCGTGCTCGTTGCGAGCTCTTCCTGCGTCATGCCATGGATCGTCCGTTCATATGTGATTTTCGCGCCAATCTGGCGGAAAAACATGTCGCGCTTCGTCTTCTTCGTCATCGTCTGCCCTGTTTCCATCCCGCACATGTCGTTCCCCTTCCTATCGTATCCGAGATTCCTCCATAGCGCGGCTCCCCTCGCGGGAAAGCCGCGCTCTCTTTATATTTTATGGGATTTTTACGAATTTGTAACGCATAAAGCAGACGGGATAGAGCAATTACTTGACAGAATACGAATACTTTTGAAGGGCGTCATTGGGAACGGAGCTCGTCAAAGACATGGTAGCCGCCGACGTTCTGCAGATAGAACGTCACGACCCAGTCCTTGCTGCCGGAAATGCTCGCTGTGCCGCCGGTGAGATGGAGGTCGAGCGTGACGTTCTGCATCTCGGCGCTGTCAATGCGGCGCCCGCCGAGCGCGATGGGAACGGTCGTCGTCGCGCCCGGTGCGAGCGAGACGGGGATGGCGGCCGTTTCCGTGTGGCTGCCGCCGTCAAATGAAACGGCAAGCGAAGCGTCTGTGAGCGGGGCATCGCTGTCATTCGTCAGCGTCAGCGCGACCTGCCAGCCACTCGGAAAGAACAACGCATAGTCGCCATTTGTCGCGCCATTCGCTTCGCGCGGCCATGTGCGCCAGTCATCGGAGGAAAGGACGATCGTGTCAGCAGCGTCCCAGGGCTGTCCATTGAACGTCAGCGAGCTTTCGAGGCGGCCGGAGCTGTTTCCTGTCGTGCCTCCGGCACTGGCGGCAGCCGCATCTTCTGCCATGCGGCTGCCGTCCGTTGCCGGATTCGTGTCCGGCAGACCGTTGATGCTATTGGATTTCTTCGTTTTTGCGTCGTCCGCGTCGTTTGCGGGCGGCGCTGTTTTTTTGCCCGTGACGGCGTCGCGCACCTGCCGTGCTTCATTCGTCGCCTTCGTCGTCGCGTCTTCGAGCGTCTGCTCGAGCTCCTGCGCTGGCGTCGTGCCCTGCGGTGTCAAGAGCAGCAGAGCGCCTCCACCGAGCACGAGCGTCAGGACGGCCGTCGCGGACAGCATGGCTGCGCGGCGCAGATACGTTCGTTTTCGCGATGGCTGGAGCGCGGCAGCAAGGGCGCGTGCATCGGGGTAGCGGCGGTCGGGATCCTTTTCCGTGCAGCGCGCGAGGATGCGGCCGAGGCGGCTCGTTTCTGAAAAGTCGGGGCCCAGGAGCTCGCGCACCGTCACGCCGAGTGCGTAGATGTCGCTGCGTCCGTCCGTCTGCCCGTAGCCGAACTGCTCGGGCGGCGCATAGCCCTCCGTGCCGAGCCGGTGCGTATCGTGCGCCGCGCCCGCCGTCACGACGCGCGCCGCATCAAAGTCGATGAGCCGGACAGAACCAAAAGAGCCAGAAGCACCAGAGCCGCCGGGCTGGACGATGAGATGTGAGGGCTTGATGTCGCGGTGCACGATGCCGAGCGCGTGGAGCGCAGCGAGGCCAGCCGCCGTCTGCGTGAGCAGCGACTGCGCCTCCGCCTCCGTCAGCCATTGCCGCGCGACACGCCGCTCTTCGAGCGTATGGCCGCTGATATATTCCTCGACGACGACCGTCTCGTCTTCATCCTCCGCGCAGAAGAAAATCTCCGGCCAGAACGGCGTTCCCGTCCCCTGATGCTCGCACAGCAGCGCAAATGGCATCCCGCCCGCATGCACGACGCGCATGACCGCCGGCCGTCCCGCAGCGTCTGACACGAGCCAGACCTCGCTGCGCATCGCATCCGCCCCATTCAGCCGCCGCACCTTTTCATACTGGCTCGAAAGATACGCCATCGCCGCATCGAGCATCGCGCTCGCCTCCTTTCGCAGATTGCTATGATTTCATCATAACACGGTGACGGGGGCGGGACAACGGAACCAAGAAAGGAAATTCGGAAAGAGGTTGTCATTGTGTTTTTGCTGATTGCATGATAAAATTGTACTAAGATGTTGGAAGAAGCAAAGGAGGGAGCCGTATGCGAGACTTTAAGGCTTTTATGGAACGCAACCGTGAAAAGGTGTATGCGGTTGCCCATGCGAATTGCAAACATGATGCAGCAGGGCATTGCTTGTTCCCGAAAGACGATGCATGGATGAAAGACGATGTTTGGGACAAGAATGCAGAAAAATGGTCGGGGGAGGAGCATCACAAGCCTTGCGGCAAGTCAAGAAAGTTCAACCGAAAGAGGTTTGGTCTGCGTGGGTTCGCTATGAAGAAAACCCGCAAAAAGGAAAATATCGCCCCGTTCTTGTTGTAGATGTTGCTGATGATAAAGCACTTGTTTTGTCAGTCCCCATCACTTCGTCGCAGCCTTGGGACGAATATGATATTGGCGTTTTTGATTGGGCAGACATACCATTGGATCATTTTTCAACGGCACGCGTTTCACATGTGCTGGCGATTCCTATCGCGGATTTTCGCAAGCGGTTAGGTGTAATTTCTGATGATGATTGGCAGATGATAACAGATCTTCTCATGCAATATATGGAGCACCACGAGATTCCCTAATGGCATAAATAAGTGACGCGTGAGCGTGTCTTCGGCATGGCCGTGCAAGCATTTTTTGCTTGCACGGCCATTATTCGTATTCCATCAAGCATATAGTCTATCCTGTCAAGAATATGCGTGAACAAGACAATAAAAAATGAGATAATAAGAGAGAAAATTGCGATGCGACATTTGCCCTAGCGGGGAGATGCGGAGATATGGGAGGTGCGCTCATTTAGAAAATGAGCAGAAGTGACGGGCGCATGTGATTGGCCGGACAGTAGCGGCGAGGGGAGGGAAAGATATGGTGCAGGCTTCGGAATTTTACGATGCATATGTTCAGCAAGGTGAGGAAAATCGTGCCTGTAAGCTGGCAAAAAAATATCGGGATGCGGCAAAGTATCGGACGTTGTCAGAAAAAGTGTCGGCACTGACAGCAGAATGTAATGGGGAGAGCGAATGGACGGAAAATGAAAAAGTGAAGAAGAAAATTATTTTGGCGCAAGGAATTGCTCTTTTGGGGCATCGTGAACTTGATGACGACGCTGTGAAGAAAGCGATCCTTGACATCGTTACGCGCACGGAAATAAAAACAAGCGGTACGGCGCTGAAGACAGCGTTGAAGACAACAGCGCAAGTGGGGGCTTATGCGACGAGAGCGGCAGCGTTTTTTGCACCGAAAGATGCAAGCATGGCACTCAAACTGAGCTCCAAAGTCTTGAAAGAAGCGGGGAAAACCAAAGTAACAGCGAAAACAAAGATCGTCGAAATTGATAAAACTGGTGTTGGAGAGGCGGCCGCATATACTTTCATCACGGGGCCACATGCAAAGATTCCTTCGGCTGAACTTCATGGACTGCAAGGCGAGGAAAAGGCAATCGAATTTTGCCTTCACTGTTCAAGGTTGATCAAATACCAAGTGATGACTGAAACAAGCAAAATTTATTTTGTACATCAGTTCGGAACGGATGAAGAGAAGATTAGCAATGCACTTCGCGCGTATGTCCGACTGGAGGAGAATGAGAACGTCGTCATGATTTATGATCCGACATTTTTCGGTGGTGCGGAAGAAGGTATCGCATTGACGACGGAACGCATCTTTTTCTGCAAGGGAAAAGAAACGCATTTTGTCCATTACCGGCATATCAAAGATGCTTCATGGAAGGAGGGCAGCGAGGAAATCGTTCTGGAACGGACGAACGGAAAAAAGATTTCGTTAGACGATCTTGGAGATGAAAGTCGCGCGAAAAGGATGTGCAAGGCGATCTTGCTCATGCGTGACGAGGCTATGGAATGGATGAAGAACAATCCTGAGTTAGCACCGAAGACACATGCAACGCATTGTCCGAACTGTGGTGCGAAACTTTTAGGAGGTGCGAAATTCTGCATTGAGTGCGGAACGAAAATTGAAGATTGAAATTTTTTGGGTGAAGGAATGGAGGAATACATCATGCCAACATTTCGTGTTCAGTGGGAAGAAAAATCTCCGTCGGCGAAAAATCCGACGCGCAAGACGACACAGGTTGTCGCGGAAAATATGTTTGCGGCCAAGGCGAAAGCGCAGCAGCGCATCCGCGGGAATGTGAAGGTCAGCAACATGACAGCAGTCAAGATCGGGTGAGACCGAGAGAGGGAAGGTGATTTTTATGCCGATTCCATTCATCGTGGGCGCGATCGGCGTGGCGGCAGCTGCGTCGGCGCTCGGATTCGGTGCGAAAAAAGCGTACAAGAACCGCGAGACGCTTTCCAAGGCAGCGACGACGATCGCAGGGACGGACAATCTTTTGACGGCGCGCCTGAACCGCATCTACGATTCCATCGCGCTCCAGGGCGATAACGGCGAGGCAGCGGCGCTTGCGCAACAGTACGCGCAGAACACGACAAAAACCGTCCGCGAGCAGGCGGACGAAATGATCAACATCTGGGCAGCACGCAATGGCGTGGAATCCGGTGACAGCGTAGAGAACCATATCATCCTCGTGCAGGCCATCGCGCTTCTCGGTCATCACGACCTCATGGATTCGCAGACGAAAGCGAAAGTTATCAAGTGCGTCGTAGCGACGCTTGCGACGGAAAAAGGGAAGACCTTTGCGAAAAGCGCAGCGGGAAATGCGCTTGCAAAAGCGAACATTCCATTTGTCGGGCTCGCGACACATGCGGTAGGTGCATTGACCGATTTCACGAGTACGCAGGCCATCGGCCGGGCTGCCAAGGCTATGTTTCTCCCGCAGGAGGAAGGGACAGAAGCAGCACCAGATGCGGCTTACAAATCAGAGGCTCTCGATATGCCGGAGGCGACGATCTGCTGCTCGCAGTGCGGCGCGGAGCTGGCATCAAATGCAAAATTCTGCCCCGCGTGCGGGACGCCGACCGTTTCGGAAAAACCTGCCGCAGCGCCAGAGCCGGAGCCACTGACAAACTGCCCCGTTTGCGGAGCGGAGCTTGCGCCGGGAGCGAAGTTCTGCCAGCAGTGCGGCTATCCGATCAAAGGATGAGTGGGAAGAACACAGGAGGAAATGACAATGTTTTTGAATCTGCTGAAACCTGAAGCGAAACAGTTGTTCATGGAAGCGGCGTACAGCCTCGCCCACGCGGATGGGCAATTCGCAGATGAGGAAAAAGCGATGATGGCGGCGTATGAAAAGGAAATGGGCGTGACGTTCGACCTTTTGCAAGCGCCCAAGGATCTGCACGCGCTTATGAAGAAAATGGCAGGGACGCTTGCCCCGCAAGAAAAGAAGATCGCATTCTTCGAGCTCGTCGGCCTTGCGATGGCGGACGGAGAGTATGGCACGGAAGAACGGGCGGCGATGAAAGAGCTCGCAGCATCCTTCGGCATGGCGCAGGATTATGACGCGACATGCGAGAAACTGCTCGAAGAGTATCTCGCATTGCAAGAAAAGGTCACAGCGGCAGTGCTCGGCTGACGCTGGCGAGGCTGGGAAAGGGGGAGATCATCATGCCATTGCCATTCCTCGTCGCCGGCGCGGCAGCAGCCGCGACGGGCATCTTCGGCGTCTCGAAAGCGATGGACGCATCGGATCGCAACGGGGAAGCACGCATCATCGCGGCGAACGCCCAGCGACGCGCCGAGCGGGCGCAGAAGAATGCGGAGAGTGCGCGGGAGCGCACGCAGGAATCGCTGACGATCCTTGGCCAGCGCAAGGCGGATGTGCTGACGCATACGATGATTGCGTTTTTCCATGCATTCGAGCAGATCCATGACATCGAGCTGACAGATTCCGCCGGCATTCGCGAGCTCGAGCGGTTCCAGCTGCAAGAGGGCGATCTCCCCGAACTCCGGCAGCTCGGCGAATTTGCGACATCGTTTGCGAGCGGTGCGGCATCGGGAGCCGTTGGCGGCGGACTCATGGCGTTTGGCGCGTACAGCGGTGTCAGCGCACTGGGAGCGGCCTCGACGGGTGCGGCGATTTCCGGCCTTTCGGGCGCGGCAGCGACGAATGCGACGCTTGCGTGGCTTGGCGGCGGCAGCCTCGCAGCGGGCGGCTTCGGCGTGGCGGGCGGCACGGCTCTGCTCGGCGGCCTCGTCGCGGGACCGGCCGTTGCGATCCTCGGATGGACGATGGATTCGAAGTCGCGAGAAAATCTCGTGCGCGCCGAAGAGAGCGAAGACCAGGCGCGCGCGATGGAAGCGGAGCTTGCAACCGTCTGCGACCTTTGCAACGGCATCACGGATCGGTCACGCATGTTCACGCGGCTCATCGACACGCTCGATACGATCTTGTCGAAGCAGACGAGATACCTTTCACATATCCTTGCGGCGTTTGGCACGGACTATCGCAGGTACAATCCGACGCAGAAGAAGATTGTTGCTTGTGCGCTTTCGGCAGCAGGCGCACTCAAGGCGGCAATCGACACGCCGATTTTGAACGAGGACGGCGCGCTCAACGAAGCGTCACAGGAGAAAGCGGACGAGCTCATGGAAGCGACGCGCCTCCTGCCAGCATGAGGCAGCGGATGTTTCCCTGTGAACGTTGCGGTGCGTGCTGCCAATCTGTCGGACGGTCTGAAGCATACCGAGATCTCGATCGCGGCGACGGGGCGTGCCGCCATTATGACGATGCGACACACCTCTGCCGTATCTATGACCATCGCCCGCTCCGTTGCAACGTCGATGCGTTTTATGATGCGTTCTTGTCGGACAAGATTCCATATAAAGATTATGTCGCGCAAAATCGTGATGCGTGCCAGGAGCTTCGCGCCGCGCTTGCCCAAAACAAGCGCAAGCGTCAGAGCATGCAGGACGCAGCAGGCATAGAGGAGAGATAGCGATGCCGGACGAGAAAAAACGAAAAACAGGAGAAGAACGTGCGCACCAGGCAGAGGAAGCAGCGGGACTCGGCTTCTTGTCAGCGAAGACGGGCGATTTCAGCGAGGCCGTCGGTATCCATCTTGACAGCTTGCACGACGGGAAACGCGGCCTTTATGAAATCAGCCAGTCGAAGGTGCACCCTGATTACCGTTCGGCGAATCTCAAACAACAGGCTGGATTTTCTGCGGAAGTGAAAGAAGCGGCGCGCACGAATGCAGATCGGGCGTTTCATGGCGACAGCCGCCGCGTCGCACGTACGGATGATCTCGGTTCTGTCAATGATCCGCTCGCAGATATCGCGGAAGTCGGCGGGGATGGCAGGGCCGTTCCCGGTAGTAGCGTGCAGATGAAATTCGTCGGTGATTCGGCAAAATCATGTGCAGACAAGCTCGTGAGTGCGCAATACGCGAAATATGCGCAGAATGGCGTACCCATCATGGTGCCATCCGACTTCTACGATGGCACGAAACAGGAACTCCAGCAAAAAATCAATGCATGGCAGAAGCAGATCAATCATGCCCAGGCAGAAGGGAACAGTGCGCTTGCAAGAAAACTCTGTGAAAAACAGCAGCATGCGCAACAAATCAAAGACACGCTTCAGAAAAGCAGGGTATCGAGCACGGAAGCGATGGAAGCGCGACTCCATCCCGAGCGCTCCGTGTATAAAGATGCGCTCGGCAAAGTGCATGCAGCCGGTGTCGAAGGAGCGAAGAGCGGTGCTGCCATCAACGGCTCGCTCACAGCGGTCCAGCATCTTGTCCGTGTCGCGAGCGGAGAGGAAAAGCCATCCGAGGCGGCGGTTGCCATTGGAAAAACAGCGGGCAAGGCGGCTGTCGTTGGTTATGGAAAATCTGTAGCATCGACGGGACTTGCGACGGCGATGCGGCAGAGCGGTGTCAAGGTACTGCAATCGCTTTCAAAATCCGGTCTGCCGGCCGCTGCTGTGTCCCTTGCGGTTTCGTCGTTTTCCTCGATTGCGTCTTGGATGTGCGGTGAAATCACAGCAGAAGCCTGCCTCAAAGCTGTTGGACGGAATGGTGCGTCGCTTCTCGGCGGCGCGGGTGGTGCTACTTTCGGACAAGCAGTCATTCCCGTTCCCGTCGTTGGCGCGATTCTCGGTTCGCTGATCGGTTCAGCCCTCAGCGGGTTTGCGGCGCGTATTACGCTTGCAGGGATTGAACGCGCCGAGGCAGCCGAAGCGCATCAGCGCATGGTGCATGCGCAGTGCGAAGCGTATATCCAGCAGATGAATGCATACCGCACGGCAATGAATCAGCGCATCCAAGCATATCTTCAAACGAATGGAGCCGTTTTCAATGGTGCACTCGATGCCATGCAGCAGGCGATGCATACGGATGACGTCGAAGCGATCATCGCAGGTGCGAACCGCATTACGACGCACCTCGGCGGTAAGCCGCCCATCAAATCGATGGATGACCTCGACCGGAAGATGGCGGATGATTCGTTTACGTTCCGACTGTAATAAACAAATGGCCATGCAGGCGCGAAATTGCCTGCATGGCCATTGTTCATTGAAAATCGAGTGATTATCAAAGCGAATCGCCTTCGAAATAGTGCAGCAGGATCCAAGCCGTATTGAAGTTTGGCTGCTGGTAGCCATATCCAGTCATGGAAACCCATTGGCCATCGCGGCGTTCGTAGAACGCAGGCCCGTCTTCAGAGATCTCGACGAGGACGCGCGTTGCGTATGTCTCGTTTCCGCCTCTGTTATCATCCACGTCGATGATGTTGGCGACATAGACCGTGTTGTCTCCCGTTTCATCTGTCCATTGATTTGCAATGTAGGCCGAGTGAAGGTCAACGTAGAATGAGTGTCCCATGTGCATGTAGGCTTGCGGGTAGTTGCTGTTCCCGCACCAATACGATGATACGTGGTATCCGAGCGCATAGGCGGGCGTCGGGGAAATGGCCGTCATGGTGCTCCAAGCGCAGAGTGCTGCGAAAATGGCAATCAGCCAGCGTTTCATATCAATTGCCTGCCTTTCTTCAATCAACCCAGGATTCCCGCACGTAAGTGGAGAACCCCAGAACATTTCCGCACTCTCTCAGGATTGCGTGCGCTTCGCCGTTGGCGATGACGGCAGAGTCGTTGGAGCCGCGCATCGTGCTTGTGTGATAGCGCCAAGAGCCCATCTTGTTGAAATACCAGATGACGCGTCGCACAAGCTGGCCGTTATAGACCTCTTTTGTCCGCGCCGTTGCATGCTGGCTGTTCCCGCTGATGGTATCGGTTTCGACAAAGATCTGGTTGCCGTCAGCGGTGCAGACCCAGACGTCCTGAGCAGATGCAGACGGTGTTGCAAGGAATTGCCCACCGAGGCATAGAGTGAATGCCATGCAGCAGATGGCAAAGAAACGATGAAGCATGGGGCGCCCTCCTTTCAATAGTTCGCGCTCATATAGTTTGCAACGGCCAGTCCGACATCGTCGTTGACGCTTCCAGCGTAGTTGCCGTTCTGGTCGATGCGATAGCATTCGAAACCAGCACCCCAGCGGATGCTGACAGGATATGGCTGCATCCAGCCTTCGGAGTCGCATTGGGCGATGAGGACATGTGCGTGATGGCGGCCGACCATGTAGACGGAGGAATCGTTGATGTTGACGCGCCAGTCTGGATGGCCGAGGACGCCGACAATGCCGGCCTCGGCAGATGGCATGGCCGCAAAGGCGCAGGTTGCAGCGAGTGCACAGGCTGCAAACAGCTTTTGGAACAGATGATTCTTCTTCATAACGCATCCACCTTTCGAAATGCAGATTCCGCGACGAATCATGACAGAATGGGTTCGTCTTTCTGTGGTGAAATTCGAGAAATCATGTGTGGATTCCTGCCACGGTTGGGAAAGTGGAATAATTCTGCTGTCAGTGGAATAATTGCGAAAGGTATCATCAGAGTGCGGATGGCGAAACCTTGATTTCTGATGCCTGTCATGCTATACTGAACCTAGTTAAAGATGCATTTCGGTTGGCATCAGATAACAAAAATCCCCCTCTTGTCTGGACAATAAGAGGGGGATTTTGCATGCAGCAGAACTACATGCTGGTTGGATGCCACGTCACGGTTTCTCGTGCCGCTCCAGCCATTTGAGAATCAGAATTTCGGTTGGCATGCAGACACCTCCCTTCCTTGCCATGTATCGTAGGCTTGGACAGGGCCGTGGCATATCCAGTATATCGAAATTCATCTAGATCATCAAGAAAGAGCTCTGGAGGGGCTTTTATCAAGTATCCCCAGCCCATCAAGATAAATCGATGTCAAGAAAGCAGCTCTTTGAGCTCTTTCATGATTTTTACGTGCGGTACATCTTCAAAAGATTTTGCTGGCGTCGTTCCCGTGGTGACAGCTGCGAAGGCGACGCCGGCATTTTTTGCGGCGCCGGCATCGACGAGGCTGTCGCCCGTGTAGAGGACATCCGTTTTCTTCATGGCGAGGCGGGCGATGGCCTGCTCGATGCCTTCGGGCGAGGGCTTCATCGCGTGGACGTCTTCGCAGCCGATGATGAGGTCGATGACGTCCGTGCAGTTATCAGCGACGAATTTTTCCTCGATGCGGCTGCGCGTCTTTGTCGAGATGATGCCGATTTTGGCGCCTGCTTTGCGCAGGGCACGGAGCGTCGGCAGCGTGTCGGGGAAGAAGTGCGTGCCGGGCGTCATGTGAATGTCGGCGTCTTTGCGATAGTCGTCGATGAAGCGGTCGATGTCTGCGGCGTCGTGGATGCCCGTGATGATTTCGACGGCCTGCTCCATCGGGAGGCCGATGGTCTTCCGGATGGTGTCGTCCGTGACGGGCGGCAGGTGCCAGGCGTCGATCGTGCGGTGGAAGCAGCCGAGGATGCCCTGCTCGGAGTTCACGAGGGTGTAGTCGAAATCGAAGAGGTATAAACGGTACATGTTGATAGTCCTTTCCTTTTTAGTACCAGTATATCATAGGCATCTTGCAACGTCTCCTGTTTTGCCGTAAAATAAATGTTACAGTGTAAGATTGAACGGAAAGGGCGAGAGGTTTATGAAGCATGTGGTGGTCGATCTCGAGATGAATCCGGTGGACCGCGAGTTTCGGGAAGTCCGCAAGCGGTTGCGCGATGAGGTCATCGAGATCGGGGCGGTGAAGCTCGGCGAGGACTATGTGCAGGAAAGCACGTTCCGCTGCTATGTGAAGCCGGAGTACGGGCCCATCAAGAAGCACATCACGCGCCTCACGAGCATCACGCAGGCGATGGTGGACACGGGCGAAGTCTTCGAGCCGAGCTTCCATGCGTTCGTGGACTGGGTCGGCGAGGAAGAGACGACGATTTATTCGTGGAGCATGTCGGACATCAAGCAGCTGAAATCGGAATGCCGCATGAAGCTCAGGGACTTCG
>Ga0256406_1006470_pt1 | contig 11753 bp, 8 predicted proteins | sample RumenRJG_03DNA_FD_185986 | JGI IMG/M metagenome (GOLD analysis project Ga0256406, IMG submission 185986) | Bovine rumen microbial communities from Lethbridge, Alberta, Canada - RJG_03 | ecosystem: Host-associated > Mammals > Digestive system > Stomach > Rumen | place: Canada: Alberta | collected...
ATCCATAGCGGAAAGAGGAGCACCTTCCGCATTGAAATAATAATGGGCACCATGCGCTTCATCGGTTAAAACCGCCATATGATGCTGATGGGCGAACTCGACTAAGCTCTTCAGATCCATGACCGAACCGAAATAGGTCGGATGGATGACAAAGACGGCTTTGGCAGAAGGATAACGGAGAATAGCCTTCTTGTAGGCTTCTAAGGATGGCTGGTCTGCAATTTCCAGATCGTTATCGATATTCGGCATGACCCATTCCGGAATCGCACCGGAAAGGATAAGGCCGTTGATGACGGACTTATGACAGTTGCGGGGAAGGATGATCTTATCGTTAGCATGGCAGGCCGTAAGAAGCATCGCGAGAATACCGCTCGAGGTTCCGTTGATAAGGAAGAAAGCTTCATCGGCATGGCAGGCTTTTGCCATCAGGTCTTCTGCTTCTTTGATGACACCGGTCGGATGAGCTAGGTTATCGAGTCCGATCGGGGCGTTGACATCGGCTCGATAGAGTTCTTTTCCGAAGAATTCAATCGCAGGGTTATCGATGTTTCCCATGTGATGGCCGGGAACATCAAAAGGCGTTGGGTTCTGCTTCAGAGTATCTTTCAAAGCATCGATATAAGGAGTCGAAGATTGATCCTCATTATGGTTCATTTCCAGGTGCCCTTTCGATAATGATTTCGGTTCTTTATGATACTCTCTTTTTGAAGGATTCATAGAAAAATTTTGTGTTTCGAAAAGCAGGAATTTAAGATAGAAGAAAAGGATAAGCAGAATGGGTAAAAAGTGTCTCCTTCTTTGTTTCTCCGGAACCGGCAATACGCTGCTTGTCGGAAGAACGATTCAAGCGAAACTTGAGAAACAAGGTTATGACGTTACTCTTTATCGCTATCGGGAACCGAAAGAAGAAATTCCGGATCCGAACGCCTTCGATCTGATCGGTTTCGGTTATCCGATCCACGCTTTCAATACACCGGAAGCTTTTCTCCGTTTTGCCTCTTCGCTTCCTGTTTTGAAAGAAGAAAAAGACAGCTTTCTTTTCAAAGTCAGCGGAGAACCGCTCGCTTTGAATAACGCCTCCAGCGCTTCTTTAGTTCATAAACTGAAAAAGAAGCATTATCTTGTCAAACAGGAAAAGCATTTCCTGATGCCTTATAACATCATCTTCCGTTTCCCAGATGAAATTGTGAAAAGTATGCTTCTCTATTTGGAACCTCTCTCCACTCTCTTAGTTCAAAATATCGTGGAGGGAAAAGAAGAGAGGATTCCGTATCCTATAGGACCAAGAATAGTATCTTTGCTCTTCCGTATCGAATGGTTGGCACCGAAAGTGAATCATCTCTTTTTCCATAGCGATAAGAAATGTATTCACTGTCATCTCTGTGAAAAGGCCTGTCCGATGCAAGCTATCTATGAAGATAAAAGAGGAAGAATGAGAGCAAAGCGCTCCTGTGCTCTCTGTATGAACTGCACTATGGTCTGCCCGAAGAATGCGATCCACTTCGGTTTTCTCAACCACTGGAAAGTCAATGGAGTCTATCCCTATACCAAGATTCTTTCCGATAAGACCATAGAACCCGCAGACTTGAAATCCTTCCGCCACGGTTTCTTCCACAGCTACCGATCCTACTTTTTAAAACAAGACCGACTGCTTCAGGAAGCAGGTATTCCGCTTCCTGATATCAAGGAGAAGAAAGAAAATGAATAAGCGAATCATCCTCACAGGTATTGCCGGACACTTAGGAAAGAATATCCTTCTTCAGCTGAAAGACAAAGGCTATGAAATCCGTGGCCTTGTACATGAAGAAAACGAAGAAGCCGAAGTAAGAGAAATCGATCCGGAGGTTGAACTCCTTCACGGAGACGTCCGGAATAAAGATTCCTTACGTTCCCTTTTTGAAGGCTGTGAAAACAAAGAAGCCTATCTGATTCATGCTGCATCTAAAGTAGATATTCAACATCAAAGATTGACGAAAGACATGGTGGATATAAACGTGGAAGGAACGAAGAACATCTTCTCCTTGGCAAAGGAATTTGGAGTTATTCATTCAGTCTACGTATCTTCCGTGGACTCTTTCAAAGCCATCGGTAAAACCATCTACGAAACCGGTGTCTATGCGGACGGAAAGAAAGAAGGAGCGTATGCACTTTCCAAAGCGATGGCAAATAACGCCGTCAAAGAATTTCAGAAACAAGGCATGGATATCCGTATCGTCTATCCCTGTGGTTTCTTCGGTCCTATGGATAATGGAAAGAATCACCTGAATCAACTATTGCTATCCTATCTCAATGGAAAGATTCCCGGCGTGATAAAAGCTAGTTATACCTTTGCGGATGTTCGGGATATTGCGCAGGGAACTCTATCCGCTTTGTTCGAAGGCGACAGAAACGGAGCATATATCCTCGGAGGAGAAGTGGTACCGCTAGAAGTTTTTCTCAGAGAAGCAGGCGCTCTCTATTCAAAAGCACCGAAGAAAATCACTGTCTTTCCTCATTGGTTAGCAAGAATCGGTGTTCCTTTTGTAAAGCTTCATTGTAAACTCACCCATCAGCGTCCTCTCTACACCGGTTTTGCTCTTTCTCTATTAGCTCATGCAAATCTCTTCGATGACAGCAAGGCCAGAAAAGAACTGTCCTATTCTCCTCGTTCCATCAAAGATTCTATGAAGGATACCGTCGCTTACTTTGAAGAGCAGGGACTGCTCCAAAAGAAATAATATCTTTTGTATGAGACAAAGTTAAAAATGTCGACAATATTATTAGTAAAGGACTATTAACCGCTATGGAAATTGCATTATTGATTGTTGCTTCTCTTGCTTTTCTCCTATCTCTTCTCACTTTGCTTTTGCTTCTGAAGAAGAACAAAGGGAATTCTTTTACTTCTCAAGACAGTCAAAAACTTCTTTCTTCCTTAGAAGACATGAAGACAAAAGAAACTACCGATATCGCTCTACTGAATAATCGTTTGGATCAGATTTCTTCGAATGTTCAGAAGCAACTCTCCGAAGAACTTTCTAAGAACACGATCCAAGAACTTCAGAATCGAAACGAACAGCAGCAGAAGAATAACGAGATCATGAATTCTCTTTCTGCCTCCGTCAATAAGACACTGCAGGATAACATCGCTTTGCTCCGCTCCTCGATTCAGGAAACCAGCGATAAAGAAACGAAGCGTCTCAGCGATTTCCAAGCCCATCTGAATCAGCAGTTCCTCTCTTTAAGCGACTCTCTCAATTCCCGTATCGACAATCAGATGAAGACCATTCATCAGAAAGTGGATACTTCTTTGCAGGAAGGATTCAAAGGAACCAGCGAATCGATGGCAAAGCTTCAGAGTGAACTTTCCGTTCTTCAGGAAGCTCAGAAGAATATCGAAGGACTCAAAGGAGAAATCTCATCCTTAAGTTCCATCCTCACCAACAATCAGAAACGCGGTAAATACGGAGAATGGCAGTTAGAGATGTTATTACAAAATATGTTCGGTGATACCAAAGGTATCCTTTATGACACCCAATACACCCTCAATCCGGAAGTGAGCGAAGAGAAGAGATTACGTCCGGATGCGGTTGTCTTCTTAGATGGCAAAGACCATCATCAGATTATCGCTATTGATTCCAAGTTCTCTTTATCCGGAGGAGAAGAACTCTTTACACCGGATTCTTCCTTATCTCCGGAAGAAGAGGAACATGCAAAGAGTTCCTTCAAGAGTGCCCTCCGTCAAAGAATCCAGGAAACCTCGAAATATGTTCTTCCCGGAACCACCATCGGAGAAGCTATCATGTTCATCCCCGACGATGGCATCTTTGCCTACATTGAAAAAGAATTTCCGGATCTTGTTTCCTTCGCCCAGAAGAACAAAGTCGTTCTCGCCTGTCCAACGATACTCGATCCCCTCTTAGCTTCTTTCCGTCTTTTCCAAATCAACCATGAAAGAATGAAGAATGTCGATAAGATCTCGAAAGCTATCGATGACTTAAGCAAGGACTTCAAGAACTTCTTACCGCGTTGGGAAGACTTAAACAAACGTATCCAGTCTCTTACCGATAGCAGCAACAAGTTCTCTATCACCGTCAATAAGATCAACAACCGCTTCAGCGATATCTCTCATTCCGAAATCGAGAATCCGGACGAAAACAACAGCCTTCCGGATTGAAGAAATGAGTTTCAAAAATTTATACTATTCGCAAGGAGAAAACTGAATATGGCAGAAAACAGACCGACCGCCGGAACCGACGGCAATATCTATATCCCCTATTCCGAAAGAAAAGGAAACGAATCCATCGTCTATTTCACCCGCGATTTATCCGCTCAGGGTCTCATCAAAATGTATGAGAAAGTGAACGGAAACATCCATGGAAAGGTCGGCGTCAAAGTCCATACCGGTGAACAGCACGGACCGAACATCATCCCCCGTTCCTGGGTCAAAGCTCTGATGGAGAAAGATTTAGAAGGCGCCCATATCGTTGAAACGAACACCTATTACGATGGAGACCGTTACACTACCGAGAAGCATCGTAAGACTTTAGAGATCAACGGATGGACTTTTGCTCCGGTTGATATCCTCGATGAATTCGGTACCGCGATGCTTCCGGTCAAGAACGGAAAATGGTTCACCGAGATGTCGGTAGGAAAAAATCTTCTCAACTACGATTCCTTAGTCGTTCTCACGCATTTCAAAGGCCATACACAGGGTGGGTTCGGTGGTTCCAATAAGAATATCGGTATCGGCTGTGCCGATGGCAGAATCGGTAAAGCGATGATCCATACCACTCCCGGAAGTTCGGATCAGTGGGATATCAAGACCGAGGAGTTCATGGAACGGATCTGCGAAAGCAGCAAGGCTACCTGTGATTTCTTCGGAAAGAACATCACCTTTGTCAACGTGATGCGGAATATGTCGGTCTCCTGCGACTGTGAAGGGCTTGCCGCTGCTCCGGTCGTCACGCCGAATGTCGGTATCTTAGCCTCCACCGATATCTTAGCGATCGATCAGGACTGCGTGGATCTGGTCTATAGTATGAAGCCGGAAGAGAAGAAGGCATTAGTAGAACGTATCGAATCGAGACATGGTCTCCGTCAGCTCATCTATATGAAAGAATTAGGCATGGGCAATAACCGTTATGTTCTTCTCGATTCCGATCATGACGATATCCGTATCACTCCTCAGAATGCTGTCAAGGATCTCAAGCCTTGGACTCCGGATGGACAGATGTAGAAAGGATTCTATCGAGTGAAAGTGTCGCTTCGGAAGAGGCGACCTTTCTTTTGCAGTTCAATTTAGAAAAAGACGATATTTATCGTGTTTTCCTGTTTTCTGTTTCGAAATTCGGTAGTAATACACCCGCGTAAACAAAGCGACATTTTTGTTCCAGAAGATGTCTTCTCATCCTCCTTCTTGAAAGGATTTGCCATAATAGTAAAAGAGGTAACGATTATGCATGGCGGAAAAAGAGCAGAGGATAGTTCGTTAGAAAAATATACACCGAATCCATGGAGCATCTATGACCGTATCAGCTCGGTCAAACTCCACAATGTCAACGGACAGAAAGGAAAAGAAGAAGTCTTTAAAGGTATCCTGATTGGTCAAAGGCAGATTATGGGAATCAAGGATAGTTATGTGGTTCCGATTCTCACTGGGTTAGCAATCATCGCTTTGGGTTTTGCTTTTATCAGCAAATTCTTTGTCAAAGATGATAACGATAAGACCACAAGTCTTTCTCCTGCTTTCTGGATTCTGGAACTATTTTTCTTCCTTGCCGGTTTAGCAATCGGCGGTTATCTCCTTTATCAGGGAATCAAAGGAAGAAAATATAACCGGGAACACGGAATGTCAGCTATCTATCTGGACCCCGAGAAGAGGGTGATTGCTATCCGCGATATCCAAGGACCGGATCTCGTTCTTCCGATGTCACAAATTTTCTCTTTCTTCCGTCTTTCTGCTTTTGAACTGACGATCTCCGGTATCGGTTTAAAGATCTTTCCTCGCCTTATCCTTCACTATGTAGGGAAAGACGGAAAGAAGCATTGGGAGATTGTTCATTTCCTCGATAAACCAGAAGAAGTCGTCCATATCTTCGATGCGATCAATAACGAGTATCGGGGAGAAGAGAAGTAAGTGAAAAAGGCGGAACATATCTTCAGAATCTTTTTTCAAAGAATTGTTCCGTCTTTTCCTTTTGTCTATAGAATGGATTTCTTCTACCAGTTCCAGTTTCTTATCCTGAAATTGATAGTGATAATCAAAAGAGATGTCTTCTACATTCTTCAATTGATGAGAAATCAGAATAATGGTTTTATCTTTTATCTCTTTGAGAGATTGAAGAATGATATCCGTATTCTCTTTATCCAAAGAGGAAGTGACTTCATCCAGAAGCAGAATCTCCCGGTTCAGATAAAGAGCTCTCGCTAAGGAGATGCGTTGCATCTCTCCTAAAGAGATCTTGTTATCAAAATCATTGAGAGTAGTATCGAATCCTCTTTTTTCCACAAAGGATTCTAATCCACAGGAGTGGATAACTTCTTCAAGCCGCTTCTTATCCGGTTTAGCAAAGAGAGTGATGTTCTCTTGGAGCGTCCCTAAGAAAAGTGTCGGAGTCTGTGGGCAATAGGCGATAGAAGGAGAAACCTTCTTTCCCTCTTCGGTTATAAAGAGGATTTTTCCTCCTTCCGGTTTCCGATATCCTAACAGACATTCGAACAAGGTTGTTTTTCCGCTTCCGCTTTCTCCGGTGATAAGGACTTTCGAGCCGAAGGGAATCGAACAGGAGACATCCTCTAAAAGAACTCTTTCCTGGAAACGGATAGTCAAATGGGACAGAGTTAAATCTGGAGCATTGTTTTCCAGTTGTTTTTCTTCTGTTGCTGAAGTAGAAGGGTTCGGTATCTTCTCTATCTTAGTAAGAACATCTCTATAACTTCTCATCTCTAAGGCAGAAGAGACGATCTGAGTAAGAGGGTTATAGATATCGGAGCTGATGGAAAGCAAAGCGAGGGCAACGGAAAGAGTACACATATTATTCAGGTAAAGAATACCGGCTAAGAAGAAAGAACCGATTTCTAGGAACATGACGAAGAAATACATGCTTCCGTTTTCGTATCCGTAGGTTTTCCACAGACGATTCTGTTTCTTCTCAACCCGGAAGGTTTCCTCGTTGTTCTTCTCTGCGAATCTTTCTTCGGCATTCCCGTTCTGGAGAACTCTCTTTCCGCGGAAAGCATTCCCGAGGAAAGAAGAATAAGAAAGATTCTCATCCGATAATTCGTTTCTCTGTTTTGCTAACGGACGACTATAGAGATTCGGAACAAGAACAACCACAACCGCAAGAGCGAGCATGACCGAAGCGAGGATCGGATTCAGGATCATGGAAATAACTAAGGCAGAAACAAAGGTGAAAGAATAAGAAATCATATCCAGGCAAGGAAGAAAATACGTATCCAAAGCATGTTCTACATCTTTCTGAATCAAGGTCAGAGAACGGGAAGATATCTCCGTGTTTTCTTCGTTATCGGTATCGAAAAGAATACGGCGGACAACATCATCCTTATAAGCTTTCAAAGCATGGTTTGCGGTTTTATTGGAAAGGTAGAAATTCCAGACGATGAAGATGGCGCAGACAGCAATATAAAGAAGACCGATCAGTCCCATCCACAGAGCATCTTGAAGAGTACAACCTTTGGAAAGAGCATCTAAGAAGTAATAGATCAGCAAAGAGACCCCTGTCTGAAAAAGAGCATTCAAAAGTTTGATAAGGATAAGAAAAACCATGTTACCCTTATTCGCAAAAAGATATTTCTGCAGGATCTTCGGCCTGGTTTCTTTCTTCATGCAACCCATGATCCTTTTGTTGAGGCAAGTGATTCCCTTAGGAAACAAATATATCCCGATTCCTTTGCCTATGGGCCTCTCTTTGATAAGATTATACGCTTTTACTTCTTCTTCAAAAAAGAGTAAGTGGAATCACTCCACTTAGAAAAGGTAAAGCAGAGAATCCTTTTCAAAATGTCGGAAAGATAATCACTTAAGAAAAGAAAAAATCGAACCCTACCGAAGTAGAGTTCGACAATGATTCAAAATGGTGGAGATGACGGGAGGCGAACCTAAGCACAAATTGATGCAGGAATCCGCATTGGCAGCACCAAAGCGATTTCAATTTACTGAGACGCTTACTGGGACATTTACTGAGGCATTTACTGGGACATATTTTATAATCATTGAGGAGGTAAATCGAAATGAACCTTGGTAAGGAATCCGAATGGACCGAATTCAAAAAGAGCACGGCGGAACGCAAAGAAGCCATGGATGATGTGGCAAGCATCCTGAATAAACATAAAGCAGGGACGCTCTATTTTGGTGTGGCTCCCAATGGGGAAGTGATCGGCCAGGATATCTCAGCTAATTCTTTGAATGATGTCGCCGTCGCTTTCAAAGAAGCTCTAAAGCCAATGGTTTACCCCACCATAGAGGAAATCGTTTGGGAGGGGAAGCATGTAATCAAAGCCTCTTTCTCGGGTTTAGAGGGCCCCTATTCCTCTTACGGAAGATATTACAAACGAGTATTCGATCGAACCGAGGAGATGTCTCCGGAAGAGCTGAGAAGGGCGATGGCGGAAAGCGATAAGGAATCCTTTTGGGAGAACAATCTCACATCTTATGGTATGGAGCGAGTCGATGAGAAAAGGGTTCATTCCTTCTATCAGCGGGCAACGTCGTGTGGGCGCTTGGAGGAAATGTCGGCCTATGATCCTGAGAGTCTCCTTACCGGCCTTGGGTTGCTGAAAGACGGAAAGCTGACCAATGCCGGACATTATCTTTTTGGGAACGATGGTCCTATCCTTCTCAAAAAAGCTGTCTATGTCACGGATGAAAGAATCTCCTTCGCCGATATTTCGAGAAGCAAGGGCAATATCTACGATTGCATCGAAGATGCGATGCTCTATATCAAGGAACATATGGATTGGAGAGTCGAAGGCCTGGAAGGGACATCGAGAATCGAGGTTCCGGAAGTTCCAGTGGACGCCATCCGCGAAATCGCCGTCAACGCTTTCGCCCATGCCGATTACCGGTCCGACTATGAGCATGAGATTGACATCACGCCGACTCGAATCGAAATCTACAATCCCGGAAGTTTTCCGAGCGACTTCAAACCGGAGGATTTCGCCGAAAAACAGAACCGCTCCCTGCCACGGAACAAAACGATACTTGATGTCTTATACAAATCCAAGGATGTCGAAGTTTTCGGCTCGGGTTTCCGAAAGACCTATCATGCATGCAAAGAAGCAGGAACAAAGACCGACTATGAAATATCCCCCGATGGTTTTACTTTTGTTTTCTTCCGGCTGCAGAGAGAAAACGTCCCAGTAAATGTCTCGGCAAATGTCCCGGAAAACCGCCTTTCTCCCTCAGCGCGAAAAGTCCTAACCTTGCTTAAGGAGAATCCTGTGGTGAACTCCTCCACGCTTGCCTTGGAGCTAAACAGGACAAGGAAAACTGTTACGCGGGCGTTAAAAGAATTGAAAGACGCCGGTTTCATCAAGCGAATCGGATCCGATAAGACCGGCTATTGGGAAGTCCTGAAAAGATAGGGCAAAAGCAAAGAAAAAACGGGGCTTTTAACCTCGCAGTTCCGTTATTTTGGCTCACGGATATAATTCGCTTGCATCGAGCCTGACACCGAAGCATTGGTCTGCAACCATGACGTCATAGACCAAGGTTCGACTGAGATTCAAAATGGTGGAGATGACGGGAGTCGAACCCGCGTCCAAACAGGAATCTCTAATGGGGAACCACAGTTTCTTCGGCGTCAGGTTAGGAGAAGAGAGGACACCGACGAAGCTCTTCTTCTCCGATCCTTCCTTGTGTCACCTGATCTAGGAAAGGAAGCTAGACCAGGAAGCCTATTCGAAAAAATCAGAAGAACCGAAGAGGCAAGCTCTCCTCTGATTGTGCAAGGGAACTCAGTGGTTCCCGAAGTGCGTGACTAGTGAAAACTAGGCAGCGCAGGCCATCATGGCCGGAGCACGGAACATAACAGGTTTATCGGCACTTGTAGTTGTGTCGGTCGATAAGGAGACCATCCCACTGCCCCCAGAAGTCGTTCCTGCCTGTCGAAACCGGAACATCCCCAGGTGGTCTTATTATAAGACCTTACGAGACTTTTTCAAGGAGAGAAAAAGAGGAGCTTTCAAGGCTCCTCTCTATGATTCTACTCTTCTTCGTCCTCGTCTTTATTCTCTTCTACCGGCTTTTTTTCCGCTTTCGGAAGAACCTCTTTTGTTTCTGAGACAGCTCCTTTTTCCGAGATACTCAGTTCGCTCGGGAAAGTGATATTCGGATTCTTCTTGGCTTTCTCAAGAGCAGTTTTCGAAAGTTCGATTTCTTTCGAAACACGGTGAGAAAGTGTGGCATAGGATTCTTCGTTCTTCTTCATCGAAGCAAGCAGATTCTTCAGCGATTCTAAGTCGTTACGGATATAGGAATCGACCAAGATGACAGTGCGGTAATTGGAGAAGAGAGGAGCTTTGACTAAGACTTTACGGTCATCGGATTTCATCTGGAAGAAGGCTTTCGAAGCACCTTCTGCATCATCGATCAGGTACTTGAGATAAACCATCTCGGAATCGGCCAGATAATTTTCTTCTTCAATGAAGTATTTTCCGTAATACTTCATCTGGGAAAGATCTTCAAAAGCTTTCTGAAGACGGGAAGCATAGAGATCATCGAGGTAGATTGCATAGATGACATGGGCTTTATAGAAGGAATCGTAATCTTCATACGTCTTGACAAGATAATCTTCTCCGGCGAGTTCTCTTCTGCGGTTGATGGAGAAGACATTGAAGGCTTCCTGATCTTCTTTCTTTGAGGTGACAAGAAGATTGAACATATCGGTCGGATAATCCTGACGGAAAGGAAGAAGTTCATATAAAGGAGTGATGAAGCCATATAACATCGCAAAGAGAAGATAGTAAGCGGCGTTCGTCGAAGTACCGATCGGTTTCTGGAAACCTAAGACAAAATAGATGATGACGGAGACGGCAACAATAATAGCTTCGGCAATATAACCACCGAAGAAGATGGGGCGCGGATTCTTAGAGGTGTCATCGTTCTTCGGAGCAAACTTCATCGCAACATCTAAGAACTTATCAATATGGAAGGAGACCAGAGTCTTACTCGGATTCGAGCAGTTGAAGACAATACCTAAGAATTCAAGATAGATGACTCTATATCCTGCAATCGCTGCAAAGATGACTTTCCCGAGATTGTAAAGAATGCAAGTAACGACAATACCGACAAGCATCGCGACGAGGAAATAAGAGTATTGCGAGATACCGGCGGTCAGAACGCCGGCGGTAAAGGTAGCGCGCTGAGCAAAATAGATACCGATCAGGTAACCGAGATAAACCAGCATCAACGGCCAGGAAGCATTGTGATCTAAAAGAGAAGTCTTCGCTAAAACGCCCTCTTTGGGCTTAGTCTGCGGATTCGTTTCTTGATTTTCTGCCATGAGGAAATTTCCTTTCTGATGATAGATAGCACACGACTAAAAATAATTATACTCTAGTTTTATTTTTTGTCGTCCGTTTGTTTTATCTTCCACTTGAGAATCGCTTCGGCTTTCTTCACTTCCTCGGGATTGACTTTGAAAGGAAGTTCTTCATAACTGTGGTAAATCGGTAAAGAAAGAAGCCAATCTTTCAACGCCTGAATGCCTCTTGTCGTCGATTTTGTCTTGATTCCGAAGACGACATTGCTGAGA
>Ga0256406_1006472_pt1 | contig 11751 bp, 8 predicted proteins | sample RumenRJG_03DNA_FD_185986 | JGI IMG/M metagenome (GOLD analysis project Ga0256406, IMG submission 185986) | Bovine rumen microbial communities from Lethbridge, Alberta, Canada - RJG_03 | ecosystem: Host-associated > Mammals > Digestive system > Stomach > Rumen | place: Canada: Alberta | collected...
GCCGTTGCGCTCGAACACCGGGATGAAGCTCGCCGGCGAAATCATGCCGCGCTTTGGATGGTTCCAGCGCACGAGCGCCTCGGCGCTGACGATTTTCCTCGTCTGCTGGTCGTAAATCGGCTGCAGGAAAATGCAGAACTGATGCTCCTGCAAGGCGAACTCCATATCGCGGACGATCATCTGCTCCTCGAGCATGACCTCGCGCATGCTCTCATCGTAGACCGCATAGCGGTGCATATAGTTTCCCTTGACCTGATTCAGCGCCATATGCGCGCGGTCGCACATCTGGTCGACCGGCAGATACGTGTTCTCAACCGGATAGATGCCCGCATAGAACAATACATGATGGCTGATGCCGAGGGATTTCATCGTGCTGTCGAGCCCTTTGAGCAATTGCTCGATATGCAGGTTGTCCGCCGGCATGCACAAGGCGAAATGATCCGCCTCTATGCGGCCCGCGAGGCCCTCCTGCCCAACCAGCGCCTTGAAATAGTACGCGGCCGTCTTCAGTACGAGGTTGCCCGTCTCCATGCGGAACAAGTCGTTGATGACCTTGAAGCAGCTGATATCGAGGTAGACGATCACGAACTTGCGCCGCTTCGCGGCCTGCATGCGCTCCGCCGCCTTGCGGTAGAACGTCTCGCGGTTGTAGATCTCCGTCAGGCTGTCGAGCTCGACATGCCGGCGCAGCTCGCGGAACTGGCGGTCTTTCGCGATCTGCTCGACGCGGCGCCACTCGTTCTCGAGCCGCGCCATGACGTTGCGGACGCGGCAGCGCACGACGGTCGGATTGTACGGCTTCGTCACGAAATCCGACGCGCCGAGCTCCATCGCGCGCACCTCGCTGTCCGCATCGGTGCGCGCGGTCATCACGAGGACCGGGATGGACGCATACGAATCATGCCGCTTGATCCTGGCGAGCAGCTCGTAGCCGTCCATCACCGGCATCACGAGGTCAGCGAGCACGATATTCACTTTCTGAGATGTGATGATATCCCATGCCTCGGCGCCATTGGACGCCTCGACGATCTGATATTCATCCTGAAAAAACTGTGCCAGGATCACGCGGTTGATCTCCACATCGTCCGCGATCAGCATAACGGGTTTCTCTTTCAAAACATCGCCCTCTTCGCCATATCCAATCCCTTGCGGCACCCCGCTGAGCAGGGCGCAGGCAGGACCTATTTCCTTATATATTCGTGATTTCCAAGGCGTTTTCCTCTTTTATTATACTGGCTGTGCGCAAAGAAAGCAAAAAATAGTTACGACAAAAGGCCCCGCGCTATGCGGAGCCCTTCATCGAAGCTTTATGTAAAATTCTGGACGGCAGAGAAACCCTGCCGTGCTTTCAGAATCCCGCCTGGAAAACGAGATTCATGAGGAAAAGAAAGCCGAGCCCATACCCCAGTGCGTGGACCTCCCGGGCGCGTCCAATGATGAGTTTCAGCAGGGGATATGCCGTAAACCCGAACGCAAGGCCCGTGGAGATGCTGCCCGTAAGCGGGATCAGCACGACGACGAGGAAGGCGGGGAACCATTCCGAAAAGTCGTTGAACTCCACATACTGGAGCTGCTGCATCATGACTGCGCCGGTAATGATGATGACCGGTGCGATCGCAGCCTGGGGCACGTAAGAGAGTAAGGGAATAAAGAAAAGGGATAGGGCAAAAAGCACCCCGGCCGTCAGCGCCATGAGGCCCGTCCGGCCGCCGCTCGCGATGCCCGCCGCGCTTTCCGCGGCAGCCACCGTCGGGCTGGTTCCCATAAGACTCGAGAGGATCGTCGTAAACGCCGAGCCCTCGAAGGTCTTTTTGAATTTAGCCTGATCCGGCAGGATGCCCTCGAGCAGTCCCATGGTCTCGAAGACCATGATCATCGACATCGAAAACACCGAAAGCAGGAACGGCGCGGAAAAGAATCTAGAAAAATCTGCCTGGAACAAGAGTTCCGGATAAGCAGACAGATTGCTGAAATTGAGGTCGAGCGCCACCTCGTCGTGCAGGCCGAAGATGGCTGCGAGCACGCTCGTCGCAATGATCGCGAGGAAGAAGTTCCCGCGGACGTTGCGCAGGTAGAGCGCGAGGCTCAGGACGAGGCCGAACAGCGCGAGCAGCGTCATCGGGCTCGAAAGATCGCCGAGCGCGAGGATCGAGTTCTTGCCCGCGCGGATGAGCCCGGCCTTCTCGAGGCCGATCTCGACGAGGAACAGGCCGATGCCCGCCGTGATCGCGCATTTCAGCGACCCCGGCACCGCCTGGGACAGGCGCTCGCGCCATTTCGTGCAGGCGACGAACGCGAAGATGCACCCGGAGACCAGCGTGATCGCGATGGCCTCATGCCAGTGCAGCCCCATGCTGACGCAGATCGTGTACGTGAAGAACGCGTTGACCCCCATGCCGGGCGTCAGCACGATCGGCGCATCCGCGACAAACGCCATGATGAAGCACCCGACGATGGACGAGAAGATCGTCGCAAAGACGGAGAGCTCCGCCGGAATCCCCGCATCCGCGAGAATCATCGGATTGACCACGATGATGTACGAGATGGCGAAGAATGCGGTGATGCCCGCAACGATCTCACGCTGCGCGATCCGCCGATCCTTCAGTGCTCCTTCAAACAGAGTCTGCAACACCGCCATCTCCTTTCCATGTCTCATCTTGGCTCTATAGGTAGTCTACACATTCCCGCGCAGGAAAGAAAGGACGGCTGTCCCCAAAACGGCTTTTTTGCATAAAATTTGAAAATACAGACGGCTTTGCTCTTTTCGCGTTTCGGGTTATAATAGAGAGGAGGAATGCTTTCCATTCCTTGCAGCGAAGAAGTGAGGGGGAACACTATGCAGCCGAATCTATCCGACATCCTTTCCCATGTGCCAGAAGACCTCCGCAAACTCATCGTGCGGAAGACCTTCCTGCCTGGGGAATTCATCGTGCGCAAAGGGGAGAACGCGAAGCGCGTCTACATCATGCTGAAGGGCAGCACGCGCGTCAGCAACGAATTCGTCAGCGGGCAGCGCTATACGTTCGCGACGCTGAAGGCTGGGCAGGTCATCGGTGACCTCGAGGTGCTCGCGCATCAGCCCGTCTATTCGGCGACCAACGAAGCCATCACGAGCTGCGACGTCCTCGCGATGAGCGACGATACCTTCATCCGTTGGTTCCGCGAGGACAGCGACTTCGCGTTCATCGTCGCCGAGCAGCTCGCGGCAAAGATGTACCCGACCTCCGACGAGAACGGCCGCATCAAATTCCAGCCGAGCCTCGAGCGCCTGTACCAATACCTGCTGAAACGCCTCGGCAACGTGCAGACCGACCTCTTCATCCTGCATACGAGCCGACGACATCGGCACGAGCGTCAAGACCGTCAACCGTGGCGTCGCGAAGCTCAAAGAGCGCGGCCTCATCCGCCTCGTCCACGGCAAGATCACCATGGACAAAGAACAGCAGAAACAGCTCCGGGAAGCCTCGGAGCTCATGGAATAAAATAAGTCAAAAGTGGCCATGACGCATCGGCAAGGCGTCATGGCCACTTTCTTTATTCTTTTCCTGCCTGAATCAGCAGCTCCGGATGGCGTACAATCCAGCCGGTGAGCTCACAGAGCGCCGCGCGCTCCTGCTCGAATCGCGCGCTGTCGTGTGCAACAGGGAGCATGTCCTCGGATACGGCGAGGGACTGCGAGATTCCGTCGCGGTAGTCGCCTAGCGTATCGCGCGTCTCCCAGCAGTACGGCGTCACGACGTGGTCGATGGGCTCGAGCAGCGACGGGACCAGCGAGTAGTACGGGAATCCCTCCGGCGCGATCAGCTCGATGAGGGTCGGCAGGATGTTCATGTGACCGCCGATCGTGTTCCCGGCGAACATCGTGGAATCCAGTTCCGGATGCGAGATGGCAAAGGACGTCAGCACGCAGTCCCGCAGAGATGGCTCCCGCCGCTTCACGACGCCGCATTGGAATGGGATCAGTCCTGTCGCATGGTCGCCGGTCACGATGATCAGGCTGTCCGGATAGGTCTTCATCATATCTTCGGCAAAATGGATAAGGGCCTGGTCGGCATACCATATCCCGCCCATCTGCCGCCGCAGTTTATGGTCTTTCTTGAGCTTCTCCGGTGCCTCTGGCATCACGCGTTCGATATCGAAGCCCATCTCCTCATAGGGCATATTGTACGGGCCGTGATTGGAGGTCGTGTAAAGGAAATGGAATACCGGCCCATCTGCCTTTTCGCTTTTTATCCGCTTCGCGGCTTCCTGCAGGAAGATATGGTCGTATATGCCAAGCCAGGTGCGCGGCGCATCTTCTGGGCAGATATCCGGCCCGCCATGGCACGCGTCAAAACCTATCGCAGGCGCGAAATGGTCGAGGCTGCCCCAGTTCAGGCCGCCGCCATACCAGAACTCGGTGCGATACCCTAAGCGGTGCATCTGCACGGGGAGTGCCGTCGGCAACGTTCCCTCCCAGAAGGCAGTATTCTCATTGAGTTCCATGTCCGCGTCGTAGATGCCAGCGAGGAGGCTCACGAGCGACGGCTGGGAAATCATCCCGCCCGGCAAAAAATTGGAGAAAGAAATCGTATGCAGATTTCTGCGGAATCTCTCACTGGCCTCCATGAGGTGCAGTTTCCGATAAATCGGATCAAACGGCGCCTGCGCATGGCTCTCCCCGAGCAGGAAGAAAATATGCGAAGGCTTTGCCATACGCGCGCCTCCGGATTCCCGGCGGAATTGCAACAAGGGATTCTCACCGTTTTTCACGGGCTGCGGCAGAATGTCCTTCAAGATAACCGCCGCTTCTTCATCGCTGTGCCGGACGGCATCGCTGACTGGCCTCTTGATGGCCAGTTCGAAGGCGATCAAGTCATCCACCGTCGCCTTGCCCAGCACGGTATCGTTCTTGACGAGAGGCGGTACTTCATCCCATTCTGGTTTCTTCCTATGCCGCAGAGTCCCGCCATAGCGGAACCAATAGAAAAGGACGATGGAACCGACAACCAGCAATGCGTTGAAGCCATACCGAACCCCAACAGCGGAAAAATCCGGGTAGGGAATCGTCGGCGTCACCAGAAGAAGGCCCGTCAATTTCCAGCAACCGATGACATAAAGCACCAAACCAATCAGGATGCTCGTACCATGATTCTGATGAAAAAAGATATCGGCAAAATTCTTCTTGTCCGCATGCCGGCCGAGTTTCACGAGCGGGTTGAAGGTATCGTGAAAATGATAATAGAATATCATCTTCCCCGCAAAAGCGACATACAAGACGAGCAGATACGCCGTGACGCCAATCCGGCTCACCCAATCGGCAACCGCGTAATAGCCCGGCAGGAACATCCCCGGCAGAGAAACCAACACCACCAAGTACAGAAATACATAGGCATTGAAATCCATACCCCACCAGAAGCCGTAGCGGAAGCATCCGGCCCATTTGCGCCATTCGCCGGTTGGCGTCTTCTTCGGACGGTAGACCAGGATGAAGGCCAGCCGGAACATCGCGCACAAAACGGGGGCCAGCAGGAAAAGCTTGAAATCCTGCTGGACCCCGTGCCAGAATAACGAGAACATCATTGTCCTCCTATCATCTGTAAAAAATCAGTCAAGCGACGGCACTTTCGCGCGGATCACGGCCATGACGACGAGCAGGCATGCAAGCCCTGCCGCCATGCCGAGCCAGCCGTTCGCCGTGAGCCCGTCGACGACGTAGCCGATGAAGCTGCACGTGCCGACGATCAGCACGTACGGCAGCTGCGTCGATACATGGTCGATATGATGGCACTGCGCGCCGGCCGACGCGAGGATGGTCGTATCGGAGATCGGCGATGCGTGGTCGCCCGTGACCGCCCCCGAAAGGATGGCCGTGACGCAGAGCGTCAGCATGACCGGGTCACCGGTGCCGAGCACCGCAATCGCAATCGGGATCAGGATGCTGAACGTGCCCCAGGACGTGCCCGTCGCAAACGAGAGGCCCGCGCCGACGAGGTAGAAGATCGGCGGCAGGAACATCAGGATGCCCGCATGCGCGGCGACGATCGTGCCGACGTAGCCGCCGAGGTCGAGGTATTCCTTGTTGCAGATACCGGAGAGCGTCCAGGCGAGGCACAAGACGAAAATCGCCGGCGTCATGGCCTTGAAGCCCCAGCCGAAGCTGTCGCAGAACGAATCAAACGTGATGACCTTGCGCGGCAGATACAGGAGCCCCGTGAACACGAACGCGATGAACGAGCCGAGCACGAGCGACTTCGACGAATCGCAGTTCGCGAACGCGTCGACGACGCCCTTGCCCTCGAACATGCCGCCCGTATAGAGCATGCCGAACACGCAGGCCGCGATCAGGACGACCAGCGGCAGGATCAGGTCGATCAGTTTGCCATGCCCTTCCTCGGGACGCGAAACCGCGGCCTCCGCCGTATCCTGATACTCTTTCGGGATCTCGAAATGCTCGTTGTTCTTCGCGACCGAGCGGCCCATCGCCGCGAAATCGCGGCCCGTCCAGCAGACGAAGACCATGAACAGGATTGTGAGCCATGCGTAGAGGTTGAACGGGATTGTCTGCAGGAACAGGTTGAACCCGTCGATGCTGCTGTCCTCCGGCAGCGACGAACCGACCGCGGCCGCCCAGCTCGAGACCGGTGCGATGATGCAGATCGGCGCCGCCGTCGCGTCGATGATGTACGCGAGCTTCGTGCGCGCGATCTTGAACTTATCCGTGACCGGGCGCATGACCGTGCCGACGGTCAGGCAGTTGAAATAGTCATCGATGAAGATCACGACGCCGAGCAGCGCCGTCACGAGCGACGCGCTGCGCTTGCTGTGGATTGTGCGCGCCGCCCACTCGCCGTAGGCGCGCGTCGCGCCCGAGCGCGTGATCGCCGCGACGAGAATGCCGAGGATGACCAGGAACACGAGGATGTTGACATTGCTGCCGACCTTATCCGACATGACCTGGAACATCGCGAGGATCGCCTCGATGATGTTGCCCTGAGTGAAAATCAATGCGCCAGCGAAAATACCGACCAGCAGGGACATGTAGACTTCCTTCGTCCACAAGGCCAGGATGATCGAGATGACCGGTGGCAGTACGGACCAGACTGTTGCTGTCATTTCCATACCTGCTTTCTGTAAAATATTTTTTGCGCGATGGCAAAAGAGAAGAATAGAAAAAAATCACATGCACTATTGTATAACAAAAAAAGCATAGTAGCAATATCTTTCCTCGCGGAAATATTGTATACTTTGCTTTTTTCTGATAGACATTCTTTGATTTTTATCTTGCAGGGAAACAGCCGTTCACAGGTCGGCAAATGCATCGGCAAGAGCGCCGAACTCCGCGAGCGTCAGCGTCTCGCCGCGGCGCGTCGGGTCGATGCCCGCGTGCTCCATCGCGTCGCGGACCTGCTCCTTCGGGAAACCGCCGCCCTTCAGCGCGTTGCTGAGCGTCTTGCGGCGCTGCCCGAACGCGGCCTTGACGACGCGGAAGAACAGCTTCTCATCCTTGACGGCGACGGACGGCCTCTCGCGCACCTTGCAGACGATGACGACGCTGTCGACCTCCGGCGCCGGGATGAACGAGCGCGGCGGCACGTCGAGCACGATCTCCGGATCCGTATAGTACTGCACGGCGACCGAGAGCGCCCCATAGGTCTTTGAGCCAGGCCCCGCGACCATGCGCTCCGCGACCTCCTTCTGCACCATCGTGACCATGCGCGAGATCGGCAGATGCCGCTCGAGCAGGGCCATCAGGATCGGCGTCGTGATATAGTAGGGCAGATTCGCAGCGACCTTGTAGGGACCCTCGCCCATGAGCGCCGGGATATCGACTTTCAGGATATCGCCCGGCACGATGCGGACGTTATCGTAGCCCTTCAGCGTCTCCGCGAGGACCGCTGGCAGCTTCTTGTCGAGCTCGACGGCGGTGACCTCCGCGCCGGCCTCCGCGAGCCCCTGCGTCAGCGTGCCGATGCCCGGCCCGATTTCGAGAACCTTCTCGCCCGGCACAATCTCCGCCGCGTCGACGATGCCCTGCACGATGCCGGCGTCGATCAGGAAGTTCTGGCCGAGCTTCTTGCTCATGTGCAGGCCGAACGCCTTCAGGATATGCGTCGTGACCTCGCGGCTCGCGATCTTCGGCTGCAGGATCTTCTCATCCTCGCGGTTCATGGCTCGTCCTCCTCCCGCATTTTCCGCATCGCCTCGTCGAACTCCGCGCGCGTCACGCCGTAGCTGTTCAGGCGGTGCAGGAACGTCTTCGCGTTCGCGAAGCCGAGGCCAAGCAGCTCGCCGGCCTTCGCGCGGCGGCTCGAGGCGTCCGCAGAGCCGGACAGGCCGTTCTTCAGGAGATCCGCGCTCGTGAATTCGTTCGTCGGCTCCCAGTTGAGCGTGCGCACCTTCGCGAGCGCCTTGCGGATGGCCTCCGGCTTCGCCTGCTCGACGCCGATGTCGTTGTTGGCCGTCGCGTCCTCGACGGGGATGAACGCGTGCTTCGCGTCCGGGAAGCGGCGTGCGACGTATTTGCGGATGCGCTCGCCCGCGGCGTCCGGATCCGTCAGGATGATGATGCCGCGGCGCTTGTAGGCGTCCGCGATATTCTGGATGGTGCGCGGCAGCAGATTGAAGCCGTCCGTCGTGATGCAGTCCGCCTCGACCGCCTTATGCACGGCGACGACATCCATCTTGCCCTCTACCACTAAGACTTCTTTTATCATTGATCCAGGAAGTCCCCTTCTTCTTTCAGGATTGGCCGGATCGTCTCATAGACGTCCTGATGGATCGCGCTCGGGTCGCGCACCTGCCCGTTCTCCGAGCAGATGACCCGCTTCCAGCCGTAGCGCTTGCATGAGTCGAGGTACTCCGCATGGCATTTCTTGAGATACGCGAGATCCTTCTCGTGGATGTCCCCCGACTGGCCGTTCTCCCGCGCGCGGCGCGCGAGCAGGCGTGCCTCGACCTCCGGCTCCATGTCGAGGAACACGACCTCACTCGGGAGCGGCAAGCCCATGCGCACGTACTCGAGGTCCCAGAGCCATACGATGAAATCGTCACGCTTCGACGGATCCTCGATCTTCACGCCCTGATGGACCATGTTCGACTCGGTATAGCGGTCGAGCAGGATGATGTCCCCGGCGTCGTAATACTGCTTCCATTTCATACGGAAGGAAGCAAACCGATCGACGGCAAAGAACGTCGAGGCGACATAGGCATTGACATCCTCCGGGGCGCTGCCGAAATCCCCGTTCAAGTACATCTTGACGAGCGCCGAGGAATCGGAATCGTAGTCGGGAAAGTCAATCTTATGGACACGGCGGCCCTCATTGACGAGACGGTCATAGAGCATCTGCGTCTGCGTCGCCTTTCCCGACCCGTCACCTGCCTCAAGGATGATCAGTTTTCCCTTCGCCATATCTGCGTTTCTCCTCTCATAAAATCATTCTTCCACACACATGTATTCGATATTTGTCAGCGCACGGTTCCATCCTGAATGCCAATCCTGGAAAATCCATTTTTTGCGCTATCTGATTGTATTCTACGAAGCCCCGCGAATTACCTTTATTTTTTTCAGATTTACATCCTCCGGGCCGGAAATTTTCAGCCCGATGGCCTGCCTCTGCCGGATATAGTCCATGACGCGGCGCGTGATGCGCTCGCCGGGGGCCAGCAGCGGGATGCCGGGCGGGTAGAACATGACCTGCTCGGCCGCGATGCGGCCCTCCGCCTCCGCGAACGGCACGGCCTCCGCCTCGGCGAAAAACGCCTCGCGCGGCGTCATGACGCGCTCGGGCAGCGGGAGCTCCTCCGAAAGTTCCGGGAGATTCCGTGCCGGTCGCCGGTGCTCTGCCGCGAGATGCCGCAGGGCCTCGAGCAGGCGCGCAGAGGTCTCCTCCGTATCCGCATACGAGAGGATGAACAGGACGTTCCGCGGGTCGGAGAGCTCGCACTGGATCTTTTCGTCCCAGCGCAGGATGTGCTCGGCCTCCGTACCCGTCAGGCCGAGGCCCGTGACCGTCACTGTGAGCTTCGTCGCATCGAGGCCGCTCGCGCCCTCCGTCCGCATATCCTCGGATCCGAAACAGCTGAGCCCGTCGATCGCATGGATGGCCGCACGCAGTTTCTCCGCGAGCTGCACGGCGCGGCCGACGAGCCTCTCCCCGTCCTCCGCGAGCTGCAGCCGCGCGATGTCGAGCGACGCGAGCAGCAGCTGGTTCGGGCTCGTCGACTGCACGAGGCTTGCGGCCTGCCGGACGCGCTCCGCGTCCACGCGAGACCCTTTAGTAAAGAGCATCGAGGTCTGCGTCATCGATCCGACGATCTTATGCGTGCTCTCCGCAACGACGTCCGCGCCGCAGTCGAGTGCCTGCGGCGGCAATTCCTCGCTGAACTTCAGATGGGGGCCATGCGCCTCATCGACGAGCAGCAACATGCCGCGCGCGTGCACGAAGTCCGCGATCGCGCGCAGGTCGACCGTCACGCCGTAGTAGGTCGGATAGACCACGAGCAGGGCGCGCGCCTCGGGATGCGCCTCGGCCGCGCGCCGGATATCCGATAGCCGCAGGCCCATCGGGATGCCGAGCCGCTGGTCGACCTCCGGCTGGATATAGGCGGGGATGGCCCCCGCGAGGATCAGCCCGCCGATGACCGAGCGGTGCGCATTGCGCGGCACGAGCACCGTGTCCCCGGGGTGCAGGGTGCCGAGCAGCATCGCGTGGATGGCCCCGGTCGTCCCGTTGATGCAGAAAAAGGCGCGATCCGCACCGTAGAGCTCCGCCGCGAGCTCCTGTGCCTCGCGGATGCAGGTCTGCGGCTCATGGAAATCGTCGAGCTCCTCCATCAGCGAGACTTCCTCGCGCAGGCCCTGCGCCGTGATGAGCTCGCGCAGCAGCGGATGCGCGCCGAGGCCCTGCTTATGCCCCGGCGTATGGAACGCGAGCGCGCCGTCCGCCGCATAGGCCTTCATCGCCTCGGCAATCGGCGCATGGCGCTGCCGCTCCTCCCAGTATGGATCTTGCTTACTTCGCACCTTTGCTTCCTTTCCCTGCTTTCACCGTCTTTTTCGCGCCCTCCTGGATCGGCACGCGCAGATGCACGCGCGTGCCCTGCCCCGGCTTCGACGTGACGCTGAGCTCTGCGCCGATCAGGCGCGCGCGCTCCTTCATGCCGACGATGCCGAAATGGCCATTCCCGAGATCATCGTCCGGGGTGCCGGTCTCCTCGCCCTTCTTCTGCCGCAGCGTTTCCTCCATCGCGGCTTTCTTGGCCGCCGCGGCCATCGCGTCCGCGTCAAAACCGCAGCCATGATCCGTGATCAGCACGGAGATCGCCGTCGGCGCATAGAGCATGCGCACGGCCGCGCGATCCTGCCCCGAATGGTGCGCGACGTTCGACAGCGCCTCCTGCACGATGCGGAAGATCGCGACCTCGATGTATTTCGATGTCTCGTAGATCTTCCCCTCGGACTGGAACTCCGCATGCACGATGCCGCGCGCCGCGAGCTTCTGCACGAGCTGGCGCAGCGCCGGCTCAAGCCCGAGGTCGTCGAGCGCCATCGGCCGCATATCGAAGATGATCTGCCGCACGCTCGAGAGGCAGTCGTGGATCTGCTTGCGGAGATCCTGCAGCGTATGCTTCGCCTCATCCGGATCATAGTCCATAAGCTTCTCGATGATGGAGGTCTGGAAGCTCATGTTCGCGAGATCCTGCGCCGGGCCGTCGTGCAGCTCGCGTGAAATGCGGAACCGCTCCTCCTCCTGCGCCTTGATGATCCGC
>Ga0256406_1006473_pt1 | contig 11750 bp, 13 predicted proteins | sample RumenRJG_03DNA_FD_185986 | JGI IMG/M metagenome (GOLD analysis project Ga0256406, IMG submission 185986) | Bovine rumen microbial communities from Lethbridge, Alberta, Canada - RJG_03 | ecosystem: Host-associated > Mammals > Digestive system > Stomach > Rumen | place: Canada: Alberta | collected...
TGGGCGTCACGGGCAAACGTCTTGTCGGCAACATGCTCCGTGGGGACAATAGAGTCAGAGGTGGCAATGCCCAAAGAGACGCAGAGCTGATGGTTGACGATGGCGCGCTGGTTGCGGAGCTTGGTCAGCTCGAGCTGTAAGGTCTGCATCTGCAACTCGTAGCGCGTGATGTCGTTCTTCAGGGCGACGCCCTGACGATGCCGCGCCTCGATGTCGCTGATGATCTTTTTGGTCAGTTCGATGTTGCTCTTCACCACCTGCTCACGATTGGCAATCTTTTCCAAGTCGAGATATTGGCTCAAGGCCAGGAAGCGTTGCTGCTGGATGGTGAGGTCGGAGGCGATGCCAGCTTTTTCAAGCCCCAGCTCCGACATCTTGATGCCGGCGGTCAGCGCACCACCGCTATAGATGGTCTGGCTGGCATCGACGATGAACTGATTGCCGAAATGGGGAGAATGCAATCCGTGCACCTCACTGAAATCGCGGTCAGTGAGCAAGGCGTTGCCAATGAAACTCGCTGAGAGTTGGGCATTGATGTCGGGAAGTCGCTGGCTCTTGGCAGCCTCAACATCGTGGCGAGCAGCCTCTATGCCGGTTTTGCTGACACGCACACTGCTGTTATTGGTATCGATGAGCGTAAATAAGCCTTGAATGTCCAACGGACGTGAGTTCTGAGCATGAAATACCTGAATACCGACTGTAGCAAGGACTACAGCCATGATCAATCTTTTCTTCATTCCTATTAATAATACTGCTTTGATGTCACTCTATAAAATCGGGTGCAAAGTTACAATGATTTCCGGCAAGGGCATGAAACATAAAATCACATTGTTTTGACCAAAACGGAACTATATGAATTTATTTTTGTAATTTTGCAGCAAAAAGAGGAAATAAGTACATCCACAGCTGATATGAAGACGAACACCGATTTCCGAGAAATAAAGAAAACAGACTTGCAGATGGACGAGCATGCCATCGGCTTCGGAGCAATGCTGCTGTGCAAAAGTGGAAAGGCGGAAATACAGATTAATTTTGGGCAATGGCAATTGTCAACAGACAGTTTTATATCTTTCTTTCCCAACGACATCATCCTGTGGAAAAACGCCACGGATGACTTCACGGCTGAGGCCATTGTTTACTCGGCCGAAGTCCTGCGCGCTGCCAGCATGAACATAGAGCATGAGATATACAGGGAATTGCGCGACGAACGCGTCTGTTCCAACGACGGATTGATTCAAAATGTGGTGAAAGCGCTCTTCAGCATGTTCCGCTTCTACTATAACGATCCATATATCCCGTCTGTTGACAAAATCACGGCACACCTCGTACAGGCTTTCTTTATTGGCTTCGCCGATTTCATGCGGTATCATCCCGACAGCCCTCAGACGCAGACAAAGACTACCTCACGCAGCCGGCAGCTGTTTGCGCGGTTCATGCAATTGCTTGAGGAGAAATATCAGGAGGGCCATGAGGTGATGTACTATGCCTCAAAGATGAACATCAGTACCAAGTACCTTGGCAAGATAGCCCGCGAGCATACCGGACTTACGGCAAAGCATCTTATCAATGATTATCGCGTGCAGCAATTAAAACTTGCACTTAGCACAACAACGATGAGCCTGAAAGAGATCACTCATGCTTTCAATTTTTCCGACCAGTCGGCCCTCACGAGGTATTTCAAGGCGCATACTGGACAGAGTCCTAAGGACTATAGGAAATAGCATCTGCCAAACGGAGAAGATGGCACCGGGGACGGTGGCCATCGGATACATGGCGAAGTGGACGGTGGCCAACGAGCTGGCAAGTCCGGAGTTCTGCATGCCGACAATCAACGCAATCATCACCGAGGAGAAGGCGGGCAGGGATGCTGCCATCCGCTGTGTCTGCTTGGGGAACAGCATGGTCATCATGCCCTCCTTTCCACCTACGTTATAATTGCCTAACTTGATGGCATGATAGACGTGATATTTCTCAGGATGGTTCAAAATAGTCCGCGTGCTCTTCGTATTGCCATCCTTAGCTTTTACCTCAAGCAGCACGCATTCGCCCTTGTATCGAATGAGGAAGTCCACTTCAAGTCCACTTTTCCAAGCGACCTTTCTTCTGAGTCCATCAGCTGCTGCCGCAAATGCGAGCACATCTCGGTCGTGTCACCTGTGCTTATGGCTCAATCCTATATTTCTCTCTCAACCGCTTGGGCAGCTTGCTGAGGACGAGCTGATAGGACTGGCGGATCAGGTCTTTGACCATCTCACCGTCAATCTCATCAAGGAGGACATCGCTCCAATGCACCTTATTAAGATGGTACGCCGGACGGATGCCGTCATAGTGGTCGCGCAGCGTCTGTCCTTGCTCAGGAGGAAGCTTCAGGGCACAGGAGGGCTCTGGGGCGTCCAACCATATATGTAGAAAAATTTTTCCTTCTATACGAAACAATACCCAGTCTTCACCATATGCTTGGTCTTCCGTCGTACCCGGCAAGGACAGCGCATATGCGCGTACTTCTTCGATATTCATCAGCTGATGTCGTTATTTGAGCTGGGTGCCGTCCTTGAAGGCGTTGCCCACACGCTTGCCAATTTCAAGGTAGCCGAGATGTACGGGGTCGAAGGTCAGCAGGTGCATCTTCTCCAAGTCGGGCTTGCCATCTTCTGCAAGGTATTCCTCTTTGACCCTGATGTTCAGGATCTTGGCCACGATGTAGTAGCCCGTCTCCGACTCGTCAATCTTCCGCTCAATGCGGCACTCCATTGTCATGGGGAAGTTAGTGAATACGGGAGCGTTCACCTGCTCGCCCTTCTCGACGTTCCAGCCGGTCTTAGCCACCTTGTCCTTTACCTTCTTTCCGCTGACAACGCCTACATAGTCAGCAGCCACCAGCGTCTCAGTCGTGGCAAAGGCAACGGTGAAGTCGGGATTAGAGTTGAGGTTGACTGTGGTCTGATGGTTGCCCATCGAAATCATGATCTTGTCATTATCCCACTGACCACTCCACGCTGCGTTCATCGCATTGGGTGTTCCGTCGGCATCGTATGTGCCGATTACTAATACTGCTTGTGGCATGAACCACGCTTTTGGATTAAAGTTCTTCATCTTGCTCTGTATTTAAGTTCGTACTCATATAGTCATTATCGAATTCGTCTATGGGCGCATTTCACTTTTGCACATTATTCTAATAGCAAGGTATTCATATTTTAAGAACCAGTTGACGTGTCCCTTTCAATCTTCATCCTTACACTTATAAGTGCGGAAGCATGTAGCGGTTTACATTTTTCTGCGGTTATCATTGCAAAATTAAGTTTTTCCCTGCAATTAACGAAACGTTTTCAATAGTTTTTCAACTAACCTTTTCAACTTCCCATCCACCACTCACGGTTTGCCCCCGTCCCTACGGCTCTCGTCCCTTCCCCGTAGGAAGAGCATCAACCCCCACGAGACTTCCCACTGCTAATTTCTAACTATTAACTTCTGCTTTTAGCGCACCAGCCTGATTTAAAGGCTTTCCTGGTCTTGGTTGAAAAAGCTATTTTCCTTGAGCTATTGGAAGAGTAGCGGCTTCGCGTCAGTTCATGATTTTCTGAAGGCCTTTGGAGACATTTCTTTCATACGGATGAAAAACTTTGTAAAAGAGGCTTGGTCTGCGAAATTCAGTCGCAATGCGATTTCAGCTATACTCATGCTGGTGGTCTTGAGTAGGACGGTGGCCTCAGCAGCCAATGCTTGGGAAATGAAATGCTGAACGGTATGGCCACTCATCTGTTTGACGATACGTGAAAGATATGTGGTTGTCATATTGAGATGTCCGGCATAGAAAGCAAGGTCGTGGTGCTTGACAAAATGCTGCGAGACGAGTTGCAAGAAGTCAGCAAATGTCTTTTCATGGCGCTCTGAATAATGATGTTTGACCACTACCTTGTCCTGAGTGTTTAGAAGTTCTACGCACATCAGTCGAATAACTGTCAGGAGCAACTCTTTTGTATAGGTCGTCGGTTTGGCAAGGATATGCTTATGAAGCAGTACCATAAGTTGCCTGATTCTTTCGGCAATTTCACCAGAAAGGTTGAGCACAGGGCAGGGATGTTGTGATTCGATATTAACTTTACTTTAACGCATATTCTATGTACCTTTGCGACCATAAACATAACCAAACTTTATCTCAAAAAGGGGATAACGTTGCAATACAATAAAGTAATGGAACAGAAAAATGTTGTAATGGGCGTGACCAAGGGTACGCCTCTTGAAAAACAAATGAGCATCATAGCCGATGCCGAAGTGAGAGGAACCAAGCAATATTATGCGCTTGCACGCGCGGCTCGCGAGCAGGGGCTGCCTGAGGAGATAGCTGTCAAACTGGAAGAGATGGCCGACCAGGAAAGCAACCATGCAGGGTTCTATGCCTTGCTCAATGCTGAGACACCCTTAGATGTGTTTGCTGCCATGCGCAAGGCCGCCAAGCCCGAATACAATGCCGGCATTGTCTTGCAGCCTGTTGCCGATAAGCTGCGCGCCATGGGGGCTGAGAAAGCTGCCCAAACGGTTGAAACTTTCATCGTCCAAGAGCGCCACCACGGTGAGATGCTGGATGAACTGCTGCGCAAATACGATAAGTAACTTCATCCACGGGGGCATTCCTATTTCTCACAATTTCTTCCTGCTTTTTCCGTGCTTCCTCGATTGCTTTCTCGTAGCCGGTGAGGGCTGCGAAAGGAGAGAACTGGGCGGCACGGCCCAACATGCTCATCCGAGGATGCTTTGCTGAGACGTGGTGCGGCAGGTTGATGATGTCGTCGTAGTTGCCCATTTTAATTCTTATTTCAATTCATCCATAAACTTGAAACTCCAGTCGGCCAAGGGAGAAGGGCAACTCAGCAATCCTTCGTTGTATTGCAGGTTGAGAAATGAGAACCTGATTCTCAAGTGTGGATGATAGCGGTCGTTGTACACCGAAAGACTACGTCCGCTTACACAGTTCTCAGCCTTTACCTCCACGGGGATGATGTCTGCCTCATGTTGCAGCACAAATTCTATTTCTGCCCTGCTGTCGGGCGACCAATAGTGAGGAATATCTCCATTGAGCATAGGCATCAACGATTGCAGTATGGCATTTTCCGCCATGCTGCCCTTAAACTCCGTATAGTTGGCGTTGTAATCGAGCATTACCTGGGCCGGCAAATGAGCCAGACGGCGCAACAAGCCACAATCACAGGCGTACACTTTGAAGGCACTTATGTCCTCGTATGCAGAAAGAGGGAGACCCGGCTTGGTGATGTTGAATATCCGGTATATCATTCCGGCATCCTCAAGCCACATGAGGGCATCCTCATAGTCTTTGGATCGTGCGCCCGGCTTCACCACTTTGTAAACAAACTTGCGGTTCTCCTTAGCCAACTGAGCCGGCAACGAGTGCCATAGCGCATGGATGCGGGGAATATCCTTAGACTCGGCATATTTGGCAAAGTCGAGTTCATAGAGTTCAAGTATGTCCTGCAATACGTTCTCTACCGTTGCCATGCCTTGGTTGCCGAGCAGACTGATGACGGCTTCCGGCATACCGCCGCACACCAGGTATCGTCGGTATTCCGTTTTCAGTTTGTTGAGGATAATTTCCGGCAAGTGCTGTATTCCTTGTAAATCATCTACAAAGTCATAAGTCTTCCGGTCGGACGCTCTAAGAAATTCACGGAAGGTGATGGGATACATCCGCATGATGCGCACCTTACCCACAGGAACGGTCATGCTGCGCCTCCGAACTGCCACCCCTAACAGACTCCCCGCTGCGATGACATGATACTCTGGAGCATCTTCAAAGAAGTATTTCAGACTATTGAGTGCTTCCTCACACTCTTGTATTTCATCGAAAATAATCAGCGTCTTTCCGGCGATAATGGGGACCTCAGTATAAAGCGCAAGTTCTTTGAGTATTCTTTGGGGAGACTTGGATTTTTGAAACACTGATTTTAGTTCAGGTTGTCTGTCAAAATCGAACTTGGCACAATACTCAAAGCACTCATGGCCAAAGGCCTCCATCGCCCAGGTCTTGCCTATCTGTCTGGCACCTTTGAGCAATATTGGCTTTCGTCCGGGCTCGTCTTTCCATGTCTTAAAGGCGTTGATAATGTCCCTTTCAATCTTCATCTCTACACTTTTAAGTGCGGAAAAATGTAGCAGAATACATTTTTCCGCGGTTATCAGTGCAAAATTAAGTATTTTCCAGCAATTAGCGAAACGTTTTCAATAGTTTTTCAACTAACCTTTTCAACTTCCCATCCTCCACTCACGATTTGCCCCCGCCCCTACGGTTCTCGTTCCTTCCCCGTAGGGAGAGCATCAGCATCCACGAGACTTCCCACTGCTCATTTCTAACTATTAACTTCTGCTTTGCCACACCAGCCTAATTTAACCTGAATTTGCAAGTATCATTTTGTTGCCATTACCATAAATGTGTCTACCTATGAATAAAGCAGGTTAAGAACTTGCTTGTATAATTTTCTAACTGTATGGAAGTCGAATCTCTTATCAAAATCCCTTGGGCCATAGAGACAGACGGTGCCCTGAGAGTCAAGCCTACTACAAAGCTCATCGACCTACTATGTCTATATTGGCTTTTGCCGCCTGCTGCATTTGAAGCCGATGATGGAGCCTGTATTGTTTGTGGTCCTTAATGAAGTTGCCACCCGTCTGCATAAAATGGAAGGATATGCCGGCCTCCATACATTGCTGACGGACATCAAGAATCCATTCGTATCGGCAAGGACGTGCATCGCGCCCCGACTCACCGCCTACCGTCACGGAGTCAATTCCGTCAAGGTTCCCTTTGAAATTGACAGCCTCTAACATCGGCTCCACAATTATTTCCCTATGAACAAGCGGGGCAGCCTTAAATATGGGCAGTCGCTCTTCCAGGCGCAGCTGGTTCTCCATCGTGCAACAGATATATACGCGCGTCTTTATTTCTTCCCAATAGTCTGGCAAGCTTGCAATAATACGCTCAGGCCGTTTGGTTACTATATAGAAGCAAAGGTCATCCCTTGTGCGCATCATGCGCCAGGCCTCGCCGCGCCAGGTGTCCATCTCCTCGATAAAGAAGTCGGATGAGAAGCAGGTCATTACCATTGATCCTGGCGGAATTTTCCATTGTCCCTTACGGTCGCGTTTCAGTGGCAGCGTAAAGGATGCCGTCTTCCTGACAAGGTTTGTATCGATCCCGTTCTCCTCATCTCGGGCGAAGACATAGCAATGGCGGCATCCCTCACTCTTCCGATGGCAGCCGTGAATAAGATTCCAAAGTATCATCTCTTTTGTTTGACTATTTGGAACGACTTCTCAATCAACTTCTTCACCAGCGCGTCGTCGGCCCTTGTGGCATCAAAGCCTATCCAATACTTAGCATTGCCGTTATAGGGCTTGTGCAGACAATTGTACTGCTCCAGCAAATTATCGATGTTTTCTTTTGGGCATTTCACTGTGACATTACTTAAGTCATTGATATTGAAATAACAGAATATATGCCCACCAATGTAAAAGGCCAGCACGTCTCGCGCTGCCTTGAACTGCTGGAAAGGAAATTTCTCTTCCACATCACTGGACAATGACAAACAATAATATCTCAGTTCTTCTACATTCATTTCTTATACAGTTCCGGATCATTCAATACATAAATAAGTATGACTTAGTGATCATAGGCAGTATGTGTTACCTGTCTAAACTCTTCTTTCAGATATTTGCCAGTGATACTTGACGGTTGGGACACCAACTCCGTCGGGGTGCCTTGGGCTACAATGCGTCCGCCCTGGTAACCTCCGCCAGGCCCCATGTCAATGAGATAGTCGGAGTTGGCAATGACATCGAGGTCATGTTCAATGACGATAACCGTAGCACCATTATCCACAAGACGACTGAAAACGCCTAGCAATACCTGCACATCAAGAGGATGCAGGCCAATAGTCGGTTCATCGAATACAAACACCGAATCCTCCTGCATCCTGCCCATCTCGCTGGCCAGTTTCAGTCGCTGTGCCTCACCTCCGGAGAGTGCTGGAGTGTCTTCGCCCAGCGTAAGATAGCCCAAGCCAAGGTCTTCGAGCACCTGTAACTTGCCACCAATTTTCTTATTGCCCTTGAACAATGCCCGCACATCGCTCACCGTCATGGCAAGCAGGTCGGGCAGCGAATAGGAATGTTTTGCTCCTATTGGTGTCCAGACTATTTCGTCAGCCTCTGCAGAATAGCGCTTGCCATCGCAATCGGGACACGAGACAGTCACATCAGGCAGGAACTGGACATCGAGTGAAATCTGGCCTGTGCCGTCGCAGGTGGGGCAGCGCAAGGCACCTGTGTTGTACGAGAAAGCTCCCGGCTTGAGGCTTCTGTATTTCGCCATCGGCGTGGAGGCAAAAAGCTGGCGCAAGTCATCCAGCACACCACTGTAAGTGGCAACCGTAGAACGTACATTGATGCCAATGGGCGAAGCATCGATGAGGTTGATACGGCTTATCCCCTCGGCTTCTATCCCCTTCACGCACGAAGGCAATTGTCTTCCTGTGCATTGTGCCGTGATGGCGGGAATCAGACACTCCAATATCATTGTTGTCTTACCTGAGCCGGATACACCAGTAATAGTAGTGAGACGCCCCTTGGGGAACGATACATCGAGTGCATGAACAGTATGGATGGGCGATGTGGTTAGGTGAATGCGTCCCAAATCGAACATCTGTTCACTGTTAGCGCGGGAACGACACAGGATATCAGCCGTAGCGTTGAGGAATGGTGATATGACAGAGCCTTTTGCATTAGAGACTTCCTCAACGGTACCTTGGGCGATAATAGTTCCTCCTCTGCTTCCGGCCATTGGTCCCATCTCTATCATGTGGTCAGCACGGCGCAACACCCTTACATCATGATCCACCATTACTACGCTGTTACCATCGGCTATCAGTTGGTTCACCACCTCCATCAGTCCATCTATATTGGATGGATGGAGGCCGATGCTCGGCTCATCAAGCACATAAAGCACCCCCGTAGTCTCGTTGCGTACGGCACGGGCTAACTGCACTCTTTGGCGCTCGCCTGTGGAGAGGGTATTGCTTGCACGGTCAAGCGACAGATACCCCAACCCCAAGTCCTTGAGTCGTTTGGCGTTGTTGAGGAACGACTCAACGATGTTGTGAGCCATTGGACGCATAGCTTCTGGCAGTGTGTACGGAACAGCTTGTACCCAAGGAAGCAACTCGTCGAGTGTCATGGCTGTAGCCTCCGCAAGGTTTTTCCCCGCAAGGGTCGTTGAGCGCACCTGTGTGCTGAGTCGGGAACCATGGCAGTCTGGACAGGTGGTCTCATGCAGGAACTTGCGCACTTTTTCCAGTCCTTTTTCTGATTCGGCATTTTTCAACGCCTGTTCCACTGCGCGGTGAGCATTGATATAGACACAGTTTAGCTCAAACACCTTTCCGTTCTTGGAGTGATATACTATCATCTGTTTGGTCTCCTCACCTTCGAAGACAATGCGACGCTCCTCCTCCGTGAGTTCTGAGAATGGTACGTCAATTCTTACTCCCAACTCCGCAACGGTTTGTGGCATTGCCACCAGACCGAACAATTTCCATGGCAACACTGCACCATCCTGAATTGAAAGATGCTCGTTGGGCACCAGCGTGCTGTCGTCAATCTCGCGCACGATGCCTGTTCCCTGGCAAGTGGGGCATGCTCCTTCGGAATTGAACGACATCGCCTCTGCTCCAGGTCCATAGAACTCCTTACCGCAAACAGGACACTTGATAGGTATCATCAGCGCGACATTCATGCTGGGCGGGCATGGGTGCCCATTGGGACAGCAATGGCTGCCAAGGCGCGAGAACATCAGGCGAAGTGAATTGAGCAATTCTGACGACGTGCCGAAGGTACTGCGCACGCCGGGCACAGCCGGGCGTTGGTGCAGGGCAAGCGCAGAAGGTACATGATGGATTTCCGTCACATTGGCACGCGTTGTCTGTGTAATCCGCCTCCGCGTGTAGGTAGAAAGAGCCTCCAAATAGCGACGCGAGCCTTCGGTATAAAGAGTGCCCAAAGCAAGAGACGACTTACCCGAACCTGACACGCCGGCAATTGCCACTATTTTGCCCAATGGGACATTGATATCTATATTTTTCAAGTTATGAACCTTGGCACCACGGACGATGATTTCCTGTGTCTTATCTTTGTTGTTCCTTAGTTTATCCATACTCTGAAAGTTGCAGTTTCTACGGGTGCAAAGATAGGCGTAGTATGCCGTTCCACCATGAAATAAAGAGGACGGAAATGTCACTTTTCGGGTCTTTTTGTCTTTGCGTTGCGATATGATAATGGTGTCATCCCCATACACTTGCCAAAGGCACGTACGAAATATGTGGCACTCTCGTAGCCCAACTCCCTGGCAATCTCCTGCACGGAGAGCGAGGTGTATTGCAACTGTCGGCAAGCTTCCTCCATACATTGCTGCTGGATATAGGCTTTTGCTGATATTCCCAGTACCCGTTTTGTGATTTTGTTTAGATAGTTGGACGTGATGCAGAGTCGCTCGGCATAGTACTCCGTGCTGTGCTCCTCGCGGAAGTGGCTGGACACGGAGCTCACAAAGTCATCCACGTAGCGACTTACGGGTACGTCGGTCGGGCTACGTTGCACCGATTCCATACGTTTAGGCATGACCATCGGCACCCTTTGCAGAAGCATCAGCGTCTCGTAAAGCATGGCGCGGAGGATGTGCTGGTCCTTTACGTCATAGTTCGTGATTTCAGTCTGCATCTGCCGGTAGAGACCCAGGATACGCTCAAAAGTTTCTTTGTCGGGGCGCAGGAAAGGCGATGAACGGTCAGCTTGCAGATAGTGGAAGCGTTCGAGAAAATGCGGGTCGCTGAAAAAAGACAACAGAAACTCCTTCTCGAAGACTAGGTTCAGTGCCTGCATCTTAATATCGTTAGGGAACGTCCATACCTCGCCGGGAATGGCACACACTATGTCGCCACGACTGAGCCTTCGGCTCTGTCCGTTCACCGCCAACGTTTCGTCGGCCTCAAGAACCAGCGTAATAGCATAGAATGTGTACGAACAGATTGGCGTGCGCTCCAACGGCTCTCGCATCATGTCATAGTCCACGATGTCCACCAACAGTTCGTCACCATACTTGTGCTTGTAGAACTTATATATCGGTATTCGTCTCATATCATGATGCAAAGGTACTAAAATTATCTGATAATCAATTATGATGCAATTGTCAGGAATCGAAGTTATCACAAGTTAATCATTCCCTTGGCATTGTTCATTCTTCAAATACTGTTATCACCGTTTTCATCAACGGGCGCATTCCGTCTCCTCACTTTTTCTTCCTGCTTCTTCCGTGCTTCCTCAATGGCTTTCTCATAGCCGGTGAGGGCAGAGAAGGGGGAGAATTGCGCCGCACGGTTATACATGCTCATTCGGGGATGCTTTGCCGAGACGTGGTGCGGCAGGTTGATGATGTCATTGTAGTTGTCTGTCATGCCTTGTGCCCTCCAATCTGATTGTTCCTCTCTTTCTGTGTCGCGCCCTCGGCGTAGTTCAGGCCACGGAGCAGGGCATTCTTGCCGAACTCCTTCTTGATTTTCAACGTTGCCTCCTGCAAGCGTCGCTCTTTGGCGGCAGCCTCGTTCTCCTGCTTTTGCTTCTGAGCTTCCGCCTCATAGTCCGTAAAGAGGTCGAGCTGCACGGGGGTATTCTGCTGTTGTCGCTTGGCCTCG
>Ga0256406_1006475_pt1 | contig 11748 bp, 3 predicted proteins | sample RumenRJG_03DNA_FD_185986 | JGI IMG/M metagenome (GOLD analysis project Ga0256406, IMG submission 185986) | Bovine rumen microbial communities from Lethbridge, Alberta, Canada - RJG_03 | ecosystem: Host-associated > Mammals > Digestive system > Stomach > Rumen | place: Canada: Alberta | collected...
GCACGGTAGCGATTGCCTCAACCAATGGCGTCAAGGGTCATCAGATTGTTTTGGACGGTTCCGCCTATAAGGCTACAAAGGATCATCTGTTGGTAGATAAGCAAGACTTCAACTGTCCTATCAGCTACAAGTTTGCTAGTGGTAAGCGCATGTGGTATCAGCGCACACCGGACCTCTATGTTGACCTAACCAAGGGCTGGGAGGCTGTCAGTCTGCCGTTCACCGCAGAGCTCGTCACCACACAGCAGAAGGGTGAAATCACCCACTTCTACAGCGGCAGCCGTACCATTGACGGTAACGGCACTAAGATAGGTCACGAATACTGGCTGCGTGAGTATATTGGTAAGAAGGCAGGTACGGCCGTCACAAACGGTATCTTCACCGCTGCCTTTAACTATCCTGATGCTGCAGGTAGCGACAAACAGGTTGACAACACCTTCCTCTGGGATTATTACTATAGTCTGAATGGTCGACTGGATGCCAATACGGATACCTACCAGACTTATTATCAGACTGGTCGTAACCTTGCCAGCTATCCGTTGCTGGCAACTGCTAAGCCGTATATCATCGGATTCCCAGGCAAGACCTACTATGAGTTCGACCTCAGCGGCGAGTGGACGGCTAAGAATACTGCGGCCACCGCTCCTGCACAGCTCGCCAAGCAGGCTATCAGCTTCGTCTCTGAGCCTGGAATAACTATCGCTGTCAGTGACAATGAGCTGAATGCAGTATCTGAGGACAACTACAGCTTTGTGCCAAACTACATGAGCAAGACCGTCGAAGGCTACCTAATGAATGCTGTCGGTGGTAGCTTCGACAAGACCACAACAGGTAAGACGATACCATTCCGTCCGTACTTCGTAGCTGCCCCATCTGGCTCCCGTCAGGCTGCCAGCAAGATTCTCTTCGACAGTGACGGCTCGTCCTTCGCTATCGGTGATGACCGCGACCCGTCAGAAGGCGAGGTAGGCACGCTGACCTTCTTCACCAAGCGTCATGTCATTGGTGTCACCTCTACGCTCCGTGAGGCAGCTGATGTCCAGATTTACAACATGAGTGGTCAATCCGTGACATCATTCACCGTTCTGCCTGGTGAGACAGTAGAAAGAGACGTTCCAATCTCAGCCGTTTATGTCGTCCGCGCCGCCAATGGCCGCTACACGAAGAAAATAGCTGTGAAATAAACAATACTCAGCGGTTCCCCCGCTGAAAAAAAAATAAAGATTATGAATAAAGAATACGGATATACAAAGCAAGCAGAAAGTCATCACCAAGGCTCTAAGCATACTCTAGCCATACTCATGAGTAAGCTTAGGAGCAGCTTAGGAGCAGCCTGGAGTATGGCTAGAGTATGGCTAGAGTATGCCTACAGCATGCTTATGACGACATTCTTGCGTCCTTTCAGTAGCAAGCGAGCAGAGCTCGAGCGACGGCTCGCCGTATCCATGTTCCTGATGCTCACATTGGGAAGCGGCAGTGTGTGGGGCGCTACCATTGATTTCAATCAGCCAGATGGATATTATTATCTTGGTAATGATGCAGGCGATAATGGTGTTCCTGCCTACGATGGTTCCGATTTCAATGCAAACTTTTATATGTGTCCTGCCTACTCTGCTACTGTCAATGAACAGAACTACCTTGGCGGTGATTCTGAGAAACCTTTGATAACAACATATAAGAGCTTCCCGACTATTACTAAGACCTACTCTTGGGCTGTATGGTACATAGAAGCTGCCACAGGTAGCAATGCAGGCTGTTTCTACATTAAACATCGTGACTCTGGCAAGTATCTTGTAGCAAACGACAACAGCTCTCCAGCAGCTACTCGTAGAAGGGTAAATCTCGGTCCTACAGCCAAGCCAGACGGAAACGATGGTTTGTTTTATATCCAAAGCGATGACGATGGCACTACATATTATATATATCCAAAGGAGAAAAAAGACGGTAATAATAAATATCTTACTCCATCGAATGGCAACAAAGATGATTTGTCTGCAACATCCCAGAATTCTTGGACAGGCGGTATAATTGGTTTTTATACTGCTAAAGTTAAGAATTCAGCTTGGCATTTCGTGCTGGTTCCAACAGAAAAGCCTACCATTACCTATGACAACACCACAAATGAAGTAACAATGGTTTCGGCAACAACTGGTGCAACTATCTATTATACTACTGATGGCTCTGAACCAGATAAGGACCACGTTGGCGGTAGTAATCCCACGAAGCAATACGATTCAAATAGTAAACCTACAATTTCCACACCAACGACTATAAAGGCGATAGCTGTAGCAGATAACTACGATGTTTCAGAAGTACGGTCATTATCCATTCAAAAAGTAGAAACTCCTATAAAATCCATTTCCGCCACAGGAATGATTGAACTGTCAAGTGCTACACCTTCTTCCGTAATTTACTATACAATTGGTGATACTGAACCTGAAGATCCTACAGCCTCTTCCACCCTATATACCGGTCCCTTAGACAATGTTATAGGAAAGTATATTAAGGCTATTGGCGTGAAGGAAGGATGGATAAATTCCGATATCTTATCCACAGGTCAAATACAACTTCAATGCGCCACTCCTGTCATTACAAGAGTTGGCATGACATTTACTATTTCATGCGTTATGCCTGCAGATGCCGCTATATATTATTCTATAAATGGTGGTTCTGAGACATTATACAGTGGACCAGTTGCCTTCACCAATGATCAACTACCAATAACAGTAACTGCAGTAGCCAAACACAGCGGTTATACGGATTCAGAGGAGGCTTCCATCACGCTCCGTAACGGTTCAGGAACTCCTGACGACCCTTACTTGATAAGCGGAGACTCAGACTTTTCTACCTTCATCACGGATGTCAACAATGGCACTGCTGCCGATAAGTGTTTCAAGTTAATTTCTGATATTTCTGCTAGTGGTGTCGCTGAAATCACAACTAATTTTACTGGAACATTTGACGGAGGCGGCTACACCATTAGTGGACTCTCCCACCCACTTTTCAACGCCATCAATGGAGGTGTAGTTAAGAACGTCATGCTCAAGAATGTACATATCAACCAAAGTGGCAATGTGGGTGCTATTACTGGTGAAGCGAAGGGTTATACCCGTATCTATAACTGTGGCATCTTACCCAACGATAACACGTTTTCTAATAGGGTGCGACATTCCTCAGTGGCAAGCACCGATGCCTATTGTGGTGGCTTGGTCGGTTGGTTGAAGGATGATTCGCGCGTCATCAATTGTTTTAGTTTTGCAAATGTCAATGGAGGAACAGAAGTAGCTGGCATCGTGGGATATAATGGTTTTGCATCAACCACAAAAGTTACCGACGGGAAATATACTCAACTTAAGACAGCCATAGTAAACTGTATGTTCTATGGTAATATTACAGGTGGTTCCACAAAATATCCTGTCTATGGCGGCAATAAGATTCTAAATAACACAGCTACCGGTATCAACAACTACGACTTCTATCGTGCAGAGGCAAACTTAGGTTTGGCAGATAATGATCACTACAACTGCTCATGGCCAGCCCAAGAGGAATACCTCACAAAATATGAATACTATCGCTACCTTCTGAACAGTAACCGTGAACTTTGCGGCTGGTGGGTAGGTGCTCCATCTGCTCCAAGTGAAATGTCCACCACGGATGTTCAAGCTGTACCAAAGGATGCCTCACTGATAGCAAAATGGGTACTTGACCCCAGCATAGCACCTTATCCCATTTTGAAGGCTCCAGGAAAATATTTCTCAGCGATTAATCAGGACCCCGACAATCGTATTAATCCTGTTAGCAAGACTTGGGAAAGTCGCCAGACTTCTGAAAATACTATCACGACAAAAGCTGCGCCCGACACTGAGGGACAAAAATTAGGCAGCATCACCGTCACCATCAATAAAGGAGGAAGTCTTAGTGGTTCAAGCAGCAAAAGCATCCCTATCACTGCGATGGATATTGAAAATAATGACTTCTGCTATGGTAAAATACAGTTGCCTTATTACAACAGTATCTTTGGTGACCCCAATAGTAATGACTGGACCACAAGATATGGTGGAAACTATAAAGATAAAGTCGTTGTCGGTTGGGAAATCACAAGCGTGACAGGTGGTACAGAAGGTACTCTTGTTAAAAATTGGCAAGATGGTTATAACTTCACTGACCGTGATTGTACGAATAAGGACAAGGAACGAATCTTTGCCCAGGGAGGCTATTATTATGTGCCAAACGGAGTATCGGCAATCACAATAACGGCTAAATGGGCGGATGCTGTTTACCTTGATAATAGTGCAGACCATAGTTATGACCGTGTCTATATGTCATATAATACAAATCCGAACAAATACATAGGTTATCACTTTGCACCAGCTGGTTCTCGCCCTTCAAGCCTTGGTAATGATAAAACTGTACAAACGGCTTCTGTCTCAAGCAAAATTCCCGATGGTAGTGTCTATGAGAAAGCCATTGTCTTAGTTGGTAATCATCAGTACCGCACAGATGGATATGATGTTGGAACTGCGGACAAAGGATGCACCATTATCAGTGCAGATTTTGATTTTGACGACGAACCAGATTATTGTCTTGAGTGGCAATTAGGTACTGGTACAAACCGACAGAGTATCTGTCCTATCCGTTTCGATTTCCTGCCTGTTATTGAAATAGGTATGGCAATGAAAGAGGATGGTTCCACACAATACTATTCATTGGGCTGCTATCTTCCTTTAGGCCATTTTGAGGTAACCGAAACGTCTTTAATTCACTTTGGACAGTTTGAGTTCGGGAATGCAGCTCGTACAAAAGATGCTCCTCTCATTCTTAATGGTGGTATTTTCGATCAATATTGTAAAGGCACCAAAGCAAAAACAAATGCTGATGACCATATTGATTATGTCATTTTAGGTGGTAATGTTTACATTCCTTCCTTCTCGCCTGGAGCCCATGTCAACGCTGGTGCTAAATATCCTACCCGCCATTGTGCCGTTAATGTCCTCGGAGGAAGAATCAATAATCTTTATCTGACCGGAAACTTTAATAATGCTGTTACACCAAATACAGACAACCCCCACTGTTATATTGACGGTGGTAATTTCAAGCAAATAGCTGCAGCTGCTAAGGAAGGTATCAATGGTGATGTTTATTTCAGAATTAATCATTCCGTCATCAATGAGTTCTATGGTGGTAGCACATTGGCTGATAAACTTGTTACAGGCAACATCAATGTCACTGTTGACAATAGTAAAATAACTAAATATTGTGGAGGTCCTAAGTTTGGCAATATGGCATCGGGCAAGACTGTCACCACCAATGCTATAGGTACAACCTTTGGGGTTTACTACGGTGGTGGAAATGGAGGAACGAGCTATGTGCAGTATGAATCTGCCGACAACACCGTCAATGATGTCACAGCTGGCTTTAATTGGAATACCACAGGAAAGCTAAACGATTATACTCCCAACGGCTACCGCAGTGGCGGCAAGAACTATATGGCCGATTATGAAATGGAAATTGTGAACACATCTACAGGTACAGATGCTAAGAAAGGCATATTCCGAACATATTTATATGCAGCACAGTTCTCTGCTACCAATACAGGTCCTATTACCAATAATCTTACTGACTGCAAAGTGCTCACAAGCTTTTATGGTGGCGGTAACCTTGGCGGTGTAATAGGCGATGTCACATCAACACTTACAGACACAAAAGTTCAGGAGTCAGTTTTTGGTGCAGGCTACTCTGCCAGTGTTCCGGAAGTAACCATCTATAATAAAGATAAGACCGCACCAACTCTTAATGTCTATACTGGCCTTATCACCCCTACCCCTAATCCGGATCCCAATAGCACCAGCACGACCTATACTTGGTGTTACAAGAATAAAAAAACCAATGTGGTTATTCCATCGGGTGTTGTCATTCCTGATGGTGTTGGTACTAGTAAACCTGCTTTTGAGTATGAAGGAAGAAAATACTTATATACCGAAGAGTCGCTTGAGAACCTCGGTACAGTCACAGGAAAGGTAACTTTGAACATAGAAGGCACAACCACCGTTGCTAAGAGTGTCTATGGCGGTGGTGAGGAATCTGGTGTAGCTGGCAATACCGAAGTGAATGTCACCAGCGGAACCATCGGTACTCAAGGTCAAGGTGGTGTTGAATATGGCAACGTCTTTGGCGGTGGAAAAGGTAAGGTTGGTGACAAGGTGGCTGGCTACGTCAAGGGTAACACAGCGGTGAACATCAGTCAGGCAGAAAACATGACAACTACCATTCTACACAATGTCTATGGTGGCGGTGCTTACGGCTCTGTAGGTGATTTTACCTACGATGCGACATCAGGTATGCCTACAGCTCTTGCTACAGAGAATACTGGCGTATGTAACATTGCCATCACAGGCGGTACTATCGGAACTAACGGTAAAGAGAACGGTATGATATTCGGTTCGTCACGTGGTTTGGAGGCCAACCCGTCAAATCCTAATGTCGATAAAATGGCTTGGGTGTATGATACGGATGTGACTATTGGAATCCAGAATGCACAATCGAACGCAACCCCATGGATTAAGGGCTCTGTCTATGGTGGTGGTGAGAATGGTCATAACTTCCACGATGCCAAGGTGACTGTGCATAGCGGTACAATTGGTATGGCAGAGGGAGCTGAGATTATAGATGATAGAGGTACGCCAGGCGACACTTCCGATGATATTTCTTATACAGGTGCCCGCTTCCCTAACCGTGGTAATGTCTATGGTTCCGGTTGCGGTACGGATACCTATACAGAAACAGATAGTAAGACTTACTTCGACTTTAATGCCGGTATCGTGCGTGGTAATACTACAGTGTTGATAGACGGTGGCCATGTGGTACACAACGTCTATGGCGGTGGTGCTATGGGCTCGGTGGGTACATACACCTTTGATGCAAATGGCAAACCCACTTCTTGCACAGATGAAACCGGCACTTGTACTGTGACTGTTAGCGGAGGACAGATTGGTGTTACTGGTGCCAAGATGGCAGGATATGGCAAGGGCGGTCCTGATAATTATGGTCATGTGTTTGGCGCAGGTCGTGGTGAGATGCATGATCCTGACCAATATCCTAATATGGAGACTTGTGCATTCTTTAACAAGACGATATTGAATATCAGTGGTACTGCCTTCCTGACGGGTTCTGCATACGGTGGCAGCGAGAGTGGACACGTGCTGGGTGATACTGAAGTCAACATTTCCGGCGGACAGATTGGCTGTGGTAAGAATGCTTCGGAGCCATACGGAACTGATGTGTGGGCTGATAGCTATATCCCGACAGGAAGCGAAACAGAAAGTCTGGATTGCGCCAGCTGGCCATTTACTGCGCCATTTGCGCCATACGACCCATTTGCGAATGCAACGGGCGACTTGGATAAGTACCCTAATGGCAAATCAACGGATGGTGGCAGACTGGAGGCTTCCGACGGTCACACCTACTATGGCAATGTGTTTGGTGGCGGTTCGGGTAGGGTTCCTTATTTCGATACAACCGAAGGCATTAGTAAATATCTGAGCACGGCAGGTAGCGTAGAGGGTAAGACCAAGATTACTATCAGTGGAGGTCATATCATAACAAATGTCTATGGTGGTTGCGAGGCTACGAATGTAAAGGGCTCTGCTACCATTACGATGACAGGTGGTACCGTAGGTGTTCCGCGTACCGTTGCCCAAATCATAGCACATCCGAATACGGGTTATATCTTCGGTGCTGGTAAGGGCGACCAGCGTATCTTCTTCAACAAGGAAACGAATGTAGACCGTACCGAAGTCAACATCGAGGGCGGCAGAGTCTATGGTTCCATCTTTGGCGGAGGTGAGGATGGTCACGTATTCCAGAATGCGATTGTAAACATCGGTAAGGCTGATACGGAAGGTCCAACGATTGGTACATGGGGTACCTCATACGTAGATGGTAATGTATTCGGTGGTGGCCGTGGCTTCGGTGGTGAGGCGCTGACTGCCGGTAATATCGGTGGTTCTATCGAACTGAACATCAAGAGCGGTAAGATACTGGGCTCCGTCTATGGCGGTGGTCGTCTTGGATCGGTAGGATATGGTCTCTATCTGGTGGATGAAGAGATTACGGAAGATGAACAGACAATCAAGCCCTACGGTATCTTGCGTCCAAACGACAAGTACGACGGCTCTTATCCGAACCCAAGTACGCAAGATGCTTCTGCTTATTACGATAAAGGTCGTGGCTATATCACCATCAACATTAGTGGCGGTACCATTGGTAACGACTATGAATACATCTACAATCCGACTGATGAGCAGAAGGCAGCGATACCAAACACCACTTTCGACTATCAGAACCATCTGCAATACACTAAGGGTGGTAATGTGTTCACGGGCGGTATGGGACGACTCTATGCCCTGGATAATACAACATTACTTCCATTATGGCCAAAGCTGGGCAAGTGTAAGCAGACCACATTAAACATGACTGGCGGTACGGTGAAGAGCAGTATCTATGGCGGTGGTGAGATAGGTGCTGTAGCCCAGAATGCAACGGTGAATGTCAATGGTGGTACTGTAGGTACGAAGGTCGTAGATTCGGAAGATGCTAATAAGTATTACTATTTCGGTAGCGTGTTCGGTGGCGGTAAGGGTAGCGTAGATAACATCACTTATCCTAGCACTACTCCGGAAGCAGAACAGATTCCCATCAGCGAGGCCGGAACGACAGGAGGCGACGTACTGGTGAAATTGAATGAAGGTCCAGCATCGAGCGACGATGCGAAGGGTGCTATCGTGCATCAGGTATTCGGTTGCAACGATATGAACGGTTCGCCCAAGGGCGATGTCACGGTACACGTCTACGCGACACAGAATGCAGACAAAGTCAACATCAGTACCAAATACGATAGGAAAACCAATAATTATGACGTAGAAACAGTCTATGGCGGTGGCAATCTGGCTGCTTATGAGCCTGAAGGCGGTAAGAATACCACGAAATCTACCAAGGTCATCATCGACGGTTGCGGACTGACGAGTATCAAACAGGTGTATGGTGGTGGTAATGCTGCTTCAACACCAGCTACCAATGTGACAGTCAATGGCACCTACGAAATCCTAGAACTCTTCGGAGGTGGTAATGGTTTTGACAAGTTGCCTGATGGAAGACCTAACCCTGGAGCCAACGTAGGTTATAAAAACTATACCATTTATGAGGAAGACGGGGACAACTGGGTAGCCAAGGATGACCCTGCTTATGACACGAAAGAAAAACGAACTGCAGGAACCAGTGCCATTACCTATGGTACTGGTCAGGCTTCCGTGAATGTCTTCGGTGGTACAGTTCACCGTGTCTTTGGCGGCTCTAACACTAAGGGTAATGTGCGTCAGACTGCTGTGACCAAGTTGGATGAAGTCGGAGGATGCGATTTCTGCGTGGATGAGGCCTACGGAGGTGGTAAGAGTGCTCCGATGGATGCTGAGGCTAAGTTGCACATGGCTTGTATTCCAGGACTGCAGGCTGCCTATGGCGGTGCTGAGGCTGCTGCTATTAAGGGTAATGTCACGTTGAATATCACCAATGGTACCTTCGACCGTGTGTTTGGTGGTAATAACCTCAGTGGTACAATCGATGGTTCCATCACCGTGAACATTCAGGAGGTTGGCTGTCGTCCTATCAAGATTGGTGAACTCTATGGTGGTGGTAACCAGGCAGGTTACTCTGTTTATGGCTACAACGATGATGACACACCGAAAGAGACTGGCACGAAGCTCTACGATGATCCACAGGTCAACGTGATGTCATTTACCAGTATCGGTAAAGTCTTTGGCGGTGGCTTTGGTAGCGGTGCTACGATGGTGGGCAATCCGACGGTGAACGTCAATGAGGTCTATGGCAAATGGTATAACGACAATACGTCGGTTGTCGGTGAGGATGCCAAGACTTCCGGCAACTACCCCATCCCGTCACATGCCAAGGGCAAGATGGGAGCTATCAGCGAGGTATTCGGTGGTGGCAATGCGGCAAAGGTAATCGGTAACACGACGGTCAACGTAGGAACCTTGGCAAAGGTATCTATAAGGAGCTTTGTGGAAAAGAGTATTACCACTGGAGATTCCGTAGAAGGACTCTATACCCGTTCCGGTGAGGGGACTGAGGAAAACCCGTATATATATACCGCAGCCACAGGTAATGCCGTTGCAGGAACAAAATATTATGAAGAGAAAGATGTTGAACAGGACGTCCTTGGTGTTGACATCCGCGGTAATGTCTATGGTGGTGGAAATAATGCCGAGGTGACGGGTAATACGAATGTCGTCATTGGTAAGCAGGAAACTACTACGACGACACCATAGCGAGAAGAAACTTTTTTGCTCACAGGGGTGCTCACAGGGGGACTGCTCACAGGGGGACAGACCCCCTGTGAGCTTAGGTAGGGTGAATCTTCTGCGATTTTGAACGAATAATTGTAGAATTGTATTGTGTTTTCAGTTTTTCTGTGTACTTTTGCCAATGCTCACAGGGGGACAGACCCCCTGTGAGCTGACCCCCTGTGAGCTCAACACGGGGCTGTTCTTCTTCCGAGGCAACAGCAAAGCTCCTTTTTCCATCTGCAATGCGGGCGGCGGATTTTCCTATGTGGGAGCCATGCACGACTCATTCCCCCATGCCCTCGAACTCTCGAAGTTGGGCTACAACGCCTTTGCGCTCATCTATCGTCCCGGCGATGCCTACGAAGACTTGGCACGCGCCATCACCTACATCTGCGACCACGCCGACGAGTTGGGTGTCAGCCGCACATGCTCACAGGGGGACAGACCCCCTGTGAGCTGAAGGCTGACTTCAAGGGTATTCTTGAGGCTATGGACGGACTGCCCGTTAACATCCGTCTGCTCGATCCCCCATTGCACGAGTTCGTTCCCCACGATCTGGCTGGTCAGGAGACGATGGCTAAAGAGATGGGTGTCAGTGTTGAGGACATCAAGCGTCGTGTTGACTCATTGGCTGAGAACAACCCCATGCTGGGTCACCGTGGGTGCCGTCTGGGTATCACCTTCCCCGAGATTACCGCTATGCAGACCCGTGCCATCCTCGGTGCTGCCTGCGAGCTGAAGAAGGAAGGCAAGAATCCTATGCCGGAAATTATGGTTCCGCTGATTGGTACGCTCTATGAGTTGAAGCAGCAGAAGGAAGTCATTCTGGAGGCTGCCAAGGAAGTATTCGCCGAGTATGGCATCGAGGTTGAGTTCGAGATTGGTACGATGATTGAGATTCCTCGTGCTGCCCTGACTGCCGACCGCATTGCTACTGAGGCTCAGTACTTCTCGTTCGGTACCAACGACCTGACTCAGATGACCTTCGGTTACAGCCGTGACGACATTGCTTCGTTCCTGCCTGTTTACCTCGACAAGAAGATCCTGAAGGTTGACCCGTTCCAAGTGCTCGACCAGAAGGGTGTTGGCAAGCTCATCAAGTATGCCGTAGAGAAGGGTCGCGAGGTGCGTCCCGAGCTCCGCTGCGGTATCTGCGGTGAGCATGGTGGCGAGCCCAGCTCTGTGAAGTTCTGTGCCAAGATCGGCATGAACTACGCCAGCTGTTCTCCCTTCCGCGTGCCCATCGCCCGCCTCGCCGCCGCGCAGGCAGCCGTTGAGGAGGCTAAGTAAGTCCTTCACTTGATATAGCGTGAGGCTTCTCTAAGCTTGATACATTTTCTTTCTATAAGACAATTCATAATCGGCACACCTTATATTTATGTAAGGCTGT
>Ga0256406_1006477_pt1 | contig 11747 bp, 7 predicted proteins | sample RumenRJG_03DNA_FD_185986 | JGI IMG/M metagenome (GOLD analysis project Ga0256406, IMG submission 185986) | Bovine rumen microbial communities from Lethbridge, Alberta, Canada - RJG_03 | ecosystem: Host-associated > Mammals > Digestive system > Stomach > Rumen | place: Canada: Alberta | collected...
TTCGTTCATCATGCTCACCGTGGCTGAACTTTTCGGCGAAAATACGGGACTTGGTCACTTCGTGCAATTTTACGCGGACTATTCCGATTACCCCAACATGGTTGCAGGCATTCTTTGGACAGGCATTGTGGTGCTTGCGATTATGGAACTGTTTGAACTTGTTAAACGTAAGCTTTTGTTCTGGACAAAAGCGAACTAGTCATGATTAGTAACACTTCAAAAATATTTATATTGGCGGTGAAAATTGGAGATTTAAAATGAGCCTGACCGTCGAACGCGCAAAAGAAATCAGCAAGGGCCATGTGACCGAAGAATCGCTGGTCATCCATTCCCTCAACGTATGCTACGCCATGGGCGCCATGGCCAAACACTTCGGCGAAGACGTTGAACACTGGCAAGCCGTGGGCTATCTGCATGATTACGACTACCAGGAATTCCCCGAAGAACACCTGCAGCACACCGAAAAGGAACTGCTCGCACAAGGCGTCTCCGAAGAAGACGTGCGCGCCATTTTGGCACACGGCTTTGAAATCGTGAACCAGGTGGAACCCAAGACCAACATGGAAAAGAGCCTGTTCACCGTCGACGAACTCACCGGAATCATCCAGGCCTGCGCAAGAATGCGCCCCAACGGAATCCTGGACCTGGAATTAAAAAGTTTCATGAAGAAGTTCAAGGATAAGAAATTCGCCGCCAAGTGCAACCGCGACTACATCCTGAAAGGCTGCGCCCTGCTCGGCATGGACGTGAAAGACGTCGCCGCCATCTGCATCGAGGGCATGCGCGAACACGCCGCCGAAATCGGATTGGCAGGCACTGCCGCGTAATTACAGCGCTATCCAAAATCCGTAAAGTTTTCCAAAAACTGTAACGAAAAACGCCAAAGTATCTTGCGAAAGAGCTTTGGCATATTTTTTGCATTCTATGGGGCGCAGGATTTAATATGATTACGCTGAACGACTACTTGTATTCCGGAAACACGGTGCTGAAAATTTTGCACCAGTATTCTAACGACCTCAGGAACGGTGCGAAGGAAACGCGCAACAGCATCGACCTTGCGCATTCGAATTTTCTGATTCAGATTATTGAATTGCTGGAGCACAATGACTTTTTGACTTCGCAGTCTCAGCGGATCAAGGAATTCTACAAGTTCATGACGCGGGAATACCCGTTCTTGGCTTTTACTTTCAAGGGTCGCATTAAGTCGCTGATTCGCGCCGAAGAAAAATTCAACGGTTACATTCTTGAATACATTTACGGCTACTACAAGAAAAACGGGAAGTTCCCGACAGAAGCCGAAATCAAGAGCAAGCTGAACTTTCGCGACTTGATTGCTTACCGCATTGTGATTTCGATGCCGGTTTGCCACATTAAAAAGGGCGAGAACCGCCGCGAAGTAGAAGAAAAGTATCTGTACGAAATCGCGAACGTGCTGCCGGAATTCTTGGAAGAGCGCGGCTTTACGGCAGAAATCACGAAGTACACGGAAGACGGTCATTCGGAATTGCTGCATGAACAAGTTCGGCCGTATTACCACGATTCGGTGGCATTCCCGAGGAGCTCGGGTTACCAGTCGCTGCATATTATTTTCTACGACAATCTAGCCCGCTGCTTTACCGAGGTACAGTTGCGCACCAAGGACATGGATGACTTTGCCGAAATCGGCGAGGCGAACCATTTTGGCTACGAGAAAACGCAAGAGGCGCGCCGCAGCAAGCACGACGAGATTCCGAGCGGCGAATGCGTGTATTTTGACGAGGCTTACGAACGCCTGACAAAATTGCAGGAAATCGAGCTCGCGAATGTGGACGTGAACATGTTCAAGGCTATCAACAACCAGCTAATAAACGACGGTTGCGGCCTTTTCCGCGGTCGCCAAATCTTGCCGTTCGAGCATCTATCGCGCTTCCAGAACGACTTGATTGACTGATAAAGGCAAAAATGGGCGTTTACGAGCCATCCGGTCTGCTTAATTTATGCTAAAAATGTCGGTTTAAATGTCGGAAAAGATGTCGGATTAATGTCGGAATAAATGTCATATTATTTGTCATGATAAATGTCATGATAAAAACATGTTTGTCGGGGTATTTGTCGGTGTAAATGTCGGGGTAAAAAAAGACAAAATATAGGCGTTCCCCGGCTCGTTTGCCCTCGCCGGGTCGGGCTATACTCGCTTCGCTCACGGAGCCTTGCTAGCACAAGTCTCCGCCCATACGGGTTACTATCCCTAACGCAAAATCAATTATATTTAAGAAAAAAGGTTAATTATGCAACAAGATATGTTAGGGCGTGAGCCGTTCGTCTCATTATTGGAAAACATTATTATTCAGAAAACAAATGCTCATGAAGGTTTTTCATTTGCCATTGACGGCAAGTGGGGGTGCGGCAAATCGTGGATTATAAAGGAACTTGAAAAGAAACTAGAATCAAAGTATTTCGTAGTTCACTACAATTGCTGGGAATACGAATACTACGAAGAACCGCTTGTCGCAATTCTATCTGTCATCATTGATAAATTGAATAGAACAGAAAAAGAAACTAAAAGTAAAAAGAAATTGCAAACCATAAAAACAGCTGTAGATTTTTTAACAGAAGTTGCAAGTGTTGTCGCTAAAAATAAAATTGGTATTGATTTTAACGAGTTAAAAAAAGCAGGAAAAAAGGCTGTAAAAGCAGACAGAAAGAAAGTCTTCCAAACCGATTTTGACAAAAACCAGCCCTTGAAAAGGACTCTAGAGGTTGTTCACGACAATCTTCTGAAACTAAAAAAAGATTTTGGCGGTATTGTTTTTATCGTAGATGAATTAGATCGCTGTTTGCCAGAATACGCAATAAAGGTTATGCAACGACTTCATCATATATGTTTCGACAATATTTCTGACACATATGTTTTTGTACAACTTGCAGCCATCAATAAAAGTGAATTACTAGGATCCATTGCAAAGACCTTTGGACGTGAATTTAATTTGACCCAAAAATTCACCACACCAGACAATCGTCCAGGAACAATTATTTGCGACAATTTTGATGAAACGCAAATTCAATTTGGCAATTACTACTTCAAAAAATTTTTCCAATTGATCATCCCTGTATCTAATGGAGAGAAGATAGAAAGACCCTTATCGCTCCTTGATGGTTTTGAAAATAATTTTGATTCAACAGATATGGCTGGGAAAAATTATGTCGAAAAATTTTTCACAGAGGTCTTGACATTTTTCCCAATGAGAACAAAATTAGAGTTAGTTCATTTAGTAAAAACAGCTCATGAAATAACAGCGATGGATGGTTCTTTAGACAAAAATCTAAAATACAATACCTTGTGTATTGAGTTGATAGATTGCTTTTGCAAATCTGTACTAAAAAAGACATTACCTATTATTAAACTTCAAAAAGCTACAAATCAAACCTATCACCACTATTTATTCTTGCAAATTCCCAATATGTCAAACATCGAAGGAATTGTCAATTATTCAGAACTTGAAAAAGCGTTTGCAAAGTGGAGTTCGTCAACTTGCACTGAAACCCGATATGTTGAAGATGGAAAAGTATATCCCGTTTACGAATATGATTTACTACGCCCCGAATCATATATCAAGGCTTTTTACCAACAAGGACGATCAATAGAATTAAAAGTTAATGGTCAAAGCCCTATCGAATCAGAGCAAAAATTCATTGAAGCCTTCCGAAAGACGCTAGACATTCTTGTATAACGAGCTTTGGATTTGACCGATCCTATTCTTCATACTTCTTGAAATTCTCAACCTGCTTCAAGACTTCGTCGTAGGCTTCGTCGATTACGGTTGGCGGGTAGCCGTTCTTTTTCAAAAGTACGGCCAAGTCGGAATAGAGTTCGTCGCGAATATCCTGCCGATTGGTCCAATCGGCATATTTCGCTTTGCCATTGACGAGTTCCCTGATTTTGCGAGCTAATTCAATATAGGTTTCTTCGCTCAAGGCTTTACGGAAATTGTGCTCGTCGGCGACGGCGACAAGGATGTCGTAGAAAGCCTTTTCGATGTAGGAAATTCCCATTTCTTCAAAGGAGCTCTTTTCCTTCTTCAAATCCTTGAATACTTTTTCAAGTTCTTCACTAAGATTGTCAACGGTTTCTTCGATAATTTCTTGAACTTCGCTGAGTTCGTTACGACTGTTATAGCGGTCAATGATGTTTTTCAGGCGTTTTGAGAATTCAGCGGCTTTCAGCATATTTGTCTTGCCGAATTCCTTGATGGCGCGTTTCAGCAACTTGACCAGCGCGAAGTATTTCGTATTCGGGAATTTTATTTTCTTCAGTTTTTCCAGAAATTCGTCGCTGAACAAGTTTTGCACATCGTCTTTTGCAGAATCGTCAAATGTGAAATCCTTACCCTCGTATGACGAGCAAATGGCCTTATCCACAAGTTCTGCAATTTTCTTGTTCATCAAAGTGGCGTCAGGTGTATCGCCAATGGTCATCTTGAAAATCACGGAACGGACACACAAGAAATAATGCAATATATCGACTTCATGCTCTGTAATTTGATCGTGACCGATACACACATCAAACGCTTTCTTGGCGCGCTGCGTAAAGCCCATAAAGCGGTCGCGACGTTCCTTGAACGCCATTACAAATTCAACACCCTTGTTGATGATATTTAGCCGTTCAAGAGGCGTAGCAGTCTCTTCAAAGAACCTGCTGTAATCTACATCATTCATCAAGTCCATCGTCTTTTGCAAGAAGTCCTTGAAGATGACGAGCGCAGCATCTGTTCCGTTAACAGGCTTGATATCGCCATTATACAACTTCATCGCTTTTGCGATAGACGATTCAAGACCGATGTAGTCAACAATCAACCCGTATTCTTTTCCTTTGAAAACTCGGTTTACGCGGGAAATTGTCTGAATCAAATTATGACGTTCTACGGGTTTGTCAAGATACATGGTGTCAAGCGAAGGGACATCAAAACCGGTAATCCACATATCGACAAGAATGACAATCTTGAAATTCGATTTTTCGTTCTTGAATTCCTTGGCGTAATTTTTGCGATCGTCTTCAGTCCCGATTATCGCCTTCATTTCGGCGGTATCGTTCTTGGAACCGCTACAGACGAACTTGACCTTTTCAATGTCCATCGCATCACGGCTAATTTCATTTCCGTCGTATTCGGGAGCGCACTTGCGTTTTTCAAACCATTCCGGGCGGAGCGTCTTGATGCGTTTATAGACTTCAAGCCCGATTTCACGGTCATAGCACACAAACATTGCCTTGCCGTTTACGGTAGCATTTTCACGGCAACGTTTTTCATAATGACCAATAAAGTGATTGACAACAATATCAAGGCGACTTGTAGCCCCCAGAATTGTCTTGATCTTGAGCATATCCCGTTGCGATTGTTGAATCTGGTCGGGATTTGTGCCAGCATTTGCCATAGATTCGTAAAACTTATCGCAAATTTCAGCTTGTCGTTCGTTTAATTGAACTTCTCGCGGACCATTCAATCGAGAAATCTGGACCGTTGCACCGTCTTCTTTTGACTGGAACATCGTGTATTTGAAGATGATGTCTCCAAAGACTTGCAAAGTTGCATCTACGGGTGTGCCAGTAAAGCCGATATAAGTTGCATTGGGGAACGAATCTCGCAAGTATTTTGCAAAACCGTAAACAGTCTTTGCGCCCTTGGTTTGCGACATCACGATTTTACTGTTCACATTCGTTTGCGTTCGGTGCGCTTCGTCAGAAATACAGAAGATATTCCTGCGGTCACTGAGCAAGTTCAGGTCTTCCCTGAACTTTTGAATGGTCATCAAGTAAACGCCACCGCTTTGGACATCCTTCAATTTTTGTGTCAGCATCGGCCGGTTCTTGATTTGCAGAGTATTCGCTTCTACAAAGTATTCCTTGGCGTTTTCGAAATCTTCGGACAGCTGGTCGTCCAAATCATTGCGGTCCGTAAGCATGATGACAGTCGGCTTGTCAAAATCCTCGTAAGTCGTAATCTTTTTTGCGAGGAACAGCATGATGTACGATTTTCCGCAGCCGGTCGCACCCCAGAACGTGCCGCCCTTGTGTGTATTTGCAGCATATTCCTTGACGATGCCGTTGAACATCGCCTCTGCACCGTAATACTGATAGTATTTGGGCAAGATAACGAGATTCTTGTCGCTGTTGTCAGGAATATAGATGTAATTGCGCAAAAAATTCAGTAATGTGCGGCGTTCAAAAATGCCTTCGATAATGTTGTCTATTCCCTGCGGGCCATCGGCACTTCTGTAAGCATCGCCTTCCTTGAGTTTCCACTTGAAATAGAATTCGTATGGGCTGAACAACGCTCCGTATTTGTTATTTGCACCGTCGCTGATGACATTGATAAAGTCAAACTTCATTAGCGAAGGAATATTCTGGGCATAGCGGATATGCGTCTGTTCGTATGCGTCAGCAATGGTTACGGAATCATCGGCAGGATTCTTGAGCTCAATAACGGAAACAGGAATGCCGTTAATGAACAGGACAATATCAGGGCGTTGTAGCTTATATTCCTGGAATTCAAACTGGTTTACGACGCGAAAGATGTTGTTTGTCTCCGCATCGTCGCCAAAGTCAAAGAAATTGATAAACAGCCTTGAACCATCGTCTCGCAAGAGATCGAAACCCTTGAAAAGTCGCTTGTAGGTTTCTTTTAAAGCACGGTAAAGCGACTGGTTTGAATACTCCGTAATATAGCTCACGACCTGGTCAAATTCGTTATCCGAAAGCGAATCATAATTCTGGTCCAAGTAAGTGCGAAGGTCTTGCTTAAGAATGGGCGAATCCAATTCACGGCTGATATCGTAGCCGCAAAGGTATTCCCAGGAATTGTTCTCGAACTTTTCAAGAACTGCCTGCTCGAATTCATTTTCGCAAAACTTGGCCATAGGCGTTAACCTCTTTTGGATTTACCTTCTTCGATTGCCCCTTTGATTAGGATGGGACAGATGTTCTTGATTTGCTGTTTGAGTTTTTCGTTTAGATTTTTACGAATATTAAATGCTTTGTAGATTTCGGCAATATTCTTTTGAGTTGTTATATCAGGTATCGGAATTTTGTAATCACAGAGTGCATTCCAATCAAAAGTCTCGCGAGCAGACCCCCAAGAGTTAAAACGAGCATAACGGTCAAACTCGGATCTAACAAAGAAAAGCATTAAATAATCGGAGTCAAGTTTAGAGTCGTCTTTTGGCCTAAAAACAATATAAGATGAAGAGACCAAGTAGGTGTCGTTTGTTGAATTAAGTGCAATCGTTATTTTGTCACCATTTCTTGATGTGACAGGAACATATGCAAACGAATTACGAGGCACCTGTAAATAAGGTTTTAAAGACACACCTGTCATATCTGCCTTAGTTTCAATAAATTCTTTTTGAATTGAAATGCCTTTTACATCATCAACTGTTAACTTTCCACTTTCATTTCTCTTATCGCTTTGCAATATGTACAATCCAATTTTTTCACAGGGCATTTTGCGGCGGAGTTCTTCAATGTAGGCGTCACAGGTGAGTTTCAGGTCATCAAGGCCTTTTTCATAGGCCTTTTGGTTTGCACACATTGCGTCGTAGATATCAACATACTTCTGCTGCGTCGGCACATCGGGTATTTCAAACTCTAAGTCACAAAAGACATCCCAATCCAAATTTGCTCTTACGCTACCGTCGCTATGAAACCATCCTAACCGATCTTTTTCCTTTGAGAGAAAAAGCATAAAGAAGTATTCCGGCAAAATCTTTTCTTGATCAACTTCAAATGTCGTGTATGCCGGCGATACGATAACAGGTGAATCTTTCATAAACATGCTTATTCGAATACACTTATCTCGCCCTGTTTGCATGCCACTATATACAAAACGATTCTTTCTAACAATTTTGTATTTTGAATTATCCAAATTTTCTGTATTAGCCACAGTAGGCATAAATTCTTTAAAAATGTTTATGCCGTAAAAATCCGTTATTCCAAACGAATTTCTTTCATCAACCTGTGAAATCACATCGCCAATTCGAATCTTACTTAATCCCATACTCAATCCCCTTAAACGCATTTACGAGCATTTCTTGAGACTTGATTTCTTCGGCAATGACTTCTTGCATTTCCTTTTGGATTCGTTTCATCTCTTTCTTGTAATCGATATCCAAATCGTGGTCAATGAACTCGATATACTTGCTCGGAACAAGTGAATAATCCTTTTCAACGATTTCACTCATCGGGGCAGAGTAGCAATATTCCGCTTCGTCCTTATACAAATTTTTCCAATCTGGGGATTGCCAGTTGAAAAGAGTCTGCGCAATGCGTTGCTTGCTTTCTTCTGTCAAAAGGGTAAAGCCGTCTTCGTTTGCGCCACCATCACCAAGCTGGCGAGCATCAATGAACAAAATTTCGTTTTCGCGATTGCGGAGCTTGACATTCTTGCCGTCGCGTTTTACGGTCTTTTCTTTCTTGTGATTGCCCACAATCCAAAGCGTCACCGAAATATCCGTTGCATAGAACATATCTCGCGGCAGTACGATAATTGCCTCTACCTTGTGTTCTTCAATCAATTTTTTGCGGATTTTGTATTCATCGCCATCGGCGTTCAATGCTCCATTCGCCAAAAGGAACGCCGCCGTCCCGTTATAGCTCAAGTGCGAAATCATGTGCAAAATCCACGCATAGTTCGCATTGCTTACCGGTGGAACCTCGTAACCCTTCCAACGAACGTCTCCCGTCAACTGTTTCTCTGTTCGCCAATTTTTTAGATTGAACGGAGGATTCGCTAAAATATAGTCCGCTTTCAAATCCCTATGTTTGTCGTTTGTAAAGCTATCCGCATCTGTATCACCTAAGTTGCAATTCAAGCCGCGAATGGCCAGGTTCATTCGGGCAAGTTTATAGGTTTTGTCATTCGACTCCTGACCATAAATGGTAATGTTCTTCTTGTTGCCTTTGTGGCGCTTGATAAATTCGGCGGACTGCACGAACATTCCACCCGAACCGCAGGCCGGGTCAAAAACGGAACCCGTATAGGGCTGCACGATTTCGGTCATCAGTTCGACAATATTCCCCGGCGTGTAGAACTCGCCTTTTTCGGACTTTGCCGCAATACAGAACTTACGCAAGAAATATTCGTAAACGCGACCGATTACATCGTCCGTTTCATCGGTGCTGTATTTTATCTTTTTGATTTCGTCCATCAGCGAAGAGAACTTATTCGCCTCGATATGCAGGTCGCGATAGAAGCCTATCGGGAGAGCGCCCTTGAGCGAAGGATTGTTCTTTTCCATATTGTTAAACGCATCGTCAATCTGCTTGTAGATGTCGTTCTTCTTGGAATTCTTGAGCAAGTAGTTCCAACAGTCCGTCTCTTCGAGATAGAACACGTTTTCCTTGGAGTAAAAACGCGGATTGTTGACGAAATCCTTCGTATCTTCGTTTGCAAGGAGAGCCTGCCGTTGCGCTTCGAACTTGTCATAGGCGAACCGCAGGAACAATAGTCCCAACACGACGTTCACGTAATCCGTGGCACTCACGCTTCCGCGCAGCTTGTTACACGCAGCCCAAAGACCCGCTTCGAGCGATACCTGCTTCTTTTCCTTCGCCATAACATCTCCAAGCAAAATTGGCGAAATCCATCTTCATTCGCACAAAGACTTTGGCCAAAGATGTCGGGAAAACAAAAAAGGCGTGGAGTCGCTTACGTGCCTATCGGTACAGAAGGGTCACCACAACCCAGTCACTAAATAAGCACAAAACGACCCACGCCCCAGTTGGGACGTGAGCGTTCGTCTTATCCTTTAGTGACTTTAGAAAGTGGTGATTTTTCTGTACCAAGAATAAGAGACGAATCTCAAAATTTCCGGTCGCCCAATGCCGGGTGGCAAAGGGCTATGTCAACTACATTTTAGAAAAAAGGGGCGTTTTTTGCATACGCAATGACGCCGAAATGGTGAAAAAAGGATGAATTTCAAGCGCAATATGAAAAAGAAGAACTTAAACCATTATGAAACGACTTTTTCAGGAACCAAAAATTAGATTGCCGCTTATATTTGAACAATTGCTTAAGGTGATGTGAAATTAACGAAACGCCAATCTTTTTTCAAATCAAGCCCCATAATGTCATAATATGTCATTGCAAAATTATATATTTGATGAGATAGGTTTTTAATAGGAGAATACAATGAAAGTCCTTTTAGATACAAATATCGTGATTCATCGCGAAAATGTGAAGGTGACGAATCCGTCAATCGGGCTTTTATTTTATTGGCTTGACAAACTGCATTACGAAAAGTGCATTCATCCGTGGTCTCTTGAAGAGTTAAAGGGCTATAAAGACAAGAATATGCAGGAACTTTATGAAACGAAGTTGCCTGCCTACACCATTTTGAAATCGGTCTCTGTTCCCCAAGAAGTTTTTTTGGCGAAAATGCCGAAAGAAGAATCATCGAACGACAAAATTGACCATCAGTTGCTATGCGAGGTCTTCAATAATCGCGTAGATTTGCTGATTACAGAAGACAAAAAACTTCGGGAAAAAGCCCAAAATCTCGGAGTTAGACAGAAAGTCTATTCAATAAATGAATTCGTTTCGGAAAAAACCGAAGAATATCCCGAATTAATCAGCTATAAAATGCTCTCCGTCAAAAAGGAACTTTTTGGCGACATTGATCTGAACGACATATTCTTTGACAGCCTTAAAGAGGCTTATCCTGATTTTGTTCCCTGGTTCAACAAGAAAAGCGAAGAAGAGGCCTACGTTTGCCGTACCGATGAGGGGGTTATAAAGGGGTTCCTGTACATCAAAACAGAAGACCTGTCCGAAAACTACTCAAGTATTGAGCCGAGTTTTTTGCCAAAGAAAAGACTGAAAATCGGAACATTCAAAGTTGATGTTTCCGGATTTAGACTTGGAGAACGCTTCATAAAGATTATTTTCGACAATGCTCTTTACCGAAAAGTAGATGAGATTTACGTTACTTTTTTTGAGGATAGTCCGAATTTGGAGGCTCTGAAGGGTTTGTTGGAAACATGGGGCTTTGTGCGGCATGGCATAAAACACTCCTATGGGAAAGAAGAAGCTGTATTTGTCAAGAAATTGAACGCGTTTAATCCTGAATTGTCGGCAAAGAATAATTTTCCAAACATTCTGTTCGACAAGCAGAAATTTATTCTTCCGATAATGGCGAAATACCATACTTCATTGTTGCCGGATTCCATCCTGAAAACAGAAAAGCAAATTGACTTTATGGGCAAAGACGCCCAGAAATACGCTTTGCAGAAAGTCTATATTTCGTGGTCGCCGGAGCGGAATATCAATCCCGGTGATTTGGTTCTGTTCTACAGAATGGGTGAAGATGGCTCCAATAAGAAATACACGTCGGTCTTGACAACTTTAGGGATGGTCGACCGAATTCATTATGGGTTCAATAATAAAGAAGACTTCTTGAAGCAATGCCAAAATAGAAGTGTGTTTTCAAAAGATGATCTTGATTATTTCTGGAACCGGCATCGGGGCAATTTAATGGTTTTGAAATTTGTTTTTGTAAAAAGCCTGAAGAAACGCCTGACTTTGGATTATTTGCATCAACTTGGCGTGGTCGAACCTCTTAATGGACCGCGTCCATTTATGCGGATATCTGGCGAGGTTTTCAAACAGATTCTCTCGGATTCGAATACAAATGTTAAATTTGTGGATGGTTAAACATGTGTACGATTCTTCTTTCCATTAAACCCGAATACACCAACCGGATTCTCGAAGGTTCAAAAA
>Ga0256406_1006478_pt1 | contig 11747 bp, 11 predicted proteins | sample RumenRJG_03DNA_FD_185986 | JGI IMG/M metagenome (GOLD analysis project Ga0256406, IMG submission 185986) | Bovine rumen microbial communities from Lethbridge, Alberta, Canada - RJG_03 | ecosystem: Host-associated > Mammals > Digestive system > Stomach > Rumen | place: Canada: Alberta | collected...
TGGTTACTCAATTAAGCTTTGTTAATTTAAAGAATAGAAAAATCCGACTCCTGATCTGGACAATTCCAAATCCTGGAGTCGGATTATTTTTCTCGAAGCTGAAAATCGTTAGTTTTTTCCCAGCCTCCTATAACTCATGGCACAGGATTCAATTTGCAAACCAAATCCGCAACGTTGAACCGTATGCTGCATATTCGCATGTTTGCCAACCGGCTTTGTACTGCTGCATCTTTCTTGCGACAAGATCATATGCGCTACCGTCATTTGAAACGTTTGTGATGATTTCTCTTACATGAAGGGTTTGACCGTTGATTACGACGGGACTGCCAACGTGAAGAGATGCAAGTTCTTTGTGTGCATTGCCGTAATATTCAAATAAGTAGTAGTTTCTAAGCGATGTCCAAGCATAGACGTAATTGTCAGCAGGTACAGTCCCAGTTCCGCTGAACGATTTTACGGCATAACTATGACCGTTCAATGAGAACGTTGACTGGTTGCTTGGAGTGTATGTCTTGGAACTTCCAGTTGACGGAAGCGGCTGCAATGCACCAGTGGATGTGTTGAAATAGTAATGATGACCGTTTACCGTCTGATACCCGTATTGCATCTGACCGTTGCCCGCATAGTAGACTGTCTTGCGCTGATTTGCGATATATTGAAGGCCAGTCTTCATAGCACCATTACAATTATCAAAGAGATACCAGTGACCGTTGATTCTTTGCTGGCCGTACTGCATTTGGCCATTGCCCGCATAGTAAACGGTCTTACGTTGATTAGCAATCCACTGGAAACCAGTCTTCATTGCACCATTACAATTATCAAAGAGATACCAATGACCATTGATTCTTTGTTGGCCGTATTGCATTTGGCCATTGCCCGCATAGTAAACGGTCTTACGTTGATTAGCAATCCACTGGAAACCAGTCTTCATTGCACCGGCAACGTTATCAAAGAGGTACCAGTGACCGTTGATTTTTTGTTGACCGTATTGCATTTGTCCGTTACGTGCATAGTAAACGGTCTTATGTTGATTAGCAATCCACTGGAAACCAGTCTTCATTGCACCGGCAACGTTATCAAAAAGGTACCAGTGACCGTTGATTTTTTGTTGACCGTATTGCATTTGTCCGTTACGTGCATAGTAGACTGTTTTATGTTGTTCGGGAATCCATTGGAATCCTGTTTTGTAATGTCCGTTATTATCGAACAGATACCACTTTCCGTTGATTCTTTGTTGGCCTCGGCGCACGGATGCTGCTTTAATCGTTGGTATTGCTGATCCGTCACCGCTATTAATAATGTCGGACGTTTGCATTTCTCCGACAAATCCTAAAACAGCCAATGAAACAAAAATTGATTTTTGGAATTTTGTAACGTGTTTCATATCCATTGCACCTCGCCTTTCTCTATACTTAAAATATACATAAAACTTATGGCTTTGATGTTTCAAAAGTTATGACAAATCGTTCAGTTTTTCAGTTTAATTATTTTGATGATGTGAAGAAATTGCGGATTTATTGAACAATGCTAAATAAATTCGAATATTGAATCAGACATGTATATAAACAGGTTATTGGGATGATTATTTAATTATCGATACAATTTCTTGCTTTGTTGATTTACAATTAAAGTTGACACGTTTCATGACAGAGAAGAGTATTTTCATGAGCAAAGACAATATGTTGACGATTATTGTTCCTTGTTATAACGAAGAAGAAGTGTTGCCGGAGACCGTTGCTGTTCTTGAGTCCATGATTTCTGAAGAGCAAGTATCTTCAAACAGCAAGCTGTTGTTTGTCGATGATGGCAGCAAAGACAAGACGTGGGAATTGATCAAGAAATTTGAAAAACAATTCGAATATGTGACCGGAATCAGATTCAGTCGAAACTATGGCCATCAAAATGCGCTTTTGGCGGGCTTGACAACTGCTGTCGACTATTCTGACATGACGATTACGATTGATGCTGATTTGCAGGATGATGTCAATGCCATTCCGGAGATGGTCAAAAAGTATCATGAAGGAATAGACGTTGTTTATGGGGTAAGAAATAATCGTGATACTGATACGGCTTTCAAGCGCAAGACGGCGATGGCATTTTATTCTTTGATGAGCAAATTAGGCGTCGACATGGTTCCAAATTCGGCTGATTACCGATTGCTCAGCAAACGAGCAACCGAAGGATTATTGCGCTTTGATGAAAGGAATCTGTTTTTAAGAGGGATGATGCCTCTTGTCGGCTATCCTTCAGATAAGGTTTATTATGCAAGAAAAGAACGTTTTGCCGGTGAATCAAAGTATCCGTTAAAGAAGATGATCAAATTTGCGATGGATGGCATTACGTCATTCTCGACCGTTCCAATCAAGCTGATCATGAATTTTGTTTTACTGGTCGTTTTAATCGAAATCGGGTTATTTATTCAATTGTTCAAAAAATCAACGGAAACGTCGTCAGCGGGTGGACTTCGCTTATTACGTCAATTTGGGTGCTTGGGGGCATTCAATTGATTTGTTTGAGCATGATTGGTGAATATGTCGGAAAGATATTCACTGAGGTTAAGAAGCGTCCTAGGTTTACGATTCAGGAAGACGACTATACGAAGAAATTTTTGAAATAGAAAATAAAACAGAAGCTAACTAGCCCTTGCTGGACTGGGTAGCCTCTGTTTTTGTTATCTGTTTTCTTCAGGTTCTTCTTTTTCTGTCAACGTGATTACGCCAACGGCATTCAAACCGGTATGCGTCATGATTATCGGGCTTGTCAAACGCGCAATATATGCGGCATCCTTGCTTCCTTCCGGCAACATGGCTTCTTTGATCCGTTCAAGGAAGTCTTCATCGGTTCCAACGTTTGAAAGAGACAGTTCCTGAATGTGATTGTCTTGATGGAACTTGCTCAATTCTTGGCAATATTTCAAGAATGCTTTGCGACTGCGTCCCTTGTAGACAACGTCAAGACTGTTTTCGCGCAGACGAACGATGATTTTCAGGTTGATCAATTTGGTCAAAGCACCTGCCAATTTGCTGACGCGACCGCCGGCAACCAAACAGTCCATGTTGTCGACTAAAACGTCCGTCGTCGTGCGCTTATGGATATCTAAACAGTGTGCTTTGATTTCTTCGATGCTTTTTCCTTCCTTAGCATCTTTTGCAGCTGCTAAAACCTGGAAAGAAAGCGCACGATCAGTTTCTTTGCTGTTGATGACGGTAACGCTGCATTTTACCATTTCAGCGGCAGAACATGCGGTTTGGTATGTACCGCTCAAAACGTCCGACATCATGATTGCCAGAACATCGCTGCCGTCAGCTCCAAGCTGTTCGAAGGCCTCGATGAAGCGTCCCATCGGCGGCTGGCTGGTTTTTGGAATGTTTCCCTTGCGAAGTTCGTCAACAAGTTCCTGCCGTGTGATTGTTTCGCCGTCAACATGATTCTCTCCGTTGATTTCAACGGAGAGCGGAATGATGTAGATATTGTATTCTTCAATTTCTTCCGGTGTCAGCTGAGCCGAAGAGTCTGTGACAATCTTGATTTCTGCCATTCGGAATAATCCTCCTTAAATCGTTTTCTTTAATGTATATTATACCGCAAAGAGAGTAGTTGTTCCAATTATGCCTGGTCATTCTTCCTTGAATGCCCAGAAACGCTGGCCGATGTAGTTGAGACCGACGAAGAATATCGATCCGGCAAGCATTGCAACGTTGTCCTGAATGCTTTTAGCAAACGAGCTGAACGTCCAGACGGCAAGCGGCTTGGCAACGCCGTAGGCAATCAGGTAGCATACTGTGATGTTGATGATGAACTTAACGACCGTCTTCATGCTCTTGGACTTGTTCTGGAAGGTGAAATGCTTGTTCAGAAAGTAGCTGACAATGCTCCCAACCACGTAGTTTGAGGAGGAGGATATCCAGTAGCTCAAATGGAACAGATTGTAGCAGAGAAACATCGTTCCCATTCCGACAGCCGTGTTGATGATGCCGACCAGAATGAACTTGATCATGGTCACATCGAAGAAGTTCTTGAATTTATTCATTATTTCTTTTCCTTTATGATGTAGATTGGTCTGTGCTTGACCTCGGTGAAAATCTTGCCGATGTACTTGCCGACGATTCCCAGACAGAAGAGCTGGATGCCGCCCACAAATAGCAGGATGCAGACCATTGATGCCCAGCCGCTTGTCGGGTCGCCTCCGTGAAAGATGTAGCGGATGATGATAAACAGGATTCCGCAACCTGACAGGAAGGCGGAGATAAAACCGACAAACGAAGCTATGTCAAGCGGAAACTGTGAGAAGTTGACAATCCCGTCAATGGAGTACCTGAACAGGCTCCAGAAGTTCCAGCTCGTCTTGCCGGCCACGCGCTCGCGGTTCTTGTACTCGAGATACTTCGTCCTAAAACCTACCCAACTGAAGATTCCCTTAGAGAAACGGTTGTATTCGCTCATTTGAAGAATGGCATCAACCATTTGCCTTGTCATAACACGGAAGTCGCGGGCGCCGTCGACGATTTCCGTATCGGAAATCTTGTTGATTATTCTGTAGAACATACGGGCAAAGAACGACCTTACCGGTGGTTCTCCCGCACGTGTTGTCCTTCGTGTTCCGACACAGTCATAGTCTTCATTTTCGATGATGTCAATCATTTCGGGAAGCATCTCCGGCGGATCCTGCAGGTCAGCGTCCATCACGGTCACATAATCTCCCGTTGCATGCTGAAGACCGCAGTACAGGGCGGCCTCCTTTCCGAAGTTGCGGGAAAACGATATATAGTGCACGTTTTCGGAATCAAGCTCATTCAGTTTTCGCATTTCCGGCAGGGTGCCGTCTGTAGATCCGTCGTTGATGAACCAGTATTCAAACCTGATGTTTTTCAGCTTTTTGTTGACTTCCTCTGCTGCCTGGTAGAACAGGGGAAGACTGTCCTCTTCATAGTAGCAGGGGACGATGATTGATAGTGTCTTCATAACGGTCCTCCATGTGCAATAATTTTATTTATGTCAAAATAAGAGTTTACTAGATACATTATACATTAAATACCTAAATATGGCTTTAAATTTCATATTGATGTTCGACAATCGTTACGTATTGCAAACGATATAAAATAATCTCTCGAAGTTGTTCTAATGCAAGAGATTACCTTTTCGGACACTTAACTTTTACGGGTTCTGACAACTGAAACCACACTATACAATATGAAAACGATGAATGAAACTATGGACAGTACCATACCTATTTTGAAACAAGGCGTACAATACTTGAATATTAGCTTGTGATTACCTTTCGGAACCTTAACTGCCATCATTCCAGCGGACTTAATTATCTCAGCATTCTTTCCATCAATTGTCGCTTTCCATCCAGAATCATACGGAACTGAAAACCATACTATTTTTTTGTTTTCATAATTTGTACTGCATGAAAATCCTGTATTATCACGTTTGAAATTTCGAACTCTCAACTTGTTAGCATTTGCTATATACTTGCCTTTTCGCTTAGCATATACTTTACCTCTATATAAACTCACTGTATCATTTACCTCCGACTTAATGTTACTGTCAATAACAACAGCATTCATCATAGTCAACGCTCTATTTTCCAGTGGTATCTTCATTAACTCCTTCTTTGTTATATATTTGTTCAAAGCAAAGCCAATCGGGCATGCAGGAACTTCTTTAATGTAATAGTTCTGACCATTTTCAACATAGTGTCTTATTATATGTGAACTTTTCCTATCCTGAGTAACAATATATTTTCCGCCTAACAACAATACTCTGGCATCAGTACTTGGTGGCCCGAACGTCATAAAATCATTAGTATAGTCATTATGCAAAACTGACAGACGCGTATTGACTGAATCGTAATCATTAAAAATTTTATCAAATTCTTTGGAAGTATTTTCAACTGTAGAACTGAATACCCCTGTTCCTGCAGCCTGACCAGCAAGAGTACTTATGTTATTCCCTGAATTATATCTGTATTGTTCATTTATGACATCAAATTTTTCCGCTACCTTGTACTTTGTCATATAAGCATTTGTGTCGGTATTGTTTCGATAAAGACTTATTCCAAGAAAAGTTGTAAGTGATCCGTATACCATTGTCAATATCAATAATGGTACAAAATCAAAGCGTTTGAAATAATTCAAAAGGACAATTATAACCAAACCAGAAATAACAATCATTGTAAAAAGCAAGAATCTTTTAGCGTGAAAAATTACTTGTGAAGCCTGAGAGTCATATTTCAAAAAACTTATGGCAATGTAGAATATCGCCACAAAAACAGTATACATCGATACGAACTTAAAAATTGGATAATCATCATGTTTTTCAATTACCAAGGATGTCGACAATGACATAAGGAGTATAAACATGAACCACCATCTCTGATAGATAAATTCTCCCTTATACAAAATAAATGTGGCTTGCAAGATTGGAAAGAAAGATATCACGAACAATGCCAATAATAAATTACGTAACCATCCCTTGTTCTTAAAAATATACATAATCGAAAAAGCCGCACCAAATACTGGAAGATAGCAGGATGTGGAATTAAAATTGGCACTGAATAATATACTTTGATCTTTCATCACATCTCCGGGCATAATCATTCCCTTTATGATAAATAAAAGATTACGCGCATCATAGGCCAAATTCTGAAGGTATAATGCAGATTCACTTCTAGGATTTCCCATTATATATATAATACTTGGAACAAAGATTATAGAGGCCATACCTACTCCAAGTACACCACTGAAAATGTATCTCAACGTTCTCTTGAAAAAGGCATTCTTGCCAATATCACTCCATTCACGAACAACGAAATACAATACAACAAAAATAACTTCCTGAATAAAGAAGAAGTAATTTGTGATGCAGTTTAGAAATATCGCAAAAATAAATACAGGAGTATATTTTTTATCTTTAATAACCAGTTCTAGCCCCCAAAGCATCATCGGAAAAAAAGCAACAACATCATGAAAATGAAAAATCAGATTCGTTGTTTGAAATCCCGAAAATGAATACAGCAACGCACCTATAACGGCATATTTTGAATCCTTGACAAAAATCTTGATATAATAGTATGCCGTTATGCTAGCCACAACGTATTTTAGAATATATAAATAACCTGCCAAATAAGGAAAACTTATTTTTGTGAAGAGCATACTTATCCAAAAAAACAAACTTCCAATGTTATAGAAACTAAAACCATTGATTAGAGATGAACCTAGATCCAAATTCCAAATCCATTGGCCCAATGGGCGAAATGTCAATGCATGTCTTACCGCAGCCGCAAACGTTAATTCTTGAGCATTAAAATCGGATACGAGTGTAAATGCCCCGTTCCCTTTATATATGAAGTATCCAAATGATACACTTGCCATAAGCAAAGAACAAAAGACACATATTAATAAGTTCTTATCAAATTTCCTTAACAAAATACATCCCCCAATTAATCATATTTTACAGAATACCCTTTGATTATTGAAAATTCATTGAATATGAATCCAATACATAAAAGCAATATTTCCCCCAAGGACACCATTCTAATAATGTTAACGTACTTTGGAGTTATATATTCTATTTTAATTTTCACATTACTAATGTCAGCAGGTTTCTGAAAGCTCAGTCTAGAACTATTATCTTTCTTAACCTTAATACGCGAACCATTTATTGTCACCTTATAGTCTTTTTCATTATAAATAACAAAGGGAATAACTACCTTAGCCCTTTTACGTGTTATGTTCTCCAACTTAAATGTCTCAGATTGATATCCCGAAATTATCTTGTTCCTGCTAAGGAAGTATTTCTTATCGTTAACATATGCATTGTGAACAAACATATCTGCTGATTTTTCCAAACTGTTTTCAGGAAGATAATCCCTGTGTGTTGCTGAAAGATTGATATCCCTGTTAATGGAAACAGCATTGCTATAATTTGAACTGTCTATCTTTAAATGTCCCAATGGACCAGTAGCATCGTAATTGGATATACTATCTCCATAATTTCTGCATTGAATCAATGTTGACATACTAAAAAGCACTGAGCATGCCACAACCAAGAACTTAAGTGACTTTGCCCTATTGTTGCATATTATTATTGCGGCATATAATGAAAGAAAAAGTATCGAAAAGCTAAGCAATCGCCACGGATACTGAATAATCTCAATCGGTGTCTTGGCTAAAAGATTCCATGGAATTATCGAAGTTGAACAAATCAACAATACAATTCCACAAGTGTAAATGAACTTATCAAAAATTTTGCCGCTGAAAACAGAACTCATCCCTACAAACACAATAATTATAAGTATTATACCTATATTCGGTTTGTTAAAACTCAAAGAATTTTTGATTGATTCATTAACCAGGCCGCTCATGTCAAGCATACCTGTGGTACCGAAAGAGTCTATGCCAGGTGTATTAATGTTGTTTGACAACATAGATTTGACAAAGGGAACTATGAATCCTGCTACTGATATAAAATATAGAACAGCACTGATAACCAATAGCTTGATATTTTCGATTTTGTCTTTCTGAAACTTCAACGTAAATAAATATAGTAAGAGCAGAATTAAAATAGACATCACCGCTGATAGAACATGACTATATGTTACAAAGGTAAGTCCAAGTGTAAGCATCAATGCCCCTCTTAACTTCTTCCTTTCCATACTGAACATAACCAGATACATACCAGCAAAAATCATAGGGAAAAATATGGCCGCCCAACTTTCACCTATATCAAATCTAACATAATCATTAGACATGATATATGGTGCTAAAGAATATAATATGGAAAATACATATGCCGTATCCCTTCTGTTCAGGACATATTTGCAGCTAATATACGCTATAGCAAGACCCAGGAATTTACCAACCATTGTATATATATAATAAGATGTCAGTGGCTTGTGAATTATAGTCCTTATAATTGCATAGATAATGAGGTTACCTGAAGGATAGTAAGTACCTATTGCCTGACCTATTCGAGATGCGCTGAACGTTGATATTGCTGAAAATAAATGTCCGGACTTGAAGTTCATATATGCTTCTTCCAGTCGTTCAATATTAAATCCACGATCGTCACCAGGAATTATAATTCCTCTTTTCAAGAATATTTCCACATAAATGACTGAAATAAGAAAAAAGCTTATGGCAACAGCTATGTTCTTATAAAAATCCTTAATGATTTTAGAGTTCATATAAAATCTCCTATTTGATTGTATTAAGCATTAATAACGTTTTTTATGATAATACACTCAATTCAAAAACACAACTTCTCGAAGTCCAATGCCATTAAACATGAAAAAAACTAATCGTAAGAAATTTCAATAACCAATGAATATAAAAGTATGATTTATATTTCTGCAATACATCTGAAAATACATTGTATCAATATTCTGATGAAACAAAGCAATCCATAAAACTGAAAATTCAACGTTAAATAAGATACATGAAAAAACATAGCTGCATCCCCCGCGATAATTGTAATATATTTGAACAATCGACAAATACGATTGAAAAAATATTTTAAACTCATAAGCTAATTAACAAGTTTGGGTAAAGAATAAATTCTCAGCGAAATCCAAAGCGATTTTTACCATCACCAAAAAAACAATCTATACGTTCTTTTGTGATTCAATCTATCGATTTTCTACGTCAAAACCAGTGGGAAATAAGAATCTTATAGAAACATTAATTGCGTATCGTTAAATACATCAATTAAATCTATAGCGTATAGTTAATGATGCACAGCAAAGCGGAGCAACCAGATGATAATCAATTGTTGCTTTTGTACCAAAACGCAAACGCTTATGTTTATTTGGAGATATCCATCGATCGTAATAGAATGCATGTGTACAGATACGACACGAGATATAGTATGTTATTTTCAAACAATTAAAGTTGATGACTGAACCTGTTTTCCCGTATAAAAGTTATTAAACTACCAATATAAAAGCTTGATACAGCAAGTTTTTAACTTTTTTAGAGTCATACATGTCGTATTTGTGTCGCTACTAGTTGCATTTTTTAGCTTTATGATGTAGAGTTGTTTTTCGTAGGAGGTTGTTAATAACATGAACTTTAACTTTGACTGGAATTACGTGTCAGCCGGTGCACCTTATGTGACAATCAGCGAAAAATCTCTTTCATTTAATTCGCCAACCGTATCACTCCTTGGCAATCCTGATGAAGTTATTATCGGTTTCGATAAGAATAATGAAGTTATCGGAGTCAAAAGGTATGATGATAATGAAAAGGGAAAAGCCTATAAATTCTACGGAAGGATGAAAAACGGATGGGTTAGAGTTGGCTGCAAGGATTTTATAAATCATTTATCATTTTTGACGGGAATTGACTTTTCCTCAGCAAAACGATACATTGCAAAATATGATGAAAAAGAACAAATAGTCTATGTTTGTGTAACTGATAATGACAGTAATAAGCAAAGAGATAACAAGAATGATTAAAAAATTGTATAAAAAATACCCTAACGGCATTGACAGGTTGGTTAGGGTAGAAGTAACAGTATGCTATACCACAAAAGCTATTCACTATGTGTATACATCTTGTAGTATAGCACTTGACAGCATATATTACAAGGAGGATTTGATATGAATATATCCGAAATTTTAAAACTTAAAACAAGGGGAAGTAAGAATTTTGACTTCGTTGATGCAAAACTCGATGATGATGTTCCTCTTTTTGTAGATCCAATATTGATTGAAAAATCAACAAGTAATTTGGGCAAGGAATCACATTCGATAATGAGTTCATTTTTCGGTGCATTCTACAATGCTTACAAGAATGATGATCGCGATAAAAAATAACAATATTATCACACGCACACGAGCCAAATGCTACTAAATTAGGGTACGGTAATGGCAAGAATGGTAAAGGGAACACAGCAGAAGGCTTAAAGCATGTCTTTCAACCCTTGGAAGAACTCATCCATAAAATACCAACTATCAGTAAACCTGCAGACTTGTGCATTTTTCTCCCTGGATTTGCAGAAGACGGATTATCCGACTTATTGACAAACGTATTACATGATAAATTAAATGACTTTACCATGCAACAGTTAGATAAATACAATATCATCAGCAATGGTACTGCCACTTTTTGGTCATGGGATAAAAAGGAAAACAATTGGAAATTAATAACCAGACCAGCTTTTTTGTTTGAAGGAAAAGAATTGTTGCTAGTACCAAAAGAATTTGTCAGAAAGCACTACCTTTTAAGTGCTGATCAGTATTTTTCAAGAATTATTTTGGAACATTATCAAGAAGAAAACTATTTTAATGGTAAAAAAATACCGAAAAAAGAAGTCATTCGCTATTATAAAAGCAAGGAAGACCATGGTATATACAAAGAGGTAGTCAATAAAACTATATCAAATTACCAATTTTTATCAGAATACCAATCAAAATTGACTAATGATTTTTACTCTGGGATTGGTCCTATTAGCGACGATGAATTGGATAAAATAGTTTACTGAAACTCAAGATGTTAAAATCAAAAACCATATCCATTATTACATTGTTATAATTAAAATACCCTATAAGAATACAGATGAATAAAATTCACTGCATTCTTGTAGGGTATTTAAATATGACGATAAAATTTAAATAGTAAGCGGTCGTTAAAACAGCGGTGTGTACACAAATAGCCCGAGATAGTATTATTATCTCAGGTTATTGCGTATGCATCGTTTTTATTTTCTTATTTATGAGGTAAGATCGATGTTCCATGGGAGGA
>Ga0256406_1006480_pt1 | contig 11743 bp, 9 predicted proteins | sample RumenRJG_03DNA_FD_185986 | JGI IMG/M metagenome (GOLD analysis project Ga0256406, IMG submission 185986) | Bovine rumen microbial communities from Lethbridge, Alberta, Canada - RJG_03 | ecosystem: Host-associated > Mammals > Digestive system > Stomach > Rumen | place: Canada: Alberta | collected...
ATTTCCGTGATCTTTCTGGTTGCGCTCTTCTTCCTCGCGTTGGTTGTCTTTCTCATCGTCGGAAAGGCGACAAAGCTCTTCCGGAAGGTGTTCCGCAGGTACGATGACTTAAATGCCAGCGTCGAGGAGAACGTCTCCGCGATCCGCGTCGTCAAGGCCTTTGTCCGGGAGGACTATGAAGAGCAGAAATTCGGAAAGGCCGCCGATGCCCTCTATCAGCAGTCCGTACAGGCAGAAAAGCTCGTCGTCGCAAACATGCCCGTCATGATGCTTGTGGTGGATGCCTGCATGGTCGCGATCTCATGGCTGGGAGCCCACTACATCCTGGACGGCGCCATGACAACCGGAGAGCTGACCAGCATCTTCTCCTATGTCATGAACGTGCTCTTCTCCCTGATGATGCTCGCCATGATCTTCGTCATGATCTCCATGTCAGCAGCCTCCGGGCAGCGCATCGCGGAGGTGCTTGAGGAGAAACCCTCGATCACAAATCCCGAGAACCCCGTCATGGAGGTGAAGGATGGCTCCATCGAGTTCGACGATGTGGACTTTGCCTACATGCGCCGCGTGGTGACCCAGGACAAGAACGGGAACGACATTGTTCATGAAGAGATGCCGGAGCACAAGTCAAGAGAGGACTCGACGCTCCACAACCTTAGTTTTTCCATCCGCTCCGGCGAGACGATCGGCATCATCGGCGGAACGGGCTCCGGCAAGACCTCTCTTGTCGCCCTGATCTCCCGCCTCTATGACGTGACCCATGGCTGTGTAAAGGTCGGCGGACGGGATGTCAGAGACTATGACCTTGAGACCCTCCGGAATGAGGTCTCGGTCGTTCTGCAGAACAACGTCCTCTTCTCCGGAACCATTCTCGACAACCTCCGCTGGGGGAATGAGAATGCCACCGAGGAGGAGTGCAGGAAGGCCTGCGAAATGGCATGCGCCGATGAGTTCATTGACAGGATGCCGGAGGGCTACCACACCTACATCACGCAGGGCGGCACGAACGTGTCCGGCGGACAGAAGCAGCGCCTGTGCATTGCAAGAGCCCTGATGAAGAAGCCGAAGGTTCTGATTCTGGACGACTCCACCTCCGCCTGCGACACCGCGACAGATGCGAAGATCCGGGCAGCCTTTCGGACAGCAATCCCCGGCACCACAAAGCTCATCATCGCACAGCGCATCTCCTCCGTGCAGGACTGCGACCGGATCCTCGTCCTCGACGGCGGGACGGTCAATGCCTTTGACACCCATGAGAACCTGCTGAAGACAAACCGCATCTACTCCGAGATCTACGAGAGTCAGATCAAGGGCGGCGGCGATTTCGACAAGCCGCAGTGAGAAGGGAGGAATTACCGTGTCGGAACAGAATAAAAACGAAAATCAGCAGGTAGACTTCCGCAAGGCGCCCCGCGGCGCAAGGGTCCGCCCCTCTGTGGAGAACCCCGGGAAGATCCTGCAGCGCCTTGCAGCGCTCGTCTTTAAGCGCTATGGCTTTGCTTTTGCCGTGGTCCTTGTCTGCATTCTCGTCTCCGCCTGGGCAACGCTCCAGGGGACCTTGTTTCTGCGGACGTTAATCGATCAGTACATCACCCCGATGCTCTCCTCCGGGAGCCGGGACTTCGCCCCTCTGGTATCGGCGCTCATTAAGATCAGCTGGATCTACCTGGCGGGCGTTGTGAGCTCTTTTCTCTACCAGAGGATCATGGTCATTGTGACCCAGGGGACGCTTCGGAATCTGCGGCAGGACCTGTTCTCCCACATGGAGACGCTTCCCATCCGCTACTTTGACCAGAACGCCCACGGCGACATCATGTCGGTCTACACGAACGACGTGGATACGCTTCGGCAGCTGATCAGCCAGAGCATTCCGCAGATCATCAACAGCGCAGTGACGCTTGTCATGACCTTTGTCTCCATGATCCTGCTCTCCTGGCAGCTGACGATCGTCTCCGTTGCCATGGTTGCGGTGACGCTCTTTGTCTCTGCCAGGATCGGGAGCCTGTCCGGGAAGTACTTCGTGCAGCAGCAGAAGAACCTGGGGCGCGAGAACGGCTACATCGAGGAGATGATGAACGGGCAGAAGGTCGTCAAGATCTTCAACCACGAGCAGAAGTCGATTGAGGAGTTCAAAAAGCTCAACGACGAGCTCCGGGAGTCCGCAAACCTCGCAAACCGGTATGCCAACATCATGATGCCGGTGAACGGGAACCTCGGCAACATCAGCTACGTGCTCTGCGCCGTGATCGGCGCTGCCATCGCCCTGAAGGGGAACGGGGTTCTGACCATCGGAACTCTCGTCTCCTTCCTCACGCTGAACCGGAACTTCTCGCAGCCCATCACCCAGATCATGATGCAGATGAACTCCATCATCATGGCTCTCGCCGGTGCAGACCGGATCTTCCGCATGATGGATGCGCCCTCCGAGAAGGATGAGGGGTATGTGACCCTGGTCCGCGCAAAGAAGGATGCACAGGGGAACCTCACGGAGGCAAATGAGCGCACCGGCATCTGGGCCTGGAAGCACTACCACAAGGCGGACGGCACCACGACCTATGTGCAGCAGCGCGGCAAGGTCACCTTTGACAACGTCGACTTCGGATATGATCCCGGAAAGCTCGTCCTGCACGATGTGACACTGTTTGCCCAGCCCGGCCAGAAGATCGCCTTTGTCGGCTCCACCGGCGCCGGCAAGACCACCATCACGAACCTCATCAACCGCTTCTACGACATCGAGAGCGGCAAGATCCGGTATGATGACATCAACATCGAGAAGATCAGAAAGCCGGACCTTCGAAGATCCCTCGGCATGGTGCTGCAGGACACGCACCTCTTCACCGGGACGGTCCTCGACAACATCCGCTACGGGCGCCTTGACGCCTCGGATGACGACTGCATTGCGGCAGCAAAGCTTGCGAATGCGGACAGCTTCATCCGAAGACTCCCCCAGGGGTACGAGACCATGCTCCACGGGGACGGCGCAAACCTCTCCCAGGGACAGCGCCAGCTTCTTGCCATTGCAAGGGCTGCCGTTGCGGACCCGCCGGCTCTGATCCTCGATGAGGCGACGAGCTCCATCGACACAAGGACCGAGTCCATCGTCCAGCAGGGCATGGACTCCCTGATGAAGGGCCGTACGACCTTTGTCATCGCGCACCGCCTCTCCACCGTCCGCAACGCGGACTGCATCATGGTCCTCGAGCAGGGCCGCATCATCGAGCGCGGCACCCACGATCAGCTGATCGCCCAGAAGGGCCGGTACTACCAGCTCTACACCGGAAATCAGATCGGCCAGTAAGTGCACATCGATGTCGGAATCATTGGGACGCTGTTCTCTCACTTTCCGACGGCTCTGCAAATACCTCTTTTGATATCACACACCGTGGCCTGCCATTTTTGGCATGCCACGGTTTGTTCATGTTCAGAAATGGAAAAGGGCAGGTTAAGTCCATGTAATTGTGCAGAATTGATCGGATCTCCGCCCTTTTCATTACTCTTTTGTGAATGTATAATAGGATTATTGATCAACAAATCACTTCTTTTGTGATTATTATCAAGGAGGGTATTAGCATGAAACAGGGTGAGATGCTGGCCATGATTCTTGCCGGCGGCCGTGGAAGCCGTCTGAAGGATCTGACCAACAAAGTTGCAAAGCCTGCCGTGGACTTTGGCGGAAAGTACCGCATCATCGATTTTCCGCTGTCCAACTGTGCAAACAGCGGCATCAAGGTCGTCGGTGTCCTTACGCAGTACGAGTCCGTTCTGCTCAACAGCTACGTTGCGGGCGGCGCAAAGTGGGGCCTCGATACCAGAGACTCCGGCGTCTTCGTTCTTCCGCCGAGGGAGAAGGCGGATCAGGATCTCGATGTCTACCGCGGCACCGCTGACGCCATCTCGCAGAACATCGACTTCATCGACAGCTATGACCCGGAGTACATTCTCGTGCTCTCCGGCGATCATATCTACAAGATGAACTACGACAAGATGCTGGACTTCCACAAGGCGAACAAGGCAGATGCAACCATCGCCGTCATTCCGGTGCCGATGAAGGAGGCCTCCCGCTTCGGCATCATGAACACGAACACGGAGACCCATCAGATCACCGAGTTCGAGGAGAAGCCCGCAGAGCCCAAGTCCAACCTGGCATCCATGGGCATCTACATCTTTTCCTGGGAGCTTCTCCGGAAAATCCTCGTCGCGGATATGAAGAATCCCGACTCCCACCACGACTTCGGCAAGGATGTCATCCCGACGCTCTTAAACGACGGAAAGCGGCTCTTTGCCTATGAGTTCAAGGGCTACTGGAAGGATGTCGGAACCATCGACTCCCTTTGGGAGGCAAATATGGACCTCATCGACAAGAAGGATGAGCTCAACCTCTCCGACAGCAGCTGGAAGATCTACACGCAGGATGCCACCGAAATGCCCCAGTTCATCGGGCCGGAGGCGGACATCGAGACCGCATACATCACCCAGGGCTCCCGGATCGAGGGCACTGTCAAGAACTCCGTGATCTTCACCGGTGTTACGGTCAGCCGCGGTGCGAAGGTCGTCGACACGGTGCTGATGCCCGGATCCTTCGTGGGAGAGGGCGCTGAGGTGACCAGATCCCTTGTCAAGGGCGGCGTGAAGATCGGAAAGAATGCAAAGGTCGGCGACGCAGGGAGTGAGGACATCCTCCTTGTCGCCAAAGACGTAAAGGGGGAGGACTGAACATGAGCAGCGTACTTGGCATTATCACATCATCCGGAAACCAGATCCGGGTCGAGGGGCTGCAGGACTATCGCCCCATCGGCGCATTCTCCTTCCTCGGAAGGTACCGGGTCATCGACTTCCCGGTGTCGAACTTCAGCAACAGCGGCATGGACCGGATTCAGGTCTATGTGGGACAGAACCCGAGGTCCCTTGCCGAGCACCTCGGCAACGAGCGGGTCTACAACATCAACCCCAAGAGGGGCAAGCTTCAGCTCCTCTTCAACCAGGACTCCAGGGTCAACGACATCTACAACACGGATGTGGCAGCCTATATGGAGAACATCAAGGTCATCGAGCGTGCTCCTCAGGAATATGTCGTGATCACGCCCGGCTACATGATCTTCAAGCAGAACTTCTATGAGCTATTAAAGACGCACATCGAGAGCGGCGCAGACGTCACGCTCCTCTACCAGAAGGTGGAGAACGCAAAGGAGTCCTACCGCAACTGCTCCACCCTTGAGCTCAACCGCCAGAAGGGCGTCACGGCGATCGCGAGGAACCTCGGAACCGCGAAGGAGAAGAACATCTTCATGGACACCGTGGTCATGAAGCGCGAGCTGTTCATCGATCTTCTTCGCAAGGCGGTGAAGACCTCTGCAATCTGCAGCCTGACAGATATCCTGAACATCGAGAATCCCAATCTCGACATCCGGGGTGTTCAGCACAAGGGGTACTTTGCAGCGATCACCGACTTCCGCAGCTACTATGACGCCAACATGGAGCTTCTGAACTACGATGTCTCCTCGCAGCTCATCTCCTCCGCATGGCCAATCTACACCGTCACCACGGACTCCTGCCCGGTGCACTACTATGAGACCGCATCCATCAGGAATTCGATGGTTGCCAACGGCTGCATGATCGCCGGCACCGTGGAGAACTCGGTCATCGGCAGAGACGTGAAGATCGAGGAGGGCGCCGTCGTGAAGAACTGCGTGATCCTCGGCCACACGACCATCAAGAAGAATGTGCACCTGACCTGCCAGGTCGTCGACAAGTGGGCACAGGTGATTCACGCGGGAGATCTCACAGCAACGCCGGATGCTCCTGGATACATCCGCAGGGATGATGTGATCTGATCGGGAACGATGCAAAAGCCCGGCAGTCTGTTTTGCACAGACCGCCGGGCTTTCTTTGTTTCGGGACACTTTTCAGGTTTCGCGTTCACATTTTTTTTATTTTCTTTTCTCCCTGCCTTCATTGCATTTGTCATCCTTTATTCTAGAATAGTTTCAGAATTTATCGTAAGAGGAAACAGAACATCTCCTCAGTCTGGAGGCACCATTCATGAATCGCTTGCGCGAGCGCTTTGCGCAGTTCATGCAGGGGCGCTACGGAGTAGACCGCTTCGGTCAGTTTCTCTCCCGCCTTACCTGCATCCTGATCCTTGTCAATATCTTTCTTCCCTCGGCGATCCTCTGGTGGATCTGCCTGGCACTGATCGCATACATGTTTTTCCGCATGTTTTCGAGAAACACGCCGGCGCGCTATAAGGAGAACGAGCGGTTTGAGCAGGCAGCGGCAGGGATCCGGAAGTTCTTCACGACCGGAAAGGGCGGCGGCTTTGTCTATCGCGTAAAGAACGGCTTTTCCAGCTTCTGGTATTCCATGACACACTGGAAAGAGGAACGGGAAAGAAACAAGGGGTACCACATCTACAAGTGCCCCCGCTGCCACCAGAAGATCCGGATCCCGAAGGGCAAGGGCCACATCATGGTGACCTGCCCGAAGTGCGGATTCGAATTTCACAAGAAATCATGACGGCTCATGGCAGAGGGCAGCTGCAGGGCGGAAAGGAATCAAGCTGACATATGTTTGGATACATCGTGGTCAATCAGCCAGAGCTGAAATTCCGGGAATTCGATCTCTACCGCTCCTACTACTGCGGTTTCTGTCGGAACTTAAAGCGCCGCTATGGGAGACTCTCCCAGCTGACGCTCTCCTATGACTTCACGTTCCTGATCCTTCTCCTGTCCGACCTGTACGATGCAAAGGACGTGCAGGGGCAGACGCGCTGCATCGCGCACCCCTTCGAGAACCACCCGACGAGGGAAAACCAGTTCACAGACTATGCATCCGACATGAATCTCATCCTCTCCTACTACTCCTGCCTGGACGACTGGGAGGACGAGAGAAAATTCACAAGGCTCCTGCTGTCAAAGGGCCTGAAAAAGGGCGAGGAACAGGCTAAGGTCAGCTACGGAAAGAAGGCGGCACTTGTGAAGGACCGCCTCGACAGGCTCCACGAACTCGAGCAGCAGAAGGAGATCTCCATCGACAAGGTGGCAGGACTCTTTGGCGACATCATGGCGGAGGTTTTTGCTCCCTTTGAGGATGAGTGGGAACATGAACTTCGGACGATGGGATTCTTCCTCGGCAAGTTCATCTACATCGTCGATGCCTTCGACGATCTGGAGAGGGATAAGGAGAAGGGAAACTACAATCCGCTTCTTCTCGCCCTTGAAAACGGCACGATCCGGGAGAGTGACTTAAACAGTACGGTAAAGCAGCTGCTGACCATGATGATGGCCCCCTGCTGCGAGGCATTTGAAAAGCTCCCCTGTGTGGAATATACGGCGATTCTCCGCAACATTCTTTACTCAGGCGTCTTTGGCCGGTACAATGCTATCTGTTTGAGACGTGAAAAAGACAAAAAGGATGAGAACGGAGGGAAGCATGTCTGATCCTTATAAGGTACTGGGCGTATCCCCGGATGCATCCGATGAGGAGATCAAGAAGGCCTATCGGACGCTGTCCCGCAAATACCACCCGGATTCCAACATCAACAACCCCAATAAGGCAGAAGCTGAGGAGAAATTCAAGCAGGTCCAGGAGGCCTATCATCAGATCATGGACGCCAAGGCGAAGGGCCAGTCTGCTTACGGGCCCGGTTCCTCCTACGGCGGCGGTTCCTCGTCCTACGGCGGCTCTTCCTATGGGTGGGGAAACTTCGATGACTTTTTCGGCGGCGGATACCGCCAGCAGCAACAGGCAGGTGCAAGCGACGATGAGGATGCGGTACGCCTGAGAGCGGCGGCAAACTACCTCAACAGCCGCCACTACCAGGAGGCTCTGAACGTGCTCAACAGCATGCAAAACCGCCCGGCGCAGTGGTACTACTTCAGCGCTCTCGCAAACTCTGGCCTTGGCAACAACGTGATCGCCATGCAGTACGCCCAGACAGCGGCCCAGATGGATCCCAACAACCGGGACTATGCAGATCTGGTGAGCAGACTTCAGTTTGGCTCAAGCTGGTACGAGACGAGACAGGCGGACTTCGGCGGGCAGCCAGTCTCCACAGGGAGCTGGTGTCTGCGGCTCTGCCTCCTCAACATCGTGCTGAATCTCCTTTGCGGAGGAGGCGGCCTGTGCTGCGGCTCCGTTCCCTACCGGTTCTGAGAACGGCCGACATTTGGAGGCAACATGCGGATCAAAGTGGTGTATGACAGCAAGACAGGGAATACCAAAAAGGTGGCAGATGCGATCTTCTCCGCACTCCCTGCGGGCACAGAGAGGGACATCCTTTCAATTCAGGAATATCGGCCGGAGGATGACGACGGCTGGGACCTCTACTTTATCGGGTTCTGGATCCGGCGCGGCTCCGCTTCCGTGGAGATCCTAAAGCGCCTGTCCCGGCTCCATGGCTGCGGCATTGCCCTGTTTGGCACCTGCGGAATCCTGCCGGTTGATGCGGAGGGCGCCATGGGCGTTTCGGATACGGTCAGCGTCTGGATCCCGGAGGACTCCCGATACCTCGGGAGCTTCCTCTGCCGGGGCAGGATGGATATCAGTGTCCGGAACTGTTGCGCAGCCCGCCGCGGCACTGCTGAGGATGATGGCAGGATTGATCAGTTCCTGCTGGCCTTTGATGAGGCCATGCTTCACCCGGATGCGGCGGATCTGAACGCTGCTGCGGACTTTGCGAGGAGAACCGTGGAGAAGTTTTTGAAGCTGCAGGTGCAGGATCCCAGGGACAACATCGCCTGAGCGCTTCGATCCGCCGAATCCCGCATTGTCACGACAAAAGATCACCCCGGAAACAGAACGTCTCTGGTTCCGGGGTGATTTTGGCTTCTTTGGTGAGATCCTCCACCTGCTGGAAGGCGGCGCCGTCATCGACTGCCCGGTTCCAGATCGCCCGGACTTCCTTTGTGTCTGCCTGCCCAAATGCCCTGATGAAGGCTCCCGTGTCCTGTCTCCTTCCTGATGGTACCGGCATTCCGGCACGGTAGGAGGTCTGTTTCAATCTGCCGGGAGGAAGTACGGACGCTGAATCGCGTGCCCCTGCGGGACACTCTCCCCTGCTTCCACGCCTATTCCCTCTTTCCGCTCTCTTCCATTTCCCATTGGCGCGGATTTGTTCCTTTCCAATTCCCCGGAAACACGGTATGCTAATGCGTACATGCAAGGTGTCTGGAAGTCGCTTGTCTGGCATGCGGATTTCCGGGCGCATCAGAACGCTGAGGTGGGGTTATGGAAACGCTTCTTGACGCAATGAACGAATATGGTCTGCGCTTTGCAGGCACCGTGGATGATAGGGACCGCAGGGAACTTGCCGACTTCTGGGACCGCACGGCAAAGGAGCACGGCGGGGAGCTTGCAGGGGCTGAGAAGGAGAGCATCCTGGAGACCTTTGAGAGCAACGGGATGCTGGTGAAAAAGAAGGAAGTCCACGACACAGAGCCCGTCTACGGAGCGGTTCTGTTTGTCCTGAATGATACCGGGGTTCTTCCCGCCTCCTCCCTCTCCGGTTCCTTTCTGCACCCCGGAGAGAGCTTTCTGTTTGAGCAGGATGTGGAAGAGGATGCACCGGTCGATGTGACAGAAGCTCCTGCTCCCAGGGAGGATGCCTTTCCGGAGGACGGCGGCCTTGCCGCGGCCAGGGCCTTTGAGAAGGCAGAGGAAGAGGGAAAGACGCTGACAGCGGTTCCGGAGGAGCCGGTCAGGAAAAAAGGCGCAAAGGACTACCCGGTTGCCTCTCTGGATCCCAGGTTTGCAAGGCTCCTACCGATCCTGCAGGAGAACCACGTCGGCTGCTTCCTGACGGGCTATCAGGAAGGGGAGAAGGCCTCCTTTCTTGTAACGGGGATTCATGTGATCAAGGACCGGGAGGGCTCGCCAAAGCCCGTCAGTGAGGCGCTGCTGCAGCTTGTCATCACGCGCCTTCTTGCCTCCACGCTTCCGGAAAAGGAGGAGGAGCCGGAGGATCTGCAGCTAACCTCCATCGATGACATCCGGTTCTTTCTACAGACAGCCGACTTTACGCTGCCCTCCGGGATCCGCGTCTGGGCGGATCGGCAGCTTCGGTCCCTCGATGATGACAACGTGACGGCGATGGAGAAGCTCCATGTACAGCGCGCCCTGTCCATGATGCTGAATGTGCGCTGGGAGAGCACGGACTTTCCCGCCATCGATCCCCACAAGGCCAAGCAGATCCTGGATGAGGAGCTGTACGGCCTCGAGCCGGTGAAGCAGCGGGTGCTGGAGACGATCATCCAGATCAACCGGACCCACACGCTGCCTGGATACGGACTCCTTCTCATCGGACCGCCTGGAACCGGAAAGAGCCAGATCGCCTATGCGGTGGGACGGATCCTAAAGCTTCCCTGCACGGTGCTTGACATGAGCACGATCCGTGATCCGGAGGCACTGACCGGAAGCTCCAGGATCTACTCCAATGCCCGCCCAGGCAGGATCATGGAGGCCTTCTCCAGAGCCGGCTCCTCCAACATTGTCTTTGTCATCAATGAGCTGGACAAAGCAGATGCAACCAAGGATACGGGAAGCTCTGGAGACGTGCTCCTGACACTCCTCGATCACCTTGGCTTTACCGATGTCTACATGGAGTGCGCCATCCCGACTGGAGGAGTGTATCCGATTGCAACTGCAAACGACAAATCCAGGATCTCCGGTCCTCTCCTCTCCCGCTTTTCTGTCATCGAGATTCCGGACTACACGCCGGAGGAGAAGCGGACAATCTTCTGGAACTACTCCCTGCCAAGGGTTCTTCTCCGCATGGGCATGAAGCCCGGAGAGGTGGTTCTGACAGACGATGCGGTGGACTTTATCATCGACCGGTTTTCCGACTACACGGGCTGCCGCGAGCTCGAGCAGGCGGCGGAGCACCTTGCCGGCAATGCCCTGTTCCGGATCGAAACCGACGGCGTCTCCAGTGTGACCTACCGGGCAGAAGATGCAAAGCTGCTCTTTGGAGACAGGCAAAAGACAACTCAGGCATAAAAAACGAGTGGAAGGTTTTGACGCCTTCCACTCGTTTCTTATGCTGTCTTGCGGTCCGTAAAGAACGTTCCTCTCTTATCTTTCTCGAGCAGCTGCTGCAGCTCCTTGAGCTTGCGCTCCTCCTCGAAAGTCAGGTGTTTCGGCACCTGGATCTGGATGACCACGTACTCATCGCCCTTCACCGCAGGATTGCGCATCTCCTGAATGCCTTTGCCGCGCAGACGAATCTTGCTGCCGCCCTGTGTTCCCTTCGGAATCTTGCAGATGACCTGGCCGGTCAGCGTATCGACCTTTGCCTCCCCGCCGAGGATTGCCGTGGTAAACGGCACCTCACAGGTGACGTAGATGTCAGAACCCCTGCGCTCAAAACCCGCTTTGGGCTCGATGTGCACGCGAAGCATCAGATCTCCTGCCTCGCCGCCGGTCGGGGAGGGATTGCCCTTGCCCCGGAGCCTTACCATCTGGCCCTCATCAATGCCTGCAGGAATGCTGACCTCCAGCGTCTTTGCGGCACCATTCGGATCGGACAGCCGGATGCTTCTCGTGCAGCCAAAGGCCGCATCGTTGAAACTGATCGTCACATCCGCCGTGAGATCAGAGCCCTTCTGTGCATAACCGGAATAGTCTGACGCACTGCCACCGCCGGAGAAGTGATGGAAGCCCGAGAAACCGCCGCTGTGGCCGTTTCCGAAGATGTCTCCAAACATGTCTCCGAACATTTGACTGAAGTCCTGCGTATTGCCGCCGTTTC
>Ga0256406_1006481_pt1 | contig 11741 bp, 9 predicted proteins | sample RumenRJG_03DNA_FD_185986 | JGI IMG/M metagenome (GOLD analysis project Ga0256406, IMG submission 185986) | Bovine rumen microbial communities from Lethbridge, Alberta, Canada - RJG_03 | ecosystem: Host-associated > Mammals > Digestive system > Stomach > Rumen | place: Canada: Alberta | collected...
ATGTTCATAATAACCTATTTTATTTTGTTTCTGTATGGTAAGCGGAGCCAATAACTCCTCACTCCTAACTTCTAACTCCTAACTATCTTGATGATTCTGATGTTATTGTACCACCGCCCGTCCTTCTCGTGGGCGAAGAAGCTGAGTGCAGCCTCCACGATGTCGCCCTCGCGGAAGTCGGGGTTCTCGGCCCAGTCGCCGCGCAGGGTGGCCACGATGAGGTCGGGGTACATCACGGCCTCGGTTGATTCGAGCACGACCTCGCGGCTCTTCCACTCCTGTCCTGTCCGCTCCGACGTGCCCTGACGGAGGGCGAGGAGCTTCACTACTTTGAATTCTTTCAGCATTTGTCTATTCTTTTTAAAGTTGATGAATTGAGGGTGGCCACCCCGAATGTTGTTTTCTGAGGCAAAGTTAGGGCAAAAAAATCCCTTTCGCGAGCTTTCTCGTGAAAAGGAATGGATACTGGAAAAGTGGAAGGTATGAAGGCTATAGAAGCTACGGAGGCTATGGAATCTTTTCTTTCAGCTGCCTGATTTCTTCTTGCTGGCGGTTATAAGCAATCAGAGCCCGGGAGCGCAGGGTGTCGTAGCGGGCCTGCAATTGAGTCAACTCGTCCGTGAGCAGAGCGACTTGTTTTTTGAGTTGTGCGTTTTCGGTTTCAAGGTTTTTCATTTTCTCGTCCTGCTGTTTGCGGTAGCCGGTCCTGGCGGCATACATTCGTTCTTTAATGCCGCCTTCTTCCACAAAGGTTTTCTCCAAATGCTTGAGATAACGGTTTATCATGGTATCTACCTGGTAGCAGAGCGTGAGACAGGTGTTGGCAAACACCTCAGCCGTCCATTTTTCGGCAAAAGGCCTGTAGTCGTCTAATTTTTCGTGCGTGTGCGTGTAATTCTGCATGGGCTGGAAACGAGGGTGCTCCTTGTTCCACAATGGCAGTTGATGCCGTTTGATGAAGTCTTCGTAATCCTCACGCAATTCATCGTTGCTCGATCTGGCCACATTGAGGAGTTTTAGTTCCATCTCCGTGGAGGTGGCCCCGTCCTCAGAGCCCTCGACGATGTTTTGTTTGCATGAGCGGGCAGCCTGCACCATCTGGTCGACGGTGCGGTCGCCATGGTGGGGCAGGAAACGTCGGCAGAAGAGGCAGGTGAGCTGGTAGAGAATGTCGCTCTTGCGGTAGAAGTGCAGGTTCTGCCAGTTGGCGGGTTGTCGCAATACGTGCGGGGGCTGGCCGTTGTCTTTATGGGCAGGCATGGCGTTTTAGGGGTTTAAGGGGTAATGGTCTCTATGGTTTCTATGGTCTCTATGGTTTCTATGGAGTCAATGGAGTCTATGGTCTCTATGGAGTCTATGGTCTCTATGGTCTCTATGGTCTCTATGGCCTGTATGGCCTCTATGGTCTTATTCCAGCCTGCTCATCAGCCAGGCGGCAACACGGCACTGCTTGGCGTAGGGCTCGCTGATCATTGCGAACTGCTGCCACTGGCTGACCTTGCAGCCCAGACGGGGCAGTGTCTGCCCGGCTTTCCAGATACTTGGCAGCTTGCAGGGCGGGTCGGCCTTGTCCATACCCATTTTCTCCATGGAGCGCACGAAGTCGCTCATGGCGGAGGGATAGCTGCAATATTCTTTGAGGACATGGTAGACGGCAAACCATTGCTGCTGCTCCTTCATCAGCTTCTCTCCGTTCTCATCCTTAGCCTCCAGCAGCTCTTGGAGCACTTGCCTCATGCGGCGTTCGTCAGAGGGTGTGCTCTCTTTCTCGTTGTAGTTGACCGTTCCGTGGTTCTCCACGATGAACTGTCCTATTTTGGCATTAGAGGTGATGCTCTTCACCATGTCCATCATCTGCCCGGGTGTGAAAGTGCTTTCTTTATCCATGTGTAACCTTTCCTGGATTGTTGTTAATAAATTGGTCTATCTTGGTTGTGTTGAGACTGCAGGCGTTGTCGCGCTCTATGCTCTGGCGGAAGGCAGTGAGGGTACTCTGGCGGATATGGCATTTGCATATGTCGCGAAGGTAGCACATGTCTTTGTAGAGTCTCTCCTTTCTTTCGTGGGACATTGTTTTGAGTTCGTTCTCCATGAGCGTGAAGTTTTCTGTGACGTCATCATCAGAATCATCACTACTGACGAACTTCAATATTTGGCCATTGACAATGGGGAAGGCCTGCAGCGTGGTTTGGCAGCCCGGAGCCTGGCCTATGACGCTTATCTTCAATACAGAGGCATGAATCCTCCTCATCAGGCGGTGCAGCTTGGGCAAGTCGGCACGGCTCACATAGGCAATACGGCGGTTCTGGCTGTCGCAGTCGAGCACGGCAATGGCCTCGCTGTCATAGGGGTTATACGGGTCGGGCACGAGCATCATCGTGTGTGAGGGAGCCTGAGAGAGATAATCAGTCAGCTTGCTCGCTTCTGTATAGTACCGCGTTCCGACAATATTGAGCAGCATGTATGTTTTTTTACTATGGTAAGGAGGTGTCTGGGGTTCCATGTGTCTGATTAGTGATCAAGTTCTTAATTTTTTCCGGAGCTTAGGTTCGTATTTTTGCTCCCGTATTGCATTTGCAAAGATATATGATATTTATTATACCACCAACAGAATCGGCGGGAAAATATCAAAAAAAGCGAATCCGATTATTTTACTGAAGTTTCCGTCACCGTGGCTTTGCTGCTGTCAGAGGCATCTCCTGCTGCAGGCTCGTATGGCTTTGCACGGTCGGTTTTTCATCAGCTCATTCTTTCAACCTGCAAATATACAACCTTTTTCCGAACTCTCCAACTTCCCGCCCTTTTTCTTTTCTCTCCTCAACCGCCACACCGCCACACCGCCACACCGCCACATTTATAGCTATCGCATGTTGGAGAAAACGCAAAACGTAAAGAAAGAAATAGAATCTTATAACTAATTTATAATTAACAACTTATATAATATTAATAATATAATATTGTAATATATTTTTACTCTATAGTCTCATTTTCGCCGATTTCTCCGCCGCATGTAGTTATCGGCCTTATGTGGCGGTGTGGCGGTGTGGCGGTGTGGCGCAAGTGAAGTTAGAAGTCAGGGAATGAGTAGTTGCGAGTTACGTCCTGCCTAATGATGTATTTGCTTTGAACAAATTATAATTAAGCGCCTGGCAAAACCACAAATTCAGAAAAATGAAGTAAACCGCTCGTTATTAACAGATTTTAACTGCAATAGAGCCCTTCCGTTTGGCCGTACGCGGCGCTTGGGCTATCTTTGCAGCAGAAACTTTTCTTTGCAGCAGAGAGAGAGAACCTATCAGATTCGGACTATAACCCTTTAGACTGTTATGCCTCGCAGCAGCAGGAATCCTCCGCCACCACCCGGGGCGGGAGAGATGAGGCAAGAAGAAGACTATGTCAGTGAAGTACAAATTCTACCAGGTGAAGAGCAAGAACACCAAGCTCAACGGCAAGTGGGGCGCCCGCGTCATGCTCACGGCCATGTTATCTAAATTGAGTATAAATAGAGAAGGGGAATGTTTCACACGTTGGAAGCCATGTAATCTCCTTTGACGAAGAATAGGATAGGATAGCAAGGATGATGTTTCACCGGAGTTGCAGAAAATCAAAGATGATTCGCTAAGTATTTATCAATCAAATATTTGTTACTCTGTAGCGGCAAGGGTTAAATCACTTTGTTGTGGATAGAAGCATAAGGAGCTGAAAATATTTGATTTAGCTTTCGTCAGAGGCTTGTTCTAATAAAGAGGTATATTTGCCATTATCGTTTTTCTTTAGTAATTTTGCACTGCAAAAGCGAAAAATCCAAGGTCAGCCTTTAGGCACACCCCTTCACTCAACAAATAGAAATGAAAGTAAGTCCCGATGCAAGCTGGGCTGAGAGCCTTGCGCTCATACGCAAGAACGTCTCTGAACAGCAATACAATACATGGTTCAAGCCCATCGTCTTCGAGTCGTTCAACGCGGAGACGCGGACACTCTTGCTCCAGGTGCCAAGTCCCTTCGTCTATGAGTATCTGGAGGAGAACTACATCGACTTACTTAGCAAGGTGCTGCGCCGCTTCTACGGTCAGGGCGTAAAGCTTTCCTATCGTGTTGTCGTGGCCCGCGTCAAGGGGGGCGACACTACGCTCAGCTTGGGCGGAGCCGAAGAGGCACACCGTCCTCAGGCTGAGACCCGTGCCAACCAGTCACCCACAGTCCTTGATGCTGCCGTGCCGCAGGATCTGGACCCGAGGCTCAACCCCCATCAGACATTCTCGAACTTTATTGAGGGCGACAGCAACAAGCTTCCCCGCTCCGTAGGACTGTCGATAGCCGAGCATCCCACAGCCAACAAGGTGCAGTTCAACCCCATGTTCATCTACGGTCCCCCCGGCTGCGGCAAGACCCATCTCATCAATGCCATAGGCCTCAGAGCCAAGGAACTCTATCCCCGGCTTAGAGTGCTCTACGTCAGTGCCCGGCTCTTCCAGGTGCAGTACACCGACGCCGTTCGCCGCAACACCACCAACGACTTCATCAACTTCTATCAGACCATCGACATGCTCATTGTAGATGACATTCAGGAGTGGATGACCGGCGTGAGGACACAGGAGACTTTCTTCCACATCTTCAACCACCTCTTCCGCAACGGCAAGCGCATCATTCTGGCCTCCGACCGTCCGCCCGTTGACCTTCAGGGCATGAGTGAGCGACTCATCACCCGCTTTGCCTGCGGACTTATAGCCGAGTTGGAGAAGCCCAATGTACAGCTATGCGTGGACATCCTTCACAGCAAGATTGCCCGCGACGGGCTGCATATTCCCGACAATGTGGTGCGCTACATCGCCCAGACCGCCAATGGAAGCGTGCGCGACCTTGAAGGCGTCATCAACTCACTGCTCGCTTACTCTGTGGTCTACGACACTCATATTGATATGAGGTTGGCAGAGCGCGTAATCAAACGAGCAGTGAAGATCGACGACAAGCCCCTCACCGTTGACGACATCCTTGACACCGTCTGCAACCACTACCATGTCAGCGCCACGGCCGTGAACAGCAAAAGCCGCAAGCGCGACCTCGTGGAAGCACGACAGGTATCGATGTATCTGGCACAGAAATACACCAAGATGACGGCCAGCCGCATCGGAAAGCTCGTAGGCGGACGCGACCACAGCACCGTCATCCACAGCTGTTCTCAGGTGGAGCGAAGACTCAAGGCCGACAACGTTTTCCGCGATGAGTTGCGCGACATCGAAAGCTCCTTTAAGCTCAAGGCATAACTTCTTTTCCGCCATATCACTACTTTTTATCCGCCGTCTTTTTCCCACAGAAACACCGGGGAGAGACGGTAGATTTTTTTTATTACAAATTAATGTCGCCTTTCTTTTCCTGTCTCGCCAAAAATGACTAACTTTATCCCCAAATTACAAAAACCTGAATATGGAAGACAAAGAATTCAATGACATCCTGTCGCATTTCAGCTATGCAGGCCATGTGGCAGCAGTGAAGCCCCTCGGTGAGGGTCTCATCAACGATACCTTCAAAGTGACCACCCTCGAGCCTGATGTTCACGACTACGTGCTGCAACGCATTAACAACAGCGTCTTCACCGACGTGGAGTTGCTCCAACACAATATTGAGGCCGTCACAAGGCATATCCGCCGCAAGCTCGAAGAGCGTCACGAGAGTGACATCGACCGGAAGGTACTCCGCTTCATACCCACTCCAGAAGGAAAAACCTACTGGCTCGACGACCGTGGCCGCTACTGGCGCCTCTCCGTCTTTATTCCCCGTGCCGTCACCTATCAGGCTGTAACGCCCGAGCACAGCTACACCGCCGGCGTGGCCTTCGGCGACTTTGAGCGTATGCTCACCGATCTGCCTGAGAAACTCGGAGAGACCATTCCCGACTTCCACAATATGGAGCTGCGCGCACGTCAGCTGCAGGAGGCTGTGGAGGCCGATCCTAAGGGCCGTGTGGCTGAAGTCAGAGACATCCTCGACGACCTCAACCGCGACATGCACGAGATGTGCAAAGCTGAGCGACTCTACCGCGAAGGAAAGCTCCCCAAGCGCATCTGCCACTGCGACACGAAGGTGAACAACATGATGTTCGACGAGGACGGCAGTGTGCTCTGCGTCATCGACCTCGACACCGTTATGCCCAGCTTCGTATTCTCCGACTACGGCGACTTCCTTCGCACGGCAGCCAACTTTGTGGCCGAAGACGATCCCGAAATCAGCAAAGTAGGCTTCAACGAGGACATCTTCCGCTCCTTCACCCGTGGCTATCTGGAGTCCACTCACAGCTTCCTCACACCTGTGGAGACCGAGAATCTGCCCTATGCCGTGGCTCTCTTCCCCTTCATGCAGTGCGTAAGATTCTTGGCTGACTATATCAACGGCGACACCTACTACAAGATTCAGTATCCCGAGCACAACCTTGTGCGCACACGCAATCAGCAGGCCCTCTACCACGCTGTTGCCGACCGTTATGACATGATGGATAACTTCATCCGTGAATGCTTATGAAAACGCTGACAGTAAAGCAAATAGCCGATGTCGGCTGTGCAGCGGAGATTCCTGCTGCCTTTGAGAAGGAACATGTGGAATGGCAGGCCGCCGACATCGTGGACTGGCCACAGGAATTCCCTTATAAGCCCGAGATGGTCTTCGCATTGGCCCATACCCCGGACAGCCTGCTCCTCAGTTACCGGGTGAACGAGGACTGCATCAGAGCTGAGGCCGAGGCCGATGGCGGACGTGTGTGGGAAGATTCCTGCTGTGAATTCTTCTTTCAGCCCGACAATGAGGGATACTATAATTTGGAGTGCAATTGTGCCGGAACTCTCCTCTTAGCCTACGGCAGAGGCCGCGAAGGCCGTGAGACGGCAAGCCGTGAAATCATGGCCCGCATCAGCCGTATCTCTACGCTCGGCAACGGTACTTTCGGACTCAAGCATGGAAAATTCTCCTGGCAACTATCACTGCGGATTCCCTTTGATGTCTACTTCCATCACCAGCTGAAATCGCTCAAGGGGCTTACCTGCCACGGCAATTTCTACAAGTGCGGCGACAAGACAGAGCCTCATTTCCTTTCCTGGAATAAAGTGGAGACCCCTCAGCCCGACTTCCATCGTCCCGAGTTCTTCGGAGAGATTAAGTTTGAGTGATCGGGTGTTGTTGTCTCCGGTGAGAAGCCATTATGGAGAGCATAATGGGGGCTCGATGGGGACATAATGCAATTTTACTCCAAGAAAAGATACCCTCCCCTTCAATCTGTATGAATCAGAATGAGGGGGAGGGAAACTGTTTTCCTTCGACTTTATCCGTGAAACAGGGTGCCTCCGAGTCCAAAATCCTAATCTTTTTGGACACATTTTTTCTGCTGCGGGCACTTTCTCAGGCCTTCGAAGAAGTGGCGGAGCGTTTCTATGGGAGCATAGAGAATCATCCGTGGACCCGTCCATCGCATAATCTCGCGTATTTTCTCCCGTTCGGCTGGTGCGTAGCAGTGCACCGGACAGTCTTTGCAAGCCGGCTTCGCATCCTGCCAACGGCAGCGGTCAAGTCGACGGCTACAGTAGTCCAACAGCCGCAGGTGCTCTTCGTCCATCTCTTTCAATCCGAGCCGATGTTTGCAATAGAGCCTTAGCATCAACGCTATGGTAGCCTTCTGCCGTTCAATCTTTTTTCCCATTCACTAAAAAATAAAAGGGGCATGGCCGCGATTGTGTGGCCGTGCCCCTGTGTTTAAAAGATTTCTTTCTACATGGTGCACTTCCAGGGCTTCAGCTGCTTGAAGAAGTCGTTGCCCTTATCGTCGACGAGGATGAAAGCGGGGAAGTGCTCGACGCGAATCTTCCAGATGGCTTCCATGCCCAACTCCGGATAGGCCACACAGTCAATCGACTTGATGCACGACTGCGAGAGTACTGCTGCCACGCCGCCGATGGTGCCGAGGTAGAAGCCGCCGTGCTTCTTGCAGGCATCGGTAACCACTTGTGTGCGGTTGCCCTTGGCTATCATCACCAACGAGGCACCATGCTCCTGGAATTCGTCAACATAGGGGTCCATACGGTTGGCTGTCGTCGGGCCCATGCTGCCGCAGGCATAGCCTTGAGGTGTCTTGGCCGGGCCGGCGTAGAGAATGGGATGGTCCTTGAAGTACTGAGGCAGCTCCTCTCCGGCATCAAGTGCAGCCTTCAGACGGGCGTGAGCGATGTCGCGGGCCACGATGATAGTACCGTTGAGGCTGACGCGTGTGGAGACGGGGTACTTGGTGAGCTCGGCCCTGACGGCGTCTATGCCTTTGTCGAGGTCGATCTCAATGCCCTCGCCGCCCTCTCCGGGCTTACGCAGTTCCTCGGGGATGAGTTCCGTGGGGTTTGTGTCCATCTTCTCAAGCCAGATGCCGTCCTCGTTAATCTTGGCCTTGATGTTGCGGTCGGCCGAGCAGCTCACGCCGAGTCCGATGGGGCATGAAGCTCCATGGCGGGGCAGACGGATGACGCGGATGTCGTGAGCAAGATATTTACCGCCGAACTGGGCACCGAGTCCAATCTTATGAGCTTCGAAGAGCAGTTTCTTCTCAAGGTCGAGGTCGCGGAAAGCACGTCCCGTCTCGTCGCCTGTCGTGGGCAGCGCGTCGTAGTACTTGATGCTTCCGAGCTTCACCGTGAGCAGATTGCGCTCAGCCGAAGTGCCGCCGATGACGAAGCAGATGTGGTAGGGAGGACAAGCAGCCGTTCCGAGACTCTTCATCTTCTCCACCAGGAAGGGCAACAGCGTGCCCTCGTTCTGAATGGTGGCCTTTGTCATGGGGTAGAAGTAAGTCTTGTTGGCCGAGCCACCGCCCTTGGCCACCATGATGAAGCGGTATTCAGCACCCTCACTGGCTTCGATGTCAATCTGTGCGGGGAGGTTGCAGCGTGTGTTCACCTCGTCGTACATGGTCAGCGGAGCGTTCTGTGAGTAGCGCAGGTTGTCCTGGGTATAGGTGTTGTAGACACCTCGCGAGAGCGCCTCGGCATCGTCGAAGCCCGTCCACACTTGCTGTCCCTTTTCACCGTGGATGATGGCTGTTCCGGTGTCTTGGCAGAAGGGGAGCACACCCTTGACGGCAGTCTCGGCATTGCGCAGGAACTGCAGGGCCACGTACTTGTCGTTCTCCGAGGCCTCAGGGTCCTTGAGGATAGCGGCCACCTGCTCGTTGTGCTTGCGGCGCAGCATGAACTCGCAGTCGTGGAAAGCTTGCTGTGCAAGGAGAGTGAGAGCCTCCTTGCTCACTTTGAGAATCTTGTGTCCTTCAAATTCAGTGACGCTCACTCCCTCTTTCGTCAGCAGCCGGTACTCGGTGTCGTCGGGTCCTAACTGGAACATGGGAGCATACTTGAAATCAGGTTCTTTTGCCATAATGTTTTTGTTTATCTTTTTTATGAGATGATTTGTTTCAATATCCGAAAGCCTCCTCCAGACTGACGCGCTGCAACTTCCCGTAACGGCTGATGGCGTTCATGTCGAGTTCTTTCTCGTCGCCGATGATGACGTAGGTCCAGGGTTTGCGTGCGATGCGCTCTCTCGAGAACTTCATCAGGTCGTCGAGGGTGATGGAGGGTACTTCCCGGTAGATTTTGCTGTAGATGTCGTAGTTGAGACCCAGCTTCTGGGCCTGGTGATAGCTGCTGAGGATGTTGAATTTCTGCACGCGTGTTGAAGCGAGACTCTTCAGAAGATTCTGCTTGGCATTCTCGAAGGTGATGTCGCGGCGCGGCATGGTGTCGAGGAGGTTGTTGTATTCCTTCACGCAGTCCACCATCTTGTCGTTCTGAGTGATGATGTAGGTGTAGAAGTACTCCTTGTCGTTCTTGTTCGACGGCATGCGGTAGTCAGCAAAGGCGGAGTAAGCCAGTCCGCGGGCCTCGCGCAGCTCCTGGAAGACGATGGCGCTCATGCCGGCTCCGAAATAGTTGTTGAAGAGACTGATGATGGGCGCATTGTCAGCATTGAAGGGAATGTTCTCATTGTAGCACTGGAGCATGTAGATGTTCTTGGCTTCATAGGGAGCGAGGAGCACCTTGGGCTCGTTGGTGGCCACCAGAGTGTAGGGCCGTGCGGGGTAGCTGAATTTCTCGGCGATCTTCTTCCGCGGCATGTCCTTGGAAATGAGCTTCTCCATCTCGGCCATGGGTGTGGGCCCGTAGTAGAGAACGGTAGCGTTGAGTTGGTGGCGCAGATTGCCCACGAGCCGAAGCAAACTGTTGGGATCGGCCTGGCGCATCTCATTCTCGCTCATGTTGTCGCTGAAGTCATTGCGCGGACCGTAGAAAGCGTAGCGGCGCATGGCCATGAAGCAGTTTCTCTGATTCTTTTTGGCATCCTTGCGCGACTTCAGCGTTGCTTCGATATACTTGTTGTAGTCGTCTTTGCTCACGCGGCCTTTCTGCAGCAGTTCGTTGAAGAGCGCCAGGGCCTTGGGCATGTTGCTGTTGAGCCCCTGCAGATAGAAGGTAGTCTCGTCGCGGCCTACGCTCACGGAGTAGTCGCAGGCTAAGGTGTAGAAAGCTTTCTGCACCTGTGCCAGCGTAAGCTTGTCGGTAGAGGCATAGTCGAAGAGTCCGGCGGCAAAGCTCAGCCTCGGTGTGTTCTCCTTGCCCACGGGGAAGGTGATGGCGAGCGTGAAGAGGTCGTCGCTCTTGTTCTGCTTGTAGAGCATCTCAGTCTGTCCCTTCTCAAAAGTAGCCTTAGAGAGATCCTTCTGGAAGTCGAGGAACTGAGGCTGAATGGGGTCTACGGGACGGTTGACGAGCTCCTTGAGGAATTCGCTCTGCTTGTCGTTGTTGGTCGGTATCGGGGTGATGGCGGGCTTGTCAATCTTGTGAATGGTGGTGTCGTTGCCCTGAGCCTTGAAGACCGTAACCATGTTGTTGTCGCCAAAGTATTTATTGGCAAAAGCCACGACGTCGGCCTTGGTAATCTTTGAGAGCCGGTTGAGGTCGCCTGTCGCTTGTTTCCAGGGCACGCGGTTGATGAAAGCATCGACAAACTGACTGGCGCGGAACTGGTTGTCGTCGAGTCTCTGATAGATGGAGCGCTTGTAGTTGTTGACGATGGCAGGAAGGAGATCGTCGTCGAAATCACCGGCTTTGAGCTTCTTCATTTCGTCTAAGAGCAGCTGTCTGACCTCTGTCAGGCTCTGTCCCTCTTTAGGCTTTCCATAGAGGAAGAACATGGAGTAGTCGTTGAGTGCATCCAGTCCGTCGTCGGCATTCTGCACCTTCATAGGCTGGTTGAGGTCTACATCAAAGAGTCCGGCCTTGCCGTTGCAGAGCAGTTGGTTGATGAGGGTCAGCGTGTCCTGTTGGAGGCTGTTGCCACGGTCGAATCGCCAGGCCATAATCATGCATTCGGCCTCCTGACCGTAGACGGTGGTGTCGCGGGGAGTGGTGATGGGAGCTTCGGGGGCATACTGGGGCTCGGAGAGCGCAGGGTCGGCCTTCCAGGAGGAGAAGTATTTGTCGATAATGGCTATCACCTTGTCGGGATCGAAGTCACCGGCCATACAGATGGCCACGTTGTTGGGCACGTAGTAGCGCCTGAAGTAGTTCTTGATGTTGGTGATGCTCGGGTTCTTCAGGTGCTGCTGGGTGCCGATGGTGGTTTGAGTACCGTAGGGGTGGGTGGGGAAGAGCAGCTTCGAACCTGCCTCCCAGAGTTTCCGCGTGTCCTGAGCCAGTCCGATGTTGTACTCCTCGTAG
>Ga0256406_1006482_pt1 | contig 11737 bp, 11 predicted proteins | sample RumenRJG_03DNA_FD_185986 | JGI IMG/M metagenome (GOLD analysis project Ga0256406, IMG submission 185986) | Bovine rumen microbial communities from Lethbridge, Alberta, Canada - RJG_03 | ecosystem: Host-associated > Mammals > Digestive system > Stomach > Rumen | place: Canada: Alberta | collected...
ATAAACGAGAACTCTGATATTATCTTTCTAACTCCTGGAATAGCCCTTAAAGATTTACATGATATAGATAAGGAAAAAATAACTAACCAATGTGATTATTTTCTCCGTTTGTTTCATAATCAGTCAATAGGAATAAGCGGAACAAAGGGCAAATCAACAACTACAAGCCTTGTTTATCAAATATTGAAAGAACAGACGAGAAATGTGATTCTTGCAGGTAATATTGGAATACCTTTTTTTGATATTTTGGAGCAGATAAATCAAAAAACTCTATTAGTCTTGGAACTTTCTTGTCATCAGTTGGAGCATATCAAACGTTCTCCTTTTATCTCTGTCCTCCTTAATTTATATGAAGAACATCTTGACCACTATACTTCGTATCAGGACTATAAGAATGCTAAGTTAAACCTGTTTAAGTGTCGTAAAAACACCGATATATTTATCTATAACAGAGAAGATGCGGAAACAAACCTTGAACTTCAAAAACTAACATTGGATGAAAATGTTCAAGGGTTTGCAATAGCGGATTATGTTTTTGAAGAACCTCTGTATTTGAAAGGTTCTCACAACAAACTAAATATACTTGCAGCATTGAAAGTCTTGGAAAATCTTCCAGAGTTTTCAAAACAGCAAGCCATAAGTTCAGCTCTAAGTTTCAAAGGCTTGGAACATAGGCTTCAGTTTGTGGCTAATATTAACGGAGTGGATTATTATAATGACAGCATATCCACTATTCCACAAGCAACAATTGCTGCTTTGAAGTCTTTGGGAAATGTTTCCACTTTGATACTTGGAGGTATGGATAGAGGAATTAACTATGACTCTTTGGAAACGATAGTTGAAGATTATAAGGTTAGACATATTGCATTTGTTGGAAAAGCGGGAGAAAGAATGTTGCAGATTATCAAAAGCAAAAGTCCAGATATTGACTACCTTCTTAGTAATGATTGGAGCGAAATAGCATCTTGGGTAAAGCAAAAAGCAGAAAAAGGAACATCAGTCCTGCTTTCACCTGCAGCAAGCAGTTATGACCAGTTTAAAAACTTTGAGCATAGGGGAAAAGTCTTTGTTGATTTAATAAAAGAGTGAGTTTTATTCACCTAAAAAACAGAGTTTTAAGAATAGATTTCAAAAAAAACGGCGTTTTTATTTTTGTATTTAAATATAAAGTATTACTTTTGCAACCTGATTTTAGATCATATTATTTCAGAAAAATAGAAAAAATGTCTTTGTAGCTCAGTTGGTAGAGCAATTGACTCTTAATCAATGGGTCCAGGGTTCGAGTCCCTGCAAGGACACTTTTTTTTTGCCATTTTAGCTCAGTTGGTAGAGCAACGCATTCGTAATGCGTGGGTCTGCGGTTCAAGTCCGCAAAGTGGCTCTCTCTTTATGTGCTATGTACAAATGGACAAAAAAAATACCATACTAAGTTTAGTAGATAAATACTTTGAAAGACAAGTAGAGATACGTAGGTTATTACACCAGAATCCTGAACTTTCTAAAAAGGAAAAAGAAACCTCAGCATTAATCTGCAAAGAATTAGATGCAATAGGTCTAAAATACAACAATGACATCTATGGTTATGGTATCTATGGTTTTGTTTATGGCAAAGAACCAGAAAGCAATTGCATTGCATTAAGAGCTGATATGGATGCTTTACCAATAGAAGAAAAAACAAATTTACCTTTCTCTTCCAGGAATAAAGGTGTTATGCACGCCTGTGGGCATGATATTCACATGTCTTCTCTATTGGGAGTGATAAAGATTCTTAACGAGATGAGGGATGAATTCTATGGAAGAGTTATGTTTGTTTTTCAGCCTTCAGAGGAAGAATATCCAGGTGGAGCAATATCTATGCTAAAGGCAGGTATTTTTAATCAAGTAAAACCATCTGCTATGTTGGCGTTTCATTGTACTCCTGAGTTGGAATGTGGAGTTGTTGCAATGAAAGAAGGCAAACTTATGGCTTCAACAGATGAAATATATATAACCATAAAAGGTAAAGGCGGACATGGAGCTACTCCTCATTTAGATATAGACCCTGTGGTCGCAGCTTGTCATGTTGTTACTGCATTGCAGACTATTGTTTCTCGTTCGGCTAATCCAACTATGCCAACAACGTTTTCAGTCGGCAGATTCATTGCAGAGGGAAGAACAAATATCATTCCTTCGGAAGTTAAGATGGAATGTATTATTCGTACCTTTGATGAGGACTGGAGAAAAGAGTGTCATAGGCTTATAAAGCAGATAAGTGAAAACACTGCAAAAGCATTTGGAGCAGAGGCAGATGTTTTTGTTGATCATGGCTATCCTTTTGTCTATAATAGCCCAGAACTTACACGCAAAATAATCTCTTGGTCAGAAGAATTTCTTCCAAAAGGTCATTTACAAGATGCAGGTATGCGTATGACAGCAGAAGATTTCTCTTATTTTGCACAACAAGTACCTTCATGCTATTTTAGAATAGGAACGCATAAAGAAGGAGAGCCTATTGCTAACCTGCATACTGCTTATTTCAACGCTGATGAGAATGTTCTGAAAACATCAATGGCATTGGAAACTTACCTTGTCTTGAAATATCTTCAAAGATAGTTTGCTATGAAATAAAAATAAGAAATAGTTTTCTCAAAGGAAAACTATTTCTTATTTTTTAATATGGTAGTGAATTTTATTTTCTATTGCTGTTACTTTTTCTTACTTTATAAGCAATTGCACCGACTCCAAGACTAAGTAAAAGTGTTGTTGCGGTTCCAATAGGACCGCTATTTACCGCTTTAGTTCGTACAGCACCACCTCTACCTTTTGTGTCATTCTTTTCTCCTGTTGGAGGTTTGGGGACTTGTGCGGTTGCTATAAAACTTGTTGCAAGAACAATTAAAAGCATTACTACTATTTTTTTCATATTTATCCCTCCCTATTTTATTACTATTTTTTCTGATTTACTACTGTTGTTAGCATGAGCCTTGATGATGTATGCTCCTTTGTTTAATTTGCTGTCAAATGTTGTTGAATTGCCTGTAAGTTTAGATGAATAAACCAACTGTCCAAGAGTGTTGAAGATTTCTACTTTCTTTAGGTCTTTACCGTTTATGCTTACTTCGCTATTATTGTTCCAGATTTGGATAGAATTGTCTTCGCTTGCTACTTCGTTAATACCTACATTCTTTTTAGAGAAACGTAGCTGGTATCTTCCTTCGTTTTGTCCTTCTGTTACATTTATTGAAATAGGTTCATCAATATTTAGAACAGTCTCTGCACTGTCATTGGCTAAATCTATTAGAGTAATTTCTATATTGTCCATTGTTTGAGAGAGAACAAAGTCTATAGTGTTTGATTTATAGGCGTTGAAGTTTAAATCAAAGGTGGCAGGCAGTGAAGAAAAATAGTTGTCAAGCAAGTTGTGATTTCCCACTTTCATATATGTATTGACAGCGTCTTCCTTAGCAGAGAACAAAACGCTTGCGTCCATTCTGCCAAAATCATTAGAAGAAACATCATCGATATGAGCATACATTTGTTTTTCTATTCCGTTGCTTGTTGCTTTGAACTCTATCTTGTTAGCTTGTGAGGACTTTATTGTTGTTATTGACTCTGTGGTAACAATATCTGCAACGTTGAAATTGAATGTAGGATTGTTACTTATTCCTTCCACCATAAAACCTGTTGAAGGAGTGATTGCATATTTGTTACTTGTGTTTATATCTTCCCATGCTTCCCAGTCATGTTCCTCATTGTTCCAAACATAAGCATAAGTGTTATTTAAAGCAGATGTGTTGGAAGTATAGAATTTCCCCATATTCAATTTACCTATGAAAGGATTACATAAGGCAAACCATATTGCATCGTTGTTGTTGTTTGTAAGAGAAATGGTAAAATTTGAAAGTTTTCTGTTAGAAGAAGTAATGGTTTCAGTAAGTGTTACATATCCGTCTCCAAATAATTCTGTCGTTCCGTTACTATTGTTATAAACAGTAGGATAGATAAAGAAACTTTCTCCAAAACCTACAGGAGTATGTTCTGTTGTTCCATTTGTTCCGTCAGTAGCACCATGCCCGTATTCATCTACTCCCCAAGAATTACCTGCATAATAGAAAGGCAAAGCAATAATAGAGTGTGCAGATCCAGAGTAGTTACCTTTATTGTTATCTACAAAGCTATAACTTGCAGCTCCTCCAATGTTACCTATTAAAGAAAACTCATCAATAGTCAGTTCATCCTCTATATAAATAGGAATATCTCCAAGTTTTGTATTCAAATCGGAGTAGTTGTCAGCAGAAAGAGAACCGCCTGCTCTTATAGTTACAGAAGAAGGAATATTGCAATCACCACAATCACTTGAATAATGCCAATTATCTGTCAATATCTCCGGCATGCCTTTTGAAATCTTAGTAGAAAAAGTTTTCCAATTAGTAGCACTCTTGTAAGTGGATAAAGCTCCGCAAGGGACATAAATAGTCATAGAGGAATGAGCATTTTTAAAAGCATCTGTTCCTAATGTAGGAGGTGTAGATCTCTCCATATATACGTGTTGTAGGTTTACACAACCTTCAAAAGTTTCTTTACCAATACTCGTTACGGAACTTGGTATAGTTATATTCGTAAGATATCTGTTATTCTCAAAGATTTGCTCTCCAATGGTTGTTAATCTTTTGGAAAAAACTAAGGTGCTTATGTGTGTTCTGCAAAATGCATACTGTTCAATATTTGTTACGAAATCCAAACCTTCTACTGTAGATAATCCTCCGCAATCAGAAAAAGCAGATCGTCCTATACTTGTAACTGTAGATGGAATAATTACAGTGATTAAATCTGTCTTAGGATCTGGGGTTTCAGCATCAGTATAATATTTTGCTTCTCTCACTGAATCGTTCTCTATCGATACAACAGTATTGTAACTAAAACAATCCCAGCAGGCACGAAATCCTATTGCAGTTACAGTATATGTCTCTCCACTGATATCAACAGTGGAAGGAATATTTAATGTTCCTGCATAACTTCGTATTTGATTCTCATTTCTTCCTGATGTTGAGAAAGATTTGTTTGTAAGGGTAAGAGTTTTAGTTTCATCATTCTTAATAAAGTAATATTTGTAATCCCCATTAGCTGGATCTATGCAGGTAACATTGTTGCCAGAAATTGTTTGGACGGTAAGTGTAGGTTCTTGTGCTAAAACTTTTTCTCCCAAAAGAAGAGAAACACTTAGCATTAATGCAAAAATTAGGATTTTTCTTTTTAAGTAATTCATTTCTTTATTTGTTTTAATCCGTTGTTATTAATCTTTTATGTTTCATACATAAAAGTACGCTTGCAAAGTTAGGTAAAAAAAATAAACTGAGTTAAAATTTTTAGAAAAATTTTAATGGGGGGGGGTAAATACTTGATTAATAAGTATTTATTTTATAATAAAAGAATGTAAATAGGGTCTTTATAATAAGATTTTTTCTAAAAAAATGGTTGGAAATTCTTTAAAAATGCTACGTACAACTTGGAGTAAAAGCATTAATTAGATGCTCAATTTTGGGAGATGAATTTCTTTCAAGAATAATAGAAATAATATCAAATCTTGCCTCAAAGTTTATATTAAACTTTCGTAGATAATAATCGGCAACTCTAATAATAATCTTTTGTTTTTTTAGATTTACAGCCTCGTATGGCTCTCCGAAAACATCCGTTTCTCTTTCTTTGACTTCAATGAAAACTACCTCGTTTTTGTCTTGTGCAATAATGTCTATTTCATGCTTTTGCCAGACAAAGTTTCGTGCTAATATGATATAGCCTTTTTCTTCTAAAAAGCGACAAGCAAGAGCTTCCCCTTGCCTGCCTTTTTCATACGTAGATTCCATTATTTCTGGGAATATGTTTTTCCGTATTCTAACTCTTGTTCAATAAATGTTTTAGGGTACGACACGACAATATCAATTACTTTACCTTTCTTGTCTTTCTTTTCTTTTAAGATAGGATTGACAAAACCTCCGTATGGTTTTATTCCTAAGGAGTTATATCTTTCCAAGACTTCTTTATGAAGATTGTAATCTATATTTACTCCATATTTTTCTACAAGATTTTTTCCTGCTTCATAGTCTCCTCTTGATTTGATATCTTGTATGATGTAAAGCAGTTCACCGAAAGTTTTTCTCAGTTGTCTATAGTCTGTAACAACAAAATAAGTTTTGCCGTCTTTTATTCTTTTCCCTACACAGCCTTTGCCATTCTGCAAGGCGTATTCGGAGATAAGTTTTCTATCTTGCATGTGAGCTTCGGTTACTTTCTCTCCAAGAGGAATGCGAGCAAGTTGAACCAATAGACCATTGCGTATATATGAATCATATTGTGCCATTCCTGTTTCCAAAGAAGGAACAAGCCCAAGTTCAATCATCTTTTCGTCCATTAGGTAGTATAGAGCAAACAAGTCTGCTCTTGCTTCTTCCAAAGCAGAAGAGTATTCTTTGAGAGCATTGGTAGGAGTTGTGTCAAGAAGTTGTCCAGAAGCATGACCAAGACATTCGTGCATATCTGTATGAAGATTGTCGGAAAGTTGCCCATGTTGTTTTTCCATTTCTACTTCTTTTTCGGAGTAAGCAAATTCTTTCAAAGCACTCTTTGGACTTTCCATTGAAGCATAGAAATAAGCATCGCTAAGGTTAGCAATGGTAACACTTTTTGACCCATACTCTTTTCTAATCCAATCTGCATTAGGCAGGTTTATTCCAATAGGAGGAGTAGGATAACAATCACCAGAAAGCATTGCTGCATTGATAACCTTTGCACTGACACCTGTAACTTTTTTCTTTCTATATTCAGGTTTTACAGGAGAATGGTCTTCAAACCACTGTGCGTTGTTACAAATAGTTAAAGTTCGTTTTGTTGCATTTAAGTCTTTGTAATTAACTAATGCTTCCCAAGTTCCTTTCATTCCTAAAGGGTCGTTGTAAGTTTCTATAAAACCGTTGATGTAATCACAGATACTTTTAGTGTCTTGAGACCAAAGAATATTGTATTCGTCCCAAGCCTTTAAATCTCCTGTTTTGTAGAATTCAATAAGTTTATTTGTGTATTGTTTTTGTGCATCGTTTTCTGCAAAAGAGAGTGCTTTTTCTAACCAATAAATTATTTTCTCTATATAAAAAGAGTATTCTCCGCCTTGTTTCCAAACAAGTTCTTTGATTTGTCCGTTTTCTTTTACAAGTTTTGAGTTTATACCCAAAGAAACAGGACGTACGGTGTCTATTTCTATATTATTATAATAATTTTCTGCTTCTTTTCTTGTAATGTTTTCATAGAAATTAACGGCAGAGGTTTTTACTATGTCTTTATCTGTTGCATTATCTCTGCGAATAGGAGCTATATTTTCATTATATATTTGTTCAATAATAAAATCTGCATCTTTGTATCCTTTCAGCAGTGAAGCAAAGTAGGACTTAGGACAATCAGGAAAGAACTTCTTTTCGCCATAATGGTGATGTAATCCATTGGAAAAGAAGAAACGTTTTGCATAAACTTCAAAATCTATATAGTATTTGTCAGTTTTGTTCCCTTTGTAGTTAGTAAGGATATATTCCAAAGCTTTTCTTATTTGAAGATTATGTTTATAGTTTTGGTCAAAATAAATGTCTCTCCCCCAAAGAGCTGCTTCGGATAAACAATAGATATATTGCTTTTGATTTAAGCTAAGACTATCCCAGTCAGGTAGGCGATATCGCATAACTTTACAATCAGCGAATTCGTCTAAAATATACTTGAATTCTTCGGTGTTTGTTTTTTGTGCTATAATATTATTAGAAAACATATTTGCTAAAATCATAATTATTAAGATTGTTTTTTTCATATTTATTAATTTTTAACTGTCAAATCTTTCTTTCATTTCTTTTATTAACTTATAGGCAGTAAAATCAACTTGCATAGGAACAACAGCGGCGTAGTTGTTGTGAATTATATTCCAATCTGCTTGTTCTGATTTATCTAAGCAATGGTACTCTCCTCCAAGCCAAAATATTCTTTTTCCATCTTCTTGTTCAGACATAGTGAAATCCTCTGACCAATAACCTTTGGCTTGATGGCCAACTTTTATACCTTTTATTTCTCCAACAGGGAAATTAACATTAAGGCATACGTCTGTTGGTAAAGAATGTTTGATAACATTTTCTGCTATCTGTTTGACAAAAGGTAGGCAGAAAGATAAGTCTCCGTGTTTGTCATCATCGCAAAGAGAGAAACCTACACTTGCCACCCCTTCAGAGCAACCTTCCATAACGGCAGCCATTGTTCCTGAATAGATAGTATTAATACTTACATTTGAACCATGGTTAATACCTGCAAAAAGGAAGTCAGGCTTTCTGTTCAATACTTTGTCAAAAGCCATCTTAACACAATCAACAGGTGTTCCTTCTAAGGAATATTCTTCAAAATTATCTTCTTTTTTTATGCAAGAAAGTTTTAATGGCTTGCCAACAGTAATAGAATGGCTTTGTCCAGACATTTCTTTTGAAGGAGCAACAACAACAACTTTTCCCATTGGCCTTAGAATATCTTCCAAAAGTTTTATTCCATTTGAGAGATAACCATCATCATTGGTGATAAATATTAAAGGTTTTTGTGTCATAGAAGTATTATAATAATTTGTGTTTTATTTCTTTCTGTTTTGTTGCGTATTCTTTCAGACAATCTTCACAAAGACAATTGTCAAACTTTTTTTTCAAGATATTAAGATTTTCTTCTGAAATAGGATATTTCATACAAAAACAATCTTTATTGTGTTTGCATTCAAATTCTTTTTTACATTTAGGACAAATCTTCTTCATTATCTAAACTTTAAAGAAAAAGCAAAAATCTAATCTCTACTTCCTTCTAAGCAAAGATTAGATTTTCTGCTTTTGTTATATATTTTTGTTATAGCTTTACTAGACCAGCAAATCCCATAAATGCCATAGCAAGAATACCAGCAGCTATAAGAGAAATAGGAGCTCCTTTCATTCCTTTTGGCATTTCCATAAGATCTAAATGTTCTCTAATTCCAGCAAATAGGATAAGAGCAATAGTAAATCCTATAGCCATAGAAAAACTATACATTAGTCCTGGAAGTAATGCAAATTCCTTTTGAATAACAACGATTGCTACACCTAAAACAGCACAGTTTGTTGTTATAAGAGGAAGAAATACTCCTAAAGATTGATACAAAGCAGGACTAATCTTTTTCAACACGATTTCAACCATTTGCACTAAGGCTGCAATAACGAGTATGAACATTATTGTTTGTAAAAATTCTAAGTGCAAAGGCACAAGTAAATAGTATTGAATTGGGTAAGTAACCAAAGTTGCTAAAGTCATAACGAAAACAACGGCCAAACCCATACCGGTTGCAGTGCTTACCTTATTAGAAACTCCAAGAAAAGGACAGATCCCTAAGAACTGACTAAGCACAACATTGCTTACAAACACTGCGAAAACAAAAATCTTTAAGTATTCCATAATTGCTCCTCTTTATTTCTAAATTAATTGAACTGCAAAAATAATAAATAAAAATTAAATAGGCTAATTTTGAAAGAAAAATATTCTTATTAAGATTGTAAATAGTATTGGAGAATACTTTTTACTCCGATTAATATTAGCAGGAACCCTCCAAAGATAAGAGCAAAACGAGGTTTTATAAAATGGATTTTCTCTCCCATTCTAACACCTATTAAAGACATGATAAGTGTGGTAAAGAATATTATGAAAATAGATAATAGTTGCTCTCCTACGACCCAATTCATACCTGAGAAACTTATTCCTATTACTAAAGCGTCTATACTTGTGGCAATACTTAAAAGAATAATAACCTTGAAAGATGAGACATCAAAAACTTTTTCTCTTAATTTGAAGTTTCTGCCGTCCATTATCATCTTCACTCCTATAATAAATAATAATGTAAAAGAAATCCAAGAAGAAATAGCTTCTATAAAATCATAAAGTAACGAAGTGAATACAGAACCCAATAAAGGCATAAATCCTTGAAAGAACGCAAAGCAAAAAGCCAAAAGGAGAGTTCTTCTCTTTGACATCGTTTTTTGCAAACCACAAGTAATGCTTACTGTGAAGCAATCCATAGATAAAGCCACTCCTAATATTATGGCTTGAATGAAAAATTCTATGTCAAACATTGTATATAAGTTTTGTAAGGTTTATAAAATCTTGAGGTGAAAGTTGTTCTGCTCTTTTTGTAAGTGTATCTTCTGAGATATTCTCCAAACTCTTATTTAAAGCTTTTAGGCTTTGTCTAAGCATTTTTCTTCTTTGATTAAATGCTGTTTTGACAACAAGAATAAACTGTTTTTCATCACAGCCCAAGTCTATTATATTGTTTCTCGTAAGTCTTATAACTGCAGATTGAACCTTAGGCATAGGATCAAACTCGGTATTAGGAACAGTGAAGAGATATTCTCTATCGTAGAAGACAGACAGAAAAACAGATAGAATTCCGTATGTTTTGCTGCCTTCTTTTGCTATGACTCTTTCAGCTACTTCTTTTTGAAACATTCCTACAACTTCATCTACAATATCTTTGTTTTCAAAAACTTTAAAAAGAATCAAATTGGAAATATTGTAAGGAAAATTGCCGATGAGAGAGAACTTGTTCTTATGAAATAGATTTGTTAAATCGTTTTGTAAAAAATCTCCTTCAATAATATTGTTTTTTATTTCAGGGTAGTATTCTTTTAGATAGGCAACAGATTCTTTATCTATTTCTATAATAGTAAAATCTTTAGTTTTTTCTTTTATTAGATATTTGGTTAATACTCCCATTCCTGCACCAACTTCCAAGATATTATCTTTTTTTCTTAACGAAGAAACAATATCTTTTGCTACATTTTCATTTGTAAGGAAATGCTGTCCTAAAAACTTCTTAGCTCTGACTTTTTTCATATCCAGATTACAGATTATGTTTTAGTATTAGAAATTGATAATTGAAATATCCGTATTCTTGAAATTAGGTATTATCTTGTCTGCTTTACCTATTAAGGATTCAGGTGTATTTGTTGTAGAAAGACCTATGACTTTCATTCCTGCAGATTTTCCAGCTTGAATGCCAGCAAAGCTATCTTCAAAAACAATACATTCTTCTGGTGTTACTTCACATTTTTTTGCACCAAGAAGGTAGCAATCAGGAGCAGGTTTTGCGTGTTCTACATCTGTTGCAATAACCATATTTGGAAAATACTTTTTGATTTCAGGACGAGAACTTAAGACAGTTCTCATTTTTATTTCATCTGATGAGGTAACAAGACATGTTTTTATACCTGCTTTTTGTAGTTTAAGGAGAAACTCTTCCACTCCTTCTATGTAAGGGAAGACCATACTTTTTTCCATTTCGTAAAGAGAGTTTTCTATCTTTCGCCAATCCGCTTTATAATTAGAGAACTGTTCTTGGAGTATATCTGTTAGAGAGTGGCCTTTTATTATTGAGGCAAAATCTTTTTTATTTGGGAAATATTGTTTGCCTATCTCAGACCAAAACATTGTATAATGGTGTTCTGTGTCAAACACTACTCCATCTAAATCAAAAAGTACTGCTTTTATTTTCATTGATTTAATTATTACCTAATAAGTTAAACGATTTCTAAAGTCATTACGTTTTTCGTATTTCAAATCTTGCAACATACTTGCTTTAACAGAAATTCCAAAGTTCCAGCCTTGACGAGGTCCAAAAGGGATCCAATTCATACGCAATTCCCAGCAATGCAAATCTCTATAAAAGTCTAAA
>Ga0256406_1006483_pt1 | contig 11730 bp, 8 predicted proteins | sample RumenRJG_03DNA_FD_185986 | JGI IMG/M metagenome (GOLD analysis project Ga0256406, IMG submission 185986) | Bovine rumen microbial communities from Lethbridge, Alberta, Canada - RJG_03 | ecosystem: Host-associated > Mammals > Digestive system > Stomach > Rumen | place: Canada: Alberta | collected...
TACGGAGCTGACGACGTACGTGAGGGTGTTGCTATCTTCTGGAAAGAGGATGTTGATGTATCAATCACAGGTAACTCTACAAACCCTACACGTTTCCAGCACCCAGTAGCTGGTACATACAAGAAGGAGCGTATCCGCGCAGGTAAGGCATACTTCTCAGTAGCATCAGGTGGTGGTACAGGACGTACACTTCACCCAGATAACATGGCTGCTGGTCCAGCTTCATACGGTATGACAGATACACTAGGACGTATGCACTCAGACGCACAGTTCGCAGGTTCTTCATCAGTTCCAGCTCACGTTGAGATGATGGGATTCCTTGGTATCGGTAACAACCCAATGGTTGGTTGCTCGGTAGCTTGTGCAGTTGAGGTTGACCTTGTATTGAACAAGAAATAATCAGTTCTGATTATAATTCTATACTCCTGTGACTCATTGAGTTGCAGGAGTTTTTTTTGCTCTTTTTTGATGGGATTTTGAACTGGGAGATGGTGGGCAAACGATTTAGAAGTTCTGTTCAAAGTGCAAAATCTGCACTTAACCTCCCCTCAAAGTGCAAAAATTGCACTTTGGGAAGTGATTGTTTTCCTTATCAACTGGATTTGGAAATGTTTTTCTCATTATCCGTCAAGAATTGATTGCCTTCCACGTCGCAACTTGTCGGGGTACTTGTCGGGGTACTTGTCGGGGTGTCTAATCTTGGCTGTTCCTTATACTCCTCTGGCGGATCAAGAATAAGATAACGATTCTTCAACACCCACGTCTCCCCGAGCAACATATTGCGGAAAAATCTTTCCAAATATTTGGGCTCTGGCATCACCCCATCCCTATTCTTATATACATATCGAACGAGTGCGTTGCGGAAATACCATGAATTTTGAGCAAAAATATCATTGTTGACATCAAAACCAAGAGAACGTAAATAAAGGATCACAAACACCGCCGTCGTACGGGTATTTCCTTCACCAAACGCATGAATCTGCCATAATCCAGCCGTAAACTTGCTGATGTGCTTGATAATCTCATCCGACGAGAGGCCTCCATAGCTGAACTGTCTTTCCTGCTCTATATCGTATTCCAAAGCAAGACGAAGATCCTGAGCATACATATACATCACAGTGTCGCCATGCAAAATCCACTCCTTCTTGGTAATATCATAATCTCGAATTTTTCCAGCAAACTTAAACACCCCATCAAAGATATTCCTATGGATCTGAGTAAAGCCAAAGACACTGAATGCTAGAGTATTGGAGCTCAACAATTTAGCGATATTAGCAGATACTCTGTCTGCCTCCTCCACATCATCAGAATCATCATCGTGAGCCGTTTTCCTTGTGTAGTATTGTTTGATCAGTTCACGAGCCTCATCAATGGTAATTTCCCCTTCTATATTGCGTTTTGCCGTTTGTTGCAGATATTCCGACGTCGACAAACCATCTACAGCCTGAAGTCCGATCGCTGTACTCCACGCATAAGCCTTCTCTTTTTGGTCCGGTTCTCCCTGACGGATATATTGGTCAAAATCAATATAAAGTTGTTTGCTCGCCATATTGCTGGAAAGTTTTTCCAAAGATACTCATTCATTTTCTATTTTCCTTATTTACTTGATTGTGAAGTGAGATTATTTTTCATTGTCCGTCAAGAACTGATTGCCTTCCACGTCGCAACTTGTCGGGGTACTTGTTCGGGTACTTGTCGGGGCACTCTCTTGATGGGGCACTCTGCCTGGAGGGCAGTACACATTCTATCCCCGAGACTTCGTCCCGGGTTTCTCTCGCTTTGCTCGGTAGCGTCTTTCAGACGCGATGTCTTGCCGTGGATAAGGAAATTCAAAGTGCAAAATCTGCACTTAACATCCCTTCAAAGTGCAAAAATTGCACTTTGGAAAAGATATGATTATACCTATAATCTATTGTATTGCAGGAGTTTTTTGTGAATTGAGAATACATAAAAGCGATTCTTTTAATCTAGTAATAACTAACCTACTTGGTTAATAATACAACACATCCCGTCAATGGCTAAAGATTGTCGACAAAATTCTTGTGATTTTCACGTTTGTTTTTTAGATTTGTTAAAATCTATGATAGGCAGAGTCTTTCAACGTAATGGAGTATGGAAATACCGAAACAATTTGACACTCAGTCATAAGTCTCAGATAGCACAAAGATAGAGTGTGCACGACGCCACTTCATGACTATTGCCGAATCATCGGTTTCGTACGGAGCGGCAACAAGTTATTCGGACTTGAAAGATATAATAACGAAATAGTATTTCAATGGATAATGTAGAACAACTTAAGCAAATGGATTCTCAAAAACTAGAGCAAATTTTGAGAAATCTAAACAAAGACTTTGATGATTTTGCAAATGATTTGAGTCTTGGAAAAAATCCCGAATTTGCTCCACCATTTAATGATTATTTAAGTGGTGATGAAGATGTCATTGATTATTGTCATAGTGTTTTTCAAAAATATTTAGGAAAATTAGAATCATTTGACAAGAATCAATTGAATTCCATAAATTATATAATGAAGAGAATTATAGAAAGAAATTCAGGACAACAAATCAAGTTTGATTTATTTTCTGAAGTAAAACTAGTATGTGATACAATTATAGACACTTTAATATACCTGTTTAAGGGATTACCTAGTGAAGCATTGGGAACATTAGAAAAAGGGTTCTTGAACAATGATTGCCACCTGTTAAAAATACTGACTCAAATCAGACTAGAAAGGCCAATCTTTTATAGAGTTAGAAAAGGTAAATATACAGAACCAAAAAACATATTTCATGTTCCATTTGAATTAAGGAACAAATGTGATTCATACAGATACAGTATATTAGGGTATCCTTCCTTATATTTAGCGGCTTCAATAGAAACTGGTTTGAAAGAATGTCATATTGAATCTGATACCGAATATAGTTGTTCTGTTTTTAAGAGTGAACGGGTATTATGCTTTATTGATTTATCATTGCCTTACTTGCCCAATAATAAAAAATTAAACTTTATAGATCAATATTCATTACTTATTTCATATCCAATTATAATTGCATGTGGCTTAAAGGTAAAGAATCCAGATGACCCATACAAGCCAGAATATGCATTTCCTCAAGTATTTTTCCAGTTATTGCGATTACACTCAAAAGGAATAGATGGTGTGTCATATACTTCAACACGTTATGAAAAACCAGATCTAACGAAATATGAGCAAAGAAATTTCGTACTATTTATAAAAGAGGCAGACAAAAGAAATGGATATGACGAAAATTTATCGAATACTTTCAGTCTTACGGCACCTATTCAATTTAATGACATTGAATCATTAGAAAAAAAACAACAACAAATAATGTCATCAACATTTCAAAAAATACAAAACAATTAGTTTTTTTGATCAATAGCATTAATAATCAAGAAGTTTTAAATTCAATCATACAAAAAAGAGGGTGTATCAAAATGTAAAACTTGATTTTTTCAACTTACATTTTGTCACTTTTTTGAGTACAACAAAGCCGTTTCAGAGTAATTACTTACAGTTAAGTCTCTGAAACGGCTTTGTATTTGGGAATTTCAAAAATCTACTGACATTTTGATAGTTCAAAATTCAGAAAAATGAGTTTTGATACACCCTCTTTCATTATTGATAACCATATCTTCCCTTTCAAACTTGAGAATCATAAACCCAATCGAAACACGCATTTAGACGAACAGCCTGAGATTTAGTCTGTTGTGTAAACTTGATAGTGTTTTTTACATATTCTCCTAATATCCATAAAATCAAAATCTCAGTATCTCTGCAATTTGTTTTTCTCCCCTTACATCATCCCCCATCCATAAATCATTTATTCTCCCAAACTATGGTTGGCAAGCGTCGAAGACGATTGGCTACTGTAGTCTGTCTCATTAATTAGAGACGCCGTAATACCATTTGAGACGCCGTAATACGACGTCTCTACAATGGGGATTTCCTCCCATTTCCGCATTATGCACTACGAATTGCGCATTATAAATTAGATTTTATCGGGCTTTTGATGTAACTTTGTGGGCAGATATATGGAAAAAATACACATTACATTGAAAAAAATATTACTGCTTCTGCTCTCTTGTGTTTGTTTTTCGTCTGTTTGGGCTGAAAATGAGAATCCAATCATACCTGAGCAGGATTCGTCTGTGCAGAAAAAAAATCCGAAAGTGGCTCTTGTGCTTGCGGGTGGTGGTGCGAAAGGTTTGGCTCACATTGGTGTTATCAAAGTGCTTGAAGAGGCGGGGCTGCCTATCGACATCGTTGTCGGCAACTCTATGGGCAGCATCGTGGGCGGTCTGTACGCTATCGGCTATGATGCCAACCAGCTGGATAGCCTGACTCGTGCCACAGACTGGAGCGACCTTCTTTTAGACTCTCCTAATTATGGAAATAAGTTGTTGACTTCCAAGAAGATGAACGAGACTTATCAGCTTCGCGTCTCCCTTGATCCGCAACGTCGAATCCGCCAAGGTGGTTTGACGGGATTGATCGATGGAATGAACATTGAAAGTATGCTCACTCATCTTACCGAAGGAGTGGACGACAATGTGGATTTCAACAATCTTCCCCGCCCTTTCGCATGTAATGCGACGGATGTGAAAACCGGCTCAATATATGAGTTTCACAATGGAGACATTGCTATGGCGATGCGTGCGTCGATGGCTATTCCCGGCGTTTTCACCCCTATTCATAAAGACTCATTGATGCTCGTAGACGGATTTGTGACCAACAACTACCCAGTGGATGTGGCACGACGTATGGGCGCGGATATTATCGTGGGAGTCGACTTGGTGTCGCATTCGCAGGAGGCGGTGAACTATGATAATTTCACCAATCTTATGACTCACCTCCTTGAACTGAGCAGCTCGAATCTCTACGACAAAAATATCAAGGACACACAAATATATATCGACGTCGACGTGACTGGATTCGCCAGTTCCAGCTTCGGCAAAGAGGAAATCGACACTCTGATAAAACGTGGAGAAGCCAGAGCCCGTCAGCTATTGCCACTGATAGTGCAGCTGCGTGACTCTCTGCTGAACGACGGACACAGTCCATACAATCATATAGTTTATACCGCACCTAAAAAATCAGATACTGACGACGACCAGAATAATGCGTTCAGAAAAACATTCCGCACCAGCTCAATCAACTTAGGAGCTCGATTCGACAACGATGAGTATGCGTCGCTGCACGTCAACCCTCAATTCATGCTGCCTACAAAGAAAAAGGACATGATGGTGCAGCTGTATGCACGTCTTGGACTACGTCTGAAGGGAGAGATGAGTTTTGACAAATTCACCGAAAAAAACAGTCGCTTCGGATCATCCTATTTCTTTGAGCACGGTGAGTTTCAATTCTACAACTATGGAGAACGTGCCGCCGTCATCACATCATATCACCAATGTCCACGCTTCTACTTCTCGCAGGAGTGGAACAAGGTGCAATACACATTCGGACTCCGTTTCGACTGGTATAAATACACTGATATTCTCGTCGACCAAGGGCTTCCGTCGCCAAGAACAGATAAGAATGATCATTTCTTCACGCTCTATGCCCAAGCTGAATACAACTCGCTCAACTCTGAGATTTTTCCATTGAAAGGAACACTTTTCAATTGTAGCGCAAGTTTGGTGACCAGCAATCTCATATATTACATCAACGACAGACCACTGCCAATGTTCCAGATGAATTGGAAAACCGTCATTCCTGTAGGCTCACCTCGATTCACCGTTGGCCCACACGTGCGTGGACGAGCCCTCCTAACAGGGGTGGATGACAGCCCGGCACCGTTTGCCCTGCTCAATACAATCGGAGGATTGAAATCAGGAATGAAAATGGACCAACAGATTGTGGCGGCAGGTATGGCAAACGTGGAATTAATCAGTGACAATGGCATTCTGTTCGGAGGACTTGACCTACAGCAACGTATCGGAGACAACCATTATATACAAGCGTCTATCGACGGTGGAACAATCGCCGATCACGTCAGAGAGGCAGTCATGAAAGACCACCTCACTTGGGGAGCACAGTTAGGCTACAGCTACGACACTGGTGCGGGGCCACTATCTCTGACCGGCTATTGGAGTGAGCGTACACGCAGAATAGCGTTTATGTTTAATTTCGGATATTATTTCTAAACACAAAAGTATGGGCAGGTTTCAAGCCCGCCCATTTCTATTGTCAATTTTCAAGTTTTGCAAATGAGGAAAATTCACTTCTGGTAAGTAATCTCTCTCCATTCCAACATGTCCGTCTCTTGGACATCTTCGTCACCATCACTATTCACCACCATCTTTGCAGACCTTTTGGTCCAATTTCCTATACTGTCAGTCTCAAGGATTTGATAAGTGACGACAGACACCTCCTCCGTGCCTTCAGAAACCAATTTCTTCTTCGATGATATACAATTTTGGTTGGAATCATATTCAAAAGAGGTTTCAGAATAACCTAAATTTTTAGAGATTATAGAGTCTACAAAACCATCGGCATTATATTTATATGTATTGCACGTAGTAATTCCCCAATCAGGAAGCACATTTTCCACTCTCACCAGCTGACCTTTTTCATTTCGGGACTCTTTATCACCACGTTCTTTTGGAGAAGCCTTTCCTTTTTTGTCGAAGACATAAGACTCCTTTTTCCATTCCTGTTCCAAATAGGAAGACGTAGTTTTATAATAATCAGCGCTATGCACCACCAATTTCACGACATTACCACGGACATCCAATCGCTGACGGTCGGGAGAAGTGAACGGAACAATGTCGACAGACAAGGTCGTAGAATCCAAAGATTCTGTTTTTACTTCTTCCTTATAATCCACCTTTGTTTTTGTCTGACCACACGAAAGTAAGAAAGAAGGCAGGACTAAAACCCAAAATTTGTTTTTCATATTCGTTGCAATTTTTCGCTTACAAGAGCCTCTTTAAGTAAATTCATTAATAGGATTCATGAAATAAATCCGCACAAATTCCATTTGAAAACCAAAATTATAATTTTTCTTATTCAATTCCTGCGGAAAGAAAAAAAAATGTCAGAACAACATTAAATTCACAATGACAATGTGGCAAAACACCCAATTTATTTAATTTTTAGAAATATATGCATCCCCACGTGACACATCTCAATTACGCATTTATAATTTTTGATTGAACCAACTCGTATGGCAGTTTTCGAAACCTGCCCATCACAGACAAGGAATCCTGGAAAAGTGGAAATTTTCAAACAAAACATCTTGGAAAAGTGGAAATTTCAGCCGATTTTACCTTGGAAAAGTGGAAATTTTGAAGTTAAAAAGCTTGGAAAAATGGAAAATTTTGGGCAAAAACATCTTGGAAAAGTGGAAATTTCAGCCGATTTTACCTTGGAAAAGTGGAAATTTTGAAGTTAAAAAGCTTGGAAAAATGGAAAATTTTGGGCAAAACATCTTGGAAAAGTGGAAATTTCAGCCGATTTTACCTTGGAAAAGTGGAAATTTTGGGGTTAAAAAGCTTGGAAAAGTGGAAATTTTGAGCGAAATTTGCATAGAAAAAATGGAAATTTTAGGTTATAGCAACATTTTACAAAAAGATAAAACATTATGATTCAAAGAAATATATCAACATACTTAGAAAATTTCTACAAAACATCAAAAAAAGCACTTCTGCTTACTGGTGCAAGACAAATAGGAAAAACATTCGCAATACGAGAATTCGGCAAAAAATTCAAAAGTTTTGTGGAGATAAATTTTGTGGAAAATCAGGAGTTCGCTGATGCAATCAGAAATGCGAGCGGAAGAGAAGACATTCTGTTTCGCATATCTACAGCCACAAAAAAGCCGTTGATCAAAGGAGAGACACTGATATTTTTTGATGAAGTGCAAGTGTGTCCGGAAATAGTGACGGCGATAAAATTCCTTGTCGACGACGGTTCATACAAATACATCATGAGCGGATCTCTGCTAGGTGTGGAGCTGACAGACCTGCGTTCCGAACCAGTGGGATACATGAGCGTGAAGGAGATGTATCCACTCGACTTTGAGGAGTTCATACGCGCGATAGGAATCAGCGACAAAGTGATCGAGCATCTGCAGCAATCGTGGGACAACCGTATTCCCGTCGACTCATTCTTACATCAAAAAATGATGGAGCTTTTCAGGCTGTACCTTGTGGTGGGAGGAATGCCAGAAGCCGTGAAGAGATACTTGAAGACAAACAATCTTCAGGAAGTAATGGCTGTGCAACGTGACATCATCACTCTCTACAAGCGAGACATCACCAAATACGATTTCAAAGACAAGCTGCAAATCAACCATATATACGATTTGATTCCGCCTGAGCTGAACGAAAAGAACAAACGGTTCATTTTGAAAAGTCTCAACGAAAATGCCAAATACGACCGTTACCACAACGGATTCCTTTGGCTGAAAAACGCAGGTGTGGCTATTCCCGTCTACAATGTGGAAGAACCGAAAATGCCGCTCAAACTGTCGATGTCGAGAAATCTGCTCAAACTGTTTCTCAGCGATATCGGTTTGCTTGCCGCCCAATACGCCAACGGCATCCAACTACGTATCATAAATGGTGACAAAGATATCAATTTCGGATCAGTATACGAGAATGCCGTCGCACAGGAACTGATAGCACATTCGTTTGAGCCATTCTACTACAACAACAAGAAACGTGGCGAGATAGATTTTGTGATAGAATACCACGGCAGAATTCTTCCGATTGAGGTGAAATCAGGCAAAGACTACGAAGTGCACAGAGCCTTGTCTAACATCATGGACTGCCCCGAATACGATCTGCAGGAAGCTATTGTGTTCTGCAACGACAACCTGAAAGTGGTGGACAAACTGACATACGCCCCAGTCTACATGACTATGTGTCTGAAAAAGAACGACTACGCGCCAACTTTCTACAAAGTGGACATCTCTATGGTGAGAGAGCCGGAAATAACGTATGGGATGAAAGAGGATTGATGATGGAGAGTGGATGATGGAGAGTGGATGATTGAAGATGAAGGATTGAGGATTCTCACAAAATTTGATTATCTTTGAACTACAAAAATCGAGTCGGTAAGAAATGAAAGTTTGCATAGCGGAGAAACCGAGTGTGGCACGCGACATCGCTCGCATGCTTGGAGCGACAACCAACATGGATGGTTATTACGAAGGCAATGACTATCAGGTGACTTGGGTGTTCGGCCACCTCTGCACCCTAAAAGAGCCGCACGACTACGATCCGATGTGGAAATCATGGATGATGGAGACGCTGCCGATCATTCCGTCGACTTTCGGAATCAAACTGAAAAGCGACAAAGGAGTGAGCAAACAATTCAATCTCATCAAACGACTTATCGACAAAGCTGAATACGTGGTGAACTGCGGTGATGCCGGGCAGGAGGGTGAACTTATCCAGCGCTGGGTACTTCAGTACGCGAAATGCAAAGTGCCAGTCTACCGCCTTTGGATCTCCTCACTTACCGACGAAGCCATATCTCAAGGTTTTGCCAACCTCCGTCCTTCATCGGAATACGACAGCCTGTATGCGGCAGGAGCACTCCGAGCTATCGGCGACTGGCTTCTCGGAATGAATGCGACGCGAGCATATTCCATCAAATATTCTGTGCCTGGCACTCCCCTTTCCATAGGACGTGTGCAGACGCCAACTCTGGCTCTCGTCGTGGCAAGACATAAGGAGATTGTCAATTTCAAACCCGAACTCTACTGGGAATTGAAAACGCAATTCTGCAACACAAATTTCTCATGCACAAAAGGCAAATTCAAAAAGAAGGAAGACGCGGAGAAAGTGTTGCAGACGGTGACAGGCCAACCGTTCACAATCACCAAGGTAGACAAGAAGGCAGGCAAGGAACTGCCTCCTAAACTGTTCGACCTGACTTCTTTGCAGGTGGAGTGCAACCGCAGATTTGGCTACACTGCCGAGCTGACCCTTAAATGCGCACAGTCGCTCTACGAAAAGAAGTACACCACATATCCCCGCGTCGACACAAGATTCCTGCCTGAGGATGTGCATCCGAAGATTCCTCAGATAATGGGTGGAATACAGAATTATTCGTTGCTGACTGCACCTGTGTTGCAAAAACCGATTCCCAAACTGAAACGAATATTCGACAATTCAAAGATCACAGACCACCACGCAATAATCCCGACAGGAGTGTTGGCGACAAACATGACTCATGAGGAATTCAACGTATACGATATCGTAACACGTTGTTTCATAGCCAATTTCTATCCTGAATGTCAAATTTCGACAACTACTGTGGAAGGAGAATCAGCACAAGTAGGATTCAAGACATCAGGTAAAGAAATCGTGGATCCGGGTTGGAGACTTGTCTATTCCGACGACGTGAAGCCAGCCAACCCATCGGAGGATCCCAACAAAGAGGAGGGCAACACCGTCATCCCGGCATTCACCGTCGGGCAAAACGGACCACACAATCCATCAATTGTGGAGAAACAGACCACTCCACCCAAGCCATACACCGAGGCGACTCTGCTCCGCGCAATGGAAACAGCAGGAAAAAATGTGGAAGATGAGGAACTGCGTGAGGCAATGAAAGAAAACGGTATCGGACGTCCGTCTACTCGTGCCGGCATCATCGAGACACTCTTCAAACGAGAATACATGATCCGTCAGCGTAAGAACATCATCCCTACCGAAAGAGGAATCAAGCTGATCGACACTATCAACCAAGAGCTTATCAAATCTGCCGAACTGACAGGACAATGGGAAAAGAAACTGCGTTTGGTGGAGAAAAAAGAATATCAGTCGGCCGACTTCATGGCAGAACTAAAAAAAATGGTTTGCGAAGTTGTCGACGCAGTGAAACGAGACGTGTCGACGGTGAAAATCGCAGAGGCACGTAAAGATTCCCGAACAAACGGGTCGGAATCAGCACCGTCGACAGCAGAGAAAAAGCCACGAGCACCAAGGAAGAAAAAAGCTGACGATGGCAGTGAGCCGACAGCAAAAAAGACGGTGAAAAGGAAGAAAACAGACGTTCCAGCCCCAACGACGCTGGCAGAATGTGTGTGTCCGATCTGCAAACGAGGCAGGATCCTGAAAGGACGCACAGCATACGGATGCTCCGAATATGCGTCGGGCTGCAATTTCAGAATTCCATTCTTCATCAACAATATCGCCATCACCGACGAAGATGCAGTAGCATTATTGCAAGGCAATGCGGTGAGAGGTGTGATGCTGAACACGTTGCTGGGGGTTAATGGTTGAAGGTTGAGGGTTGAAGGTTGAGGGGTTAGAGTAAAAAGTTAAGAGTTAAGAGTTAAGAATTACATGAAAAAGAAAATTGCCATAATAGTAGTTATTCTTCTATCCGTAGCCATCGGTGTCTGTTGGGCAAATAAGCAAGATGATTACAAGGAAGGAGATATTCTTTTCCAAGTGTCGAAAAGCCGTCAATCGCCATTGATCCAGAAAGCCACTGGATCAAAATGGTCTCATTGTGGTGTCGTGGTCGAGAAAAACAAGCAACTATATGTGTTGGAAGCATCCAAAGTGGTCCGACTCACTCCTCTGCAACAATGGATAAAACAAGGTAAAGACGAGGATGTCAAGAAGGTGCGTGTGAAAAAGGAGCCAGTTAAAATCAAATACAATAAATACTTAGGCAAGCCATACGACCTTGCATTTAAGTTTGACAACGGCAAATGGTACTGCTCAGAGCTAGTTTACGACATCTACAAA
>Ga0256406_1006484_pt1 | contig 11728 bp, 10 predicted proteins | sample RumenRJG_03DNA_FD_185986 | JGI IMG/M metagenome (GOLD analysis project Ga0256406, IMG submission 185986) | Bovine rumen microbial communities from Lethbridge, Alberta, Canada - RJG_03 | ecosystem: Host-associated > Mammals > Digestive system > Stomach > Rumen | place: Canada: Alberta | collected...
ATTTTGCTGTTTGATTTTCACCACTAAGTTAAGTGAAATTTTTGACATGGCAAAATCCTGAGCAACTTATTGTTGCTCAGGAATTTATAAAAATATTTAAAATATTAAGTTGCGGAATTAAGGATAATTTTTAGGCGTCTCTTGTTCTTCGTTCTCATTCTTGGGATCAGAGCCACGCCACCCATTAAAATAAGAACATTTTCCAGAGTCGTTTTTTAGGAAAAGGAAATCGTGTCTTGCCATATAGTCCTATTTTTTCTGTAAAGTTAAGAAAATAATATGTAAGAATCTAATGATCTCAAGTATTTTTTTTCATTAGTTGAAATATTACATAACGTTTGAAAGCACTACATAATAAAATCGCTCGCGTGGTTCCGTTGATTCAGGCGCAGCCCATGGAATCTACTTGGTGCTGCGCTATCTTAATTGCCAAACAAGTATCAGCCACAGCTCCTATCTTGTAAGGGATAACTGTGTCTTAACGTAAAAAACAGCATGTCAAATGATTGGATAAAGTATCTTTATAGCTAGAGAAGGTCTCCTTTGAGGCCGATGCTCCGCAAAACTGAGTTTTCTGTCTGATCAACATAGACGGCAAACGGAAAGAAAAAACTTTCTGACAGAGAAAGAAATATCACGTAAGGTGGTTTCCAGCATTCATCCTGCACAAAAATTTTGCAAGACATTTGTAGAATAAAAGAATATATGTTATATTTGCCAAAAATACATAAGAAGATGAGACAATATCCCATAGGCATACAAGACTTTGCCAGCATTATCAAGAATGACTTCGTCTATGTAGACAAAACCGAACTTGTCTATCAGTTGGCCAGTGTAAAGGGTGTTTATTTTCTCAGCCGCCCTCGCCGCTTCGGCAAATCACTGCTGGTCTCTACCCTGAAGTATTATTTCCAGGGCCGCAAGGACCTCTTCAAGGGACTGAAGATGGAGCAGCTTGAGAAGGACTGGACGGAATATCCCGTGTTCGAGATTGACTTCAACAGTTCCGACTTCACAGACAGCAAAGCGCTGATGGACACATTAGATACAAATTTGGTGAAATGGGAACGGGCATACGGAGTTAAACGTATTTCCAACCAACCGGGCTTGCGTTTTGCAGAGGTACTACATCAGGCTCACGAGAAGACCGGTTATCCCTGTGTGGTACTTATCGATGAATATGACAAGCCCATGCTCGATGTAATGGACACGGGCATCATGACCACTGAAGGCGGAGTAGAGATGACGCTTGAGGAACGCAACCGTAACACGCTGAAGGGCTTCTACTCTACGTTCAAGGCTGCTGATGCCGACTTACGTTTTGTTTTCCTCACCGGTGTGACGAAGTTCGCACAGGTGAGTGTTTTTTCGGGATTCAACAATGCCCAGGACATCAGCATGGATTTCGATTATGATACTCTTTGCGGCATTTCTCAGGAGGAACTCGACCGCTATTTTCATGAGTCTATCGAGAATTTGGCCGAAGCTAACAATATGACTTTTGAGGAGACTAAACATTTGCTGAAGGATACCTACGACGGATATCACTTTAGCAGACGGATGACCGATATGTATAATCCCTTTTCTTTACTCAACGCCTTCAAACGCAAAGACATCAGCGACTACTGGTTTGCAACAGGTACACCGACCTATCTGCTGCGTCTGCTGGCCCACAATCATGAGGACCTGTCGCAGATTGTCGGCAAGGAGTATACGCCGCAACAATTTATTGACTACCGTGCCACGGTGGAGGCACCCGTGCCGATGATCTACCAGAGTGGTTACCTCACCATCAAGAGTTACAATCGCGAGACCAAGCGCTACGTGCTCGACCTGCCCAACAAAGAGGTAAGCAACGGCTTCCTCTCCCTTGAGGCCGCAAGCTACTTTCATAATAAGCAGGACGTGACAGAATCGTTTGTTATCGATGCCGGCCTTGCGCTCAAGAAGGGCCAGATTGACAAATTCCACGACATGCTAGTAGACTTCATCGCTTCCATTCCCTTCAACGTGCGGGTGGACAACTCAAAGAAGAGCTACGAGAAGGAATTTCACATGGTAGTGTTCTTTCTCCTTCGTCTCATAGGCGGTCGGGACTTCAACGTACTCAATGAGAAGCCTGACTCCGACGGTATTGCCGACCTCGTATTGGAGACTCCCCACTACATCTACATTTTCGAGTTCAAGCTCGACCACCCAGCCAGTGAGGCAATAGCTCAAATAGAAGAGAAGGGTTACGCCGCGCCCTACGCCCACGACCCACGCAAACTTTACCGCATCGGCTGCTCGTTCTCCTCAGAGACGGGACGAGTGTCGGACTGGGAAGTTCGATGAGCCTGCATAATGAGCGAGGTGTTTACTAAAGACGAATTTCCCGCCGTGTCCGCGACTGAACTTATTCTGAAATCGGGCAAATGTTCAAGTTACTAGGAATAGAATGATGGTAAGTTCTATTAATTCATATTTTTGAGTGGAAGCGACTCCGCTAGAACTCAGTTTTGCAGAGCATCGGTCTCAAAGGAGACCTTCGCTAGCTATAGAGATACTTTATCCACTCATTTGACATGCTGTTTTTTACGTTAAGACACAGTTATTCCTTACAAGATAGAAGCTGTGGCTGATACTTGTTGATTTGTACGTATCTAAAGATGTTGTATGTAAGACAGGTGAGAGCGAAATTTGCAGAGGCTCTAACGATACCGATGGATCTAACCAAAGAACCATGCATGGCTCCTTCAATAAAGCCGAAGACATGCTCTATGCGGCATCTTCTCTTCGATCTCTTGCAGTTCCGTCTTTTCTGCTTCTTGGTCAACGGATGGTTTCGGTACCCTTTCTCACAGATAACAGGACGCATCCCGCATCTCTTGACTACGTCTTCCTTACCCACGTATCCGGCATCAAGATATAGGCGCTGACCTTTATCATCCTCTGTGATGAGTTGCTCTATGACATTTGAGTCATGTACGCTGGCATCAGTCGTTTGTAGAGACTCGACAAGTTTCGACTTCTTGTCCACCTTGACATGCCCCTTGTAGCCATAGTGCTTTTCGCCTCTCTTCTTGGTCCAGCGGGCATCAATGTCCTTATGACTCTTCTTGTGAGGATTGTCATTCCAAAGAGTATCGCCTTCCCCTTTCTTGATGGTGGCGTTCTCTTCACGAGAGTTGTGCTGCTTGGGAGCCTCCACGAATGTGGCATCTATTATCTTGCCCTCATTGAAACTGAGGCCCTTGCTATCTAGCACCTTGCGAAAATCATCAAACAGGCTCTCGAACACTCCGGCCTTCGTTAGTCTGTCCTTGCATAACCAAACGGTCTTTTCGTCAGGAACCTCACGAACTGTATGAATGCCAAGAAAACTTCCGGAAACTGGTGCGGTCGATTATCTGAAACTCTATCTGATGGTCGCCCAAGCCATAATAACGCTGTAGAAATATGACTTTGAACATGAGAACAACATCTATCGGCTTACGCCCCGCAGCAGACTTGCATTCCTCTGTGAGGAGTGTCTTTTCAAGTGTTGGACGGAAAATCTCAAAATCTACGAGAGCCGAAACTTGCTCCAGTGGGTTGCCCATTGCAGATAAAGCCTCGAGAGTGAATTCTTCCTCGAATAGACTCTCTTGCATCGGCTTGCGGTATGTGGTTATTTTCTTCATGATTATACTTTGTATACAGCAAAGGTGCAAAAAAATCTGCACATAACAGTATAAATTACTGATTATCAACAAATTAATTTTTAGAACATCCCTGATATTAATTCCCTGCTGTCAATTACGTTTGGTGTGGGTATTTGAAGCTTCATTGATGCTTATTGGATCCTACACTATGTAGTGCACGGTGCAAGACACATATATATAGTGCTTGCACCGTGCACTACTTGTGTAGCCAAGACATGCCGTTTCCTTAATATTTACTAAAGGATTTGGATAGCGTTCAGAAAATGTGTATCTTTCCTGTTTTCCTATTTTGAGACACCCAAGTGTGAAATTCGAGATAACTGGTATATTAGTGTAGGATTATCACTTACTTATTGTTACTCTATAGAATATAGAATGTTATTATATTCTTTCAGCTTGCTATCCATTTGCAAATTCATTGACATTTTGCGATAACTTTCAGACATTGTGTAACGTGTTAGCAAATAGACTATTTTTGGTTCTTCCGCTTTTTCAGTTGGTCGGGGGTGATTACTTTTTATGGCTCAAAACCATGTATAGTTTATGCTACTAAAGAAATTTGTTCAGTTGCTCAACAAGTTGGAATACAGTCGTTGAGGATTCTTCTTTTGCGGGATTTCCAAGCGACATTTCCTTGAATATCTCTTTTGCCCTTTTTATGGCATCTTGCTGTAATGGTAGAAGACGGATATACAGCGTTGCTGCCTGTCCTGACTTCTTTGAGTAACTCTCACCGAGTATCTTGCCCAGCATCTTGTTCATCTGGATGCGAGTAAAACATCCCTTGTATTTCTTGAAATGAAGCAGGAACCAATATTCAAAGGCCTGGTTGCTGTATGCGACATGGAAGTTCTCCTTGCGTGCCAGCGTGATGGCATCGTTGAATGTCTTGTCCGGATTGTCATCCTTGTCGAATACCACCCAGTTCTGGTCATACGAGCGTCCTCTTTTCCTGAGGTTATCCCTGATGCTTATAGCCTTCCTCACCAGTGACATGCAGCTCATACCTTCCCCTATGACCTGAATGCTTGCAGATGTCAGTCTGAAAGACGTGAAGTAGTCGGGCTCGGTATTCACTCCCTCCGTAATGATTAGAAAGGACTGCTTAACTGGCCGCAACCCGCTTTTACGGCCATATCCCCTGTCTATTCTGTGGTTAATGCTGCTCATAGCTCAGATTTTGCAATGCGTAGTTAGGGTTGCCAATGATGGGTGTAGCGCCGAATTTGCCTGAAAGATAATCACGCTCAAAAGGGGCATTGTTCCGTACCTTGTACTCTGCGAGGGAGAAAAGCCGTGATGCTCCATAAATGTCTTTCTGCGTGAACCATATCTGGTCACGGCGGAAAATATGGGAACTGAGGAGGTTGGAGTCGTGAGTTGTAAATATCAGCTGCGCATTTCGGGGATTTGTCCTGTTGTTGTTGAAGAGACCGACAATGTGCTCAAGCAGCAGAGGATGAAGCTTGGCCCCCAGCTCATCTATGACAAGTCTCGTACCCGTGTCAAGGGCATGAAGTATGGGGTAGGCAATAGCAAAATACTTCAATGTACCTTCCGACTCATTCTCCTCGAAGGGAAAAGAGATATTACTTGTCTTGTTGCCTTCATTGTCATACTGGGCATGGGTGCTCACAAGGCGATTGTTGATCTTCTCGATGTCATCAAGACCAAGGTCCGCAAATTTAGAGAAGGATACAATGCGCCGTCTCATGTCAGGGTCATCAAGGTGTCTGAGTGCATTTTTCCAAATGTCAGCCTCATCATGTTCAGTTAGACACTCAGTCTCGCCCATCCAACGGATGAGACTTACCGCGGTCGGGTCATTAAACTGTGCAAGTGTGGAGAGGAGTAAAGCATTGTTCCGAATCATTTTCTTGTTGACAAGTTCCTGGGCCCGGGAGTATCTAGCATGAACTTCGAACTGCCCATTGTCCCTATAGAAGAGCTCTATCTCCTTGGATCGTGGCTTGCATGCCTTTTTGTACAGCCACTCCTTGCATACGGCAGTCGGTGTTACCTCAAAGCCATATCGGAAGATGCTACTGTCAACAACAAACACCATCTCCATCATGCAGGGCTCTTTTGCAGAGGCTGCGTTCAGACGATAAGGCTCAACGGAGATGCGTTCATCTGACTGTAACCCCTTGAACGAATTGCATACAAAGTCCTTGAAGAAATAAAGAGCCTTGATGAAGTTCGATTTACCCGAAGCATTAGCTCCAAATATCACTGCACTCTTCAATAGCCGGAGGTTAATGCCATCCAATTGGAAGGAGGCACCGTTGGATTCAGCCTCCGGTTCCTTCAAAGATGTAGCTGCAAGGGAAAGTGTTGCAGGCTCTCTGAAGGATAGATAATTGGAGATAGAAAATTGAATAATCATGTTTTAATGACGATATTTGTAATTTTTCTACAAATATAGACTTTGTTCTTCAATAATCCAAATTTTTAAGAGCAAATTTTATTCTCATATAATTCAAAATGTGATATAATCGGGATGACCTGTTCATGGCCAAAGGGCTATATGGATATTTGTCTATCAGAGACGGCTTGATTACTTTGTCAAATGAAGACGTCAAAGACACTCATAGGAGAAATTTTACCTTGGCACATGAAATAGGCCATCTGTATTTGCACAAGGATATACTTCTTGGCAAACTGAATGAAATTGAGGAATATGACGACAGTACGTTGAACGTTTTGCCGGAACAAATCATTAAGCGAATGGAGTTGCAAGCAAATCTGTTCGCGTCCTATTTGCTTATGCCTCAAGTCAAGTTTTTATATGAAGTGACCAAGTTGTTCAGCAAGTATGCCATTACAACTGGTAGACTGTATCTTGACAATCAACCTTGCAATATACGTGATGTGGAAATAATCGTAAGTTCTTTATCAGGCACTTTCAATGTTTCAAAAAGTGCGGTGAGGATGAGACTGCTGAATGCTAGTCTTCTGAAAGTGGGTGACGGCTAGGCTCGTCGTCTGTAGTGGATTATCTGTTAAGGTGTATATAATCTCGACAGTATAAGTCTGCGGGTGTATAAAATATTGGCATTTGAGACTGCTAATTAACAGACGATATTAACAAGTTCAGCAAAAAAAGTTATTTTCTTGTTTTCTTAAAATATTTCAGCTATTTTTGTAGAAAACTTACGAAAATGATTTAAATATTGAAAATTTGGCCTTATGATAAGAAGATTTTGGGTAGAAAACTATTCTTCTATTCGTGAACGTCAGGAGATGGACTTTACGGCATCCCCTAAGAAGGAAGAATGGCTATGCACGGAAGTATCACCGGGCGTGAAGATTAACAAGTTGGGCGTTCTCTTTGGCGCCAACGCCTCAGGCAAATCGAATATGCTTAAAGCCATGCGTGACGCCTTCTCATTACTGGTAACGCCTCGGACATCCAGAGATGAAAAGGTCAAGGCGGGTATGCCCTTTGCTCTGTCATCCGACAAACCTACCCGAATGTTTGTATCTTTTTATGCCAATCAGATAAGGTATGATTATGAGATTGAGTACAGCCGGACCCGTATCATCCGTGAGCAACTTGACTATTACCCCCAAGCGTTCCCGATCCCTGTTTTATGAGAGGGATTTTTCAGGGAGCGACGTACAGGCTGTCATCAAGTTTGGCCCCAGTCTTGGCATCAGAACAAAAAGCGCGAATACCATCCGGCAGAATACGCTCAACAACCACACAGTCTTGCCCACTTTCGGTAAAGTAGCGCTTGGTGAGGATGCCAAGCCTCTAGCAGAACTGTACCAATGGATAAAGGCTCATATAAAGAGCGAAGACCGTATTTCCACCCTTCCAGAACTATTTCATAAAGTGGAGGATGACAACAAACGCAAAATGTATTATCTGCAAATGCTCAAGAAGGCCGATTTCAACATTACTGACTTCCATATCCTCACAGATGGCGATCAGGAGAAAGTCGTCTTTGAGAGCACAACCAAGAGCGACAGCTTTGAGTTGCCCGATGATACCCAGTCAGCCGGTACTCTGCGCTATCTCTCTGACCTCCGCTTCCTTTACGACATGATTCTTCAGCCACAGATATGCTTGCTTGATGAGCTTGGCGAGCATCTTCACTTTGATCTGTTGCTCTACTATATCAATGTGCTGATGTACAATACGGAAGGCTCACAATTGATCTTTATTTCGCAAGAGACAGAACTTCTGGCTGAAGATTTTATCAACGAACATCGTCAACTCGTATGGTTCGTGGAAAAATCTCACGATACGGCAGCCTCGGAATACAGACGTGCAGACGATTTCGGCCTGCATAAGAATCTCTCCCTTTATAACAGCTATCGTATAGGACGTCTAGGGTCCAAACCCGAGTTGGGTTCACCTTTTATTCAATAGGATTAAGTTTATGGTAAGACAAAGGACAACAACAGTTATAATAGGTGAAGGCCCAACGGAGTTCTATTATCTCAACTCTCTGAAGGATAGATACCGCCAATTTCAGAATGTGAAGCCAAGTTCTCCAAAGAACACCAGCCTTCGGGAGCTTCAGCGAACCATAGAAGAATCTATCCGCTTGGGTTATAATAAGATTTTCTATCTGATAGACATGGACAACAAACGGAAAGACAAGAAAAGTAATTCTGACTATATCAGACTGAAAAAGAAACTCCTCATGAATGACAGAATGTCTTCCGATTCAATTCATTCTCATTCCAACCTACTGCCTACCTTTCATACGGTAAAAGCAAGGTAATATCTTTAAAATAATGATTGTTGGCACGTGCCGCTCAACAAGAAGAGAGTGTTTTTAACCTAAGAAATCAAAGAATCAATGGAAATCAAGTACGATATTCACATATTGTAGAATGTAAGTGGGGAAGGCGATCAACGTAAATACCTAGTGTTGCGATGACGGCAGACTTTGACGGAAGGCGAAATTGCAGAGTGCATTATCCAATGGAAGAACTGACCACTATTCAAAAGGCAAATAAGAAATCCATACGGTGAAAATAAGCTCTATCGAAAAGAGAAAAGCCCCACCCGGCCACGCATTGGGCAGGGTGGGGATGTGTTATGATGGAGAAATGAGGCTATTTGATGACGACCTTCTTGCCGCCGATGATGTAGACTCCCTTTGGCAGATCATTGAGGGTTGTGGCATTTTGCCTGATTAGGACGCCCGTGGTGGAATAGACATCAAACGGAACTGTCTTGGTTATTTCTGTCTGTCCGATGCCGGTTACGACTCTCAGTACGGCAGGCTCCGACTCTGAGCCGTCAGGATAGACCGCCGTGACTGCATAGTTGTGATTGCCGTCGGCTACGCCTTGGTCGGTGAAGGTGGTTGCCGTAGTGCTGCCGATGAGGTTTTCCTCACGATAGATACGATAGCTGCTGGCGCAATTGGCGACCTCGAAGCTGATGTCGTCGAGCATGAAGATGAAGGCTTGGCTGGCCGACGTGTTCTGCCGGATAGCGAAGTAGGTAGTACCTTCGGGCAGTTGTACCTCAATCTTCGTCCATTGTCCGGTCGACTGCGTGTAGTCGGAACCTATCATTTGGAAACTGGTTTTGTCAGTGTTGGTCGTTGAGGTCCATACTTGGAACGTTTCGGTGCCATAGCCCTGCTGTGGGAAGTTGTTCACCCAGAACGAGATGGTCTGCTCCCGGCCCGACAGGTGCGGCGAGATGAGCCAGTTGTCGGCATCCACATATTGAGTTCTTGACTCGTTGAGCTGACAGATACCTACGAGAGCCTTCGTGCCCGAAAGAGGATCTAGGCCAACGCCCGATTGGAATAGATCAGACGGCTGCCAGTCCATGAAGGCGAAGGCTTCGCCCTGATGAGGATAGGTGGCCATGGAACTCAGGGCTTGAGCGAGACCGCCATCGACGTCGATGGTTGTCCAGTCGCCGAAAGAGGTGCTCCAGGGCTGATAGCTTTCGAAGTCGTCGGTCTTGCTGAGGTAACTGGTCTCTGGAGCCGTCCAGGCCAGCGTGACGTTGCCGCCCTGTTGGCTTGTACAATGCAGGTCAGTGGGAGCGTTGACCTCTGCGGCCACAGCCACAACGTCTATAGTCGCTGTATTGTTGTCGGCCACGAGATCGCCCTCGTTGAAGAGTTCGGTTTTCACGGTTAGGTGATCGTTGTCGTCGAGGATGGAAGTCGCTATCTCTACGGGGATTACGGCCGATTCTAGCAGACCGAGTTGGAGGTTCAGCGCGGAGTCGGCGAGACTCTCTCCATTCACTGTCACCTTCACTCTTGGGTTGACGAGCTCGTCGAGTCCATTGTTCTTCAGGTTCATGTCCACCGTCAGCGTTTGGCCCTTCTTGATGCTCTCAGGAGCACTCAGGCTGATGGCGGCGTCGTTCTTGACGGGATCGACGATGTTGATATTGTCGACATAGACTTTATGTCCCATCAACCCCTGGGTAGTGGTGACGTTGAAGTGCACCTTGATGTAGTCCTCGGCGATGAGGCTCTCGGGCAGTTTGACGATGGCGGGTGTCCAACCGTCGTCGGTGGCCTGGTTGAAGTCGCGCGAGAACAGTTCGGTCAGCGTGCCGTCCTTGTGCTCGACCAGAGCCGTGAGCGTTGCCGGCAGATTCTCCCAAGCCTTATAATAGAAGAGCAGGTGCGGGTCGTTGGCTCCATTCAGTGTGATCTTGCCTGTATAGACGTCGCCAGAGGCAGCGCCGCCGGCCGAGAAAGCCTGTGATCCACCGTCGTCGTCGACCGAAGCCTCACTGGTAATCTGCCATTGATAATTGCCCTCTCCGTGATTGATACCCATGAAGAATCCCTCATCGGTGGCGTTCTTGAAACTTTGATGGAAGGGCAGCTCGTAGGGCTTACCTACGACGATGGCAGCTACGCCGAAGTTGCTTTCTCCGGCCCCGTTGGCAGAGCGCACGGCCCACGTGCGGTAGCGTTGCGGACTGCCCTCGTCGTTGCTCAGACCTGTGATGTCGTACTCCGTGATTCCTATGACCGATGTCAGAGAGTCGCTCACGTAGCCCTGCTCACTCACGTTGAAAATGTCATAGCGAGTCTTGGTAGGTTGTACCACACCGCCGTTGAGTCCCTTCACGGGTTGCCATGCGAGTTTCACAGACTGAGTGTTGTCCGTAGCCGTAACGATTGGCATATCGGGCATGTCGACTCCGACGAAGGTAGAAGTGCTGGCGCGCGGTCCTGCCCCTGTGGCATTATAGGCATAGACCGAATAGTAGTTGGTGCCTTGCGAGGCGTTATTGTCGGTCACGGTCAGAGCATCGCCGGGATAGGGATTCTCTACAGAGCCCACGAGGTCGTCGCCCTTGCGCACCTCTATCTTCGTGAGGCTGCTGAGCGCCTCACCGCCCAGTGTGGTCGTCGGGGCATTAAAGCTCAAGGTGGCCTGCAGCTCGCCGGTGGGGTCACCTACGGCCTTGAGATTGGTCACGGGACCGGGGGATTTGGCGTCGGGAGCATCCTCTACATAGATGGAGTCGAGGTAGAGATAATACATCGAGGCATCCGACACGGCGTGGAAGCCTAAGTAATATTTTCCTTCGACTGTGGGCTGGATGACTTTCTCAAACTGTTCATATCCTTCCTTGTCGAGCACGGTCAGCGGGAGGAGACTTTCGGTGAGCTGTTCGGGCGAGTTGCCCGTGCCCCAGAGTGCCTCCAGTTTTTCGGGGTAGAGCGCCCCGTTGGTACTCCGGGCCTTGAAGCTTACCTTATAGTTCTTTCCGGCCATGAGGTGGAGGGGCGGAGTGATGAGCCAGTCATCGCCAGGACCGGTAGTGCTCCAGTGGTAGGCGGCCGACTTAGTAGGCGCATCCCAGTTCCAGGTGGCACCGTCGTTGTTGGCGTCGATGACGGTGTAGAGTTCGAGGCTGTTGTCGAAGTCGCAGAAGTAGGGCACCTCGAAGGCATTGCCTAGCAGGTAACTACTCAGTCTTTTTGACATGATGGTTCGGAACGACTAAATATTAGTCGTTCTCTGATAAGAGTCTTCCGATAAAGTCATCCTTGGGAGCCATGTCCGAGATGAGTTGGAACAGAGCCTTG
>Ga0256406_1006486_pt1 | contig 11725 bp, 6 predicted proteins | sample RumenRJG_03DNA_FD_185986 | JGI IMG/M metagenome (GOLD analysis project Ga0256406, IMG submission 185986) | Bovine rumen microbial communities from Lethbridge, Alberta, Canada - RJG_03 | ecosystem: Host-associated > Mammals > Digestive system > Stomach > Rumen | place: Canada: Alberta | collected...
TGTCTCAAGCTACAGCATCATCTATGGTAGTCTGGCTGCCATTCCTCTCTTCCTGTTATGGTTGCAAATATCTTGGTACATCATCATCGGCTGTGCGGAACTCACACATGCCAATCAGGATCTGGCGATCGGCAACGTCGACAAGACCACAGAGTACACGATGAACGAGATCATCGCTCAGTGCCTCGTCATCCTTGACCTGCTCATTGACAGGCAGCAGAAGGGCTACAGTCCGCTTCGCTTCGCCCAGCTGCAACAGCGAACCCATTTCTCCCGTCCCGAGCTCGTGCAATGTCTCGCCCGTATGGAAGCCTGCGGAATCGTCTATGCTTCACCGTCACGCCACCGTCATGACAAGATCTATACCCTGAGTCAAAACACGCAGGATATCCAACCCGATGTAGTTGTTGCCCGACTGATGAACTCTCGTTTGGGAGACGATGGCCGGCAGGTCACCGATGCGAAGATCCGTGAGAAGATAAAGACTTTAAAGATCCATATAGATAGGTAGATAGTAATCTATTATTAGCGATGTCTTTGATAAGACGGACCAAGATATTCAGAGGCAGTGAGGATTAGAATATCAGAATTCGCTTTGTGCTATTATTATTTTCTTTCTTAATCATGCATATCATTCACTAAAGTTTGGTTCATCCGACAAATCGTGTGATTTTGTCATTATGTAAATTGAAAAGTCTTAACATAAAATAGTCAATATCCCGGTAGCAGCAGGCGTTTCTCTTCAAGACTTTTATGTCGCAGCGGATATTTTCCGTGGGATGGCGGTTGGAGAAAATCAAGTTGGCTTGTATGTGATATCGTCAACGTGTCACTATAAAACACTCTAAAAGATTTAGTGTCACCCTTTCACCACCTTCCACGGAAAAATATCCGCTGTGGCAAACTTTTGGACATTCCTTCTCTTATCTCTTGATTTTTAAGACTTTAAGGGCGAGCTATTTTATAGGATTTTGTGCCGCACGACGACGTTACGGAGACAATATAAACCCCATGGCCATAGCCTCCCAAGGACAGCGTGAGGGCACGGTCCGCGACATGAGCCACCACGAGAGCCTCACCATAGACATTGTGCACAGCGACCCGGGCTCCCCGCGGTGCTGTGACCGTGACATCACCGTTGCCTGCCCACGCTACCCTACTCCCGTCAGCAGTTTCCACGCCCCTCTTGATGGCTGTCGCCAGCTCAGACTCCACATAGTCACAAGCTATCGTCAGCGGTTGGCGGCCGACATAACAATCCGGTGCTGTCGTAGCAGAGGGCTGTATGGTGACAAAGAACTTCTTGTCAGCACCCAAGGTCACCATACCTTTCACATGCAGCTGTATCATCTGCCCGTCTCCGGTAGCCGAAGCCGTCAGACCGTCGGGCAAGCCCTCTACGGTAAAATCAGTCCCTGCCGTGAGCGGTCCCTGCTTTGCCGAAGCTCCTATGACACGCAGTGCCACCGTGACATCGTAGTTGCCTTTGACGTCCTTGGGAAAGAGTTCCTGCTTGCTCTCAAGGACCACACGCGGGTGCGAGGCATCGGGCAGGAAAACCTTGGCATGGGTAGCATCCGACCATAGACACGACCGCGACTTATCCTGCAGGGCTGCCAACATACGGTTTACCTGACCTTTAGTGAACATCGACGTACGCACGTAGCTGTAGTTCATGTAGTTGGTCCAGTTGGTCTTCTCTCCAAGGCAGTTCACGTCGTTAGGACCCATCTGTTGCCGGTCGGCAGGTGGCGTGTCGTCAACATAATCTCCAGGGTTGGCCTCGCCATGGAAGCCCTTGTGGCAACCGTCTGGGAACTTTGTATTGTCGAAGTCGAAGGTATGTGCCAAATTGAGGAAATGTCCAAACTCATGCGTCAGCACACGCCGGAAGTTCTCATCGGTGTTGCTGCCGAGGTATGCACCATTGTATACGACCCGGGCGAGCTTGAAACGCGTCATCTCCCAGTTGGGATACCACGACACACCAGAATTATTGGTCACTCCATCACCATAGAGGTCGTTCATGATATAGACGTTCATGTATTTCTTGTTGTCCCAGGCATACTTCTGCATCTTCGGCGGGTTATAGATTCCAAAACCACTTTCCAGTCTGTGGAAGACAATCCCCGTCGTAGCCTCTCCATTGGGTCCTATCTCCGCCAATCTAAACTCGATATCGAGCGGTGTGCTGAGCTTGTCAAACTGCGGGTCATCATCGCCGGAGCGCAGGTCTCCTGTAGTGCGGGCATTAAAATCGTCGTTGGTACGCCGCAGCGCGTCTTCTATCAGTTCACGTGTGACATGCTTGCCATTGAAGTCCGTGCCAAAGACATGAAAAACAACGGGGATGACATAGTGCTTGTCAGCGGTAGCCCTCGTGAGTGCTATCGTTGGTGTTGGCGTAGCCTGCTCATGCATCTGGCAGGGTTGTGGAATGTCAAGACGCTCCTGAGCAAAGCCATTAGCGGCAGTAGAGAGCGCAAGGGTCAAAAGGTAGATTTTTATTCGCATAGTCCGTAATTATTATAAAGCATCAATAAATGTGCGGCACTCCAGCTGAAGTTTGCCGACTGTAACGGAGTGCCCGTTTTAGTATCATAGTTTTCATAGATTGCTCCACGCCCTGTCAGTCCCTGCAGTCGGTCAAAGACCTGGCGCGTATACTTATCCGCCTCATCAGGCCTTGGAAGGTAGTGGCGCAATGCCTCGATGGCATAGTAGGTCTGGTCAAGCCAGATAGGGCCTCGCCAATATCCGTTGGGGTCGTATTTGGGATTGTCAGCGGCGATGGTGGGGAAGGGAATATAGGTAGAGAACTTCTTAGTGTCTCTCAACCAATGGCAGAGGGCAGAGAACTGCTTTGCAGTGGCGATGCCCACCCACAGTGGCACATAGCCCTCACAACCCATCTCGCGGACAAAGCTGTGGGTGCCCAGTCTGCGGTCGAAGAACCATTTTGCCGTGGAATCGTAGAAAGCATTGTCGACCTTCTCGGCAAGCTCCGAAGCCGATGGTCCCTCTATCTTCAGCGGCTGACCGAGGATGGCGGCGAACTTCTCCAGCAGCTTTCTGTCCAGCACGAGGTAGGCATTGAGGTCCACGCTCTCTTGGTCCAGGCTCCATGCGTTGGCACCATTTCTGACCATCCTTGCGCTGTCAAACCGTATGGCGTTGTCCATGCCACTCTCCCAGGCCGCTGCCTCTAAGGTGCCGTCGGTGGCACCAAACTCACAGAGGCCATTGTGGTCATGGTCACGGTATTGATACCACCATCGGTGATAGGCAACGAGCTTGGGCAGCATCTCGCGCACAAAGGCGGTATCATGGGTACATTCCCATATTCTGTCTACAGCCCAGGCTGCCAAGGGCGGTTTGCTGTTCCGGTAGTTGTTCTCCTGGGGATTGGGATAGACACAGTCCGGAACCATCCCGTCAGCCTGCTGCCAGTCGAACATCACACGCATGTTGTCCTTGGCCAGTTCCGGGGCAAAGGAGGCCAGAGCTGCCGAGAAGCGCCAGCAGTCCCAAGCCCAGCAACCCACGAAATAGTTTACCGAGAGACTCGGAATGAGTCCATCGTGCAGCAGTCCGCCCCGCTGCTGCCGCCAGTTGGCGATGAGCGTGACGATGGCCTTGGCGGCGACGCGGTTATAGGCGGGTTTCATGTCGGGGCGTATCACCTTCGAGAGATACCCGGTCCAACGGTCTCGGTTCGCCTTCCAGGCTGCGTCGGCATGCGCTATCAGCCATGAGGCTGCCACCGTCTGCGTGCAGTCTGTCACGGTCTTATCCCAGAGAAAAGAGATAGCTACCGTCAGGTGGTCGGTGGCGCCATGGAGCGTGGCGGTATAGTTGTGACCATCAGCCGTCAGCATCACCTGCTGGGGAAAGGTGATGAGCAAGCGCTCGCCCCCATCAAAGCTGATGGTCACGGTGGTGCCGTCACACCGGACAGCCGCTTTATCATCCAGGTCTCTTGCTGCACATTGCCAGCCGTCGGGTAAGACACCATCGAGGGTCAGCAGGGCGGTGTGGGCATCGGCAAAGAAAAGGCGCTGCCGCAGGCTGTCAGCAGTGAGGGTGAGCACGCCAGGGGTATAGCATCCCCTGCCCGCCTGCCTCCGCATCGGTGCCACGACGCTCTCTGCCAGCCAGCGGTGCTGACAGATGTCGTAAGGTCCCCTGAAGGTACCGGCATCCGAGGTCATGCCAAAGCCCATCCATGAGCCTGCGTCAGAGAAGAGTGCCACCTGATGACGACGGCCTTGCAGCGGCTGTGTCAGGTCGATGATGCTATTGTCGGGCTGCCAGGGCGTCAACAAGTCGGCAACAGCCTTCTGCTGTGCCGCTGAGGAGGTTTCTACCTTGGCCTTTGCGCCATTGTAAGCGAAGGCTGCAGCGGGCAGCCCTGAGAGGCACCAAGCTAAAAAGAATAAGATAGGATACAAGCGTCTATTTCTCATTGCTGATGTTTTTAATGGTGAAACCATATCTCCATGCATGCGGCGTGATGGTGTAGGGCGTATGAACCTGCGCGCCCCAGGTGTTGTCGCCACCGACACCCATCTGCCGGTCGTCAATATTCAGCCACACCATGTCTTTCTTCACGATACTGCCACCATGGATATTGCGCACGGTGGCGGGAACATATTCAATATCTTCCATAGGGAAGTTCCAGGCGCTGACACTCAGCGGAGCGTCACCGCAGACCATGATGCCATGGCCGGCCTTGTCTGTCAGCGACACCCATCTCACGTCACACTTGTTGGCGGTCTCCTGCGCGCGGGGATAAGGATGATACTGGCTCCATACCGACGCTGTGTAGCGGCCTATGAATGCGCCACTCTTCCGGTCGGCATAGTTCTCCTGAGGCCCACGTCCAAGCCATGTCATCGTGTCGTACTGTCCGGGCATCACCAGGCGCATGCCCAAGCGCGGCATCTCCGGCAACACCTTGTCACCCGGCACGAAGTTGAAGTCGACATGCACACTGCCGTCACCCCGGATGGTATAGCACAGGGTGAGACGGCTCTGCTGCTCGGCAAGGGAGAAATGTTCTGTCACTACCACACCGTCATCCGTCTTTTCCACGGTCATGGTCTCCAGCTGTGCACGCTCGCCCGCATGCTTCCAAATACCACAACGCTCCAGTGTGCCGTTGGCGACATCATTGTCGGTGAGCGGTCTCCAAAAATTGGGCTGCAAGCCCTCCAGCAACATCTCACGACCGTCATACTTCAGCGACTCCCATTGTCCGCTCTTGGCATGAAAGCGCATGCTGAAGCCCTCACCACTGATCGTGATGCCGCCTTTTTCACGTGTCACCCGGGGCGGGGTGGCAGCGGTCGACCGTTCCGCCGTCGTGCGGAGCGCGTCTCTCTCCACAGGCCATACAAACTGATCGGCGGCGACTTCGGCCCCGGCAGGCTGCAGCGCTGTAGCGCCACGGCGCACGGCACGGAGCGTCAGCCATGCTTCACGCGTGCCCGGCGGCAAGGTGATGTTGCCGGTGTTCAGTGTCACCATGCCCGTAGCATGGGGAGCGATGGCTGGCAACGGCTGACTGCCATGGGCCACCTCCCGGTCGTCAGCCAAGAGAGACCAGTGAAGGTCGAAAGCATCTAACGGGGTAAAGTCATACTCGTTGGTCACCGACACACGATGGGCTGAGAAGGGAACAGGAGAGAAATGTATGCTCTGATAGACATGACGAACTTGATAGTAGTGAGGATGTGGTGTACGGTCAGCAGCGACAAGTCCGTTGCAACAGAAATTGGAGTCATTGTGCACACCCACAAAGCCCATGTCACCGCCATAAGCCCAGATATCGTTACCGAGGCTGTCTTTCCGGGCAAAGGCCTGGTCTACCCAGTCCCAGATAAAACCTCCTTGCAGCTGGTCATTACGGCGGATGACAGCCCAATAGTCGTCGAGGTTGCCTTCGCTGTTACCCATGGCATGCTCGTATTCGCAGAGGATAAGGGGACGGCTGTCACGCTGGTTGGCATGGCGCTCAAGCTGCCAGATACGTGCGTACATAGGACAGTAGATGTCTGATTTGCCCTGATAGCCGCCTCCCTCATATTGTACGGGGCGTGTGGCATCGAGGCGCTTGGCCATGTTGTAGTTCTCGTCAAAGAGCTTGCCACCGTCCGACTCGTTGCCCAGTGACCAGATGATGATACTCGTCTGGTTGCGGTCGCGAAGCATCATGCGCAGCATACGCGCGTGGAAGGCATTACGCCATTCGTCACGCTTGGCAAAAGTGCCATAGGGCGTGTCGAGGATGCCGTGACACTCGATGTCGGCCTCGTCGATGAGATAGAGACCATATTTGGTACAAAGGTCATACCATTCGGGATTGTTGGGATAATGGCTACAACGCACGGCATTGATATTTGCCTCCTTCATCAGCTTGATATCCTGCAGCATGCTCTCCACCGTGATGGTACGTCCGTGGTGGGCGTCGTGCTCATGGCGGTTGACACCCTTTATCTTCAGCGCCACGCCATTGACAAGAAGCTGCCCATTGCGCACCTCCACCGTGCGGAAGCCGAAGGGATGGACGAAAGACTCCATCTCCCGGCCCTGGCTGTCGAGTGTCGTTACCACAAGCTGATAGCAGACGGGCTGCTCTGCACTCCAGACCTGTACAGCTCCCATATCTCTATGGATGGTCAGTAAGGTGTCGGCAGCGGAGCGCTGGCGGAAAAGCTGCCTGAAGACAGAGGTGCCGTCGGGAGCCAGCAGCGTAACGCGCGTGGCACAACCTTTTGCGGGCCGGCACAGCCTCAAGGTGAGGTCGAAGACACCGTCACGATAGTCATTGGCGAGGCCAGCCACCAGACGGAAGTCAGCAACACGGGTGCGCGGGCGCGCCTGGAGATAGACATGGCGCTCAATGCCACTGTATTTCCAGTAGTCCTGATCTTCAAGATAGGAGCCGTCGCTGAAGCGGATGACACGCACGGCGAGACGGTTGGTACCCGGGCGCAGCCACTTCGTGATGTTATACAGAGAAGGCAGCCGGCTGTCTTCACCATAGCCGGCAAAATGGCCGTTGACCCATAGGGCATAGGCTGACTCCACACCTTCGAAATCAAGGAAGATGTCATCGCCCTGCCATTCCGCGGGGACAGTGAAGTCACGGACATAGTCGCCTACGGGATTATAGTCGTGGGGAACAAAGGGGGGATTGGGCTGGAAGGGATAGCTCACATCAGTGTAGATGGGAGCGTCGAAGCCCTGCAGCTCCCAACTCCCCGGCACCTGGATAGGGCTCCATCCACTGACATCATAGCCCTCGTCGTGGAAATGGGCCGGTGCCGAAGCCTGGTTGCGGGAATAATGAAACTTCCACGTCCCGTCGAGACTCACACGGCGCTCCACGGAAGGTGCTACGGCCAGCCGCGCCACGTCATCGAGTCCATAGCGGGACAATGCCGCCTGCTCACTGATATATGGTATGAAATGAGCCGTCATAGGCTCACGGTTGATGCCACATACCGAGGGATCTTTCCATGGATGCGTTGCGGCAGGAAGAGGCAGGGCGAGGAAAAAGAGGAATAGAAAGGCTAAGAGATGATGGTTCATAACTTTTCAATGTATAAAACCGGGCCGCATACCATCACTGGCATGACGGCTCCACATAATGATTGTCAAAACGTTATAATTCACAAAAGAACGTGACGAGAAACGGCACACTGAAATCCATGCAGAAACCGTGGAAGACAGAGAGCGTGGCGAGGTCCTTGCCGCTGTAGCGTGTGATAATGGGCAGTGTGGTGTCCATTGATGTGGCACCTCCCACACTGATGGGCGCCAACGGTCCAAACCACCGTGCCAGCAGCGGGGAGGCAAGGAGCGTGAGCAGCTCACGCACGATATTTGCCAACAGCGCCACGGTGCCTAAGGCTGCGCCCCGATACTCGGTGATGAAGATACTCGACAAAGAGTAGTAGCCGAAACCGGAGCCTATGGCCATGCTGTCGGTGATGCGGCACTGAGGCAGCAGCAGGCTGACGGCCAGGCATCCCGCCAACGTCCCACCCAAGGTGCACAAAGGCAGGAGGAGCAGACGGGGACTGGTATGGCGCAGGGTGTGGAGGACCTCGGAGTCGCAGCCTATGCTCACTCCCACACAGAAGATGAGGGCACAAAGGGCGGCGAAGCTCACAGAGCTGTCAGCGACTTCCGTAGGAAGAAAATGGAAGTAGCCAAAGAAGAGCCCGAGGATGAAAAAAGCGAGGATGACGAGACTGCCCTTCATGAGCATCCTCCTTTCGCATAACGCCATAGCCACAGGGCCAGCAGCGCACTCCCCAACGATCCACCTATGGCGAGGACGACGGCCTCAAAGCCCAGCCGGCTCAGACTACGGATGATGTGAGGGTTGCCCCCTACCTCGATGCCCAAGAGGAACAGAAGCGCCCAGATGAGCACCGTGGTGAGAGGCGACAGCCATCTCAGCGTTTTTTTTCTAAGCATGCGGCCCACAAGGATGCCGCATGCCATCATCAGAATGATCTTTAGCATTGTTATCGTGTTTCTATTTCTTCAGCGCACCATTGTCGTTGAGTTCCTGCAACGGGATGGGATAGAACGCCTTGTCGGCAGTATAGCCGGTGCGTCCGGCGGCCTGCAGGGCGTCGGCGGTCTTGCCCCAGCGACGAAGGTCATACCACCGCATATTCTCCAGTGGGAACTCCAACTCGCGCTCGTGCTCGATCTGTGCCTGCACCTCAGCCTGCGTGGTGCCTGTCATCGGTGGCATGTTGCCATGCACGCGGCGCACCTCATTGATCAGGCTGATGGCTTGAGAGGTCTGCCCCATGCCGTTGAGTGCCTCAGCCTTCATGAGCAAGACATTGGCATAGCGCATGAGCGGGAGATTGAGTGCCGTGGAACTCAGCGACAGTCCCTCATAGGTGGCAGGCATGAACTTGCGGAAGGCGGGACGGTTGTAGGCATTGCCATCGCCATCCTGGAACCAGTCGTCATAATCGTAGCCATAGACTTTGCCCGTGCCGTCGTTGAAGTAGTCACACTGGAAGAAGATGGTGGCATAGAGACGGGAGTCGTAGTCGCCCTTGGTAGAAATCTTGCCTTCCTTTTTATACTCGTCCATGAGCTGCTGCGAGGGCAGTATCTCATCCCAGCCCCAAAGTTCGCTGCAACCTATCCAACGGTGAAGCTGAGTGCGATAGAGGGCACCATTGGCATCACTGAAGGAATACTGCTGCTCGAAGATGCTCTCCTTGCTGTTCTTCAGTGTACCGTTGAACATATCGGCAAAGTCGCTGACAAGCTCGTAGCCCTTCACCTGGTTGAAAGCCGCTACTGCATTGGCAAAATCCTGCTGCTGATTGGCAGTCTCCTCATAGGCTCTCGTCAGCCAGGCCCAGCCCATATAAGCATAGGCGGCACCCGAGGTAGCCCGCCCCAGATTGTCGTTGTCCCATTTCTGGGGCAGCTTATCGGCAGCAGCCTTGAAATCGTTGATGATGAAATCCCAGGTCTCAGGACGTGGAGAGACACCCTTGTCCAGGGCCGATGCCTCACCGGAAGTGATATAGTGGTCGCGAATGATGATATTCTGCCAGTTGAGCAACAGCATCATGTGATAATAGCCGCGCAGGAAACGAGCCTCGGCAATGAGGGCGTCACGCTTGTCGGCAGCTATCTTGTCCTCACCCATGGCACCGGCCTTGTCGATGATCTGGTTACAGAAGCTGATGCCGGTGTACATGTGCGTCCAATAAGTTGTGAACTGTGAGTTGCCGTTGGTATAGGTGAAGTTGTAGAGGTCTACCCAGTTCTGATAGTTCATGGCATCCTTGCCCATATTGACATCGTCACCACGATAGGCCAGCACCGGCCAATTGACCTCAGCAAAGGTCCACATGTCACTGGAGTAGTCCATGAGATACATCTGTGAGTATGCTGACGACATGGCGCGCTCCACGTCGGCCTGACTGCGCCAGTAGTTTTTCGACGTGAGCTGGTCGGGGGGAGTCTGAGTGAGGTAGTCGTCACAGCCTGACACGGCAAGGGTCAGGAGAATGGCAAAGATATAATAGAATGTCTTATTCATGGTATTCTGATTGAAAGGTTATCTTAGAAAGTTATCTGCGCGCCAATGGTATAGGAGCGTGTGAAAGGATAGATGAGGTTGTCGACACCGGTGTTGAGGACGCCACGTGAGAACTCGGGGTCGATGCCATCATAACCGGTGATGGTGAAGAGGTTGTCGGCACTGACATAGAAGCGCACCTTCTCCACGATGTTGTTCAAGGCCTTCCACTTCGGCAGGGTGTAGCCCACCTGTATCTCACGCATGCGCAGGAAATCGCCGTTCTCAAGGAAGCGTGTCGACTCACGAGAGTTGTTGTTCGGGTCCTGATAGACGGCACGCGGCACATCGGTGTTGCGGTTGGCGGGTGTCCAGGCGTCAAGGGCAGACTTGAGGAAATTGGAGCCGCTACTCATGGCCTCATAAAAGTACTTGTTGCCGTTGTAGAGCTTATAGTTGAAGGCACTGCTGAGGGTGAAGTTCATATCGAAGCCTCTCCAGGCGCAGCTGAAGTTGAGGTTGACCTCCACCTTCGGGATGCCGGAGCCGGAGTAGACCTTATCATTGTCGTCGATGATTCCGTCGCCGTTCATATCCTTAAAGCGGATGTCACCGGCCTTGGCATTGGGCTGCAGTCGCTCGCCGGCGGCATTGACATAAGCCGCTGCCTCCTCATCGCTCTGGAAGATGCCGTCGGTCTGGTAGAGATAGAAAGCGCCGATGGGCTTGCCCACACGCGTCTGAGTGGGGAAATGCTCGGAGCCATATTTCAAACCGGCGCCATAGAGCACCTGATTGGCATCGGAGAGGGCTTTGACCTTGTTGCTCACCGTGCTGAGGTTGGCACCGACGGTATAGGAGAAGTCACCGATCCGGTCGTTCCAGTTCAGCTCCACCTCGATACCGGTATTGCGCATCTTACCCACGTTGAGGATAGGGCTGGAGAGACCTACTGAGGGTGCCAGCTCTTTATAGATGAGCAGGTCAGAGGTCTCATTGTAATAGTAGTTGATGTTACCAGAGAGACGGTTGTTGAAGAGTCCGAAGTTGACACCGATATTCTTGGTGTCCGTGGTCTCCCACTTCAGGTCACGGTTCTCCAGGCCACGTGCGATGCTGCCGGGCCATGCCGTACTGCCGGTACCGCGCACATAGCCTTGGTACATGGTATTGGACGTGCTGATGAGGGCCAGGAAGGAGTAGTAGCCTAAGGCATTCTCGTTGCCTAAGCGTCCCCAGGAAGCACGGAGCTTGAGGTTGCTGACAGGCGTGTTCTTCGGGAAGAAAGGCTCCTCGGAGATGCGCCAGCCAAGGGCTACGGACGGGAAAGTACCCCAACGGCGGTCGGAACCGAACTTCGAGCTGCCGTCACGACGGAGGGTGAACTGCACAAGATAGCGGTTGGCATAGTTGTAGTTGAGACGTCCAAAGAAGGAAGCGCGGTTGTAGCGCCAGTAGGAGCCGTCACCGCTGTAGGTTCCACCTTCACCGGCATCGACGGTGGGGAAGTCGGGCGAGAGGAAGCCGGCGGGCTGCTCGCTCTGTACAAGTTTGCCGTTCTCCACACGGTAGATGATGGTCTTGCCCTCTACGGCGACATCGCTCCACTCATATTTCTTCGCGTCGATAGAGCTGCCAAGCATGACGTTG